>LBJMC04202__coassemble_988_pt1 | contig 16554 bp, 15 predicted proteins | sample LBJMC04202__metabat2_high_PE_010 | metagenome-assembled genome bin LBJMC04202
GATGGTCGCCAGTGGCGACCGTCCATCGCCGACCGAGGCGGCAGCCGAGACCGCGTAGCCCCCCTTTGGAAACAGAAAAGGACCCCCTTCCATGCCGGGGGGCTATCCTCCCTCGCTTGGTAGAAGCATGGGAGGGGGTTAGGGGGTGGGCACGAGTTATCCTCGCTCCCGCTCGGCTAACTCGCCAAGAACCGCTTGGGAGTTTGCAAAACTCCCGTTTTGCTATCGCAAAACCGCGCTTCTTGCGGCTTCTATAAAACTTCCAGACAAACCCCCTCCGTCATCGCCTTGCGATGATACCTCCCCCACAGGGGGAGGCAGGCGAGACAGGCTTTGGGATGGGAGAAAAAATAGCCGGCGGGGGGCTTGCATTTTCCGGGAGATGCGGTTATAATAAGAGAAGAAATAGTTTTGAAAACCAGATGTCAAAATAACAAAAGCGATGTCGAAAGGGGGAGGCTTATGGAACAAGCCATCAAAAATCCGGCGGTACTGCAAAAACAGGAGGAGCGCCGGCGGCGGGAGCAGCGGCGCAGCGCCAAGCGGCGGCTGCTGGGCCTGCCCCGGTACACCCTGGGGGAGGAGATCTTCTCCGCGGTGAGCCACGGGGTCTCGGCGCTGTACGCGGTGGGGGCCCTGGCGGTGCTGCTGGTGTTCTGCGAGAAGGACCCCCTCCACGTGACCTGCGCCGCCATCTACGGAGCCACCATGGTGCTGCTGTACACGGTGTCCACCCTGTATCACGCCCTGGGGCTGAACCGGGCCAAGGTGGTGTTCCGCTCCCTGGACCACTGCACCATCTTCCTTTTGATCGCCGGGACCTACACCCCCATCACCCTGGTGTGCCTGGGGGGCGTCACCGGCTGGGCCATGTTCGCCGTGGTGTGGGCCGCGGCGGTGCTGGGGGCGGTGCTCAACGCCATCAGCGTGGAGCGCTTCAAGGTGGTGTCCATGATCTGCTACCTGGCCATGGGCTGGGTGGTGGTGCTGGCCATGGGCACCTTCCGGCAAAACGTTTCGGCGGCGGGATTCTGGTGCCTGCTCAGCGGGGGCATCTGCTACACGGTGGGGGCGGTGCTCTACGGCCTGGGGAAGAAGCTGCCCTACATCCACGGGGTGTTCCACCTGTTCGTGCTGGCGGGCAGTGTGCTCCATACCATCAGCGTGTACGGCATCGTGGCGTAGCATCATAAATACAGGGCCCCGGTACTATGTATGGTACCGGGGCCTTTCTGCCCCAAGGGGGTGGGAACATGCTGGAATTTCTGGCAGAGGCCCTGTGGGGCTGGCATGTGTTGGCTTTGATTTTGGCGGCGGGGCTGTGGTTTTCCGTCCGCACCGGGTTTTTCCAGGTGCGGCGGGTCTCCCTGTGGGTGAAAACCGCCCTGGGCAGCCCGAAAGAGGCCCGGGGCCGGGGCAGGGTGAGCCCCTTCCAGGCCCTGACCACGGCCCTGGCCGGCTCCCTGGGCACGGGGAACATCCTGGGGGTGGGGGTGGCCATCACCGTGGGCGGGCCGGGGTCTTTGTTCTGGATGTGGGCCTCCGCCCTGCTGGGGATGATGACCGTCTTTGCCGAGAACCTGCTGGCCGCCCGGCACCGGGGGGCCCCGGGGGCCCTGGGGTACATTGAGGCCGTGGGGCGGCCTTTGGCCCTGGTGTACGGGGCGGGGTGCTGTTTGGCCTCCCTGGGCATGGGGAACCTGGTGCAGGCCAACGCCGCTGCCGCCGCCTGCCAGCGGCTGGGGGCCCCGCCCCTGGCGGTGGGGGCGGTGCTGGGGGTGCTGGTGTTCTGGGTGGCCAGGGGCGGGCTGGCCTGTGCCGCCAGGCTCACCGAAAAACTGGTGCCCGCCATGGCGGCGTTGTTTTTCGCCGCCTCCCTGGGGGTGCTGTGGATGTTCCGGGCAGAGCTGCCCCGGGCGGTGGCCAGCATCTTCCAGGGGGCCTTCTCCCTGAAGGCCGGGGCCGGGGGCACGGCGGGGATGCTGCTGGCTATGGGCACCGGGGTGTCCCGGGGGGTGTTCACCAACGAGGCGGGCCTGGGCAGCTCCGCCTTCGCCTACGGGGAGGTGGAGGGCCGCAGCCCGGTGGAGCTGGGGTGCCTGGGGATTTTCCAGGTGTTCGTGGACACCATCCTCATGTGCACGGTGACGGGGCTGTGCATCCTCTGCGCCCCGGTGTCCGCCGGGGAGGGGGCGGAGCTGGTGTTTTCCGCCTTTGAGAGCGCCCTGGGGCCGGCGGGGGCCGGGGCCGCGGCGGTGTGCACCGCCCTGTTCGCCCTGGCCACGGTGACGGCCTGGAGCTGCTACGGCCGGGAGGGCCTGTTCTACCTGACCAAGGGCCGGGGCGGGGACCTGTTCGCCTTGGCTTCGGCGGCGGCCGCCTGCCTGGGCTGCCTGCTGCCCCTGGGGGCGGTGTTCCGGCTGGGGGACGCCATGAACGGCCTGCTGGCCCTGCCCAACCTGGCGGCGCTGTTCCTCCTCTCCCGGGAGGTGGAGGAAGCGGTGAAGGGGGAAAAACCGGGGCGAAACCGCCCCCAAAAAAAGTGGATGGAAAGTTTGCATAATTTTTTGAAAAGGGCCTAGCATTTTCTCGGTTTTAATGGTAGAATAGGAGCAGGCCCAGCCGCTCAGGCGGCGGGAGCCTTCCCCCGGTGGGAAAACCGGGGGCCATCACAGGCCTTTGGGGGGCGGGAAACGCCCTTTGCGGGCCGGAAAAGGCAGGTGTCTTTCCTTATGAAACTTATTCTTGCGATCGTGAGCAACGACGATAGCGGCGCGGTGTCCTCCGCTTTGACCCGGGAGGGCTTCTCGGTGACCAAGCTGGCCACCACCGGCGGCTTCCTGATGGCCGGCAACACCACCTTCATCTCCGGTGTGGACGATGAGAAGGTGGACGATGTCATCGGCATCATCGCCAAGTATAGCAGCCGCAGGACCCAGATCGTCCCCAGCACCTCTACCATGGACGTGGGCATGTACTCCTCCTTCCCCGTGGAGGTCACGGTGGGCGGTTCCACCATCTTTGTGCTGAACGTAGACAGGTTCGAGAAGGTCTGATGGATTTTCCCGGCTTTTTAGGCAACGCCGGGGTAAAGGAGGCGATCTCCGCCGCCTTTGCCTCGGGGCGTTTTCCCCATGCCATCATCCTGCAGGGGGAAACGGGCTGCGGCAAGCGGACTCTGGCGGGTCTCATCGCCAGGGCGCTGGTCTGCCGGGACAGGGAGCACGCCCCCTGCGGGGCCTGCCCCGCCTGTGTGCGGGCCGCTGCGGGCTCGCATCCGGATATCCGCGTGGTGGAAGGGAGCGGGGCGACCCGCTCCCTTAGTGTTGACGCGGTAAAGTCCCTCATCGCCGACGCCTACCGCATGCCCGAGGAGGCGGACTACAGCGTGTACATCCTCCTGCTGGGGGACAGGACCCTGGAGCCCGCCCAGAACAAGCTGCTGAAGGTCATCGAAGAGCCGCCGGAGGGGGCGGTGTTCCTGTTGGTGTGCCGCTCGGCAGAGCAGCTGCTGCCCACCATCCGCTCCCGGGCCCAGTGCTTTACCCTGCGGCCCCCGGCGGAGGAGGAGGCCGCGGCCTGGCTGGTGGAGCATAAAAATGCCGACCCCCAGAAGGCCAGGGAGCTTGCCGTCCTCTGCGGGGGGAACCTGGGCCGGATGCAGGACGAGCTGAAGGGCGGCGGCGCCGGGGAGGCCTTTGCCCTGGCCAGGGCCATCGCCGGGGCGGTGACCGCCACCGGCAGCCACAGGCTGCTCCAGGCGGCGGCGCCCCTGCAGAAGGACAGGAAGCTGTGCCGGGAGGCCCTCTCCCGGCTGGGGGTGATTTTCCGGGACGCCTGCGTGCTGCGGGCGGGAGGGAAGACCCTGTTGGGCGGCGCGCCGGAGGAGGCGGACCGCCTGGGCGGCCTGCCCAAAAAACAGCTGGTGCGCCTGGCGGCCCTGCCCGAGGAGTACCTGCAAAAACTGGACCGCAACGCCAACACGGCCCTGCTGGTCACCTGCCTGTGCCAGAGCCTTCGGGAGGCGGCGGGCCGCTGAGGCAGGCGGGGCCGGAGGCCCTGCGGATTTGGAAGGAGGGATGCGTATGGCCGAGGTCATCGGGGTACGCTTTAAGAATACAGGAAAAGTCTACTATTTCGACCCCAACGGGGAACAGCTGCAAAAAGGGGACAAGGCCATTGTGGAGACCGCCCGGGGCGTGGAGTGCGGCGAGGTGGCCATGGAGAACCGGGAGGTGGAGGACAGCTCCATCGTGCAGCCCCTGCGCAAGCTGGTGCGCAAGGCCACCCAGGAGGACCTGCAGCGGGTGGCGGAAAATCACAAAAAGGAGAAGTCCGCCTTCAAGGCCTGCGAGAAGCGGATTGCCGCCCGGGGCCTGGAGATGAAGCTGGTGGACGTGGAGTACACCTTCGACAACTCCAAGATCCTCTTCTACTTTACCGCCGACGGCCGGGTGGATTTCCGGGAGCTGGTGAAGGACCTGGCGGGCATGTTCCGCACCCGCATCGAGCTGCGGCAGATCGGCGTGCGGGACGAGGCCAAAATGCTGGGGGGCATCGGCATCTGCGGCCGGCCCTTCTGCTGCGGGTCGTTCTTGGGGGGCTTCCAGCCCGTGTCCATCAAAATGGCCAAGGAGCAGGGCCTGTCCCTGAACCCGGTGAAGATTTCCGGCACCTGCGGCCGGCTGATGTGCTGCCTGAAGTACGAGCAGGAGGCCTACCAGGACCTGCTGCGCAGCACCCCCAAGGTGGGGGCGCTGGTGTCCACCGCCGAGGGCAGGGGCATCGTCACCGAGCAGAACCTCTTGACCCGCAAGCTCACCGTGCGGCTGGAAAAGGACCCTGAGGGCGCGCCGAAAGTCTTTCTGGTAAGCGACGTGAAGGTGCTGCGGGACGGCAAGATGAAGGTGGACAAGAAGGAGCTGGAACAGCTGAAAAACCTGGAGGAGAAATAAGCGCCGCAAAAATGCGGGGACTTTGCGCTTTTTCCCTTGCATTTTTTATAAAATGTGGTAGAATAGGCTTGAAAATCTAAATGGAGGTGTTACCCCATGCCTTACGTGATCAACGACGAGTGCATTGCCTGCGGCGCTTGCGCCGGCGAGTGTCCTGTGAACGCCATTTCCGAGGGCGACGGCAAGTACGTCATCGATGCCGATACCTGCATCGACTGCGGTTCTTGCGCCAGCGTGTGCCCTGTTGGCGCTCCCCAGGAGGGCTAAGCAGCATATCTGGAAGAAGGACAGCCCCGCAAGGGGCTGCTCTTTTACCCGGAAACAGGGGGCAGGCGCGCTGCACCATCGTCTGCCGCCAAGAGGCCGGGCCCCGGGACCGGCCTATACCATAAGAGACCACAGAGCCTGAAAGGGAGGAGTCTTTCTTTCGGGCTCTCGTTCTGCGAGGGGGGGAAGGACATGGGACAGGAGCGCTGGGAATGGCTTTCGGACACCTGCCGGGTGCTGGTGACCCGGGAGCACGGCTTTACCACCGACACCCTGCTGCTGGCCTGGTTCTCCCTGCCCCGGCCCGGGGAGCGCTGCGCCGACCTGGGCACCGGCTGCGGGACCATCCCCCTGGTGTGGCGGCAGCGTGCCCGGGCGAAAAGCATTGTGGGGGTGGAGCTCCAGGAACAGGCGGCGGGCCAGGCCCGGCGGTCGGTGGAGGAAAACGGCTTTGCCGGGGAGATCGCCATTCTGCGGGGGGATGTGCGGGAATACAAGTCCCTGCTGCCCTGCCAGGGGCTGGACCTGATGGCCTGCAACCCGCCCTACACATCGCCGGGGGCGGGGCTCCTCAGCGCCGACCCCCACCGGAGGGCCGCCCGCCACGGGGAGAGCCTCACCCTGGAGGAGGTGGCCCAGGCCGCCCGCTACGGGCTGCGCTACGGGGGCAGGCTGTGCCTGTGCCTGCCCGCCCAGCGCCTGGGGGAGGCCATGGGCTTACTGGAACGGTACCGGCTGGAGCCCAAACGGCTGCGGCTGGTGCAGCAGCGGCTGGGGAAGGCCCCCTACCTGTTTTTGCTGGAGTGCCGCAGCGGCGGCCGGCCCGGGGGCCTGCAGGTGGAGCCCGTGCTGCTGCTGGAGGACGAGAGGGGCCGCCCCACCCCGGCGCTGCTGGAGGCCTATGGGGAATACCGCCGCGACGGCGGCCAGGAGGGAGATTGACATGCTGGAACAGGGAGCGCTGTACGTGGTGGGCACGCCCATCGGGAATCTGGGGGACTTTTCCCCCCGGGCCAGGGAGGTGCTGGGGGAGGCGGACTTCATCGCCGCGGAGGACACCCGGGTGACGCTGAAGCTGCTGAACCACTTCGGCATCAAAAAGCCCATGCTCAGCTACTTTGAGCACAACAAGCTGGAGCACGGGCCGGTGATTGTGGCCCGGCTGCAGGCCGGGGAGACCTGCGCCCTGGTCTCCGACGCGGGGATGCCCGCGGTGTCCGACCCGGGGGAGACCCTGGTGGCGGCCTGCGCCGCCGAAGGCGTCCCGGTGTATGTGGTGCCCGGGCCCACGGCGGCCATCTCCGCCCTGGCGGTAAGCGGCCTGCCCACCGGGCGGTTCACCTTCGAGGGGTTTCTCAGCGTAAACAAGCGCAGCCGCAAGGAGCACCTGGACAGCCTTGCCGGGGAGCGCCGGACCATGATCTTCTACGAGGCGCCCCACAAGCTGCGCAAGACCCTTTCAGACCTGGCCAAACTCTTCGGGGCGGAACGGAAAGTGGCCCTGTGCCGGGAGCTGACCAAGGTCCACGAGGAGGTGTGGCGCACCACCCTGGGGGAGGCCGCCGCCCGCTACCGGGAGCAGGAGCCCCGGGGGGAGTTCGTGCTGGTGGTGGAGGGCGTCCCCGCCCCCGCCGCAGCCCAGGAGACCTACACCCTGGAGGAGGCCGCGGAGCTGGCCCGCGCCCTCCAGGCCGGGGGGCTGTCCTCCAGCGAGGCGGCCCGGGAGGCCGCCCAGGCCACCGGCCTGCGGAAGGGGGACATCTACCGGCTGCTGGCCCAGGGGTGAGGGGGAGCCCGGGGGGCGGGGGAAAGGGGCGCCCCCGCGCCCCGGCCCCGCCCCCCGGTTAAATTTTGAACAATGGGGGAAAAAACCGTTTACGCCCGTTCTGTTTTTTGCTATAATAAGGGGACAGATAGGGTCTAAAAATCGCCCGGGCTTGCCCTGGGAAACTAGAACCGCCCGGTGTTCCGGGACAGGAAAGGATGGACAGATATGCTGAGAAAGACGAAGATCATCTGCACGCTGGGCCCCGCCACCGAGGACGAGAGCGTCCTGCGCCGGCTGATGCTGGGGGGCATGAACGCCGCCCGGTTTAACTTTTCCCACTGCACCCACGAGGACGCCGCCAAAAAGCTGGAGGCTGTGGTGCGGCTGCGCACCGAGCTGGGCCTGCCCATCGCCACGATCTTGGACACCAAGGGCCCGGAGATCCGGGTAAAGACCTTTAAGGACGGCCCCATCGAGCTGGAGGCCGGCGACACCTTCACCCTCACCACCCGGGACGTGGAGGGGGACCGGAAGATCGTCTCCATCACCTATAAAGACCTGCCCCAGGACCTGAAGGCCGGGGCCCGGGTCCTCATCGACGACGGCCTGGTGGAGCTGCGGGCCGAGCACGTCACCGACACGGACATCACCTGCACGGTATTAAACGGCGGCCGGGTGTCCAACCACAAGGGCATCAACGTGCCGGGCACCAAGCTGTCCATGCCCTTTATCAGCGAGCAGGACCGCTCCGACATCATCTTCGGCATCGAGAACGGCTTCGACTACATCGCCGCCTCCTTCACCCGCTGCGCCGACGACATCCTGCAGATCCGCCACATTTTGAAGGAGTACGACTGCCACACTATCAACATCATCGCCAAGATCGAGAACATGGAGGGCGTGGAGAACATCGACGAGATCCTCCGGGTGGTGGACGGCATCATGGTGGCCCGGGGCGACATGGGCGTGGAGATCCCCCTGGAGGACGTGCCCGTGCTCCAGAAGGAGCTCATCCAGAAATCCTACCTGGCGGGGAAGCAGGTGGTCACCGCCACCCAGATGTTGGACTCCATGATGAAGAACCCCCGTCCCACCCGGGCCGAGGCCACCGACGTGGCCAACGCCATTTACGACGGCACCAGCTGCATCATGCTCTCCGGCGAGACCGCCGCGGGCAAGTACCCGGTGGAGGCCTTGGAGACCATGGTGCGCATCGCCGAAAAGGCCGAGGAGAGCATCAACTACATCAAGCGCTTTAACGCCCGGGACAACTCCGACGTGGCCTTCGACGTGACCAACGCCATCTCCCACGCCACCTGCACCACTGCCCACGACCTGGGCGCCAAGGCCATCATCACCGTGACGAAATCCGGTGTCACCGCCCGGCAGCTGTCGAAATTTAGGCCCTACTACCCCATTGTGGGCTGTACCACCGAGGAGAACGTGTGCCGCCAGCTGAACCTCTCCTGGGGCGTGGTGCCCATGCTCATCGATGAGGTGGAGGACACCGACGCCCTGTTTGAGGCCGCGGTGGGGGCCGCCGAAAAGACCGGCCTGGTGAAGAACGGCGACCTGGTGGTCATCACCGCCGGCGTGCCCCTGGGCATCTCCGGCACCACCAACATGATGAAGGTCCACGTGGTGGGCCATGTGCTCCTCACCGGCGAGGGCGTCACCGACCAGTGTGTCTCGGCCCGGCTGTGCGTGTGCAAGCACCTGTCCGACATCCCCAAGCGCTTCCGGGACGGGGACATCCTGGTGGTGCGGGAGACCAACAACACCGTGGTGGATTACCTCCGCAGGGCTTCCGGCATCATCACCGAGGAGTCCGGGGCCAACTCCCACGCGGCTATTGCGGGCCTGGCCATGGACAAGCCCGTCATCACCGGGGCCGAGCACGCCACCGACCTCTTAAAGAGCGGCGCCGTGGTCACCCTGGACGCCCAGACCGGCCGGGTGTCTGTGTGCTGAGAAACGGCAAACCTGAAAAAAACAGCCGCCCCCTGCGGGCGGCCTTTTTTCTTCTCTTCTTTCTTGAAAGAAAGAAGCAAAGATCTTTTACGTCGCGGGGCGCTCGTCCCTCGCTTGCCCGGCGTGGACCGGAGGCTTGCCGTCGCGAAGAAGGCTCGCGTTTGCCAAGATTTTTTCTTGGCAACGACCCAGACTTTGCAAAACGGGGAACTTTGCGCTCGTGGTTTTTCTTGGCAGCGACCTGGGCCTTGCGAAATGGGGAAACTTTGTGCTCGTGGGTTCTCTTTGGCGGTGACCTGGGCTTTTCCGGTGTGAAGAGGACTTGCCAGGGGCTTTTGGAAAGAGACACGGAAAAAGGCGGGCGGACCTGCCCAAACAGGAGAGCTCCCCACGGTTGGGAGCGGAAGGAGGCATCCCATGAAACTGACAGGCAGCGTGGTATTTTTACCGGTGCAAAATTTAGAGGAGACCCGGCGGTTCTACACCCAGGTGTTGGGGCTGGAGCTTGCCATGGTGCAGCCAGGCGGCGCGGAGATCTACGACACGGGCCGGGGCTATTGGGGCTTTTGCCAGTACGGCGACGGCCGCCCGGCCCTGGGCGGGGACAAGGGGGTGTGCCTGTCCCTCAACTGCCAGGACCGGGCCCAGGTGGACGCCCGGTGGCGGGCGGCCCTGGAGCGGGGCGCCCAGCCGGTGCAGCCCCCGGCCCGGCACAGCCGGTTCCCGGTGTACTCCTGTTTTCTCGCCGACCCGGACGGCTACCGGGTGGAGCTGCAGGTCATTGAGATGGAGTGAGGACAGACACAAAAAAGTCCCTGAGCCGGAAGGCTCAGGGGCTTTTTTGCGCTTGGATTTGCCAGGCTCTCCGACTTTCTTGAAAGAAAGTCGGCAAAGAACTTTTTCTTGGCAGCGACCGAAGTGTAATAAAACGAGTAAGCTCAGTGCTCGTAAAATGGCCAGGCCTCTTGAAAGAAAGGTCGCTACGCCCCAGTGGGACGTTGCCCAGCGCCGGTCTCCGTTGCCACGACCGTCGGTCCTGGACGGTGCCCACCGGGCACCAGGTCCCCCCTTGCACCCCCAAGGGCATGCTTAGCCCTGGTCCACTGCGAAGGGGTTTCAAAGGGGGAGCGCCAGCTCCCCCTTTGAAATGAGATATATAGAATAATCTCCCCCTCCCGTACAAGAAAGCTGTCCTCCCACACTCACTTCCCTTACGGGAGGGGGCAGGGGGTGGGTATCTTAAAGTTTGCCTGCCGGCAGGCGAGACGGGGGTGGCCTCCCCCCTTGCAGGCTAGGCCATGGGCAGGCGTCGCTATCGCTTTCAGGTCTTTTCCTTAAAGTCCTTCAGCCGGGCGTCGTAGGCGGACTGGGCGGCGGCCTCAAAGGCCAGCGCCGGCTTCTGCACGCCCATGCACTGGAGGAGGTACTTGGTAAAGGGCGGGTTGTCGATGAGCAGGGGCCCCAGCAGGTAGGTGCCGAAGAAATTCTTCTGGCGCACACCCTCGAATTTGCATTTTTTATTGAGGCCCACGCCCTTTTCCACCTGGAACAGGGCCAGGCTCTCATCGGCGCACCAGGCCATGGTGAACTGGGACTTGAAGCCCATCACCGGCTGGCCCTGGAATTTCCCCAGGAAAGTGCTGTTGTGGCGGTGCATCATGTCCCGCTTGGCGGTGAGGGGGTAGAGGCCCAGGCAGTGGATTTTGCCGCCGTCCTCCTTTTCGATGGAGGTGCCCAGGACCTCCACCGCGTTGCCGGTGAACAGGAACACCCGCCCTTCCTGGATGAGGGCCCGGATGCGCTCCTTGTAGGGCATCAGCTTTTCGATGACCCGCTCCTGGCCCCGCTCGGTCATGGGGCCCAAGTATACCAGGTCCATCTTTTCGGTGAGGAACCGGGGCTCGCCGTCCAGGGCGGTCTCGATAAACTCTCCGTGGGGCAGGCATTGTTTCAGGTACCCCATATTGCTCATATCCCCGAAGAGGTTGCAGTATTCCGGGAACAGGATCTCAATCTTCATGGGCTTCTCCCTCCTTTGCCGGGGCGTGGGCCAGCCGCTCCTTCACCCGGTCCCGGGTGCGCTCCGCCAGGCCGATGGTGTACACGTCGTAGAGGATGAAGGTGCTGTCCGCCAGGCCGGGCTTCAGGGCCGAGGCGGCCTCCTCCACCTGGGGCAGGTGGTCGATCTTCTCCTCCGGCACCCCGGCCAGGAGCAGCCGCAGGTACACGTCCCAGTGGCGGGCCCCGGCGGCCACGATCTGCACCACGCTGGGGTCGTTTAGGAACTCGAAATCCGTGTCGTAGTACCAGGCGGTGTTCTCCACGCTGTGGGCGGCGTCGAAGTAGTCGTCGAGAAACAGGATGACCGCCTTTGTGCCGGGGTAGTCCCGGACGTTCTCAAAGGCCCGGGAGCAGGCGATGGGGTTCTGGCCCTTGGCCAGGTGCAGGATGACCTTGCGGCCCTTTACCTCCTCCTCGCTGTAGCGGGTCTGACTGATGGACAGCTGGTCCATGGCCTGGGCCACCTGTTCCCCGGTAAGGCCGAATTCGCAGAGCATGGCGATGGCGGAGAGGGTGTTGTACACGTTGATGGTGCTCTGGTTGGGCAGGGGGAACTCCCGCTCCCCGTCGGGGAGGAGCACCCGCATCCGGCTGTTCTCCGGGTCGAAGGAGAGCACCCGGTACTGGGCCTGGGGGGAGGAAAACCCGCACCGGGGGCAGGACGCCCGGCCGATGTGGTGGTAGCGGACGAAATCCCACTGGAGCTTGGCGCCGCATTGGGGACAGGTGGTGATGTCCCGGACGATGTTGTGGCACTCCGCCAGCTCCCCGGGCTGTTTGTCAATGCTGAAGTAAACCCGCTGGTTTTGAGGCTTGAGCCCCGCGCACACCAGGTCGTCGGCGTTTAAGACCAGCCGGGTGGTGTCGGGGATATATTGGTTCAAGATGTCCACGATGAATTCCATGTGGGCGTTGCGCTTGTAGGAGTCCCGGAAGATATTGGTGCACAGGATCAGGTCGGGCTTTAAGTAGGGCAGGATGCGGGGGGAGCTGCGCTCGTCCAGCTCGAACACCGCCAGGTCCTTTTTGGGCTTGCCGAAAAAGGTGGAGTTGGCGATGAGGCTGGAGGCCACCCCCGTGGCCACGTTGGTGCCCGAGCGGTTGCACACAAAGTCGTAGCCGCAGTGGGCCAGGGCGTCCTCTACCAGGTTGGCCACGGTGGTTTTGCCGTTGGTGCCGGTAATGCCGATGACCCGCTTGGGCCGGGGCATCCGGCCTAAAAAGTCGGGGCACAGAATGATGGCCCACGACCCGGGCATGGAGGTGCCCTTCCTCCCGATGAGCTTCAGCACCAGGGCTGTGCCCTTGGCGAAAAACAGGGCAAAATAGAACCGCAGGTTCCTTTTCATAACTCTCAACTTCTCTTTCTTTCTTTCTTTCTTTCTTTCTTTCTTTCTTTCTGTCCGCCTTGGAGCCGCGGCAGATGACCGCGACCCATAGATTGTTCAATGTGCGGTGGACAGCGTGATACAGCCTGTGCATACTGTAACACAAACCCCCTCTCTTTTCAAGGCTTTCCCTGCCGGGCGGGGCCAGGGCTTACACCCATTAGACGGGCGGGGGCGCCCGCCGGTAAGGGGGCCGGGAGGAAAAATGTGCGGGCCTGCCGGTTTTTTCCTATAGGGTACTTGTAATTTTGCCTATTTTGCGCTATGATGAGGACAGAAAATTCATCCTACCAGGAGGGACGCTTTATGAAAACTCTGCCTGTTGCCGTTCAGGTCTATTCTGTGCGGGACGACGCGGAAAAAGATTTTGCCGGTACCATGAAAAAAATCAAGGAGATCGGCTACGAGGGCGTGGAGCTGGCCGGCCTGTACGGCCTGGAGCCCAGCGCCGTGAAGGCCGCCATTGAGGACGCGGGCCTGGTGGCCCTGTCCGCCCACGTGCCCTTCCAGGAGCTGGTGGCCGACATGGCCGGCACCATCCAGAAGTATGTGGAGATCGGCGTGAAGTTCATCGCCATCCCCTACCTGATGGAGGAGGACCGCCCCGGCACCCCCAAATTCGAGGGCAACGTAAAGCTCTTCGAGGAAATCGGCAAGGCCTGCAAGGAGAAGGGCATCCAGCTGCTGTACCACAACCATGACTTTGAGTTCGTGAAGATGCCCGACGGCCGTTACGCCCTGGACTACATCTACGACACCATCCCCGCCGACATCCTCCAGACCGAGGTGGACACCTGCTGGGTGAAGGTAGCCGGCGAGGACCCCGCCGCTTACGTGAAGAAGTACACCGGCCGCTCCCCTGTGGTGCACCTGAAGGACTTCCACAAGGAGGGCAAGCCCGCCAACATGTACGAGCTCATCGGCACCGAGGTGGAGAAAGAGGAGAGCCACGGCGTCTTTGAGTTCCGCCCCGTGGGCCACGGCGACCAGGACTTCCCCCCCATTCTGGAGGCTTCCGTGGAGGCCGGCGCCCAGTGGGTAGTGGTGGAGCAGGACCAGTCCAACGGCCGCACCCCCATGGAGGCCATCACCCTCAGCCGGGAGTACCTGAAGAGCCAGGGCTGGTAAGGCCCGGCGCTTTGGGTTTTTGCGTCCTGAAAACCAAAAAAGAGGGACTGCTGCAGCATTGCAGCAGTCCCTTTTTCTGTTTCTGGCGTTTTTGGGGGCCAGGCCGCCGTTAGCCCTCCGGGAACTCCCGTGTGGGGAAGCCCCACCTGCTTTTGCGTGGGAGGAAAGAACGGTCCGATCACCACCCAGCGTTAGGCTGCCGTTAGCCCTCCGGAAACTCCCGATGGGGCTGGACGGCCATGTAGGCGGGGCGGATGATCTTGCCGCCGCCGATGAGCTCCTCGATGCGGTGGGCGCTCCAGCCCGCGATACGGGCGATGGCGAAGATGGGGGTATAAAGCTCCAGGGGCAGGTCCAGCATACTGTAGATGAACCCACTGTAGAAGTCCACGTTGGCGGAGACGCCCTTGTAGATCTTCCGCTCCCCGGCGATGAGCTCCATGGCCAGGCGCTCCACGTTGGAGTAGAGCTGGAACTCCTGGCTGCGGCCCTTGGCGGCGGAGAGCCGCTCCACGAACTGGGCCATGATCTTGGCGCGGGGGTCGGAGAGGGAGTACACCGCGTGGCCCATGCCGTAGATGAGGCCGGACTTGTCGAAGGCCTCCTTGTGCAGCAGCTTCTTCAAATAGGCGGAGAGCTCCTCCTCGTCGTTCCAGTCCTTGACGTGGGACTTGATGTCCTCGAACATCTTCACCACCTTGATGTTGGCGCCGCCGTGCTTGGGGCCTTTCAGGGAGCCCAGGGCCGCGGCGATGGCGGAGTAGGTGTCGGTGCCGGAGGAGGTGACCACGTGGGTGGTAAAGGTGGAGTTGTTGCCGCCGCCGTGGTCGGCGTGCAAAATCAGGGCGATGTCCAGCACCCGGGCCTCCAGCTCGGTGTACTGGCAGTCGGGCCGCAGGATGCGCAGGATGTTCTCCGCGGTGGAGAGCTGGGGGTCCGGCTGGTGGATAAAGAGGCTCTGGCCGTCGTGGTAGTGGCGGTAGGCCTGGTAGCCGTACACCGACAGCAGGGGGAACAGGGCGATGAGCTGGATGCACTGCCGCAGCACGTTGGGCACAGAAATATCTTCCGCCGCCTCGTCATAGGAATAGAGGGTGAGCACGCTGCGGGCCAGGGTGTTCATCATGTCGCTGCTGGGGGCCTTCATAATGATGTCCCGCACGAAGCTGGTGGGCAGGGTGCGGTAGAAGGACAGAAGCTCGCAGAACTCCCGGAAGCGCTCCTGCTCCGGCAGGTCGCCGAAGAGCAGCAGGTAGGCGGTGCGCTCGAAGCCGAAGTGGTCCTCTTTGGGCTGGCGGCGGATGAGCTCCTCCACGCTGTAGCCCCGGTAGTAGAGCTCGCCCTCGCAGGGGACGCTCTTGCCGTCCACGGTCTTACTGGAGATGATCTCGGAAATGTTGGTCAGGCCGGTGAGCACGCCCTTGCCGTTTAGATCCCGCAGGCCGCGCTTTACGTCGTACTTTACGTAGAGCTCCGGGTCGATCTTGCTGTTGGCCTCGCACAGGGTGGCCAGGTCCCGTACCTCGGGGCGGATCTCCGAATAGATAGACATGTGCATAACTCCTTTCTCTCATCGTTTCGCCAGAAGATCACGTTTCTTCCGTCTCGCATTGTTAGGTATAAAACATATTATACAAAAATATAGCCGGTCCCGCAAGGGAGGATTTGTTAATTTTTTTTGAATCCCCCGCCGGGCGGGCAAAAACCCAGGAAAGGAGGGAGAAAATTGGCCCCAAAACTGCGGCGGTTCGCCAAACGGGCGGTGATGCTTGGCTGCGCGGCGCTGTGCCTGTGGTGCGGCGCCCTCCGGCTGGGGGACTGGGCCAGGGCCCAGGGGGCCCAGGCGCTGCTCTTTGCCGCCGGGCTGGGGGAGGAGGCCGCCCCGGCAGGGGCGTCGCCCAGCCCCACCCCCACCCCCGAGGAGGCGCAGGCCACCCTCCCCGACGACGGCATCGTGCCCTTCCACGAGAACGAGCTGCCCCAGCTGGCCGCCCCTACCCCCGACCCCGGCCGGGACTGGGCCCCGGTGGAGGAGACATTGATCCAGGGGGGCGGCCAGGTGGCGGGCTTTTTCGTAAAGGATACCACCAACTCCGGCACCGATTTGGAATCCGAGCTGGCGGAGCCCTCTCCCGTGTCCCTGCAGGCCGACGGCAGCGTGGAGGTGCTCATCTACCACACCCACACCAGCGAGGCCTACAGCCGGGACTTCACCGGGTTTTACTACACGGATATGGAGACCCGCACCGGGGACCCGGACCAGAGCGTGGCAGCGGTGGGGGAGGAGATCAAAAAAGTATTGGAGGAGGCGGGCATCGGCGCGGTCCACGACACCACGGTGAACGACACCCTGTACAACGGCTCCTATTCCCGCTCCTGGGAGGTGCTGCAGAAAAACCTGGCGGAGCACCCCGGTATCCAGGTGACCATCGACGTGCACCGGGACTCCATGACCACGGAGGCGGGGACAAAATATAAGCCCACCGCCGTCATCAACGGGAAGAAGGCCGCCCAGATTATGTTTCTGGCGGGGTGCGACGCCGACGGCAGCTGGGGGGACTTCCCCGACTGGCGGCAGAACCTGCGGCTCATCCTGCGATTGCAGGAGACCGCCGCCCGGCTGTACCCGGACCTGGTGCGGCCTTTGAGCTTCTCCAACAGCAAGTACAACATGAACGCCACCACCGGCTCCCTGCTGGTGGAGGTGGGCACCGAGGTGAACACCGTGGAGGAGGCGAAGTACTCCGGCAGGCTGGTGGGGGAGATCCTGGTGGAGACCTTGCAAAGCGGGGAGTAACCGCGGGCTTTTGGGCCACCCTAAGGGCAGAAGGAAAAAGGGGGCGGCCGCATGGGCAAACGGAACAACCACGCGTTTTGGCTGGGGTTTGGGGTCACCCTGTCCCTGCTGGTGGCGGGGACAGGGCTTCTGGCCGTGGATTACCAGGGCCGGCGGCTGAGCTTTGGGGACGCCGCCCCGCCCCTGGCGGTGGACAGGCTCCCCGACGGCACCACGCAG
>LBJMC04202__coassemble_991_pt1 | contig 16510 bp, 17 predicted proteins | sample LBJMC04202__metabat2_high_PE_010 | metagenome-assembled genome bin LBJMC04202
GCGTCGATGATCATGGCGGAGTCGGTGGAGTTTTTCCCCGTGGTGTAGCTGTACTGCTGGATGGGGCTGACGGAGTAGTCCAGCAGCACGCTTTTCCAGGAGACCAGGGCGGGGTTGGTCCAGTCGCCGTAAATGCGCTTGTAGGTGGCCACCCCGTCTTTGGAGATCTCGTCCAAGATCAGTTTGATGTATTTCCCCGACACGTTATCCGCGTCGATGAGCACCGCGAACCTGCTGTCGCTGGCCATAGGATCACCGCTTCCTCCCCGGCGGGCCGGGGCTTTTTCTTTTAGTATAACGGGTTTGCCGGAAAAATGCAACGAGGTTTGTGACAGCGCAAAAAAGGAGGCCGCGTTTTTCCACAGCCTCCCGTTTTACTTTATTTGATTTCAAACTGGCAGCAGCCCACGTTTTCGAAGGCATGGCTTCGTTGGAAGGCCGGCGAAAACTATTCCTCAAAATAGTCCGGGTCTGAAACGTCGGGAATAATCTGGAACGTGAAGGTGACTTGTTCCGGGGCTTCCTCGGAGCGAGCAAAGGAGCACCCGATAAATACCTTCTCCATGCTTTCATCCTCGCTGGGGAAGAAGAAACGGAACGTCAGGGGGTAACCTACCACAGGATCATCGGAGAAGATGGTGTCGAACCCTGCCGTCTCCACTTCTTCCTCGTTTCCCTCCTCCACATAGGCGCCATAGCTGATTCCGTTATTGGTCTCCCGGTTCAGGTATTCGCAGGCGTTCGGGTTGCCCAGCTGCTCTTTGAGCTGCGCTACGCAGTCCTTGGCTAAGGTCTGGGTCTTTTCCGAATCGTCATAGGTCTTTGTGGCGGAGAAGGAGTAGGGCTTTCCATTCTTAAAGACAAATTCCGAATCCATCTCGATCCCGCACCAGGTAGAGCTCCCTTTGTAGATATGGTTGCTCCTCTCTATCATTGTAGGGTCGCCGGAAAGGCCCAGCTTTTCTACGGCTTCTTCCTCCTGGAGGGCAAACGCCTGCAGCACTGCATCGCTGACAGCCGCTTGGCTTTCCTCTTGGGACGTACACCCGTACAACAGCAACATGAACGCAAGAACGAGCGCTAACAAAATGGAACACAGCTTCTTAACTTTCATGCTAAGTACACGTCCTTTCATAGTGTAGTATTTGTATGTTACAGCGGCCGCTGTTACTACCACCTACAAAAAACTTTCCTTGTGGAAGAACCCATCTGAATTTTTCTAATTTAGAATATTATAAAGATTATTTCCAATTATCACCTCGTGACTATATTAAAGCATATATTTGTCTGGGTGTCAATCTCTTTTTTGGCGAATTTTTCCACAAAAATCACCCCCGGCCGGGGGGCTGGGGGCGATTTTGCCTGTCTGGGTTTTACCACTGGGGCACGGGGCTGGCCTCGGCCTCTGGGACGGCTTCTTCCTCGTAGGTCTGCCCGGCGGGGGCGGTGCCCAGCAGCTGGCTGCGCTGCTGGGCCAGGGCGGCGGCCACGTCCTCGATGAGCACTTCGCCGGTGTCGCCGTCCAGCAGCTGGAGCTTGTCAAACTCCCGGATGGGCTGGCCCTGGCTGTCCAGCAGCTGGCTGGGGTAGTACACCCGGAATTCCATCACCCGGTAGGTACCGCCGAAGGCGTCCTGATCGGTGACGCTCTCCCAGTACTCGCCGGCCTCCTCCTGGTGGTAATAGACGCCGGCCACCTCATCGTAGGAGTTGAGGGCGGTGGGGTCCTGGGACCACACGGTATAGCTCTCCTCCCCCGCGTAGGCCACCAGGGTCACCGGGCGGTAGCCCAGGTCGCTGGCAAACAATGTCACCAGCTGGCAGGGCTCCAGACGGCTGCCATTGGTAACAAGGCCGGTCTCCAGCTGGCAGTTCCCCACATAAAAGCCGTTGGTGAAGCTCCCCAGGAAGTTGCCGCTGTCCGCCGGGTACGTGTCCAGATGGAGCTGCTGGTAGCCCTCATCCAGGTAGTCCCAGTTGAGGTCGGCGGTCTGGGTGGTCAGGTCCAGGGTAAAGGAGGCCACCACCTGGAACAGCCCCGGGTCCGCGCCGGTAAAGTTTCCACTGTCGTCGTAGCAACGCTTCACCTGGCTGGCGTCGTACACGGTGATGATCACCTTGTCCTCCCCCGGGTACAGCCCGGTAAAGGCGCAGGACATCTGGTAGGGGCCGTAATTCCCCGCGCCGCCTGTGGCGATGAGGGAATCCAGGTCCAGCTGGAGGGCCCGGCCGCTTTCCGTCGTGGCCACCACCCCGGCGTAACCGATTTCTGCCGCCATGGTATCCGCGCCCCCGGCGGCCCGCAGGGAGCCCTCCGGCTGAAGATAGTAGGAGGTTTTACCCAGGAAGGGCAGCTCCAGGGACACCGCCAGCTGGGTGGGGGCAAAGCTCACCCCCTGCAGGCTGGCGCCGTTGTCCGTCGCCCCGCCCTGGAAGGCGGTGTTGTAGTCCCGCACAACGGGGGCGGGGAAGCTGTCGGAGGCAAAGCTGCCCACCTGCTGGAGCAGCCCGGAGTTCTCCAGGCTGGCCCGCTCCTCCTCCCCCAGGTTCTGGGCGGTGAAGGCGTCCATGGCCAGGGTCACCTGGCACTCCCCAGAGGCGGTAGCGTCCTCCCCCAGGGCGGCGAGGTCCAGCACCCACCGGCCGGTAAGCGCGCCGTCCCCATCCCAGGTAAAGGGCTCGATCTGGTGGGCGCACACCATGTCCTGGGCCGCGTTGTCCTGGAGCATCTCCCCGCTGGCCACGATCTGGCCGTTGAGGGAGACCTCCCCGTAGGCGGGGACCAGCTCCAGGCCCGGGGCCTGCTGGTGCAGGGAGTCGCCGTAGTCCCCCAGCTCCAGCCGCAAATCCAGCACCAGGGAGGCCCCGTCGCTCCAGGCGCAGTCCACCCACAGGCTGCCGCGGCTGCCGGGGATCTCCACCGGGGTAAAGCCCCCGGCGATCTCCTGGCCCCAGGCGGCCAGGGCGTCACCGGTGACCTGGCTCTCCCCGCTGTCGGGCGTTGGGGTGGCCTGGGGGGCGGGGGACTCCTCCCCCTCCTCCGGTTGGTTCAGGGCCCGGAACACGCCCCCTACCCCGGGCAGGGCCTCGGCGATCTGGGGCTGGGCGGCGTTGAGGGCGAAAAGCCCCACGCACACCGCCACAAACACCGCCGCCACCGCGGCCAGGCCCTTCATAGCCTGGCGCAGGGGGTAGCGCTTTACCGGCAGCTCGTCGGGGAGCTCGGCGTACACCTGCCGCAGGGCTTTCCGGTAGGAGGGGGTGGTCTGCTCCATGCCCCACTCCTCTGCCAGCTGGCGGGCAAAGTCCCCGTCCCGCCGCAGGTCCTTGCGGGTGATCTTCTCCGCGGGCTCCCGCTTTTTCATGTGCTTTTTCACGACTGCGCCCTCCTTTCCCTGGCTTCGTACTGCTCCTTAAAGTGGTTGCGGCCGGTGACCAGCCGCTGCTTTACCGCCCCCTGGCTGATCCGCAGCAGCTGGGCGATGTCTTTGATGGCCATGTCGTTTAAGTAAAACAAGGTGAGGATGAGCCGGTCGTTCTCCCCCAGGGAGGCCAAGGTCTCCCGCACGTCCAGGGCGGCGTCCCGGTCCTCGGCTTTGCCGGTCTCCGGCAGCAGCTCCAGGGGCACGATGCCCCGCTGGGTGCGCAGCAGATCGTAACAGCAGTTCAGGAGTATCCGGGTGAGCCAGGTTTTGAAGTACCTGGGCTGCCGCAGGTCACCGATTTTATAAAACGCCCGCAGCACCGTCTCCTGCACCGCGTCCTCCACGTCCGCCTCCCGGTGGAGCACCGCCTTGGCGGCCCGGTACATGGCCAGCTCGCTCTCCTTCATCAGGCTTAAAAAAGCCTCTTTGTCCCCATCCTGGGCCTTGCGCACCAGGCGTTCTGTGCTCATGGTTTTCTCACTTCCCTCTCCCCTTTCGCCTATTAGACGGCCCAGCCGCCCAAAAGGTAAGGGCCGGGATAAAAATATTTTTTACGCATGGCCGCGCGAAAGCTATGCCACGGGAAAAGCCGCGTATTGTATCAAGTGCAGGAGGCCGCAGCCCCGGGACACGGAATCACTGTTTTTATTATACCACAAAAAAGAGGGCCCGGTATGCCCGGGCCCCCGTTTTCTATACTTTTACTGTTCCGGGCTGTAGGCCTGGCCGATCTCCAGGTCGTCCAGCAGCACCTCGCCGGTCTCGATGTTCACCACTTCGATGCGGTCCACCGCTTTCTCCATGTCTACCCAGACGCCGTATTCCGTGTCCTCCAGGCAGTCCTCGGGGTAGTAGAGGCAGAACAGCAGGCTATATTTTGCCTGGCCGTCCGTGTCCTCCTCCGCCGGGAAGCTGGCATAAAAGCCGTTCTCGTCCCGGTAGGCGGGCCACTGGCCCTCGCCAAACTCCGTGTCGTTGTATTCTGCCTCCGGCACCGCCTGTACCGTGCCCAGCAGCCGCTCCCCGTTGTAGTACCGCAGCTCGATAGGCTGGTATTCCACATCGGCCCGCAGCTGCACCATGCAGATCCAATCGTCGGTACCGTGCCACATATCCCGGGTGTTGAGGATATCCGACACCAGGAAGCCGCCGGTAAAGTCCGCGGGGCCCCAGCTGGCCTGGAATTCCTCGGTGTCCACCTTGTCAAGGCCCTCGTCCAGGTAGGTGTCGGAGGGATGGGCCTCCCCGGTCTTCCAGTTGATGGCAAACTCGGCGAACACCACCCGCTCCCGGTCCATATCCGCCGCATAGGCGCTGTCCGGGCTGCGGTCGGTGATGCGCAAAATCACCGTGTCCGTCTGCTCCGGGGGGGCGTCGAAGGCCCAGGTGCCACGGATACTCTCGGCATCTGACTCGTTCACAAAATCGTAGTCATTCAGCAGGGAGTTGTGGCCCAGCTCCTGGCCGTCCTGGGTGAAGAGTTCCGCGTAGCCCAGAATCCCGCCGCCGCTGGCAGTGAGGTCGCCCGTGCGCCCCCAGAAAGGAATCTCCATATCCACCAGCAGGTAGCCCGGGGTGGTTTTTACCCCGTAGAGCTTTACGCCGTTGTCCTCGGCGGAAAGCTCCTGGCTCTGGTTCTGGCTGGTGTCTGCGGTGACGGTAAAGTCGGCGGTAAACTCCCCGCCCACCTGGTCGTACCGCCAGTCTTTGCTTTTGCTTTCATCCACTGAATAAACACCGTAGAGCCCCGGCACCGTCAGGGCGGCGGAGAGTTCCTCCCCGTCCTGGGCGGGAGCGGCCAGCTCATACACCAGGGCGAAGGCGTAGTCCCCGTCCGGCAAAGTCTGGCCTCCCGTGGTGAACAGCTCCGTCTCCTGGCCGTTTACCGTGAGGCGGGTGCCCTCTTCGTTGGGAAGGTACATCACGTAGTGGTCGTACTGCTCCGCCTCCTCCGGGCCGGTGAGCTGCAGGGTGAGGTAGACATAATTCCCGTCACAGAAGGCCTCGTCCAGGGTGAGGCCGTAGTCCGTGTCCGCCGGGGCGTCGGCGGTCAGGTCCAGCTTCTCCACGCTGCCCTCATAGGTGCCCACGTGGGAGCCCATGGGGTGCATGGTGTGGTCGTTCATCAAGGCGAACAGGCTGCCCAGGCCGGGGATGCTCTCGGCGAAGGCGGGGTTGGCGGCGTTGAGCCCCAGCAGCCCCCCGCACACGATGGCCAGGGCGGCGAACACCCCCACAGCTCTTTGCAGGGGCCGCTTCCATGCCTTGGCCTTGGGCAGCTCCTCGGGCAGCTCGGCGTAGACCTGCCGCAGCTTGTTGTCGATGACCAGGGGCACCGCCGCTATATCCAGTTCCCGGCGGAGCGCCCGGGCTTCTCTCGGGTCCAGTTTCTCAGCTTTCACAAGGCTTCCCCTCTCTTTCCAAATAGGCTTTCTTAAAGCGCTCCCGGCCCCGGAGGAGCCGGGTCTTTACGGTGTTCTCCTTGACCCCCAGCATCCGGGCGATCTCCTTCACCGGCAGGTCGTCCAGGTAGTGGAGGGTGAGCACCAGCCTGTCGTTTTCCGCCAGGGACGCGAGGGCCTCCCCCACGTCCAGCGCCAGGTCCCGGTCCTGTTGGGGGGCCGCCCCCTCCGGGAGCTGGTCCAGGGGCGCCAGGCCCCGGCGCAGCCGCAGAATGCCATAGCAGTTGCACAGCAGCACCCGGGTGAGCCAGGTCTTGAAGTATTTTGGCTCCCGCAGGGTGTGCAGCTTGGCAAAGGCGGTGAGCACCGTCTCGCCGATGGCGTCGGCGGCGTCCTCCTCGTCGTGGAGGACCGCCAGCGCCGTGCGGGTCATAGAGAGCTTGTGCTCCTCTATCAGCCGCACAAAGGCGTCCCGGTCCCCCCGCTGGGCCCGGCGCACCAGCTTTTCCATGGTTCCAGCCACATTCCTCACTTCGCTTTCCGTTGTTCACTCGAAAGGCCTTTCACCTATTAGAGGCCCCGGCACGGAAAAAGGTTCGCGGTCCTAGCAAAAACCGCGAACCTTTTTTGTTTACCCGTAGGGCACAAAGCAGATGTTCACATCCGCCTCCCCGGGGATACCCGGCACGGCGGCGCTGTCGGTGTACTGCCACAGGTCGAAGTGGTAGTACAGGCTGGGGGCGGGCTGGTATTCCGCGTACCACAGGGGGTAGTCCCCCAGCAGCTCCAAATCGAAGAAGCCGTAGGCCATGGTCTTGTTGGTGTACACGCAGGGGGTGTAGCCCGCCTCCGCCACTTTTTCGCAGAAGGCCAGGGCGAACCGGCTCACCTGGTCCCCGTCCATGCCGTAGGCCCGCAGGTCCTGGGCGGGCAGGCTTTCACTGGGGATGGGCGGCTCCCAGTCGAACACCACGGGGTAGGCGATGGTCTTGCCCTCCAAGGCGTCCAGGACGAAGGCCGCCTCCTCCCGGGCCTCCTCCTCGGTGACAGCCTGGGAGAAGAAGTACACCCCCACCGGCAGCCCCGCGGCGGTAGCGCCCTCGTAATTCTGCTGGAAGGTGGTGTCCAGATTCAGGCCCCCTTCCGTGGAGCCCCGCCACCCCAGCCGCAGGATGGCGAAGCCGGCCCCGGCGTCCTTTACCTGCTGCCAGTCGATGGCGCCCTGGAATTCGGATACGTCCACCCCCCAAACGGCGGCGCCGTCCTGGTAGCGGATGAGGCCGCTGTCCTCCACGAATTTGGCGGTGTCGTAGGTGTTTGCCGGGATGTCGAAGTCCGGGATGAGCCGCCGGCCTTCGTACAGGTCCTCCACCAGCCGCTGGCCCTCGGGCACCAGGGGGCCCTGGTCCTGGGGACCCTCCCGGGTACCGGACTCCCCCCGGATGACCAGCACCGCGGCGATGACCACGATGAGGGCCGCCAGGGCGCAGATGGCCAGCAAAAACAGCTTTCGTTTGTCCAGTCTCTCCATAACAGGCGTCCTCCCAAAAACAAAAGGGCCGGCGCAGAACAGGGCGTTCCGCAGCGGCCCCCGGGTGTCGATGTATTTACCGGCTGGGGTATTTTTTCAGGGCGATGGTGATGTCCACGTTCTGGGAGATGCCGGGCACCTCTCCCGCGTCGGTATACTGCCACATGGTGTAGGCATAACGGAAGCTGGGGGCGGGCTGGAACTCCGAGTACCACATGTCGTAGCCGGAGAGCCGGGACAGGTCCAGGTTCTCGTAGCCCATGGTCTTGTCGCACAGGTAAGCGGTGTCATACCCCGCGGCGGACATCTTGCCGCAGAAGGTGTCGATAAAGCCGGTAACCTGCTCCCCGTTGCACCGCACGGTGCGGCGGCTCTCGTCGATGGTGCCGTCGTCCTTGCGGTCGTACTCCCAGATCACCGCCACCGGGTACTCGATCTGGTAGTCCCGAATCTGCTCCAGCACGAAGGTGGCCTCCTCCTCGGCCTCCGCGTCGGTGATGGCCTTGGAGAAGAAGTACACCCCCACGGGCAGCCCGGCCTGGGTGGCCCCGGTGATGTTGGCCTCGAAGGTCTCATCCAGCATGATGCGGCCGCTGTCGTACTGGCGCCAGCCCACCCGCACCATGGCGAAGTCCACGCCGCTCTGGGCCACCTGGGTCCAGTCGATCTCCCCCTTCTGGGAGTTGACCTGGATGCCCACGGTGGATTCCCCCGCGTTATAGGTGATGACCCCGTTCTCCTGGGAAAAATCATCGGGCTTTAAGGTGCTGGTGGGGATGTCGAAATAGGGGATGGTCATCCTGCCCTCGTACAGGTCGTCCACCTCCAGGGTGTCCCCGCTGCGGGAGATCACCTCCACCGAGCTCTCCCTGGGCCCCCGGGCCAGAATCACCGCCGAGGCGACCACGATGGCCGCCACCAGCACAACGATGACTGCCAGAAACGCGATCCGCTTTCCCGAAGCCTGCGTCATACGAAACTCTCCCTTCCTGCCGCTGTCCTGCTATGGCAAGGGGGCCATGCCCCCGTTTTTTCGCACAGTTTTCCTCATTATACTAGAAGTTTGTCGAAAAGGCAAGGTAAAACAGAATTTTCCCCGATTTTACAGCCTTGCCGCGGCCTGCCGTTTTTGGTAGAATAAAGAAAAAGCGCCCCGGCCCCCGGGGCGCGCCGGAAAGGAACGTGACCGCTATGGAACACGCCCCCTATGTGGTGGCCATCGCCGGGGGGACCTGCAGCGGCAAGTCCACCCTGTGCGATCGGCTGGAGAACAGCTTCGCCCCCCTGTGCCCCACCCTGGCCCTGCACATGGACGCCTATTACAAAAAAGAGACCCCCACCACCGTGGCCCCCATCACCCGGAAGGTGTACGCGGAACACAACACCCCCGAGGCCCTGGAGCTGGAGCGCTTCTACTCCGACTTTGCCCAGGCCTGCGCCCCCGGCTCCGGCCACCGCCTGGTGCTGGTGGAGGGTCTGTTCGCCCTGCACCTGGAGGCCGTCCGGGAGCGGGCGGACCTGAAGGTCTTTGTGGACCTGGAGAGCGACGAGCGCCTGGCCCGGCGCATCGTGAAGTTCATGGCCTGGGGGGACACCTACGAGCAGGTCACCAGTCGGTACCTGGACTCGGTGCGCTTCCGCCACAACGAGCTGGTGGAGCCCACCCGCTGGCACGCCGACCTGGTATTAAACGGCACCCTGGACAGCCACAAGGGGGTGGCCGTGCTGGAGGGGTACCTCCGGCAGCAGCTGGGCTGCCTGGGCTAACGGTATTTTTCTTTGACAACCCCCGCCCCCGGGCTTATAATAAGGGAAAGGCACCCAGGAAAGGAGGGACCCCATGAAACAGGAAAACGACTCCCGGTTTTTCATCCGGGAATTCGGCCGCACCCTGACCTTCCTCTACCGCAGCCGGGCTAAGTTCATGGGGGAGCGCCTGCGGGACTACGGGTTCTCCGGCGCTATGTACATGATCCTCCTCCACGTGGACCGGCACCCCGGCGCCAGCCAGGACAGCATCGCCAACCACATGTACCTGGACAAGTGCAACGTGGCCCGGCGCACCAAAAAGCTGGAGGAGCTGGGCTACCTCACCCGCCGGACCGACCCCGCCGACCGCCGCCAGAACAACCTGTATCTCACGGAGAAGGGCGCCGCCCTGGTGCCGGAGGTGCGGGGCTACCTGGGCCAGTGGGGGCAGCAGATCACCGCCGGCCTCAGCGCCGGGGAGCGGGAGAAGCTTTTGGAATTGCTGACAAAAATGCGGGAGGCCGGGAAGGCCTGCCCCGCTCCAGAATCAGAAAGAGGGAATCCGAAATGAACGACTGTGTTTTCTGCAAGATCGCCGGAGGGGAGATCCCCTCCAACAAGGTATACGAGGACGACACCGTGGTGGCCTTCCACGACCTGGACCCCCAGGCCCCGGTCCACGTGCTGCTCATCCCCAAGGCCCACATCCCCTCGGTGATGGAGATCACCCCGGAGAACAGCGGCGTGGTGGCCCACATCTTCGAGGTGGCCGCCCAGATCGCCGGGGAGCTGGGCCTGGAGAACGGCTTCCGCATTGTAAATAACTGCGGCAAGGACGGCATGCAGACCGTGCAGCACCTGCACTTCCACCTGCTGGGCAAAAAACAGATGGGCTGGCCGCCCTTCCCTCCAGAGGCATAACCGCCATGCGGTTTACCTACTGCCCCTCCCGGGAAGAGGTGGAGCAGTACTACGGCACCGACGAGACCATGATGATGCTGGTGTCCTTCGACGGGGAGAGCGCCGTGATAGCGCCTGCCATCGAGACTGTGGAGCACCACACCCTGCTGGCCCAGGCGGGCATCCGGGAGACGGAGATCGACCGCTATTTCCGGATCGTCTTCGACGACACCGCCGCCGACTGGACCTTCGTGTGCCCTTCGGATTACCGGGGCATCACCGACAAGCAGAAGCGCATCGCCGAGTTTTACAAGGATGGCTTCCGGTGCATCTCCCAGGCGCTGGCGGAAATCGGCTATCTGGTGGAGCTGCACATCCCAAGCGGTACCGCCGGCATTTTGACATCATGAGCGGAAAGCTGCCGGGATAACGGCGCCCGGCTGCCAGGCGCGCAAAAAAGTTCTTTGCCGGCTTTTTCCAAAGGCCGGCAAACAGGAGGAATGAATACCATGGGTGAAGTGTATAAGATGAACATCGCGGGGTGCGAGCGGGCGCTGCCCATCTGCCCCATCGACGAGCACATGGACATCGCCGGGTTCGTCATGTTCAGCGATGTGGAGATCACGGAAAAGACCGCCGCGGCCCTGCTGGAGAAGTGCCCTGAGCACGACATCATCGTCACCGCGGAGAGCAAGGGCATCCCCCTGGCCTACGAGATGGCCCGCATCGGCTGCCGCAACTACGTGGTGGCCCGCAAGGGCGTAAAGGCCTATATGGAGGACCCCATCCACGTGGAGGTGAAGTCCATCACCACCGACCACGTACAGAAGCTGTACCTCTCCAAGGCGGACGTGGAGAACCTGAAGGGCAAGCGCATCCTCATTGTGGACGACGTGATCTCCACCGGGGAGTCCCTGGCCGCTATGGAGGAGCTGCTCCATGAGATTGGCGGCAAGGTGGTGGGCAAGGCCTGCGTCCTGGCCGAAGGCGACGCCAAGGACCGCACGGACATCATCTACTTAGAGCCCCTGCCCCTGTTCTTCAAGTAAGTGCGCCGGCCCTTTGCCCTGCTGGGCTTCTCCGTATTCGCCGCCCTGACCCTGGCGGCCTGGGCCGGTCCCACTGCCGCCCAGGCCGGCGGCTGGTGCTGCGGGGCCCTGGCTTTGTGCGCGGTTTTGGGCCTGTGCGCTGCCCTGTCCCCCAAGAAAAACGCTGTGAGCGCGGACGCTGCCGGTCCGCGCTTTTTCCTTTCCCGGCAAAAGCTCCGCCGGGGGCTGGCCGCCCTGGGGGCGGGCCTCACCGCGGCGGCAGGGGCGTTCTTCCTCTACCACGCGGCCTGGCAGCTGCGGGCCGCCCCCTACCTGGACCTGGAGGGCCAGAAGGCCCGGGTGCAGGGCACGGTGCTGGACTACCCCCAAGAGATGTACCAGCGCACCTACCTGCTGCTCCAGGTGGACCGGGCCGCCCCGGCGGAGGAGGGCGCCGCCCTGCCGGAGCTCCCCGGGCCCTTCACCCTGCGGGTCTCCTCGGCCCTGCCCCTGCTGTGCGAGCCCGGCCAGGTGGTGGAGTGCACCGTCACCTTTACGGAATTTTCCCAGACCGGGCTGTACTCCTCCCAGGCCCGGCGGCTGGCCCAGGGCATTTCCGCCGGGGCTTACCTCTCCGACTTTGAGGAGCTCTCCTCCACCGCCGGGGCCCAGACCAGCCTGAGCCAGTTCTTCGCCCGGCTGCGGCGGCAGGCGGCCCGGGGCTTCTCCCAGCATCTGCCCGGGGAGGAGGCCGCCCTGCTCCAGACCATGCTCCTGGGCACGGAGAGCGACCTGTCCCAGCAGGCCACGCTGGACTTCCAGCGTACCGGCACCACCCACCTGCTGGTGATCTCCGGCCTGCACCTGACCATCCTGGCGGGGTTCCTGTCCCTGGTGCTCGGCGCCCTCCCCCTGGACCGGGTGGCCCGGAACCTACTGCTCATCGCCCTGCTCCTGGGCTTTCTGGCGGTAACGGGCTTCCCGGTCTCCGCCCAGCGGGCCGGGCTGATGCAGATCCTGTTCTACCTGGGCGGCTGCTTTGGCCGGCGGCCGGAGGGCTGCAACTCCCTGGGGTTTTCCGTGCTGTGCATCTGCCTGTCCGACCCCTTCTCCGGCGGGGACCTGGGCTTTGCCCTGTCGGTGATGTCCACCCTGGGGCTGCTGGTGTTCCGGGCCCCCATCGCCCGGGGGATGGGGCGGCTCGCTCCCCGGGGCCGCCTGGGGAAAAAGCTGTGGCGCCCCGTGGCCGAGTCCCTCTCCATCACCTTCGCGGTGACCGCCTTTACCCTGCCGCTGCAGGTGGCGGTGTTCGGCACCCTGCCCCTGGCCGCGCCGCTGGCCAACCTGGTCCTCATCTTCCCCAGCAGTTTGCTGCTGTACTGCGGGTTCCTCTCCGCCCTGCTTTTGCTGCTGCCTGTGCCGGCGCTGGCCGCGCCCTTCCTGTTCGCCGCCGGGTGGCTGGCCCGGTTCATGCTGTGGGCGGCCGGGCTTCTTTCCCAGCTGCCCTTCGCCACCCTCTCCCTGGGCCAGGACGCCGGGCTGCTGGCGGTGGGGTTCCTCCTGCTGCTCCTGTTTTTGGCCGCCCTGCCCGGCCGGGAGCGCCGCCGCACCAAATTCGCCGCCCTGGCTATGGCGGTCGTACTGCTGGCTGTCTCCGGGCTGGAGCACCTGCGCTGGCAGGACGTGCTCACCGTCGCCGTGGCCGACGCCGGGGACGCCTCCTGCGTGGTGCTGCTGAAAAACGGGAAGGGCGCGGTGCTCAGCCTGGGTGGGTACAACTCCTCTTCTGCGCTGCAGCTGTTCCAGCGGCACAACGTGGCCCGGCTGGACACGGTGTTTCTCCCCACCCAGGACGGAGAGGCCCGCCTGGCCGCCCTGGAGCTGTTGGGGGAGCTCCCAGCCCGGCGGGTGCTGCTGCCCGCCGGGGCCTACCAGGGGAAGGACCTGGTCCGCACCGGCGCGGACATCCAGTTCGTGGAGGCAGGCGCCGTCTTTTCCCCCATCGAAGGGGTGGAGGTCCTCTACGCGGCGGACGGCTCCGCCCTCACCTTCACCGACAGCGGCGTCACCGTGATGGTGGAGCTGGAGGAGGCCGCCGGGGGCAGCTGCCAGGTGCTCATCACCGGGCAGGAGCAAAGCCGGGTAAATTCCTCATTTACTGTTTTGCAGAGCGATGCTATAATAGAGGAAATGCTGGCCGAGGGAGAGGTGCTCTCCCCCGGCACCTACGCCCAGCCGCCGGAGCAGGGCAGCCTTTGCCTGGACCTGACCGGCAGGGGCCAGATCCAAATACGGAGGGAGGATTGACATGGCGGCCATCACCGAGACCGAACTGAAGCGCCAGCTGGCGGAGGGCTCCCCCGCCAGCCTGTACCTGGTGGCCGGGGAGGAGAAATACCTGGTCAAGCGCTGGGCCCAGCGGGTCATCAAGGCCGCGGCTGGGGACAGCTTCCCGGAATTCAACCGCAACGAGCTGGGCTCCGCCGCCGCGGTGGACGCCATCGCCGACGCCGCCGAGGCCCTGCCCCTGTTCGCCCCCCACAAGTGTGTGGCCGTGGCGGACTGGGACCCGGAGGCCCGGGACCAGACGGAGCTGCAAAAGCTGAAGGAGCTGCTGCAAAACCTGCCGGAGACCACCACCCTGCTGTTCTGGTACCCCACCCTGGACCTGGACGGGAAGAAATCCAAGACGAAGAATTTCATGAAGTGGGCGGCCCAGTACGGGGGCTCCCTGCTGTGCCAGCGGCGGGAGGTCTCCGACCTGCGCAGGCTGCTGCTGCGGGAGGCGGAGAAGGCCGGCTGCACTCTCTCCCGGGAGAACGCCTCCCGCATCATCGACTACGCGGGCCAGGACCTGACCCAGCTGTTAAACGAGATGCAGAAGCTGTGCGCCTACGCCCTGGGCTCCCGGCCCGCAGGAGAGGAGGGGCCGCCAGAGATCACCGCCGCCATGGTGGAGGAGCTGGTGCCCAAGTCCACCGAGGCCACGGCCTTCCTGCTGGCCAACGCCCTGGTGGCGGGGAATTACGAGAAGGCCTACGGCCACCTGGACGCCCTGTTCCAGCAGGGGGAGGACCCCATCGCCATTTTAGGGGCCCTCAGCTCCGTGTACGTGGACATGTACCGGGTCAAGGCCGCCTTGGAGAGCGGCCTGCCCGCCACCGCCCCGGCGGAGTACGGCGACTACAAGGGCCGGGAGTTCCGCCTGCGCAACGGGGAGCGCAACGCCCGGGGCGTCCCCCTGCCTGTGTTGGGGGAGAGCCTCTCCCTGCTGCTCCAGGCGGACCTGGCCCTGAAGGGCTCGAAGCTCTCTCCCCGCACGGTGCTGGACCAGCTCATCGCCCGGCTGCTGCTGGCCGCGAAGGAGGCAGGGCGATGATCCGGGTGAAGGAGGCCATTTTAGTAGAGGGCCGGTACGACAAGATCAAACTCGCTTCGCTGGTGGACGGTGTTATCCTGGAGGCAGGGGGGTTCTCCCTGTTCCGGGACAGGGAGAAGCTGGCCTACTTAAAGCGCCTGGCCAAAGAGCGGGGGCTCATCCTCCTCACCGACAGCGACGGGGCCGGGTTTGTCATCCGGGGGAAGCTCGCCTCCCACATCCCGCCGGAGCACCTCAAGCACGCCTACATCCCAGATGTCTACGGGAAGGAGAGGCGCAAGGCAAAGCCCTCCAAGGAGGGCAAGCTGGGGGTGGAGGGCATGGACCTTGCTACCCTCCGGGCCGCTTTGGAACGGGCCGGGGCCACCATCCTGGAGGGGGAAGCCGCCCCCAGCCCGGCGAAACAGGGGGAGCCCGTCACAAAAAGCGACCTGTTCCAGCTGGGCCTCTCCGGGAAGGCGGACAGCGCTCAGCGCCGGAAGGAGCTGCAGCGGGCTTTGGGCCTGCCGGAGCGCCTTTCCGCCAACGGCCTGGTGCAGGCCATCAACGCCCTGTACAGCCGGGAGGAATTCCTCCGGCTGGCGGGGAAACACACCACAAAGGGGGACGGCTGATATGGAGCTGACAAGAGAGGCTTTGGCCCAGGTGAAATTTCGCACCCGGGGCCAGTGGTACGACGCCCTGCAGGTGGACCAGTTCATCGAGGAGCTCATGGCCGCCGCGGACCGGCAGGAGGAGGAGTCCCGCCTGCTGCGGGAGGAGTGGATGGCCCGGCTGGCCCAGGCCACCGAGGAGGCCCAGGGCCTGCGGGAACGGCTCCGCGCCCTGGAGCGGGAGAGCAGGGCAGCCCGCACCCCGGCCCAGGGGGAAACCCAACCGCTGGAGGCGGAGCGGGACCAGCTCATCGCGGACATCAAGGCCCTGCGCCGCTTCCGGGAGAGCTTCCGGGAGGCGGTGCGCAAGGACGCCCAGGAGCTGCTGGAGCAGGCGGAGGGGCTGCCCTCGGAAAAGCTGCTGTAAGGAGGGGAGAGTATGGATGCTGTCTTACAGACAAAGCGCTTGCTGCTGCGCCGGGCCCGGCTCTCGGACAGGGACGCCTACCTGGAGCTGCGCAACAGCCCCTATGTGATGGACTGCAACCCCATGGCGCCCATCACCCCGGAGCAGGCGGAGCGGCAGCTGGAAAAGGACCAGGCCTCTGGCCGGGCCTTCTATCTGGAGGAGCGGGCTACCGGGCTGCTGGCGGGGGTGGTGTGGCTCTCCCCCGACAGCCTGCGCTACCAGGTGGAAAGCCTCTCCCTGGAGTACTTTGTGGGGGAGGCGTTCGCCGGCCGGGGCTTGATGACCGAGGCCCTGGGGGCCGTGGTGCCCTACGCCTTCCAAACGCTGGGGGCGCCGGTGCTTTCGGCCCGGGTGTTCCGGGAGAACAAAGCCTCCCAGCGGGTGCTGGAAAAGCTGGGCTTTACCCGGGAGGGGCTGCTGCGCCGGGCGGTGCGGTGCCCAGGGGGCCAGGTGCACGACGACGTCCCCTTCTCGCTGCTGCGGCAGGAGTGGGAGGCGTCACAACGGGAATGAAAGGGGCGAAGGCCTGTGGAATGGGAAGCGCGGCAAAGCCGCATCGATGAATTTCTGGACCTGTACAAGCAGCTGGAGGACGCCCTGGAGGACAAGTACCGCAACGCCCGGCGGCACTACAGCAGCGTGGTGTTCGAGTTTGCCAAGGACGACGACAGCATCCCGGTGCGGGATAAGCTGGACATCTGCCGGGAGATCCGCAACCTTTTGACCCACAACCCCAACCTGGAGGGGGAGCCCATCGTGGAGCCCTCGGAGCCGGTGCTGCGGGCCATGGGGGAGGTGCTGGAGTATGTAAAGCGCCCGCCCCTGGCCATCGACTACGCCACCAGGGGGGACCAGGTGATGAAGGCCACCCTGAGCCAGAAGGTGCTGCGGCTCATGGAGATCATGGACAAGAACGGCTACTCCCACATCCCGGTGATGAAGGAGGGCCAGTTCTGCGGGGTGTTCAGCGTGGGCACCCTGTTCCAGTACCTGCTGCGCACCGGAGGCAAGGGCATCACCAAGGAGACCACCGT
>LBJMC04202__coassemble_1055_pt1 | contig 15462 bp, 11 predicted proteins | sample LBJMC04202__metabat2_high_PE_010 | metagenome-assembled genome bin LBJMC04202
TGGCGTCGTCGGTATCGTTGGAGGCCACGCCCAGCTTGCCGCCGTCCTTCACGGTCCAGTTGGCAAAGTTGTTGGGATTGTTGGTGGAATCCCAGCTGGTCTGGGAGGTCTTGGCGAAGGCGTACTCGGCACCCTTCACAGCGGCGTCGTTGGTACGGTAGGGCACCGTAAAGGTGATCTTGCCGTCCTCGCTCTGGTCGATGCTGCCGGTAGCGGTGTACTCGTTATCCGTGCCGGGCCACAGCACCACCTTGGCGCTGGTCACCTGGGGATTCTTCTGGGGGGCCTCAGCTTTGGTGATGGTGAGGGTGTAGTAGCCGTAAACCTGCCCATTCGCAGAGTAAACCTGCAGACTAATGGGAGTGGTGTAATTTACGCCCGTGATGGTAGCTTTGCCATCGGTGCCAAAGTTAGCGCTATACTTGCCGTCCACAGACTTGACAACGGCAGTTTCGCCGGTCAAGGTCGCGGGGCCAACCAGGTTAACGGAGACGTTGTTGAGCTTGGCATTTGCGGGAACAACAACTTCCAGGTTCTCGCCGTCCACAGTGCCATCGTAGGTTTTGCTATCAATGGTAGCGCTTACAGCAGTGATGTCGGTGTCCTCGTTGTCAAATACGAACTTGACAATGTACTGCAGCGTGCCATTGTAGGCATTTTTCAGCTGAATCATTTTATTGTTGCCCAGAGCAACGGAATAGTCTCCCTCTTCCCCATTGACCAGGATATGCTTGTGGGAAGCATCGTTGGGCTCGAAAACAATTTCGCTGTAAGCAGAACCAACGATGAAGTTGGTCATCAGGGCATCCAGGTCGGTAGTAGTCGTACCAGCAGGAACCTTAAAGAGAATGGTGCCATTTTCTTTACCGGCATCATTTCCAGTGGTCTGAAGCTGGAACTCGCCCTCGTAATCACCCAACTTAATGTAGGTAAGAGCGTCCTCCTGCTTTACATTGACCTTGTAGGTCACTTCATTCTCATCGTTCTGAGAAGTTACCGTAATAGTACCGGCAACGCCATTGTGGCGGCTGTCCTCCACGACCAGATTGGAGGTGGGGGTGTGAGTACCGGCATCAGCAGGAATAACATTGTTGAAAGTAACATCAATGTCGTTGTAGCCCCAGGACACACCAAAGGGAATCACGAAGTTGATCGTGTCGCCGTTCACACTACCGGTAATGTACCCATCGGTATCGTTGCCAATGGTAGCGGAAGCTACGGATACCTCATCGGGACCGGTAGCATCAACCATAGACCAGCGGATGACATGCTCGGTGATGGTGCCGTTGTTGTCCACCTTGATGGTCAAGGGGACAGGCACGTTCTCGTCGTCATACCACAGAGAAACAGCGCCCGAAACATCCTCGGTCTCACCGTCCTCATTCACGAAGTCCACGGTCTCGCCGGTGCCGGAGGTGCGGAAAACGACCTGCGGCGTAGCGGTGTACTCAGTGAAGGCTACGTTCCAGCCGTCCGCTGTCTCGGTGATGTTGGCCTTCTGGCCATCAGGCACCTTCACGTCGAACTTGTCCGACGGCGCAGCGGAAGCACTGAGCGGAATCATCGCGAAGACCAGCATGAGAGCCAGGAGCATCGCAAGTGATTTCTTCAGAAACTTGCTTTTGTTCATAATTTCAACCCTCTTAAATTTTAGATTCTCCCGGGGCGCAAATCCCCGCGAGTGGAAGTTATCTATATAATAACCTTTGCCCCTGGAAATTGCAAGCCCTTTTTGCAACTTTTTTCCCGGATTTACATAATTTTATTTGTACGGTGTGATTTTCCTGATTTTTGGCGGTCTAGAGCCATTTTTAAGGCCTGGGAGGGGCGGTTTTTCGCAGTTGCGGCAGAAAATTTGTTACAATTTACCAGCGCGTTTGGGAAGGATTTCTGCGTGCCATGACATATCTTTCACAAAAAACGGGCCCCCAGGCGGGGCCCAGGGGCGTTTTCCTTGGCAGGCAGGGGCCCTTTACCGGTCTAGGGCGGCGCCCAGCTCGGCCACCGCGTTATGGCTGATGGGCTGGCCGTGTTCCTCGCAGTAGGCGTACAGCACCCGGGCCGGGCCCAGCAGCTCGCCGTAAGGCGTCGCAGCCCTTGCCGCCCTGGGGCGGGCCCGCAGGCCGGCGTGGACCGCCAGGTAATAGCGGCCCCGGTACAGGCACAGCCAGGCTTTGGCCGGGGGGCAGCGGCGGTACAGGGCCGCCACCGCGGCGCACAGGGTAGAGACGCCCGCGAACCGGAACACAAGGGGCTGCGGGGATGAGCCCAGCCGCCAGATCCTCTGTCCCAACGGCAGCACCTCACTTGGTCCATGGTTTTCTCTCTCTGTATCGTATGCGAGGGGCAGGGGTTTGGTGATGGGTTCAGCCACGCAGGGCGGCGATCTCCCCGGCGGGGTCGGGGGAGCGGAACACCGCGGTGCCCGCCACCAGGATGTCGGCGCCGGCGGCCCGGCAAAGGGGGGCGGTGTCCCGGTTTACGCCGCCGTCCACCTCCACCAGCAGGTGGGGGAACCGGGATTTGATCTCCTGTATTTTCGCAAGGGCAGCGGGGATGAGCTTCTGCCCGCCAAAGCCGGGCTCCACGGTCATCACCAAGGCCATGTACAGCTGGTCCCCGTAGGGGAACAGGGCCTCTGCCGGGGTGCCGGGCTTTAAGGCCAGGGCGGGCTTTGCGCCGGAGTCCCGGATGGCGTTGAGGAGGGCGGCGGTGTCCTGGCCGCACTCGGCGTGGACGGCGATGACATCCGCCCCGGCCTGGCGGAACACGGGGATGTAGGGGGCGGGGTTTTCCAGCATCAGGTGCACGTCGAACACCTGGGAGCTCTTGTCCCGCAGGGCGGCCACGATCTGGGGGCCCATGCTCAGGTTGGGCACGAAGCGGCCGTCCATGATGTCGATGTGGAGCCACTCGGCCGCGGCGGCCTTGGCCACCTCGCTGCCCAGGGCGGAGAAGTCCGCCGCCAGCAGGGATGGGGCGATGTACACGGGCCTCACGTCCTTTCTAATATATATGTATACGTATTTCCAGGTCTAAAACAAAAACTGGCAGGCCAGCTGGGCCAAGATGGTGAACAGGGGGATAGTGAGGATGGACAGCACGGTGGACACCGCCACGGTCTTGGAGGCCAGCTGGGAGTCGCCCCCATACTGCACGGCGAAGAGCACCGTGTTGGCCGCCACCGGGGCGCTGGCCTGGATGACGCTGGTGACCAGCAGCACGGGCTCGGGGCGAAGGAGGAGCAGGCAGGCCAAAAACAGGGCCGGGGCCACGATCAGCCGCAGGGCGGCCATCTGGTACACGGCCATGTCGGAGACGAAAGAGTGCAGGTCTACCTTGGCGATGTAGCTGCCGATGATGAGCATGGCCAGGGGGGTGTTCAGGTCGGAGAAGAAGCCCACGGGCTCGGCCAGGACCGCGGGGAGCTGCAGCCCCAAAAAGTACAGGGGCAGGCCCACCGCCAGGCCGATGATGCCCGGGTTGAGGAGCACGGTGCGCAGGCTCACCTTGGCGCCGCCGCTCATCATGCGGTAGCCGTAGGTCCAGCAGATCACATTGAACACGGCGATGAAGAAGGAGCCGTAGACCACGCCCTTCTCCCCCACGATGCCCTGCACCAAGGGGATGCCCATAAACCCCGCGTTGCTGAAGATGGTGGCGAAGCGCAGCACCTTCCGGCGCTCGGGGGGTTCTTTGCGGAAGCTGACCAGGCTGACCCCAATGCTGAGGAAGATGGCCAGGGCGGAAATGCCCACCGCCAGCAGGAGCTCGTAGGCCTGGAGGCTCCCGCCGGAGCCCAGCAGGGAGTCCACGATCAGGCAGGGGGTGACGATCCAGATGAGCAGGGCAGTGATCTCGGCGGCGCCCCGGTCGGTGAGCATCCCTTTTTTCGTGATAAAGTAGCCCACCGCGATCATGATGAGCATGACCAGCACCTTGGTGACCACGGTCAAAATGGCTTCCATTCCCAGTTCCCCTCTCTCAGGTCCTGTTTATTGTTTGCTGTCCTTGTCCTCTGGGGCATTGGCGGCCTTCCGGTTTTTCCGGTACTCCCGCACAAAGGTGACGGCCAGCACCACCAGGGCCGCGCCGCTGATGCACCGCAGGGCGATGCCCCAGCCCCCGGCGAAGAGGTCCACCTCCGGCAGCAGGGCGTCCGCCAGCCACCAGGCCCCTAGCAGGAGGAAAAATCCCCCGGCGAAAAGGAAGATCCTGTTCTCCTTGGACAGGGAGAAGATGAGGATGAGGCCGACGGCAAACCAGAGGATGGCGTAAAAATACTGCATAGGGTCCCACGTTCCTTTCCCATTTGTCCCTTTCATTATAGCGGTTCCCGGGGAAAATTACAAGAGAAAAGGGGGCAGTAAAAAGCCCGGGGAACGCTGCTGCGCTCCCCGGGCCTGGGTGCCGTTGTTTTAAGCCAGGATGTAGATGTTCATGGTGCGGCGGCCGATCTGGCTGCACTCCTCGATGGTGTTGTAGCACAGGTCCGCGATGATGTCCCCGGCCATGCAGGCCCCGCCGGTGTCACCGGCTACGCCGTAGCCGTACACCACGCTGCCGTCGGGGGAGGTGATGTACATTCTGGTGCCGTAGGGGATGATATTGGGGTTCACCGCGATGACGCCGTAGACAGCGTCCCACCCCAGGGAGGTGGTGCCGCCGGGCACGGAGTAGGCGGTGCAGGTACCGCTGAGCATGGAGCTGTAGGCCACCTGGTTGCCGTACATGTCGGTGAAAGTGCCCGCGGCGTTCCCGGTGCCGCTGCCATCCGGGACGGTGGTGTCGGGGGTCTCGGGCTCGTAGGTCTCATACTCCTTGGTGCCCTGGACCACCACTTCGGCGGTGGGCTCCTTGGTCACCTTCTCGGAGACGGCCTCCCGGCTCTCCTCTTCCCCGTCCACGTAAGTCACTTTATAGGTGACTTCCTTCTCCCCCTCCACGCCGGGGGTGCGGGTCTCGGTCTGGTCCTCGTACAGCTCATCGCTGTACTCGTACTCGGTGTCGTAGGGCACGGTCTCGGTCTCGGTGACCTCTTCGGTTGTCACCCGCTGGACGGTGATCGCCATGCCGTCGGTGAGCTTGGCGGTGGGGGCCACGTTCAGGCGGTCCTCCTCGCCCAGCTTTACACCGCACTTCTTCAGGGCGGCCTCCACGGTGCCGGCGGCCACATCGTACTCCTTGGTCTCGCCATCGGCGGTGACGGTGATCTTCATCACCCGGGAGACCCGGATGTTCATCTTATCGAATACAGGCTGGTCGGCCTCGTAGTTGACGGAGTCCTTCTCCCCCAGGGTGACGCCGGCCTTCTCCAGGGCCTGGGCCACGGTGGCCCCCACCAGGGAGAGCTTCTGGGTCTTGCCGTCGGCGGTGACGGAGACCTGGCAGGCCCGGCGGATCTGGATGGCGGTGTCCTCCTCCAGCAGGGTCTCCCGGCTGGGGGTCACCTCGTCCTCCGCCTTTAAGAGGATGTTGTTGTCCTCCAGGGCTTTCTCCACGGTGTCGCCCACATAGGCCACCAGGCTGCTGGACTTGCCCGCCTCGGTCACGGTGAGGGACACGCCCCGGCGAACGTTGACGGTGGTGGTGTTCTCCACCCGCTCGGCCACGTCCAGGGGGCCCAGGGGCTCCAGGCCCAAGCTCACGGCGTGGTCCAGGATCTGGTCCAGGTCGATGGTGTCCATGTGGAAGGTATAGGACTGCTCCCCGTCCACCACGTTGGCGGTAACGGTGTTGGCCGTCACGGTGACGACGGAGCAGATACTGAGAGCCAGGATCAGCGCGCCGGCCATCAGGCCCCGGGCGACCCGGAATTTCGGCGCCTTTCTACTGTGTCTACCACGCATACAAAATGCTCCTTTCGCCGCTTTCCCAGCGGTTCACGTGGTAGTATAGTAGAAATGTGACGGGATGTCAAAAAATTTCCCGGGTTTCATTTGTGCGGATTTGCCAATTCTGAATATCTCATTCCTTGACATAACCCCAAAAAACTCCGTTTTCTGTCGCCTGTTCCGGGGAGTTTCTCAAATTATGGAAACCGGGTGCTGTGCAAAATGTATCAAAACGGCTGATTACAACGCTGTAACCAATCGGAAAAATGGATTTTTTACGAATGTTTATTCATTACCTCCTGCCTATCGTGTGAGATTTCCTGGGTTTTACTCGGGAGGTTTGCATAATCCCTTAAAATCTATACAGAAAATCCTGTCGGGAAAAGGGGGAATTTCCTGGATTTTTCCCCTTTGGTAACAAACCGGTGACAAGGCGGGGGCCTTTTCAGGCAGGTGTAAAGGAACACATGTTCTAGGTTTTTGCATGTTCATGCACCAGGGGGCGGAAAAATTTTTTTCGCGGGGCCCGGGAAAAGGCGGCCCATCCCATACTATATATAATCGGAAAGGGCGGCGCGTCGCAGCGCCGCCCTGGTTTATTCTTCTGCGGGGGAGGGCTCCTTCCGCTGGTACCGCTGCTCCAGGTGGCGGAACAGCCGGTAGAGCACCACCACGGCGGCGGCGGCCAGGATCACCTCGGCGGTGAGCTGGGCATAGGCCAGGCCGTAGAGGGGGAAGAGGGCGTTTAAGAGGAGCAGGGCGGGGATCTCCAGCACCACCTTACGGAGGATGGCGAAGGCGAAGGCGTTCTTCCCCAAACCGCAGGCCTGGAACACGCCCACCGCCAGGAAGTCCAGGCCCAAGAAGGGCAGAGCCAGGCAGAAGCCCCGGAGGAAGGCGGCGCCGTAGGCCACAATCTCGTCGTTGTTCATAAACAGGCGGACCCAGGTGCCGGCCCCGAAGAAGTACACCAGCAGCATGAACACCTGGAAGCCCACGGCGATGCGGGCGGTGAAGAAGAAGGCCTTCTTCAGCCGCTTGATGTTGCCGCTGGCGTAGTTATAGCTGATGAGGGGCATGACCCCCTGGGAGGCGCCCAGGGCGATCTGGAAGGTGACGGAGTTGATCTTCTGGGCGATGCCCATGGCCGCCACGGCGTTGGAGCCGAAGGAGGCGGTGAAGTTGTTGAGCACGCTCATGCCCGTGACGTTCAGGAGGTTCTGGATGGAGGCGGGGATGCCCACCGCGCACACGCCCCAGACAATGTGGCGCTGGAAGTCGAATTTCTTCGGGTCGATGCACACGTAGGTGCGGCCCCGCTTGACGTACAGCAGCACGAAGAAGTAGCCGCAGGCCACACAGTTGGAGAGGAAGGTGGCCAGGCCCGCGCCCTCGGCGCCCATGTGCAGGCCCCAAGGCAGGATGAAGATGGGGTCTAGGATAATGTTGAGGAAGCACCCGCACATGGTGCCCACACTGGCGTGCATGGACGAGCCCTCGGCCCGGACCAGGTAGGCCATGACCACGTTGAGGATGGAGGGCACCGCCCCGAAGGTCACCGTCCACTTGGCGTAGCCCATGGTGGCGGCCATGGTCTCCTCGTTGGCGCCCAGCACGGTGAGCAGGGGCTCCTGAAAGATGGTGTACAGCAGGGAGAACAGCAGGCCCGCGATCACCGAGCAGTAAAACCCGAAGGCGGAGCTGCGGGCCACGGTGTCGTGGTCTTTTTTGCCCAGGGCCCGGCTCATCATGCTGGAGGAGCCCACGCCGAACAGGTTGTTCACCGCGTTGAAGGCCAGCAGCAGGGGGGCTGCCAGGGTGACGGCGGCGTTTTCCACCGCGTTGTTCAGCATGCCCACAAAGTAGGTGTCTGCCAGGTTGTACAGCACCATCACCAGGGAGCTGAGCACCGTGGGGATGGCCAGCTTCATCACCGCCCGGGGGATGGCCATGGATTCGAATAATTCTGTTTTCTGCCGGTCTTCCATGGGGTTTTTTCACGCCTTTCCCGGCCCAGGGGCCGCGTATTTATTTATTGTATCACGCCGAAAACCGTTGCGCAAGGCCTGGGGGCATGTCGCTCAAAAAGTTTCCTTCCTGTTTGGCGGGACTTTGGACAAAGGGGTTTTTTTTCAAGTTTTTCCCCTTCTCCCCCTTGCAAAAAATTTTACTTTGCCGTACAATTAGTTCGTGACCTAATTATTATAGTATCGCGGACCCCCGGCCAGCTGGGCCGGGCCCTGGCAGGGCAGCCTGTGCCCCCAGGCGGCATTCTTTTGGAAAGGTAGGTTTTTCTATGGTCCACATCCTGAAAACCCTGGCCGGCAGCATACGGGAGTATAAAAAGCCCTCGCTCCTGGCCCCCGTCCTCGTAACGGGCGAGGTCGTCATGGAATGTATCATCCCGTTTATCATCGCCAACCTGGTCAACGAGATCCAGATGGGCATCGACATGCCCACCCTGCTGCGCTACGGCGCCATCCTCATCGTGATGGCGGGCCTGTCCCTGGCCTTCGGCGCCCTGGCGGGCAAGGCGTGCTCCACCGCCAGCTGCGGCTTTGCCCGCAACCTGCGCAAGGACATGTTCTATAAGATCCAGGGGTACTCCTTCGAGAACATCGACAAGTTCTCCGTGTCCAGCCTGGTGACCCGGCTGACCACGGACATCACCAACGTGCAGATGGCCTACATGATGATCATCCGCACTGCGGTGCGCAGCCCCCTGATGCTCATCTTCTCCTTTGTGATGGGCTTTATGATGGGGGGCAAGATGGCCTTCATCTTCCTGTTCACCATCCCGGTTTTGGGCATCGGGCTGTTCTTCGTCACCAAAAAGACCATGCCCCTGTTCCGCCGGGTGTTCCGCAAGTACGACAACCTGAACGCCTCCATCCAGGAGAACATCCGGGGCATGCGGGTGGTAAAGGCCTACGTGCGGGAGGACTATGAGAAGAAGAAGTTCGACGCCGCCGCCGAGGACGTGCAGAAGGACTTTACCAGGGCCGAGCGCATCCTGGCCATCAACAACCCCCTGATGCAGTTCTGCATCTACGCGGTGATGATCTTCGTCATGTCCTTCGGCTCCTACACGGTCATCACCTCCCAGGGCATGGACCTGGATGTGGGCCAGATGAGCTCCCTGCTCACCTACAGCTTCCAGATCCTGATGAGCCTGATGATGCTCTCCATGATCTTCGTCATGGTCACCATGTCCGCCGAGAGCGCCGAGCGTATCGTGGAGGTCCTCTCGGAGGAGAGCACCCTGCAGAACCCGGAGCACCCGGTGATGGAGGTAAAGGACGGCTCTATCGACTTTGACCACGTGAGCTTCAAGTATTCGAAAAAGGCCAGCCGCTACGCCTTATCCGACATCGACCTGCACATCAAGAGCGGGGAGGTCATCGGTATTCTGGGCGGCACGGGCTCTTCCAAGACCACCCTCATCCAGCTGATCCCCCGGCTGTACGACGCCACCGAGGGCACGGTGAAGGTGGGCGGCCTGGACGTGAAGGACTACGACCTGGAGACCCTGCGCAACCAGGTGGCCGTGGTGCTGCAGAAGAACGAGCTGTTCTCCGGCACCATCAAGGAGAACCTGCGCTGGGGCAACCCCAACGCCACCGACGAGCAGCTGGAGGAGGCATGTAAGCTCTCCCAGGCGGACGAGTTTATCCAGCAGTTCCCCCAGAAGTACGACACCTACATCGAGCAGGGCGGCACCAACGTGTCCGGCGGGCAGAAGCAGCGGCTGTGCATCGCCCGGGCCCTGCTGAAGAAGCCGAAGATTCTGATTCTGGACGACTCTACCAGCGCGGTGGATACCCGCACCGACGCCCTCATCCGCCAGGGCTTCCGGAAGTTCATCCCCGAGACCACCAAGATCATCATCGCACAGCGGGTGGCCTCGGTGCAGGACGCCGACCGGATCATCCTGCTGAACAACGGCGCCATCGAGGCCCTGGGCTCCCACAAGGAGCTGATGGAGACCAGCGCCACCTACCGGGAGATCTACACCTCGCAGAACCGTGTGAGCGACGACGGAAAGGAGGCTGAAGCCTGATGCCAATGCCGAGAAAAGGGGGCGCTCCCCTGCCGAAGGGCCACCGCAAGGACGTTTTGCTGCGGCTGATCAAGATGCTGTTCCGCTTTTACCCCGTGCTGCTGCCGGTGGCGCTGCTGTGTATTCTGGCCAACGCCATCATCAGCTCCATCCCCCAGGTGTTCATGCAGAAGGTTATCTCCCTGGTGGAGCAGACCTGGCAATCCGGCGACTGGGCCGCGGTGTCCGGGCCCCTGCTGGGCCTGGTAGCCACCCTGGTGGTGCTCTATGTGCTCAGCCTCATCGCCGGCGCTACCTTTAGCCAGCTGATGGCCGTCATCACCCAGGGCAGCCTGGCCAAAATGCGGGAGAAGATGTTCAACGGCATGCAGGACCTGCCCATCAAGTATTTCGACACCCACAATCACGGCGACGTGATGAGCTACTATACCAACGATATCGACACCCTGCGGCAGATGATCTCCCAGTCTCTGCCCAACTTCATCATCTCCGGGGTGACCATTATCACCGTGCTTTCCATCATGCTCTATTTCAGCGTGTGGATGACCCTGTTCATCCTGCTGGGGGTTTTCGCCATGGTGATGGTAACAAAAGTGGTGGGCGGCCGGTCCTCCCGCTACTTTGTGCGGATGCAGCAGTCCATCGCCAACACCGAGAGCGTGGTGGAGGAGATGATGAACGGCCAGAAGGTCATCAAGGTGTTCTGCCACGAGGAGGGCGCCAAGGAGGACTTCGACCGGGTGAACGACGACCTGTTCCACAACGCCGAGCAGGCCAACATCTACGCCAACATGCTCATGCCCATTTTGAACAACATCGGCAACGTGCTGTACGTGTTCGTGGCGGTGCTGGGCGGCATCCTGCTGATGGCCGGCGCCCCCAACCTGAGCCTTTCGGGCATGGCCTTCAGCATCAGCATCGTGGTGCCCTTCCTGAACATGACCAAGCAGTTCTGCGGCTCCATCAGCCAGGTGTCCAACCAGCTGAACATGGTGATTATGGGCCTGGCGGGCACCCAGCGGATCTTCGACCTTATCGATGAGAAGCCGGAGAAGGACGAGGGCTACGTCACCCTGGTAAACGCCAAGGAGAACGCCGACGGCAGCCTGACCGAGTGCAAGGAGCGCACCGGCCTGTGGGCCTGGAAGCATCCCCACCAGGCGGATGGCACCGTGACCTACACCCGCCTGGAGGGCGGGGTGGTCCTGGACGATGTGGACTTCGGCTACAACCCGGACAAGATGGTGCTGCACAACATCAGCCTGTACGCCAAGCCCGGCCAGAAGATCGCCTTCGTGGGCTCTACCGGCGCGGGCAAGACCACCATCACCAACCTGATCAACCGCTTTTACGACATCGCCGACGGTAAGATCCGCTACGACGGCATCAATATCAATAAGATCAAAAAGGCGGACCTGCGGCGCAGCCTGGGCATGGTGCTCCAGGACACCAACCTGTTCACCGGCACCGTGATGGACAACATCCGTTACGGCCGCCTGGAGGCCACTGACGAGGAGTGCATGGCCGCCGCCAAGCTGGCCGGCGCCCACGACTTTATCACCCGCCTGCCCCAGGGCTACGACACGCCCCTCTCCGGCAACGGCGCCAACCTGTCCCAGGGCCAGCGGCAGCTGCTGTCCATCGCCCGGGCGGCGGTGGCCGACCCGCCGGTGATGATCCTGGACGAGGCTACCTCCTCCATCGACACCCACACCGAGGCCATTGTCCAGAAGGGCATGGACGCCCTGATGACCGGCCGCACCGTGTTCGTCATCGCCCACCGGCTGTCCACCGTGCAGAACTCCGACGCCATTATGGTGCTGGAGCACGGGCGGATCATCGAGCGGGGCACCCACGACCAGCTCATCGCCCAGCACGGCACCTACTACCAGCTGTACACCGGCGCCCTGGAGCTGGAATAAACACAGACAGAAAAAGGCCCTCCCAAAAATGGGAGGGCTTTTTTGTTGGTTTACTGGAAGGTGAAGCGGACGCTTGCCACATACCGCTCCCCGGCGGGGAGGGACAGCAAGGTGGGCTGGGTCTCCAGGTCCTCCACCACGTCCTGGCGGGAAGGCAGGGAGCACCAGGGCTCGATGCACACGTAGGGGGCCGCCATGTTCGGCTGGTGCCAGATGCCCAGGAAGGGGATGCCGGCAAACTCGGCCTTTACGGCGCGCTTGCCCTTCGCCGACCGGAGAGTCACCTGGCTGCCGCAGTCCCGCAGCACGATGGCGTCCTGGTCGAACAGGTCGTGGCGCAGGGGCAGCCTGCCGTTTTCCAGGGGGTAGGGGGTGTCCTCCCCGCTTAAAAAGCACTGGGGGGTAAAGCCGATGCGCACGGGGGAGACATCCGGGGCGAATTCCAGGCAGTAATCGGCGAAGTCCAGGCCCTCCTCCAGGGGCACCCGGAAGCCGGGATGGGCCCCCAGGCCGAACCACATGGTCTCCTCGCCGGTGTTCTCCACGGTGTACTCCTGGGTGAGGGTGTTCCCCGCCAGGCAGTAGGCCACGGTGAAGCGAAAGGGAAAGGGGTAGCAGGCCCGGGTCTCCGGGGTGTCACAAAGAGTGAAGCGCAGCTGGTCCTCTGTTTTTTCACAGGCGAATTCCGCGCCGGAGGCAAACCCGTGGATGGGCAGGGAATAGCTGTTCCCCCGGTAAGTGTACTCCCCGCCGGTGAGCCGGGCTACATAGGGGAAGAGCACCGGGGCCCGGTCCCCCCAGATGTCCGCCTGGCCGGGCCAAAGGTACTGGGCGCCGCCGCCCCCCCGGATCTCCTTGAGCTGGGCGCCCAAAGTCTCCGCGGAGACGGTGAGTGTGCCGTTGGTGATGGTGTAGTCCATGGGCAAGCATCCTCTCTTTTGTGATTTTTTAGCGTTGGGGCAAAACCCGGAGGGTCAGTCGTTCTCTTGGAAGGACCGACCCAACCGGCTAAAATCGTGTTTCAGGTCGATCATGCTGTGTCCTCCTTTGTTCTATTTTCCATCTGTCTCCCCAAAAAATCGTTCGTAACACAAGTCCCCGTCGAAGACACGTTTCAGCGGCAGCACCGCCGCGCCGTACAGGGAGGCGTCGGTGAAAAAGGCGCTGCGCAGCAGGGGGATGCGGCCGGCCCCCCGGGCCAGCACGTTCCGGTTGACCCGCTCCTCCAGCCAGGCCAACTGGGCGTCGGACAGGAAAGCGGCGTAGTTGCCGATGATCACCGCTTCCGGGTCCACCAGGTTGCACAGGTCCACCAGGGCGATGGAGAGCTTGTCCAGCACGTCCTCCATCAATTCCCGGCCCCCGGGCACCGCGGTGCAGGAGCGGCAGAATTCCTGGAAGGAGGGGAAATCCCGCCCCAGCTCCTCCCGGCAGCGGGCCAGCACCTTGGGAGGGTTGACGTACAGCTCCAAGCAGCCCCGGCGGCCGCAGGCGCACAGGGGGCCGTTGTAGTCAATAGTGGTGTGGCCCAGCTCTCCCACAAAGCCCTGGCGGCCCCGAAACAGGGAGTCGTTCACCACCAGCCCGGCGCCGACGCCGTGGGACAGGCCCACGTACGCGAAGTTGTGATAGGCCGCCCCGCAGCCGTACAGCTTTTCCGCCAGGGCGGAGGCGTCCATGTTGTTCATCAGGAAAACGGGCTTTCCCAGCCGGCGGGAGAGCTCCTCGGTGATGGGCACGTCCTGGAGGCCGTAAAAATCCGGGGGATTCAGCAACCGGCCCTGCTCCGCGTTCAGCGGGCCGATGGAGGCCACCCCCACGCCCAGCACCTCCCTGCCGCAGACGGCGGAGACCTCCCGGGCCAGGGCTTCCATCTTCCCCAGCAGGCTCTCTGTGGTCTCCTCCGGGCACAGGTCCACCTGGGAGCGGGCCAGGGTGTGCAGATCCATGGTGGCGGCGATGGCCTGGCAGTTGTTCCGGTTCAGGGCCAGGCCCACCACCGCCGGGGCCTGGGCGGTGAGGCGGAGCTCCACCTGGGGCCGGCCCACGCCGGCACAGCCGCCGGCCTCCTCCTCGATCAGCCCGGCCCGCAGCAGCTCCGCTGTGATGTTGCTCACCGTCATTTTCGCCAGCCCCACCCGCCGGGTGATCTCCGTGCGGGACAGGCCCTGGCCGCTGCACAGCAGCCGCAGCACCAGCAGCCGGTTGGTCTGTTTGGTGTACTGCGGGCTGATCCCCTTGGTGCGCATAAACTCCCCCCTTTTGTGCTGCGGCTCCCTGCGGGGCCGCTTTTCAGCGGGCCTTGCCGGCGCTGCCGAAAATGCCCATCTTCTCCAGGACCACCGCTTTCACGGCCTGGGCCTGGGGGCCCATGAGGCTGGTCATGCCCATGCCGGGCTGCCAGCCGTCGCGGACGGCCTTGGCGGCTGCCACGTCCAGGTCGGTAAAGATATTCACTTTCGCGATGCCCGCCTGGATGCAGTCCTGGAAATTCTTGACCGACAGGCCGGAGCCCCCGTGGAGCACCAAAGGCGTCTCCACCGCCTGGGCGATCTCCCGCAGCCGGGGGAGGTCCAGCTTAGGGGCGGAGCGGTAGGCCCCGTGGGCCGTGCCGATGGCCACCGCCAGGGCGTCTACCCCGGTGCGGCGGCAGAATTCCACCGCCTCCTGGGGCTGGGTGAACACGCTGTCGTCCCCGCCGCCGGCGTTGGCGCCCACGTGGCCCAGCTCCGCCTCTACGGTGACGCCCCGGGCGTGGGCCTCTTTGACCAGCTCGGCCACGGCCCGGCAGTTGCCTTCAAAATCCAAGATGGAGCAGTCGTACATCACCGAGCGGAAGCCCAGGTCCATGGCCTCGTGGACTTTCTCCAGGGTGAGGCCGTGGTCGAAGTGGAGCACCACCGGCACAGTGGCCTCCTCCGCCATGGGCAGGAGGAAGGAGGCCAGCTCCTTGAGGGAGGCGTAGGGCAGCAAAATTTCCGCCGAGCCGATGATCACCGGGGAGCCCAGCTCCTCGGCGGCGGCCAGCACGCCCTTGGCCATCTCCAAATTCACGGTATTGAACAGCCCCACCGCGTAGTGCTCTCGCTTTGCCCGGGGCAGGACTTCATGTAAGGTGACCAGCATAATTCCTCAATCCTCCAAAGTGGGCAGGCGCACGATATTGGGGTCGGTAAAAATATCGTACTCGTCGTAGCTTTTTGTGCTGAACTCTGACACCACCGCGCCCTCGGGACCGGCCTGGAACCAGTGCCGGGTGTCGGGGGTCATGGTGAGTTGCTGGCCAGGCCGCAGCACCACCTGGTGCCACACGGTGTACCACTCCTCGCAGCCCTTGGGGGGCTGGCACACCGGGTCTGCCGTGGGCTCGCCCTCGATGTACACGTAGCAGGTGCCGTAGCGGCAGCGGAAGGTCTCCTCCTTGCCGGGGTAGTGGATCTCCTCCACCGGGGCGTGGCGGTGCTCCGGGCAGGTCTGCCCCGGAAAGAGCACCATCTCCTTCGCGCAGCAGCGCTCGGTGTTCACGTAGGTGACGATCTCCAGGCCGGTGTCCTCCAGGCGGCCCAGGCCGAAATCGGCCACCTCCAGGCGCTCCTGCTCCTCCGGCGTGAGGACGATGTGGGCCTTTTCGTACAGCTCCAGCGCC
>LBJMC04202__coassemble_1065_pt1 | contig 15277 bp, 13 predicted proteins | sample LBJMC04202__metabat2_high_PE_010 | metagenome-assembled genome bin LBJMC04202
CTAAAAAAAATGAAGGAGCGAGCGTATCATGGCTTACAACTATCGGGACATTCCCCAGATCGTCCGGGAGATTCTTGCCGCCAAGGCGGAGGACGGCGGGGTGAAGAACGTCTACTTCGTGGGCTGCGGCGGCTCTCTGGGCGCGTTGTACCCCGCCAAGGTCTTTGTGGAGCGGGAGAGCCTGGAGCTGAAGACCGGGTGGATCAACAGCAACGAGTTTGTCCACAGCACCCCCAAGGACTTTGGGAAGAACTCCGTGCTGTGCGTGGCCTGCCACGCCGGCAACACCCCGGAGACCGTGGCCGCCGCCAAGCTGGGCAGGGAGTCCGGCGCCGCCGTGGTGCTGCTCACCTACCAGGAGGAGTCGGAGATCGCCGCCTTTGCCGACTACCTGGTGCTCTACTCCTTCGACAGCTCCAGCTCCGCCCACACCGGGGACATGGACTACGCCGGGGAGAAGACCCAGTGCGCATTGCAGCTGGCGGTGGAATTGGTCAACGGCACCGAGGGCTACGAGCACTACGACGCCTTCTACCAGGGGGTGGAGCGCATCGGGGGCATCATCCGCAAAGCCCGGGATCAGGTGGCGGACCGGGCCAAGGCCTTCGCCCAGGAGTACAAGAACGACAGCTTCCTGTACACCATGGGCAGCGGGGCCTCCTGGGCCTCCGCCTACATGGAGAGCATCTGCATCTTCATGGAGATGCAGTGGATCCACTCCGCCTGTATCCACACCGGGGAGTACTTCCACGGCCCCTTTGAGGTCACCGACTGCAACGCGGGCTTTGTGGTGCAGATCGCCGAAGGCTCCGGCCGGGAGCTGGACGAGCGCTGCCTGCGGTTCTTACAGAAGTACGCCAAGCGCTTCGAGGTGCTGGACGCCAAGGAGCTGGGCCTGTCCACCATCGACCCCTCTGTGGTGGATTACTTCAACCACTCCTTGTTCAACAACGTCTATCCCATCTATAACGCCGCCCTGGCGGAGGCAAGGCAGCATCCCCTGAGCACCCGGCGCTATATGTGGAAAGTGGCGTACTGATGGACCGGGAAGATCTGGCCATTCTGGCCGTGGGGGACAACGTGGTGGACAAGTACCTCTCCCGGGGGAAGATGTACCCCGGGGGCCAGTGCGTAAACACCTGCGTCTACGCCCAGGAAAACGGGGTCCGGGCCGCCTACCTGGGGGTCTGCGGGGAAGGGGTGGAGGCCCGGCTCATCGAGGATACCCTGAATGCCAAGGGCATCGACCACAGCCGCTGCCGGTACGCCCCGGGAGAAGGGGGCTTTGCCCTGGTCACCCTGCAAGACGGGGACCGGGTGTTTCTTGGCTCCAACAAAGGTGGGGTTGCCCGCACCCACCCGCTGGAGCTCACCCAGGAGGATCTGTCCTACGCCAAGGGCTTCTCCCTGGTGTACTCCAACTGCAACGGCTTCGCCGACCGGGAACTGCCCAAGCTGAAGGCCGCGGGCCTTCCCATCGCCTTCGACTTCTCCGACCGCTGGACCCCGGATTACCTGCGAGCCACCCTGCCCTGGGTGGACATCGCCCTGCTGTCCTGCTCCCACCTGCCTGCCGGGCAGCGGGAGCAGGCTTTGGACCAGGCGCTGCGCCTGGGGGCCAAAATCGCTGTGGCCACCGCCGGGCAGGAGGGCTCTTGGGTGAAGTGGGAGGGAAAGCTCTTTCACGCCCCCGCCGCCCAGGCTGCCCAGGTGGCGGACACCATGGGCGCGGGGGACGCCTACTTCGCCGCCTTTCTCTGCTCCCTGCTGCAGACCGCCGGGAAAGAGGGGCTGTTCGCCCGGGACCTTTCCCAGCGCATCCCCCGGGCCATGGAGCAGGCCGCGGCCTACGCCGCCAAGACCTGCGCCCTGGAGGGGGCCTTCGGCGGCGGCGTCCCCCTGGCAGGGCGCACGGAGCTGACCCCACTGGAAAAGGACTTGTCCCTATGATTTCCTGCGTATTGTTTGATTTTGACGGCGTCATCGCCGACACCGAACGCTCTAACGGAGACTACCTGGCCCAGGCCCTGGCCGCCTTCGGCATCCCCTTTACCGAGGAGGACCGGCTGTCCCTCATCGGCACCAACGGGGCCGGGACCCTGGACCGCTTCCTCCAGCGGGCGGACCCTCCCATCACCAGGGAGCAGCTGGCCCAGGTACGGGAGCACCTGGGCAACACCTACGAGGACAGCCCCCTGTCCCCCCAGCCCGGCCTGCGGGAGTGGCTGGAGGAGCTGAACCGGCAGGGAATCCGCACGGGGGTGGTGTCCTCCACCTCCACGAAATATATCGTCACCGCCCTCAACCGCATGGGCCTTACCGGGCAGTTCCAGGTCATCGTCTGCGGGGACATGGTGCGGCGGCCCAAGCCCGCTCCCCACAGCTACCAGCTGGCCATGAGCCTGCTGGGCCTCTCCCCGGAGGACTGCCTGGCCATCGAGGACTCTCCCACCGGCATCCAGGCCGCACGATCGGCGGGGCTGCAGGTGGTGGGCTACAAAGGCGGCTCGGTGGAGCAGGAGACAGGCAGCGCCAGCTGGGAGGTCCGCTCCTTTCAGGAGATCAAGGCTCTGCCACCCTTTCTGGGGTAGGCGTTCCATGCGCTTTTCATCAGCGGGGGCAAAGATCTGGCCTCCCTCATAAAAAAGGCCCTTTCCGAAGAAAGGGTCTTTTTGCTATCTGCTAAGTTGATCGGCTTTTTCTGGCGCGGGAAAGGGGCCTATGGCCCCGCGCCATTTTTCCATCCTCAATACAGCTTCGCGCCGGCGGGGATGTGGGGGTCCACCATCAGGAGATGGAGGCGCTCCTCCCCTTCCTCGTGGTGGACGGCGGAAATCAGCATGCCCTCGGAGTCGATGCCCATCATCTTCCGGGGGGGCAGGTTGGTGATGGCGATGCAGGTCTTGCCCACCAAGGTCTCCGGCTCGTAGTACTCGTGGATGCCGCTTAAAATGGTGCGTTCCCTGCCGGAGCCGTCGTCCAGGGTAAACTTTAAGAGCTTCTTGGACTTGGGCACTGCCTCACAGGCCAGCACTTTTACCGCACGGTAATCGGACTTGGCGAAGGTCTCAAAGTCCACGAAATCGGCGAACAGGGGTTCGATCTCCACCTTGGAGAAGTCGATGGGGCCCTCTGCTTCCACGGGAGCGGCGGAGACAGAAGTCTCGTCCCTCTTCTCCCCCTTGGGCAGGTCCAGGGGCTTCATCGTGGGGAACAGGATGACCTCCCGGATGGTGTCGGAGTTGGTGAGCATCATCACGCAGCGGTCGATGCCGATGCCCAGGCCGCCCGTGGGGGGCAGGCCGTACTCCAGGGCGTTGAGGAAGTCCTCGTCCATCATGCCGGCCTCGTCGTCGCCCTTGGCCCGCAACTCCACCTGCTTCTGGAACCGGGCCCGCTGGTCGATGGGGTCGTTGAGCTCGGAGAAAGCGTTGCCCATCTCGCTGTGGCAGATGAACAGCTCGAACCGCTCGGTGAGCCGGGGGTCCCTGGGGCTGCGCTTTGCCAGGGGGGACACGTCCACCGGGTGCATAGTGATAAAGGTGGGCTGGATGAGCTTCTCCTCCACCTTCTGGTCAAATACTTCGTAGAGGGCGTTGCCCCAGGTGGGGTCCGCCGTGGGGGGCAGCTCGACGCCAATGGACTTGGCCGCGGCCACGGCCTCCTCGTCGCTCCCGATGGCCATAAAGTCCAGGCCGGTGTACTGCTTGACCGCCTCGTGCATGGGCAGCCGGGGCCAGCCGGGGGTCAGGTCCAACTCCTCCCCCTGCCAGGTGAGCTGGTAGCTGCCCAGCAGCTCCTTGGCGGCAGAGGAGAGCAGGTCCTCGAACAGGTCCATCATATCGTTGAAATCGGCGTAAGCCTGGTAGAGCTCCACCGTGGTGAACTCCGGGTTGTGCTTGGGGTCCATGCCCTCGTTGCGGAAGATGCGGCCCAGCTCGTACACCCGGTCCAGCCCGCCCACGATCAGCCGCTTTAAGGGCAGCTCGGTGGCGATGCGCATATACATGTCGATGTCCAGGGTGTTGTGGTGGGTGATGAAGGGGCGGGCCGTGGCGCCGCCGGAGATGGTGTTGAGCACCGGGGTCTCCACTTCCATATAGCCTCTGGCGTCCAGGAAGTCCCGGACAAACTTGATGAACCGGGAGCGCAGCACGAAGGTCTGCTTCACCTCGGGATTCATGATCAGGTCCACATACCGCTGGCGGTACCGGGCGTCGGTGTCCTTTAAGCCGTGGTACTTCTCCGGCAGGGGCAGCAGGGATTTGGACAGGAGGGTGACTTTCTCCACCCGCACGGACATCTCGCCCCGCTGGGTGCGGAACACCACGCCCTTGACCCCCAAAATGTCGCCGATGTCGAATTTCTTGAACCGGTTGTACTCTTCCTCATCCATCTCGTCCTTGCGGGCGTAGAGCTGGATGCGGCCGGTGCGGTCCTGCAGGTCGCAGAAGGACACCTTCCCCATGCCCCGCTTGGACATCATCCGCCCGGCGATGGACACAGGCTGGCCCTCCAGGGCGTCGAAATTGGCCTTGATGTTGGCGCTGTCGTTGTCCGCCTCGTACTTTGTGATCTGGAAGGGGTCGCTGCCGCTCTCCTGCAGCTCCTTCAGCTTGTCCCGGCGGATGCGCAGGATCTCCCGGAGGTCCTGCTCCCCCTCCGCCTGGGGCCGGTTTGCCTTATTTTCCGCCATATTCTTCGGTCCTTTCCTCCCCTATCCCGGGGAACCCCTTAGCGGGAGATGGTGATGATCTGATATTTGGAGATGCCGGCAGGGGTCTCCACGTCTACAGTCTGGCCTACCTTGGCGCCGATGAGGGCCTTGCCCACAGCGGACTCGTCGGAGATCTTCCCCCCTCTGGGGTCGGCCTCGTTAGAGCCTACGATCTTGAAATCCCGGGTGGATTTCCGCCCGGCGGCGGTCTCGATCTCCACCTCGATCTTGGAGCCGATATGGACGGTCTCGTTGTTCAGCTCGCTCTCGTTGATGACCACGGCGTTTTTCAGCATGACCTCCACATCGGCGATGCGGGCCTCCATGATGGCCTGGTCGTTTTTGGCCTCGTCGTATTCGCTGTTCTCGGAGAGGTCGCCGAAGGACAGGGCCACCTTGATCTTCTCGGCCACTTCCTTCCGGCGCACCGTCTTCAGGTACTCCAGCTCTTTCTCCAGGGCCTGCAGGCCCTCTTCCGTTACGAAAAACTGTCTCTCTGCCATAGCTCGTTTCATCCTTTTCTCAAGCGGCCGCGGCGCGGCCAAGTCATTATATGATTATAATAAAAGCGGGCGTCCTTGTCAACGCAGAAGTGCGGGAGACGCGGAAAACCGCGCCTCCCACACAAAGTGACAGGTCATAGAAAGGTCGGGTCACACAATGGCGTCCTCGCCCTCCCGCTTCAGGTACCGGCCGATGGAGATAGCGCCGCCCAGAATGCCGAAGCACATGCCGGCGACGATATACCCCAGGTACAGCCATCCCACATAGGGGTGGATATTCACAAAGGTGAGGAAGGGCACAATGCCGTAGGCCACTTCCACCGCCTTGTCGTAGGCGAAGTACAGCACCGTGGCGGAGATGACACCGGAGATGACGCCGATGACCACGCCCTCCACGATAAAGGGCAGCCGCACAAAGCTGTTGGTGGCGCCCACCGACTTCATGATATTAATCTCCATCCGGCGGGAGAACAAGGTCACCTTTACCGTATTGGCGATAATGAACAGGGAGACAATGGCCAGCAGCGCCAGGATGCCGATGCTGCAGATGCGCACCAGGCGCTCCATGTTGCTGAGCATGCTGGCTACCTCCTGGTAGTTGTTCACGTAGTCCACGCCGTCGATGGCCTCGATCTGGGCAGCGGTGGCGCTGTACTGGCTTAAATCATCCATGGAGATGACATAGGAGTCGGGCAGGGGGTTATCCGAGCCCTGGAGGCCGTAGAACAGGTCGCCGCTGTCCTCGCCGGAGCTGCTGCTCCCCTGGTCCCCGCTCATGCTGTGGATGATGTCCGCCAGGGCGTCGTCCTTCTGGCGGAAGGTACAGGTGGCCACGTTGTCGATCTGGCGGATCTCCTCGCCGATTTTCACGGCGGTCAGGGAGGGCACGTCCGCGTCCAGGAACACGGTGATGGAGTTGTTGCTCTCCACTGTGGCCATGACTGTGGACAGGTTCAGGGACAGCAGGCCCGCCACGCCGGTCATCAGCAGGCAAGCGATGAGCACGCCGATGGAGGCGATACTCATGGTCCGGTTTTTCCACAGGCTTTTCAGGCCCTCCGAAAACAAATATCCCAAACTGTGCAGGCTCATGGACGGTCCACCTCCTCGGCAGAATCCTGTTCCGAGGGGGCCTGCTCCCGCAGGACCTCCTCCGCGATCTCTTCGGCAGTGGCGGAGGGAGCCTCCGCCGCCGCCGGGGCGGCAGGCTGCTCCTGGGGGGCCACGTAGGTCTCCTCGTCGTTGTCGTACTCCGCGTAATCGTCGTCGTTCTCCACGGCCTCCGCCGGGTCCTCGTACTGCTCCGGCGGGGCGTAGGTGTCCTGCATCTCCGCGGTGTCCGCCACAATCTCACCGGAGTGGATCTGGATGATGCGCTTGTGGAAATGCTTGACCAGGGCATGCTCGTGGGTGACCATGAGCACCGTGGTGCCCCGGCGGTTGATCTCACTAAGCAGGTCCACGATCTCGAAGGACAGGGCAGGGTCAATATTGCCGGTGGGCTCGTCGGCCACGATCATGCTGGGGTTGTTCACCAGGGCCCGGGCCAGGCTGACCCGCTGCTGCTCGCCGCCGGAGAGCTCGGTGGGGTAATGCTTGGCCTTGTGCTGCAGGCCCACCAGGCTGAGGATGTAGGGCACCCGTTTTTTGATGGACCGGGAAGAAGCCCCCACCACCCGCATGGCAAAGGCCACGTTGTCATACACGGTCATGTGGTCGATCAGGCGGAAATCCTGGAACACGATGCCCATCTTCCGGCGGATATAGGGGATTTTCCCCTTGCGGATGTGGGACACGTCCACCCCGTCTACGATCACCTGGCCGGAGTTGGGCCGCTCCTCGCACATGATGAGCTTGAGGAAGGTGCTCTTTCCCGCGCCGGAAGAGCCCACGATAAACACAAACTCACCTTTTTCCACGTTCAGGTTGATGTTGTGCAGGGCCTCGGTGCCGTTGTTATATACTTTCGATACATTGCGAAATTCAACCAAATGTATCCCTCCAGTCCATACGGTGGTTCTCAAGCAGGCCGCGGGCGCAGTTATACGCAACAGCACCCATCGGCATAGGTATTATACCAATGGGCGCTTCCTGCTATTTTCTTTTTTAGAATTAACTGTAACAATTCTGTAACTTCCCGGCAGAAAAACCCGCAAAAAAGCCTGTTTTTACGGACTTTGCCGCCGCCGGGCTCAGAATTTCACCGGGTTGTTGGACAGGTACTTCTTCACCATCAGGGCCACCTTAAAGACGATGGCGTCCTCAAACTCCCGCAGGTCCAGGCCGGTAATCTTCTTGATCTTCTCCAGGCGGTACACCAGGGTGTTCCGGTGGACGAACAGCTTCCGGGAGGTCTCGGAGACGTTCAGGTTGTTCTCGAAGAACCGCTGGATAGTGAACAGGGTCTCGTGGTCCAGCGAGTCGATGGAGCCCTTCTTGAACACCTCTTTCAGGAACATCTCGCACAGGGTGGTGGGCAGCTGGTAGATCAGCCGGGCGATGCCCAGGTTGTTGTAGCTGACGATGGGCTTCTCGGTGTCGAACACCTTGCCCACTTCCAGGGCCACCTGGGCCTCCTTGAAGGAGCGGGCCAGGTCCTTGATGCTGCTGACCATGGTGCCGATGCCCACGGTGCAGTGGGTGTAGAATTCGCTGGAGAGGGTGTCCACAATGGAGCTGGCCAGCTTGTCCAGGTCCTTCTCGTCGATGTTGGGCTTGATCTCCTTGACCAGGGCGATGTCGGTCTCGTTGATGTTGATGATGAAGTCCTTGTTCTTGTCGGGGAACAGGTTCTGCAGCACATCATAGGCGGAGATGTCGTTCTTATCGGTGATCTTGATGAGCATGCACACCCGGCTCACGTCCGAGTCGAAATGGAGCTCGTGGCTCTTCAGGTAGATGTCTCCGGGCAGGATGTTGTCCAGGATCACGTTCTTGATGAAGTTCCCCCGGTCGTACTTCTCGTCGTAGTACTGCTTGATGCTGTTGAGGGACACCGCCAGGATGCGCACGAATTTCTGGGCCTCGGGGTCGTTGCCGGCCACGAAGACGGCATATTCCGGACGGGGCCGGTTGCCGAAGGATTTGTAGGAGTACTCGGCGGTCTGCAGCACCTCGGTGTTCGAGAACACCTCGGCGGCTGCCTCCTCGCACACCTCACCGATCTTGCCCAGCTCGCTGCAGGCGATAATGACGGAGGACTCATCGATCACGCCGATGGTGCGGTCGATGGTATCCCGCATTTGATGGATGATCCCCTGGAACAATCTATTAGACATTGCTCTTCCCCTTTCTTTGCAGGGATACGGCTTCCCAAGCGGAACACCGCCCCGCCACCTTGGCGTAGAAAAAACTACACATCATTATTTTACATAAGAAACAGAGAAAATTCAACCTTTTTTTGAAAAAAGATTGCTTTTCTCACATCAGACAGCCCGCTAACAAAAACCAGGGGTACCCGAAAGTACCCCTGGCAAACAGGCAAGCGATTTTAGTTGAGGAAAGTCTTTTCGGTCTCTTTGTCGAACAGGTGCATCTTGTTCAGGTCGAAAGCGATCTGGCACTTGTCGCCGGACTTGGCGGTGGAGGTGGGCTCCACACGGGCGGTGACAGCGCTGCCCTCGCAGTTGAGGTACAGGTAGGTCTCAGCGCCCATCAGCTCGGTGACTTCCACGTCGGCCGTGACATGAGCGCCGCCGACCTTGGCGATGAAGTCGGGCTCGTCGTGGACATCCTCGGGGCGGATGCCGAACACGACCTCCTTGCCCACATAGTCGGCGATGGCGGTGCCCTCAGCCTTCTTGGCGGGCACTTTGATGGTGCACTTCCCGAAGGTGACGGTGTAGTCGTTGCCGTCCTTGCCCAGGGTGCCGTCGATGAAGTTCATCTGGGGAGAGCCCATGAAGCCGGCCACAAACTCGTTTACAGGGTAGTCGTACAGGTTCTGGGGAGTATCGACCTGCTGGATGAAGCCGTCCTTCATGACCACGATGCGGTCGCCCATGGTCATAGCCTCGGTCTGGTCGTGGGTAACGTAGATGAAGGTGGTACCCAGCTTCTTATGCAGCTTGGCGATCTCGGTTCTCATCTGGGCACGCAGCTTGGCGTCCAGGTTGGAGAGGGGCTCGTCCAGGAGGAATACCTTGGGGTCACGGACGATGGCACGGCCCAGGGCAACACGCTGCCGCTGGCCGCCGGACAGAGCCTTGGGCTTGCGGTCCAGCAGGTGGGAGATGTCCAGGATGCGGGCAGCCTCTTCCACGCGGCGCTTGATCTCATCCTTGGGGGTCTTGCGCAGCTTCAGGCCGAAGGCCATGTTGTCGTACACAGTCATGTGGGGGTACAGGGCGTAGTTCTGGAACACCATGGCGATATCGCGGTCCTTGGGGGCGATATCATTGGAGAGGGTGTCGCCGATGTACAGCTCGCCCTTGCTGATCTCTTCCAGGCCGGCGATCATCCGCAGGGTGGTGGACTTGCCGCAGCCGGAAGGGCCTACCAGGATGATGAACTCCTGGTCCTTGATCTCCAGATTGAAGTCGGAGACAGCGGTCACACCGCCAGAGTAGATTTTATAGATATTCTTTAGAGTTACGCTTGCCATTCAGAAATTCCTCCTGTTTCTACGCACCGCTGCCGGGAACCCCACAACGGACGGTTTTTTATTGACATAAGTATAGCAGATTCCCGCGGGCCTGCAAATACCGCAATTACCCAAACTTTTTTCCCCTGCTTTATGGAGAACCCCTAAATGGCAAAAGCATGTGACCAAAGAACTTTTCCCTCTTTTAGGTAGAATCTCCAAATCACAAAAAACGGGCCCAGTTTCTGTGGATTTTCGACTTACGAGAAGACGGAGGCGGCCTCCTCCTCGCTGAGCAGGCGGCACTCCCCCGGCCCCAGGGACGGGTCCAGCACCAGGCCGCCCACGGCCAACCGCCTGAGCTCCAGCACCCGGTTCCCGGTGGCTTCGAACATCCGCTTCACCTGGTGGAATTTCCCCTCCCGGATCTCCACCAGGGCCACGGGCCGTCCCCCCTCTTCCCCACTCCACAGCCGGGCCGGGGCGAACTGAAGCTCCCCGCAGCGGATGCCCGCGGCAAAGGCCCCTACATCCTCCTGGGTGATGGGGCGCTCTGTCACCGCCTGATACCGCTTGTACACGTGGCTTTTGGGTGCCAGCATCCGGTGGGCGAAATCCCCGTCGTCGGTGATGAGCAGCAGCCCGGTGGTGTCCTTATCCAGGCGGCCCGCGGGGAACAGCCCCCGCCGCTGCAGGTCCGGGGGCAGCAGGTCCAGCACCGTGGGGGCGTGCTTGTCCTCTGTGGCGGAGAGCACCCCCGCGGGCTTGTTCATCATAATGTAGAGGTGCTTCCGGTAGGCCACCTCCCGCCCGTCCACAGCCACCCGGTCCAGGGCGGGGTCCAGCTTCTGGGCGGGGTCCTTCACCGTCTGGCCGTTGACGGTCACCGCCCCGCCGCGCACCAGCCGGGCAGCCTCCTTCCGGCTGCCGATATTTTGTGACACCAGGAATTTATCCAGCCGTTCCACCGGCACTCTCCCCTTTCTCTATCCACGGAAAGCCACGGCGGGGTGATCCCCGGCCGCGGCTGCCGTATGTTCAATCGGTGGGGTACGCCTCCTCCGGGAGGGGTTCCCCCGCGGTGGACTCCACCGCCTGGCTCGCGGGGCTTTCCACCTGGCTTGCCTGTTCCGCCGCGGAGCTCTCTCCCCCTTCGCCGGGGGCGCTCTCCGCCTGGCTCACTTCCGGCTGGCTCTCCTGGGCGGCGCTGCCGGTCTCGCCGTAGCGGGCGCTGTCCGGGGCAAAGCCGTGCATAAAGCCGTCGATCTCCCCGCAGGCCACGTCGCCGCCGATGATAAGGTCGCCCTGTACCAGAAGGGTGGCGTACACCTCGTCCTCCTCCGGGTAGTTGGTGATCTTATACTTATATTGGGTGCAGACCTGCCCGGCGTAGGGCTCCAGGTCGAACCCCTGGGCCTTCTGCATGGCGTTGTAAGCGGTGTACACGTCGCTGAACTCCGCGGGGATCATCACCTCCCGGGTCTCGGCGGCCTGGGGCTCCACCTGCCAGCCAAAGGACTGGAGGAAGGCCACCCGCTGTTCCTCGGTGCCCCCTAAGATCTCCTTCTGCTCCGCCTCTGGGCCGCTCCGCAGAAAGAGGCAGGCGCCCACCACGATCACAGCCAGCAGGAGGAAAGCCAGGATGCGTTTCTTGTTCGCTTTAACTGATACGACCATCTTCCACCGTCCCTCTCTGTTTGTTCCTGTGGCATAGATATGAGGGAGGCGGGACAGATATGAACCCTTTCTAGGAAAGGGGGAGCTCGCTGGGGTCCACGAAACAGAGCTGGGAGAAAGCGTGGCCTCTGGCAGCGGCGGACACCACGAAGCCGCCCTCCAGGAAAAACTGGGACAGGACAACCTGGGGGTCGGCGGAGCGGGGCTTTCCCTCCGGGAAGGTGAAGGCGGCGTTTTGAAATCCCATGGCGATGCCCCGCCCCTCCAGCTTCATCACGCTCTCCTTCAGGGTCCACAGGGCGGTCAGGTCCCGGGCAGGGTTGGGGGAGGCCGCCAGCCAGGCCGCCTCCTCCTTTGTGCAGATGCGCCGGGCAAGGCGCTGGGAAAAGGGCCGGGGGCCTTCGGCGTCTACGCCCACCTCGCCGGTGTGGAGGCAGCAGCACACCAGCCCCGGGCAGTGGGAGAGGCTGAAGTGGACAGGCGCCCCCACAAAACAGGGCTTACCGTGGGGGCCCTTTTCCATGGGGAGGGCGTCCAGCTCCAGGCCGTATTCCCGCCGCAGGGCCAGCCGGAGGAGCCCCCAGGCCAGCTGGCGCTGCAGAGCGGCCTCCTCCCGGCGGGAGGAAAGCCTCTGGCCATATCGTACCGCGTAAATCAAAACGCATCCCACCTTTCCGCCATTATACCATAAAGCGGGCGGGAGCGCAAAAAGATCCTCCCCCCTCGTTGACATTTCCTCTTTTTCCTGTTAAAATCTCCCTGTTTTCAAGAGAAGAAGGAGGAACTGGCACAAGGGCCCACTCCCGCCGGAAGGTGGCTATGGAATCGCTCCCCCCCTCCCTTTCCCCGGGCAGCCCCTGGCGGAAAGGCTGTCCACCCTAGTGTTTTTACAAAAGTCGTATTTTGAGGAGGTCCGATTCCCCTTGCAAGCCGCAAACAAAAATTTTTACCGTTCCTTTTTCGCTATCGTCATCCCCATCGCTATCCAGAATCTCATCAACTCAGCTGTGGGTATGGCCGATACCACCATGCTGGGCCTGGTGAGCCAGACCGCCATGGCCTCCAGCTCCCTGGCCGGGCAGATCCATTTCCTGCTGAATATGGTCTACGGCGGCCTGGCGGCGGGCATCACCATGCTGGCCGCCCAGTACTGGGGGCGCAAAAACCTGGCCGCCATCGAGCACATCCTGGCCATCGGCGTCAAACTGGCCGTGGCGGTGGGCCTGGTCTTTTTTGTGGGGACCGTATTCTTCCCCCAGGCCCTGATGCGCATTTACACCAACGACCCCGCCATGATCGAGGCCGGGGCCCAGTACCTGAACACCGTGGGCTGGTCTTACCTGTTCATGGGCTTCTCCCACCCCTATCTCAGCGTGATGAAGAGCATTGAGCGGGTCAAGGTCAGCACCCTCATCAACTCCTCCGCCCTGCTGGGCAACATCGTCCTCAACGCGGTGTTCATTTTCGGCTGGATTCCCGGGGTGCCGCCCATGGGCATCCGCGGCGTGGCCCTGGCCACCGTCATCTCCCGGGTGATCGAGCTGGCCCTGTGCCTCGTTGATGGCCGCCGGGTAAAGCAGCTGCGGCTGCGCCCGGGCCTGTTCCTCCTGCACAACAAGGTGCTGTGGCATGACTTTATCCGCTATTCCCTGCCCGCCATCGGCAACGAGTTTGTATGGGGGCTGGCCTACTCCATGTACTCGGTGATCATGGGCCGCCTGGGCGAGGACTTGGTGGCCGCCAACTCCATTGTCTCCAACATCCGGAACCTGGCCTCGGTGCTGGGCTTCGGCGTGGCCAACGGCGCGGCGATCCTCCTGGGGAAAACCATCGGCGTCGGGGATATGGCCGGGGCGGAGCGGGACGCCAAGCGCCTGCTCTGGCTGACGTTTGCCGCCTCCCTCCTGGGCAGCGCGGTGATCCTGGGGGTCCACCCCTTCCTGGCCTCCGCCCTGAGCCTCACCGACCAGGCCAGGGAATACCTGCAGCTCATGGTGTGGATCAGCGCGGTCTATGTGGTGGGGCCCACCATGAACACCTGCTGGATCTGCGGCATTTTCCGGGCCGGGGGCGACTCCCGCTTCGGCTTCCTCTGCGATATCATCGACATGTGGGGCGTGTTTGTGCCCCTGGGCTTTTTGGCGGCCTTTGTGTTCCAGCTGCCGCCCATGGCCGTCTATTGTATCCTCAGCCTGGACGAGTTTGCGAAGATGCCCGTCGTCTATCACCGTTACCGCCAGAAAAAATGGCTGCGGAATATTACAAGGGATGTTGCCTGACACAGAAAAACAGAGGGGCGTTTTGGCTCCCTCTGTTTTCTTTTTTTGATACTGCCGTGAAATACAGAAAGGCTGTGAGTTTCCTCACAGCCTTTCTTACTTGGAGCTAAGCCCCAAGCCTGTTCAGCGAAGCCTCACGCGCAATTACTTGCGGGGGTTCTTGATGGCGGCCTGAGCGGCAGCCAGACGGGCGATCGGCACGCGGAAGGGAGAGCAGGACACGTAGGTCAGGCCCACGTTGTGGCAGAACTCGATGGTGGTCGGGTCGCCGCCGTGCTCGCCGCAGATGCCCAGGATGATGTCGGGACGGGTAGCGCGGCCCTTCTCGGAAGCCATCTTCACCAGCTGGCCAACGCCCTCCTGGTCCAGACGGGCGAAGGGATCGTTCTCGTAGATCTTGTTCTCGTAGTAGGCGTTCAGGAACTTGCCTGCGTCGTCGCGGGAGAAGCCGAAGGTCATCTGGGTCAGGTCGTTGGTACCGAAGGAGAAGAACTCAGCCTCCTCGGCGATCTTGTCCGCGGTGAGAGCAGCGCGGGGGATCTCGATCATGGTGCCCACCTTGTACTTCAGGTCAACGCCGGCCTCGGCGATGATCTTGTCGGCAGTGGCGACCACGGTCTTCTTCACGAACTTCAGCTCTTTCACGTCGCCCACCAGGGGGATCATGATCTCGGGAACGATGTTCCAGTCGGGATGAGCCTTGTTCACGTTGATAGCGGCCTTGATGACGGCCTCGGTCTGCATCTCGGCGATTTCGGGATAGGTGACGGCCAGACGGCAGCCGCGGTGACCCATCATGGGGTTGAACTCATGCAGGGAGGAGATGATGGCCTTGATCTCGTCCACAGTCTTGCCCTGGGTGTTGGCCAGCAGCTCGATGTCCTTCTCCTCGGTGGGGACGAACTCGTGCAGCGGGGGGTCCAGGAAGCGGATGTTCACGTGCTTGCCCTCGAGAGCCTCGTACAGCTGCTCGAAGTCGCCCTGCTGCATGGGCTCCAGCTTGGCCAGGGCGGCCTTGCGCTGCTCCACAGTGTCAGAGCAGATCATCTCGCGGATGGCGGCGATCCGGTCGGGATCGAAGAACATGTGCTCGGTACGGCACAGGCCGATGCCCTGGGCGCCGAAGGCCACAGCCTGCTTGGCGTCGCGGGGAGTATCGGCGTTGGTGCGGACCTCCAGCTGACGGTACTTGTCAGACAGCTTCATGATGCGGCCGAAGTAACCGCCCTCGGTGGAAGCGGGCACTGTGGGGATAGCTTCGCCGTAGATGTTGCCGGTGGTGCCGTCCAGGGAGATGTAATCGCCCTCGTGGTACTCGCGGCCAGCCAGGGTGAAGCGCTTGTTGGCCTCGTCCATGGTGATGGCGCCGCAGCCGGAAACACAGCAGGTGCCCATGCCGCGGGCCACAACGGCCGCGTGGCTGGTCATGCCGCCGCGCACGGTGAGGATGCCCTGGGCATACTGCATGCCCTCGATGTCCTCGGGAGAGGTCTCCAGACGGACCAGGACCACCTTCTCG
>LBJMC04202__coassemble_1092_pt1 | contig 14914 bp, 29 predicted proteins | sample LBJMC04202__metabat2_high_PE_010 | metagenome-assembled genome bin LBJMC04202
CCTCCAGGAGGGGGAGGTCACCACCCACACCCGGATGTACTGGGAAGTCAACGGCTAAAAAATTTGGGACGCGCAAAAGCGCGTCCCTTCTCTTTTTATCCCCGTCCCTGCAGGGCCTCTCGCAGAGCAGGCAGCAGCTCTTTCCTGTAGGCGAAGAAGGCCAGCTCCCCCGCCCCGCCCTTCTGGGCCTGGGCCACGCTCTCGGGGAGCCCGGGGTCGTCCAGCTGCAGAATGGGCGCCACCCTGGCCGGGCCGGCCTCCTCCCTGGCCCTGGCGGTCTCGGCGGCGATGAGGCCCCGGGGCGCCTCCCGCTTCAGCTCTTCCAGGGGCGGCAGCGCATATCCCATCTGCCGGGACAGCTCCCGCCGGGCAGCCTCCTCCCCCATGGCCCCGGCCAAGAGCCTGCCCAGGGCGTACAGCTCCCAGTTGAGGCAGGCGGTGCCCGGGTCCCCCTCCTGCTGGGGATAGGCGGGGTACAGCATGGGCGAGAGAAAGTCCATCACCCCGGCCATGTCCCGGTAGCTCTGCCCCACCAGCCCCGCCAGGGAGGGCGCGAAGAAGAACGCCCCCGCCTCCACCCCGGCCTGGTGGGCCAGGGCGGCGAAGTCTTTCAGGTGCTCCGCCGCGCACCTCCTGCGGAAGGTGAGCCAGTCCCCCACCCCGGACCAGTCCCCAGGCTTGGGGCCGCCCTCCCGCAGCCAGGCGTACAGGGCGGAGACCCCCTCCTGCACCCGCTCCGGGTCAAGGCCCAGCTCTCCCATCTTCTCCAAACACCGGGGACAAAAGCAGGTGAAGAAGGCCTCCGGCTGAAGGGAGGAGGCCGGCGAGGCAAACCTGGCCCCGTCAATCACCAGCCCCACGATCCCCGGGGTGGCGGCCAGCTCCCGGTACATGGCCAGGTTGGCCTGGCGGGTGGGGCCGTGGTTGGGGCAGCAGGAGTAAAACCACACCCGCCGCCTGCCCCGGATATCCAGGGCCAGATGGTCCTCCCCCGCAAACCCCGCGGCCGGGAAGGCCCCGCCGCACAGCAGCACCTGCAGGCCCTGGGCCAGGGCCGGGGCGGCGATTTCCTTTGGCCCCATCACCCCGGTGACGCCCACCTCTTTCAGGGCGGCCAGCTCCCCGCCGGAGAGGGCGCCGGGCGCATACATCCATGTTTTCACGGTCATTCCCCCTATGACAAAGCCCCCGGTCTCCCGGGGGCTTTTTGTATGATCTGCTTTCCTTCCGGCGCTTACAGCAGCTCCAGAATGGCCATCTCGGCCGCGTCGCCGCGGCGGGGCCCCAGCTTGGTAATGCGGGTGTAGCCGCCGTTGCGGTCCGCATACTTGGGGGCGATCTCGGTGAACAGCTTGTTGGTCACGCTCTCCTTGGTGATGAAGCTCATCACCAGGCGCTTGTTCTGCAGGCTGTTGTCTTTGGCAATGGTGATCATCTTTTCCGCCAGCGAGCGCACCTCTTTGGCACGGGTGGCGGTGGTCTCGATCTTGCCGTTCTCAAGGAAGAAAGTCACCAAGCCCCGCAGCATGGCGGTGCGGTGGGCGGTGCTCCTGCCCAGTTTTCTGGTTCCCGGCATCGATATTCACTCCTATCCGTAAAATGTCAGGTTATTCGTCTTCCTTCCGCAGGCTGAGGCCCAGGGAAGCCAGCTTCCAAATGACCTCTTCCAGCGACTTGCGCCCCAGGTTGCGCACCTTCATCATGTCCTCTTCCGACCGGTTGATCAGGTCTTCCACGGTATTGATGCCAGCGCGCTTGAGGCAGTTGAAGGAACGGACCGACAGGTCCAGCTCCTCAATGGTCATCTCCAGGACCTTCTCCTTGCCGCCCTCGTCCTTCTCCACCATGATCTCGGTGCTCTTGCCCTTGTCGGACAGATCCACAAACAGGTTCAGGTGGTCGGTGAGGACCTTGGCCGCCAGGGAGACCGCCTCCTGGGCGTTGATAACGCCGTTGGTCCAGACCTCCAGCGTCAGCTTATCATAGTCGATGCTCTGGCCCACGCGGGTGCTCTCCACGTTGAAGTTGACCTTGAGCACGGGGGTGTAGATGGAGTCTACCGCGATCTCGCCGATCACGGCGTCCTGCATGTTCTGCTTGTTCCGCTCGTTAGAGACATAGCCCCGGCCCTTGTCCAGGGTCAGCTCCATGTACAGCTTGGCCCCTTCACCCAGGGTGGCGATGTGCAGCTCGGGGTTTAAGATCTCCACCTCGCTGTCGCTCTTGATGGAGTCTGCCGTGACCACGCAGGGCCCCTCGGCAGAGATCTCCACGGTCTTGGGGCCGTCGCAGTGGAGCTTGGCCACCAGGCCCTTGATGTTCAGGACGATCTCCGTCACGTCCTCCTTCACCCCGGGGATGGTGGAAAACTCGTGGAGCACGCCGTCGATCTTGATGGATTTTACCGCAACGCCCGGCAGGCTGGAGAGCAGCACCCGCCGCAGGCTGTTGCCCAGGGTGGTGCCAAAGCCCCGCTCCAGGGGCTCTACCACGAACTTGCCGTAGGTGCCGTTGTCAGAAATCTCCGCGATCTCAATTTTGGGTCTCTCAATCTCAATCATCCGCGATCCTCCTTTGTACCAGGTACGGGTGTGCCCTAGCCCGATTTAGCCAGGGATCACTTGGAGTACAACTCGACGATCAGGGTCTCGTCCACTTCCAGGTCGATCTCTTCCCGGGTGGGCAGCTCGACAATCTTGGCCTGGGCATTGGCGGCGTCCACGTCCAGCCACTTGGGCACGGGACGGGAGGCGTTGGACTCCAGCACAGCCTTAAACTTCTCGCTGGAGCGGCTGCCGTCTTTAATGGCGACCATGTCGCCGGGCTTTACCAGGTAGGAGGGGATGTCCACCTTCCGGCCGTTTACGGTGTAGTGGCCGTGCACCACCAGCTGGCGGGCCTCCGCGCGGGAGCTGGCCCAGCCGCAGCGGTACACCACGTTGTCCAGGCGGGTCTCCAGCAGGATGAGGAGGTTGTCACCGGCCTTGCCGGGCATCTTGGTGGCCAGCTCGTAATAGTGGCGGAACTGGCCCTCCAGCACGCCGTAAAAACGACGGGCCATCTGCTTGGCGCGCAGCTGCAAACCGTACTCGGAAGTCTTTTTGCGGCCCTGGCCGTGCTGGCCAGGCGCATAAGCCCTGCGGGACAGGGCGCACTTATCTGTGTAGCACCGCTCGCCCTTCAGGAACAGCTTCTGGCCCTCGCGGCGGCACAGCTTGCACACAGCTTCTGTATATCTTGCCATTTTCTCAGGTACCTCCTAATATCGGTTTTTTACACGCGTCTTCTCTTGGGAGGACGGCATCCGTTGTGGGGGATAGGAGTCACGTCCTTGATCATGCTAACGTCCAGGCCGGCGGCCTGCAGGGCACGGATGGCAGCCTCGCGGCCGGCGCCGGGGCCCTTTACGTACACCTCTACAGACTTCATGCCGTGCTCCATCGCCAGGCGGGCGGCGGTCTCAGCGGCAGTCTGGGCGGCGAAAGGAGTGGATTTCCGGGAGCCGCGGAAGCCCAGCTCGCCAGAGCTGGCCCAAGATACCGCGTTGCCCTGGGTATCGGTAATGGTCACGATGGTGTTGTTGAACGTAGACTGGATGTGGGCGGCGCCGCGCTCGATATTCTTGCGCTCGCGGCGGCGGCGCACAACCTGCTTGCCTTTCTGTGCTGGCATGGATAAACCCCTCCTTACTTCTTCTTGTTAGCCATGGTCTTGCGGGGGCCCTTGCGGGTCCGGGCGTTGGTCTTGGTGCGCTGGCCACGCACGGGCAGGCCCTTGCGGTGGCGCACGCCCCGGTAGCAGCCGATCTCGATGAGGCGCTTCACGTCGAAGGCCAGGTCGCGGCGCAGGTCGCCCTCTACATGGCAGTTGTGGTCGATATACTCGCGCAGCTTGGCAGTGTCATCCTCCGACAGGTCGCGCACGCGGATGTCGGGGTCTACGCCGGTGGCGGCGCAGATGTTGGAAGCGGTCTTGCGGCCGATGCCGAAGATATAGGTGAGCGCGATCTCGATACGCTTATCTCTGGGTAGGTCGATACCGGAAATACGAGCCATTCTTACACCTCCATGAATTGGCCGGGGCTCAGCCCTGGCGCTGCTTGTGCTTGGGGTTGTCACAGATGACCATGACCTTGCCCTTGCGCTTGATGATCTTGCATTTCTCGCACATCTTCTTAACAGAAGGTCTTACTTTCATTGTGTGTATCCTCCTTTAAGCGGGACAGCAGTTCGTGTTTCGTTTATTTCGAGCGCCAGGTGATGCGCCCCTTGGTCAGGTCGTAGGGCGACATCTCCATGGTGACCTTGTCGCCGGGGAGGATGCGGATGAAGTTCATCCGCAGCTTGCCGGAGATATGGGCCAGTACCATGTGCCCGTTTGGCAGCTCTACCTGGAACGTGGCGTTGGGGAGGGCTTCCTTCACCACTCCCTGTACTTCAATTACGTCCTGTTTTGACATAGGAAAAACCTCCGCTTACGCGTTCTCCGCGCTGCCCGCGAACCGGCGCAGGGCGGACCGTATTTGTCGATTGGTTCTCAGGGCTTCCTCTGGCAGCACCGTGGCCGTGGGGGCCAAGTGGAACAGCTTTTTCCGCTTGGGCCGCTCCAGGGGGCGGCGTTTCCCGTCGCACACAAAGGCGAAGGGGGGCGCCACCTGCACCACTGCCAGAAAGCCGCCCTTATCATGGCCGGCAAGGGACCGGACCACCTGGCCTTTCTGCACTTCCATGGCCCACCTCAGTCCAGCTGGGTCAACAGGACCGGCCCGTCTGGGGTGATGGCCACCGTGTGCTCAAAGTGGGCGGAAAGGCTCCCGTCCTGGGTCACCGTGGTCCAGCCATCGTCCAAAATGCGCACCGGGGCTTTGCCCTGGTTCACCATGGGTTCGATGGCGATGGTCATGCCTGGCAACAGTCTCACGCCCCTGCCGGGCGTGCCGTAATTGGGTACGCTGGGATCTTCGTGCAGCTTCGCACCTACTCCGTGGCCGACAAATTCTCGTACCACCGAGTAATTGCGAGCTTCGACATACTCCTGCACCGCGTGGCCGATGTCCCCCAGGCGGTTGCCCGGGCGGGCCTGTTCGATGCCGCGGTACAGTCCTTGTTCTGTGGCCTCCAAAAGCGCTTTGGCTTCCTCGCTCACCTCGCCGCAGGGGAAGGTCCAGGCGTTGTCGCCGTGAAAGCCCTGGTAGCAGGCGCCCACGTCGATGCCTACGATGTCGCCCCGCTTGAGAATGGTGCTCTTGGAGGGTATGCCGTGGATGACCACATTGTTTACCGAGATACAGGCGCTGGCCGGGAAGCCGTTGTAGTGGAGGAAGCTGGGGGTGGCCCCCATGCTCTCGATATACTGGCGAACGATCTTATCCAGCTCCCAGGTGGAAACCCCGGGCTCCACTGCTTCCCCTGCCAAGCGCAGTGCCTTTTGCGAGATCTGCCCGGCCTTCCGCATAATGGAAAGCTCGCGGCTCGTCTTCAGCACGATCATGCAAAGTCCTCCAGGGCCTCCAGTACCAGGCGGGTGGTGTCTTTAATATCCTCCTGGCCGTGGACCACAAGGAGCTTGCCCTGCTTGCTGTAATACTCTTTCAGGGGCTCGGTCTGGGTGTGGTACACCTCCAACCGCTCTTTCACGGTGTCGGGATGGTCATCCTTGCGCTGGACGAGGGTGCCGCCGCAGGCGTCGCACTTACCCTCCACCTGGGGCTTCTTGTACTCCAGATGGTAAGAGGCGCCGCAAGCCTCGCAGACACGGCGTCCGGACATCCGGGCCACGATGGCGTCGTCGGCTACCTCGATGTCGAGGACCGCGTCGATCTCCACGCCCATGTTGTCCAGAGCCTCGGCCTGGGGGATGGTCCGGGGGAACCCGTCCAGGATGAAGCCGTTTTTGCAGTCTTCCTCCTGCAGCCGGTCCTTAATGATGCCGATGAGGATCTCATCGGGCACCAGCTGGCCGCTCTCCATATAGGATTTGGCCTTTTGGCCCATCTCAGTGCCGTTCTTCAGCGCTTCGCGTAACATGTTCCCCGTCGAGATGGTGGGGATGTTGTGAGTTTTGCAGATGATCTCTGCCTGGGTGCCTTTCCCGGCTCCCGGGGCTCCTAACAGGATCAGCTTCATATCCATCGTCCTTTCTCGTTTCGGTGGGCGGCCCGCCCCCGGCGCCGGCCTTTCAGCCGGGCCCGGCGGGGCAGCAGCCGGCCATGTGCCGTTTCATCAATCTAAGAAGCCCTTGTAATGCCGCATCATCATCTGAGATTCCAGCTGCTTTACAGTCTCCAGGGCTACGCCTACGATAATGATGATGGAGGTGCCCCCCAGGGACAGCCCCGTCATGCCGGTAACGCTGGTGTAGATGATGGGGATCAGCGCCACAAAAGCCAGGAACAAGGCGCCGATGAGCGTTACCTTGGAAAGGATCTTTGCGATGAAGTCCGCCGTGGGCTTGCCGGGACGGATGCCCGGGATGGTCCCGTTGTTCTGGCGGAGATTATTGGCCATTTCCAGGGGATTATACTGGATGGTCATATAGAAGTAAGCGAACATGAGGATCAGGAAGAAGTAGATCACGATATACAGCCAGCCCGTCTGGTTAAAGGCATCGAAGAAGCCCTTCCAGAAGCCCTCGGTGGGGTTCACGAAAATCTGGATCATCTGAGGGATGGACAGGATGGCGCTGGCGAAGATCACGGGCATCACGCCACTCATCGAGACCTTGATGGGCAGGAATGTGCTCTGCCCGCCGTACATCTTCCGGCCAACTACCTTCTTGGCGTACTGCACCGGGATGCGCCGCTCGGCCTCGTTCATAAACACGATGACCCAGATGACCACCAGGAACAGCAGGATGAACAGGGGCGCCAGCACCAGGTAGTGGGCGCTGGTAGAGGGGCTGTCGATGCCCAGCTTCATGTACTCCCACACCATGCCCATGGTCACGGGCAGCCGGGCCACAATGCCGGCGAACAGGATGATGGAAATACCGTTGCCAATGCCCTTGTCGTTGATCTGCTCGCCCATCCACATGATCAGGGCGGTGCCCGCCGTAAAGGTGAACACGATGACAATGGCGGAGAACACCCCGGCAAAGCCGCTGGAATACTCTACGATGCCGTTATTGCGCAGGTAGAAGTAGTAGGCCACGCCCTGGATGAGCCCCAGGAGCACAGTGACGTACCGGGTGATGGTGGCGATCTTCTTGCGGCCGCCCTCGCCCTCTTTCGCCATCCGCTCCAGGGCGGGAATGGCGATGGTGAGGAGCTGCATGATGATGGAGCTGTTGATATAGGGGGTAATGCCCATGGCGAACAGGGAAGCGTAGGCGAACGCGCCGCCGGTGAGCATATTGATATACCCCAGGGCCGCGTTCTGCCCGGCGCTGTCCATCAGCGTCGACAGGGCGGTAACGTCCAGGAAGGGCGCGGGGATTACCGAGCCGAACCGGAACGCCACGATGATGAGCAGCGTAAACAGGATCTTCTTGCGCAGGTCCGGGATTCGCCAGGCATTCCGAATTGTGTTAAACAATTTAGATCACCTCGGCCTTCCCACCAGCTGCCTCGATCTTGGCTTTCGCAGCATCGGAAAAAGCGTTGGCCTTCACCGTCAGCTTCTTCTTCAGTTCGCCGTTGGAAAGGATCTTCACGCCGTCGCAGCCCTTGTTCAGGATGCCGGCCTCTACCAGCGCCGCGGTATCCACCTCAGCGCCGTCCTCAAACTTGTTCAGGCTTCCCACGTTGATGGCGACGATCTCTTTGGCAAAGATATTGTTGAAGCCCCGCTTGGGGATTCGTCTCTGCATGGGCATCTGGCCGCCCTCAAAACCGGGGCGCTGGCCGTGGCCCGCCCGGGCCTTCTGGCCCTTGTGGCCCTTGCCGGCGGTCTTACCGGTGCCGGCGCCGTAGCCTCTGCCAATACGCTTCCGCTCTTTGGTAGAGCCGGGCGTAGCTGTCAGCTGATTGAGCTTCATTCTCACGCACCTCCTTAGTCCTTGCTTACCTCGATCAGATGGCCGATCTTCTTGATCTTGCCCTGGGTCTGGGCATTGTCAGGCTGCTCTGTGCAGTCGCCCACCTTCTTCAGGCCCAGGGACAGGGCGGTGGCGATCTGGTCCTTCTTCGAGCCGATCAGGCTCTTTTTCAAAGTGATTTTCACAGCAAACGCCCTCCCTTACAGAATTTCCTTGGTGGACTTTCCGCGCACGGCGGCCACCTCTTCTGCGGTGCGCAGCTGGGTAAGGCCGGCCAGGGTGGCGCGCACCACGTTGCAGGGGTTGTTAGAGCGCAGCGCCTTGGTGCGGATGTCCTTGATGCCAGCGCTCTCTACCACGGCACGCACGGGGCCGCCGGCGATAACGCCGGTACCAGGGGCGGCGGGCTTAAGCAGCACGCGGCCGGCGCCGAACTCGCCCACAATCTCGTGGGGGATGGTAGAGCCCCGCAGGGCGATCTTCACCAGGTTCTTCTTGGCATCTTCAATGCCCTTGCGGATGGCGTCGGGCACCTCGGCAGCCTTGCCGATGCCGAAGCCCACAGTGCCGTTGCCGTCGCCGACCACGACCAGGGCGGAGAACTTCATTACGCGGCCGCCCTTTACCGTCTTCGAAACCCGGTTGATGGCGACGACGCGCTCTTGCATATCCATGGTGGATGCGTCAATGTTTCTAGCCAAAACGATTCCTCCCTCTTAGAAGTTGAGGCCGCCCTCACGGGCGCCTTCGGCCAGCTCTTTGACGCGGCCGTGGAAAATATAGCCACCGCGGTCGAAGACCACATTGGTGATCCCCTTCTCCGCTGCTCTCTTGGCGATCATCTTGCCCACCTCGCGGGCGGCCTCTTTGTTGCCGCCGTTGCCGGTAAAGCTCTTGTCCAGGGTGGACGCGGCGCACAGGGTCTTGCCCGCCACATCGTCAATGATCTGGGCGTAGATGTTGGCGCTGGAGCGGAACACGTTCAGGCGGGGGCACTCGGCCGTGCCGGAGATCTTGCCGCGCACTCTCTTGTGGCGGCGCAGGCGTGCTTTGTTGGTATCTGCCTTATTGACCATTTCTTCTCACTCCTTACCTTTACTTCGAGCCCTTGCCGGCCTTGCCTTCCTTGCGGCGCACATACTCGCCGGCGTAGCGGATGCCCTTGCCCTTATAGGGTTCCGGCGGCCGCTTCTCGCGGACTTCGGCGGCAAACTGGCCGACCTTCTGCTTGTCGATGCCAGAGATCACGATGGTGTTGGGGTTGGGGGCATCGATCTTGATGTCCTCGTTCTCCGACACGATCACCTGGTGGGAAAAGCCCAGGTTCATCACCAGGTCTTTGCCCTGCTTCTGCACACGGTAGCCAACGCCCTGCACCTCCAGGGTCTTGGAGAAGCCGTCGGTAACGCCTACCACCATGTTGTGCACCAGGGTGCGGGTAAGGCCATGGAGGGAGCGGGACTCCTTCTCGTCGTCAGGCCGGGTCACTACGATCTCGCTGCCTTCCACCGCAATGTTCATCTTGGGGTTGAAGGTCTGGGACAGGGCGCCCTTGGGGCCCTTTACGCTTACTTCGCTGCCGTTTACCTTTACCTCAACGCCAGCGGGAATATTTATGGGTTTTCTTCCAATTCTCGACATTTCTGCCGTATCCCCCTTTTCTTACCAAATGAACGCCAGCACTTCGCCGCCGACGTTTTCTTTTCTAGCGGCCCGGTCGGTCATAATCCCCTTGGAGGTGGAGATGATGGCGACGCCCAGACCCTTCATCACCCGGGGCAGCTCCTCTGCGCTGGAATAGATGCGCAGGCCCGGCTTGGAGACGCGCTTGAGCCCCTTGATCACCGGGGTCTTGCCGTCCACATACTTCAGGGTGATGGTGATCATGCCCTGCTTCCCGTCCTCTTTTACCGAGAAGTTCTTCACGTACCCCTCGTCCACCAGAATCTGGCAGATGGACTTCTTCAGGTTCGAAGCGGGCACCTCCACGGTGGCGTGCTTCGCGGCCTGCGCGTTGCGGATACGGGTCAGCAGATCGGCGATAGTATCTGTAACTTGCATGACATTTACCTCCTAATCACTTGGCTTACCAGCTTGCCTTCTTCACCCCGGGGATCTCGCCCTTATAGGCCAGCTCCCGGAAGCAGATGCGGCAAATGCCGAATTTCCGAAGGTAGGCATGCGGCCGGCCGCAGATCTTGCAGCGGTTGTACTCCCGGGTGGAGTACTTCTGGGGCCGAGACTGCTTTACTTTCATAGACATTTTGGCCACAATGATCCCTCCTTATCTGGTAAACGGGGCGCCCATAAGAGACAGCAGCTCCCGGGCCTCCTCGTCGGTCTTGGCGGTGGTGACGAAGCAGATGTCCATACCCCGTACCTTGTCTACCTTGTCGTAGTCGATCTCGGGGAAGATCAGCTGCTCGCGGATGCCCATGTTGTAGTTGCCCCGGCCGTCAAAGCTGTTGGGGTTAATGCCGCGGAAGTCGCGGACACGGGGCAGGGCCACGTTGAACAGGCGGTCCAAAAACTCGTACATCCGCTCGCCCCGCAGGGTCACCTTCACGCCGATGGGCATGCCCTCGCGCAGCTTGAAGTTGGCCACGCTCTTCTTGGCCTTGCACACCACGGGCTTCTGGCCGGTGATTTTCGCTAAATCGCCGCTGATGGCGTCGATGGCCTTGGCGTTGTCCTTGGCCTCGCCGGCGCCCACGTTCAGCACGATCTTGTCGATCTTCGGGATCTGCATCACGCTCTTGTAGCCGAACTTCTTCATCAAAGCGGGAGCCGCTTCCTCTTTGTAGAAATCTTTCATTCTTGCCATAGCACTTACTCCTCCCTTACAGCGACTCGCCGCACTTCTTGCAAATGCGCTCTTTCGTGCCGTCCGCCAAGATCTTGTGGCCGACGCGGGTGGGCTTGCCGCAGCGGGGGCAGACGACCTGCACCTTGCAGGCGTAAATGGCGGACTCGGCCTTGATGATGCCGCCGGCCTCCCCCATTCTGCGGGGCTTTACGTGCTTCTGCACGAAATTGGCGTTCTCTACGATGACCTTGCCCTCCTTGGGGCTCACTTCCATGACCTTGCCCTTCTTGCCGCGGTCTTTGCCGCTGATGACCATCACGGTGTCACCGCTCTTCACATGGATCTTGTTGCTCATACCAGTGCACCTCCATCAAAGCACTTCCGGGGCCAGGGACAGGATCTTCAGGTACTCCTTGTCTCTCAGCTCGCGGGCCACGGGCCCAAAAATACGGGTGCCCCGGGGGTTCTTGTCATCGCGGATGATTACAGCCGCGTTCTCGTCGAAGCGGATGTAGGTGCCGTCCTCCCGGCGCACGCCGGAAGAGGAGCGGACGATCACCGCCTTGACCACATCGCCTTTTTTGACCACGCCGCCGGGTGCTGCTTTTTTAACAGAAGCGACCACCACGTCGCCGATATTGGCATACCTCCTGCCGGTGCCGCCCAGCACGCGGATGCACATAAGCTCCTTCGCGCCGGTGTTGTCGGCCACCTTGAGGTAAGACTGCTGTTGAATCACAGTGCGTTCCTCCTTTGCTTAAAAGCCAAATACGAAAATTGTTCTCGAGCACTTTCTGCCAAACATTTTTATTTGGCTTTCTCGATGATCTCCACCAGGCGCCATCTCTTATCCTTCGAGAGGGGGCGGGTCTCCATAATGCGCACCCGGTCGCCTACGCCGCACTCGTTCTTCTCGTCGTGGGCCTTGTAGCGCACCGTGCGCTTGATGACCTTGTCGTAAATGGGGTGCTTCACGCTGTCCTGAATGGCCACGACCACGGTCTTGTCCATCTTGTCGCTTACCACGCGGCCCACAGCGGTCTTTCTCATATTCCTAGCTTCGCTCACTTCTTAACCCTCCCTTTCCTTAGGCGTTCTCGGCGTGGAGCTCGTTCTCCCGGATGACGGTCTTTACCCGGGCGATGTCCTTCTTAACGGCCGAGATGCGCATGGGATTATCGAGCTGATTGATCGCCAGCTGGAAGCGCAGGTTAAAAAGCTCAGCCTTAAGGTCGGCCAGTTTGCTGTTCAGCTCGTCAGCGGTCAATTCTCTGATTTCTGCAGCTTTCATACTTACGCCTCCGTTTCTTTCGTAACGAATTTGCACTTAATGGGGAGTTTGTTTGCCGCAAGGCGGAGGGCTTCCTTCGCGGTGGCCTCGTTTACGCCGCCCAGCTCGAACATCACCCGGCCGGGCTTCACCACGGCCACCCAGTACTCGGGGGCGCCTTTACCAGAACCCATTCGGGTCTCGGCAGGCTTTTGGGTAACGGGCTTGTCGGGGAAGATCTTGATCCAGACCTTACCGAAACGCTTGCAGTAACGGGTCATGGCCACACGGGCGGCCTCGATCTGGTTCGAGGTGATCCAGGCGGGCTCCAGGGCCTGAAGGCCGAACTCACCGTAGGTGACCTTATTGCCGCGCAAGGCCTTGCCTTTCAGCCGGCCTCTCTGCACACGGCGGTATTTCACGCGCTTGGGTAATAACATTATCTGCGGCCTCCTTCCCTTTTCTCAGCGGGGCCGCGGTCGCGGCGGTCCTGCCGGTCACGGCGGGGGCGCTCCGGGCGCTCGGGACGCTGGTCCCGGTTGTCGTTGAGCACCTCGCCCTTATACAGCCAAACTTTCACGCCGATGCGGCCATAGGTGGTAGCGGCCTCGGCAAAGCCATAGTCGATGTCGGCCCGCAGGGTCTGCAGCGGGATGGTGCCGTCGTGGTACTCCTCGCTGCGGGCGATTTCGGCGCCGCCCAAACGGCCGGAAACCTTGGTCTTGATGCCCTTGGCGCCCAGGCGCATGCTGCGGCCGATGCAGCCCTTCATGGCCCGGCGGAAGGAGATACGCCGCTCCAGCTGAGAGGCGATGTTCTCGGCCACCAGCTGGGCGTTCAGGTCGGGCTGGCGGACCTCCACAATGTTGATGACCACGGGCTTGCCAAGCATTTTCTCACACTGCTGGCGCAGCTTCTCGATCTCGGTGCCGCCCTTGCCGATGACCATGCCCGGCTTGGCGCAGTGGATATGGATGCGCACCTTCGAGGCGTCGCGCTCAATCTCGATCTTGGGGACCCCGGCGGAGTAGAGCTGCTTCTTCAGCGTCTTGCGCAGGTTGTAGTCCTCTACCAGCGTGTCGCCAAATACGTTGTCCTTGGCGAACCAGCGGGAATCCCAGTCTTTGATAACACCCACACGAAGGCCGTGGGGATTTACTTTCTGACCCATTTAGTTTGCCTCCTCTACCGCTTACTCTTTTTCCGCCACCACGATGGTGATGTGGGAAGTCCTCTTCAGTACCCGGAACGCTCTGCCGTGGTCGCTGGGCCGAATCCGCTTCAGGATGGGGCCGGGCGTCACATAGCACTTGGAGACGTACAGGCTGCTCTTGTCCATGTTGAAGTTGTTCTCAGCATTGGCTACGGCGGACTTCAGGAGCTTCTCCAGGTCCTCGCAGGCAGCCTTGGGGGTATGCTTCAAAATAGCGGCGGCAAGGTCCACCGGCTTATTACGGATGAGATCCAGCACGAGGCCGACCTTGCGGGGAGAGATGCGGGTATAGTTCAGTGTCGCTTTCGCTTCCATGTTGCTCTCTTCTCCTTTCTTTACTTGGTCGTCTTCGCGCCTGCGTGGCCCTTAAAGGTACGCGTGGGGGCGAACTCGCCCAGCTTGTGGCCCACCATGTCCTCGGTGATGTACACCGGCACATGCTTGCGGCCGTCGTGCACCGCGATGGTATGGCCCACGAAATCCGGGAAGATCATAGAGGCCCTGCTCCAGGTCTTCACGATCTTCTTCTCGCCGGCCTCGTTCATAGCCTGGATCCTTTTCAGCAGCACGGGCTGCACGAAAGGTCCTTTTTTCAGACTTCTGCTCATATTCGTTTCGCTCCTTTCCCGTGCGCCTTACTTGCCGTTTCTGCGCTTCACGATAAACTTGTCGCTGCGGTTGTGGGTCTTGCGGGTCTTGTAACCCAGGGCGGGCTTGCCCCAGGGGGTTACAGGGCCGGGACGGCCCACAGGGCTCTTGCCCTCGCCGCCGCCGTGGGGGTGGTCGTTGGGGTTCATCACAGAACCGCGCACGGTAGGCCGCCAACCCATGTGGCGCTTGCGGCCGGCTTTGCCGATCTTCACGTTCTCATGGTCGATGTTGGACACCTGGCCGATGGAGGCCATGCAGCCTTCGGGCACGTTGCGCAGCTCGCCAGAGGGCAGGCGCAGCAGGGCCATGCCGTTCTCCTTGGCCATCAGCTGGGCCATAATGCCGGCGGCCCGGGCCAGCTGGGCGCCCTTGCCGGGGTACAGCTCCACGTTGTGGATGAAGGTACCCACAGGGATGTTCTTCAGGGGCAGGGCGTTGCCGGGCTTGATGTCGGCGGCAGCGCCGGAGATCACCTTATCCCCGGCCTTCAGGCCGTGGGGGGCCAGGATATAGCGCTTCTCCCCGTCCTCATACTGGACCAGGGCGATGAAGGCGGAACGGTTGGGGTCGTACTCGATGGACAGCACGGTGGCCTCCATGTCGTTCTTCTGGCGCTTGAAGTCGATGATGCGGTACTTCTTGCGGTTGCCGCCGCCGCGGTGGCGGACGGTGATGCGGCCGTAGCTGTTGCGGCCGGCTTTTTTATCCAGAGGAGCCAGCAGGCTCTTCTCGGGACCATTCTTGGAGAGGCTGGTGTAGTCCGTTACGGACATGTTCCGCCTCGCCGCGGTGGTCGGCTTGTAATTCTTGATTGCCATGTGGTTTTCACTCTCCTAGTTTTGGCTTTGCGGGGCGCGGCTTCGCCCCATTCGTGCCCGTTCTTCCTTGGGCGATGTTTCGCTCGTGAGTATGGCGGCCTAGCCTTAAACCATACTTTCAAAGAATTCGATGGTCTTGCTGTCCTCAGTCAGGGTGACGACGGCCTTCTTCCAGCTTCTGG
>LBJMC04202__coassemble_1106_pt1 | contig 14781 bp, 12 predicted proteins | sample LBJMC04202__metabat2_high_PE_010 | metagenome-assembled genome bin LBJMC04202
TTATTATACGCTATTTCTCGTCAAAAATCAACCATTTGTTGTGACAGAGCCATTTTTTATAGGCCAGCAGGGCGTCCTTCTCCGCTTTGCCCACCCGGTAGGACTCCCGGATCTTCTGGATGGCCTTGTTCTGGGTGAATCTGGGCAGGGTCCGCCGCTGGAGCAGGGGGAGGGTGAGGGCCGGGAACTTTACATAACATTCGCAGACCGCCCAGGCCACCCCCATCTGCACGTAGTATTGGGGCTGTTCCATGGCCTCCAGCAGGGCCAGGCCCCGCTCCACATAGCCGGGCAGGACAAAATGGTCCAGGAACATCACCGCGGCGAACCGGGCGTAAAACTCCCGGGGGTCGGGAAAGAGGGGCAGCAGGAAGTCCCACATGGCGGGCAGCTCCGGCTCTTTCAGCCGGAAGGAGCTGCAGAAGGCGTCGCACACCGCCCAGTTGTCCATCAGGGGCAGGAACTCCGCCACCAGGGGGAGCTTTTCCGCCAGGGGCAGCTTCCAGCCAGCCAGCACCATACCCCGGAGCTGCACCTCCTCGTAGGAGCCGGGGCGGGTGTGGGCGAGAAACCCCGCCGGGTCGTTTTTTACGATCTGCTTTGCCAGGCTGCGCAGGGCGGGCAGCCGCACCCCGTAGGCCATGGATACGCCGGGGATGAGCTTCTCGTGGAAGGCCTTGTAGGCCGGGTCCCCCAGGCGGGCAAGCTCGTCCAGGACGGCCTGGTAGTCCTGGGGGGAGAAGCTCACGGCTCTTCCTCCCGCCGGGGGGCCTTGGCCAGCAGCTCCTGGATGAGGGCCAGCATATTGGGGATGGACTGGGACTTGTCGAACTCCTGGCAGTTTTTGCGCATCTCCTGGAGGCGCTGGCGCTCCCGGAGCAGGGCGGAGATCTCCTGGGCAAAGTCGCCGCCCTTTCCCAGGCGGACGCACATGTCGTGGGTCTTGAGGAAGTTGGCGTTGTCCTCCTCCTGGCCGGGGATGGCGTCGAACACGGCCATGGGCAGGTTGCAGGCCAGTGCCTCGGAGACGGTGAGGCCCCCGGGCTTTGTCACCAGCAGGTCGGCGGCGTGCATGTACTTCTCCACCTCGTCGGTGAAGTACACCAGCTTGGTGGGGATGCGGCTGCCCTGGCCGATCTCCTTCTCGAAGGCCTCGTAGAGCTTCTCGTTGCGGCCGGTGATGACGATGATCTGCATGGGCACGTCGGTGGCCTCCAGCTCCCGGTAGAGCTTGATGATGTTGGACACGCCGAAGCTGCCCGCCATGAACAAGAGGGTGGGCAGGGCCGGGTCCAGGTCCAGCTGACGGAGCATCTCGTCCTGGTCCACGTGGTCGAAGAACACCCCGTGCACCGGGATGCCGAAGGGGTAGATCTTCTCCTTGGGCACGCCGAAGGCGGTGAGCTCGGGCACCATGTCGTCGCTGGCCACCACGTAGGCGTCTACACAGTCGCAGATGTAGGCCCGGTGCACCCCGTAGTCGGTGATGACGCAGATGAGGGGGGCCTCCACCAGGCCGTCCTCCTTCAGGTCGGAGACCATCTCCGCGGCAAAGGGGTGGGTGGTGATGACCACGTCGGGGTCGTACTCGCCGATGGTGCGCAAGAGCAGGTTGGAGAACAGGCCGCTGAGCTTGGGCACCAGGCCGGAGAACAGGTTCTCCTTGTTGGTCTGCTTGTACAGCCGGCCAAAGAGGGTGGGGGTCTTTTTGGCCATGAACAGGTAGCTGTCGCACACGGTCTTGTCCAGGAATTTGCCGATGGCCTTCAAGGTGTCTACGGTCTTGACCTCGTAGGAGGTATTCTCCCGTATGTACTGCTCCACCGCGGCGGCGGCCCGCAGATGCCCCCCGCCGGTGGCGGCGGTCAAAAGCATGATCTTCATACCGAAATCTCCTTTCCAGAGCCCTGTGGGGAACGCCCCCCGGGCCGGTAAGAAGATTATAGCATACACACAGCGAAAATGCCACTTTTTTAACCAATTTGAAACCTTTTCCCAGCTTTACATTTCCCCCGGAAAAAGGTATAATAACAGGGATAGTATGACGCGATCGCCGGGGGCGGGACGAGGCCCGGGCCCCGGATGGTGATACAGCGGGAAAAAGTCCCGGAAAGGACGGTCATGGATATGGAATGGAACAGGAAGATCTGGCGCAGGGCCGCTGTGCTGGCGGCCGCCGCGCTGCTGGGGGCCGCGCTGCTCGCCGGCTGCAGCCAGCAGGGCCAGGAGGAGAGCTCCCAGGTCTCGGCGGTGAGCAGCGACGCCACCCTCTTCCCGGAGGGGACCACCATCGGGGGGGAGAACATCGGCGGAAAGACGGCCGAGGAGGCCCTGGCCATCGCCCAGAAGGCGCTGGAGGAGGCGGTGGACGCCTTGGAGGTCAGCGTGAAATTCAAGGACGACACGGTGGTGCTCTCCGGGGAGGACTTCACCACCCAGGACGTGCTGGAGCTCACCCTGCCAAAGCTGTTGGAGGACCGCACCGCTAAGGAGCACGAGCTCTCCTATGTGGTGGACCTGTCGGAGCAGGGGAAGAAGAAGCTGGAGGACGCGGCCAAGTCCTGCCAGACCGAGGCGAAGGACGCCGAGGTCACCGGGTATGACACCGAGTCCGGGGCCTTTACCTTCTCGAAGGAGCAGACGGGTATCCGGGTGGACATGGCCGCCACCCTGCAGAGCGTGCGGCAGCTGCTGTCCCAGAAGCACGGCGGTGCCATCCAGGCCGCGTTTCTGGAGACCAAGCCCACGGTGACCCAGGACTACCTCACCAAGAATTTCAAGCTCATGTCCAGCTACTCCACCTATTCGGAGAATACGGAGGCGGGTACCGCCAACATGCGGCTGGCCCTGTCCCTCATCAACGGCACCATCTTGAAGCCGGGGCAGGAGTTCTCCTACAACGGCACCCTGGGGGACAGCACCGACCCCAACAACGGCTGGCAGCCCGCCGGGGGCATTATGGGCGGTATCCTGGTGCAGATGTACGGCGGCGGTATCTGCCAGGCCTCCAGCACCTTGTACGTGGCGGCCCTGGAGGCGGGCATGGAGATCACCGAGCGGTACTGCCACAGCATGCCCTCCACCTACGTGCCCATCGGCCTGGACGCCACGGTGGACTACGGCAACCTGGACTTCCGCTTTAAGAACCCCCTGAAGGACCCGGTGTATATCTCCGCCTGGATGGACGGGCGCACCCTGTATGTGAATTTCTACGGCTGCTTCCCCGAGGAGTGGGACAGCATCTCCGCCTGGTCCGAGCAGACCGGCACCGAGGCCCCCAAGAGCACGGTGAGCTTCGTGCAGGACAGCCAGCTGGGCGCGGGCCAGTACCAGCTGCGAGAGAGCGGCCGCACCGGCTACTACGCCGCCGCCTACCGCACCTACTACAAGGGGGACCAGGTGGTAAAGACCGAGGAGCTGCCCAGCTCCCACTACGGCTCTACCGGCACCATTTACGCCGTGGGCCCCGGGACGGACACCAGCAAGATCGACACCAGCAAGTCCTCGGGCAGCACCGGGGAGGCGAAGCTCACCCCCAGCCCGTCGGCCTCGGCTTCGCCCACGCCGGCGCCGGCCGCCGACCCCACCCCCGCCCCGGCCCAGCCCACTCCCGCGCCTACCCCGGCGCCCACGCCTGCCCCCACCCCGGAGCCGGTGCAGCCTACGCCGGAACCTGTGCCAGAGCCCACCCCGGCCCCTGTGGTGGAGGAGCCCACCCCCGCGCCGGAGACCCCGGCCGACCCTGTGCCCCCGGAGACCACCGAGGGCCAGGCATGACCGCAACACTGTGACTCACCGGGCTGCCGCACAAGCATGCGGCAGCCTTTTGGTGCCAAAGAAAGGGGATTTTGCCATGAGAGACGGGTTTTTCCGGGTGGCGGCTGCCACCCCTGCCGTGCGGGCCGCCCAGGTGGCGGGGAACCTGCGCAGCATCAGGGAGCTGATCTTCCAGGCGGCGGAGGAGGGCTGCGGCCTGGTGTGCTTCCCGGAGCTGGCGGTGACCGCCTACACCTGCGGGGACCTGTTCCGCGACGCGGCGCTGCTGGCCGCGGCGGAGCAGGGCCTGGCCCAGCTGCTGGAGGACACCAAAGAGCTGGACATTCTCTGCGCCGTAGGCGTCCCCGTGCCCTGGGAGGGGGCGCTGTACAACTGCGCCGCCCTGTTCCACCGGGGGCGGCTGCTGGGGCTGCCCGCCAAGGAGCACATCCCCAACTACGGGGAGTTTTACGAGGCCCGGCACTTCACCCCCGCCCCGGACCCGGTGACGGTGGCCTACTGCGGCCAGAAAGTCCCCCTGGGGAAGGGGCTGCTGTTCCCCTGTGAGAACGTGCCGGGCCTGACCGTGGCCGCGGAGCTCTGCGAGGACCTGTGGGGCGCCCAGCCCCCCAGCGCCGCCCTGGCCCAGAACGGCGCCACGGTGGTGGTAAACGCCTCCTGCAGCGACGAGGTCATTGGCAAGGCGGAGTACCGCCGGGACCTGGTGAAGATGTGGTCCGGCCACCTGCTGTGCGCCTATGTCTATGCCGACGGGGGCCCGGGGGAGTCCACCACGGACATGGTGTTCGCCGGGCACGACCTCATCGCCGAGAACGGCGCGGTGCTGGGGGAGAGCCAGCTCTTTACCCACGGCCTGACCACCGCGGACATCGACCTGGAGCGGCTGGTGCAGGAGCGCCGTCGGATGAACACCTGGCAGGACCGCCGGGACAGCGCCGTGGTGCGGGTGCCCTTCCGGTACCGGGAGGAGACGTTGCAAAACTTCCAGCCCCGGCGGAAATTCTCCCCCGCCCCCTTCGTCCCCCGGGACCAGGAGGGCCTTACCAGCCGCTGCCAGCTGATTTTGACCATGCAGGCCCAGGGCCTTGCCACCCGGCTGTCCCACATCGGGTGCAAAAGCGCGGTCATCGGCCTGTCCGGAGGCTTGGACTCCACCCTGGCTCTGCTGGTGACGGTGCGGGCCTTCGACCGTTTGCGTCTGGACCGGAAGGGTATCTACGCCGTGTCCATGCCCTGCTTCGGCACCACGGGGCGGACGAAATCCAACGCCCAGAAGATCGCCGAGGAGCTGGGGGTGGATTTCCGGGAGGTGTCCATCGAGAAGGCGGTGCGCCAGCACTTCGCGGACATCGGCCAGGACATGGACTGCCTGGACGCGGCCTTCGAGAATTCCCAGGCCCGGGAGCGCACCCAGGTGGTGATGGACCTGGCCAACCGGGTGGGGGGCATCGCCATCGGCACCGGGGATTTGTCGGAGCTGGCCCTGGGCTGGGCCACCTACAACGGGGACCACATGTCCATGTACGGCGTGAACGCCTCGGTGCCCAAGACCCTGGTGCGCTACCTGGTACGCTACGAGGCGGAGCACAGCGGGGAGCGGCTGGCCCATGCCCTCTTCGACGTGCTGGACACCCCGGTCTCCCCGGAGCTGCTGCCCCCCAAGGACGGGGAGATCTCCCAAAAGACCGAGGAGCTGGTGGGGCCCTACGAGCTCCACGACTTTTTCCTGTACTACATGCTGCGGTTCGGCTTTGCGCCGGGGAAGATCTACCGCATGGCCTGCCGGGCCTTCGAGGGCGCCTACGCCCCGGAGACCATCAAGCGCTGGCTCGCCACGTTTTACCGGCGGTTCTTCTCCCAGCAGTTCAAGCGCAGCTGCCTGCCCGATGGGCCCAAGGTGGGCTCGGTGACCCTCTCCCCCCGGGGCGACCTGCGGATGCCCAGCGATGCAAGTGCGCAGCTGTGGTTGGAGGAGATTGAGAAGCTATAAGCCATGTTCGATTTTCAGACAGGCCAAAAGCATCGCGTGAGATGCAAGTGCGCAGCTGTGGTTGGAAGAGATCGAGAAGTTATAAGCCGGTTTCGGTTTTTGAAACGAGCCCGAAGCATCGCAGAAGATGACAGCGCCCGGCTGCGGCTGGGCAAATCGAAAAGCGGAAAAAGCCCCCGAAGGGGGCGGAGACGATAGAACACGCGGGCCCCGGCTGTACCGCCGGGGCCGCCTGCCGAAAAGGAGGAATTCCCATGGAACAGAACAAGAACATCCTGGTGACCATCCCCCTGGAGCACGGCCAGGGGGAGCTGCTGCGGGCCGCGGCCCCGGGCTGCGCCTTCCGGTTCGCCCAGGCCTCGGTGGGGAAGGCGTCCTTCGGGGAGCTCCTCCCCGGGGAGCCCCTGACCCAGGAGCTGGCGGACTGGGCGGACATCTGCCTGGGGAACCTGCCGGCGAAATTCCTCCATGGCTCGGAGAAGCTGCTGTGGCTGCAGACCAACTCCGCCGGGGTGGAGGAGTACGTCCGGCCCGGGGTGCTGGCGGGAAGTACCCTCCTCACCAACGCCACCGGCGCCTATGGCCTGGCCATTTCCGAGTACATGCTGGGGGTGCTGCTGGAGCTTTTGAAGAAATTGGAGCTCTACCGGGACGCCCAGAAGCAGGGGGCCTGGGAGTCCCTGGGCAGCGTGGGGTCGGTGTACGGCGCCACGGTGCTGGTGCTGGGCATGGGGGACATCGGCGGGGAATTCGGACAGCGCTGCAAGGCCCTGGGAGCCAGGGTCATCGGGGTGCGGCGGAGCAAGCGCCCCTGCCCCGACTACGCCGACGAGGTCCACACCCTGGAGGACCTGGACGAACTGCTGCCCCAGGCGGACGTGGTGGCCGTCACCCTGCCGGGGACAGAGGCCACCCGGGGGCTGCTGGGCCGGGAGCGCATCGCGCGGATGAAGGACGGGGCGGTGCTGCTCAACGTGGGCCGGGGGTATATCGTGGACACGGAAGCCCTGTGCGACGCCTTGGAGAGCGGAAAGCTGGCCGGGGCCGGGCTGGACGTCACCGACCCGGAGCCCCTCCCTGCGGACCACCGGCTGTGGCGCATCCCCACCGCGGTGGTGACGCCCCATGTGTCCGGGTTCTACCATCTGAAGGAGACCCACCGGCGCATCGTGAAGATCATGGCGGAGAACCTGAAGCGGTTCTTCGCCGGGGAGCCCCTGAAAAACCAGGTGGATTTTTCCACCGGCTACCGGAAGCTCCCCTGAGGAGGAAGCTATGGAAGTCCATTATCTCGATAACAGCGCTACCACCCCGGTGCTGCCGGAGGCGGCCCAGGCCGCGGTGGAGCTGATGACGGAAGAGTACGGCAACCCCTCCTCCCTGCACACCAAGGGCTTTGCCGCCCGGCAGCGGATGGAGGCGGCCCGGGCCGCGGTGGCCGCCCGGCTGGGCGCCCGGCCGGAGGAGCTCACCTTTACCAGCGGCGGCACCGAGGCCAACAACCTGGCCCTCTTCGGGGCGGCCCTGGCCAGGAAGCGGATGGGGCGGAAGATCGTCACCACCGCGGCGGAGCACGACTCGGTCCTGAACCCCTGCCGGGAGCTGGAGAAGCAGGGCTTTCAGGTGGTGTACCTGAAGCCCGACGGGACCGGCCTCCTGCCGGAAGAGGCGCTTTTCGACGCCATCGACGGGGACACCATCCTGGTGAGCGTGATGCTGGTGAACAACGAGACCGGCGCCGTGTTCCCGGTGGAGGCGGCCGCCCGGGCCATCCGCCGGAAGAAGGCCCCGGCCCTGCTCCACACAGACTGCGTCCAGGCCTTCGGCAAGCTGGACTTCACCCCCCAGAAGCTGGGGGCGGACCTGGTGACCATCAGCGGCCACAAAGTCCACGCCCCCAAGGGCATCGGCGCCCTGTACGTGAAAAAGGGGACCCGCCTGCTGCCCCATGTGTTCGGCGGCGGCCAGGAGCGGGGCCTGCGCCCCGGCACGGAGAGCACGCCCCTCATGGCCGCCTTTGGGCGGGCGGTGGAGCTGCTGCCCAAGGCCGGGGAGGCCCTGGCCGCGGTCCGGGACTTGAACGCCCGGCTGCGCAAGGGCCTGGCCCAGCTGGAGGGCGTGACGGTCCACTCCCCGGAGGACGGGCTGCCCTATGTGCTCAGCTTCTCTGCCGGCCGGGTGCGGGCGGAGACCATCCTCCACTTTCTGGCGGAGCGGGGGGTGTTCGTCAGCGCCGGTTCGGCCTGCGGCAGGGCTAAGCCCAGCCACGTGCTGGAGGCCATGGGCCTGCCCAGGGACCAGGTGGCCTCCGCCCTGCGGGTGAGCTTCTCCCGTTTCTCCACCCAGGAGGACGTGGAGGCCCTGCTCCAGGGCCTGAGGGAGGGCCTGGGGCGGCTGGCGCAGTTTTGAGGGCGCGGGAACTTTTTTCCGCGCCCCGGGAATTTTGACACTACACGTTTGGAGTTGACTCTATGCCACAGGAAGTCATTTTGCTGAAGTTGGGCGAGATCGCCCTAAAGGGCCTGAACCGCAAGGCCTTCGAGGATGTGCTGCTGAAAAATATCCGGCGCAGGCTGGGGAAGGCGGGGGAATTCACCGTGACCTCCCGGCAGTCCACCATTTACGTGGAGCCCGCAGACGGCCAGGCCGACATGGACCTGGCGGAGGAGCGGGTGCGCAAGGTGTTCGGCGTGGTGGGCTATGCCAGGGCGGGCATCGCGGAGAAGGACCTGAAGAGCATCCAGGAGATGGCCGCCCGGTACCTGGAGGAGGAGCTGGAGGAGGCCGCCACCTTTAAGGTGGAGTGCAAGCGCAGCGACAAGAAATTCCTCCTCAAGTCCCCGGAAATCTCCGCGGAGGTGGGGGGCTACCTGCTGGAGCGCTTCCCCCACCTGCGGGTGGATGTGCACCAGCCCGACGTCACCGTGCGGGTGGAGGTGCGGGAGGTGGGCGCCTACGTCCACACCGACCCCAAGCCCGGGGCCGGGGGCATCCCCGTGGGCACGGGGGGCAAGGCCGCCATCCTCATCAGCGGGGGACTGGACAGCCCCGTGGCCGCCTGGACCATGGCCAAGCGGGGGGTGGAGCTGACGGCCGTCCACTTCGCCAGCCCCCCCTACACCAGCGAGCTGGCCCACGAGAAGGTGGTGCGGCTGCTGCGGAAGGTGAGCGAGTACGCCGGGCGCATCAAGCTCATCACCGTGAATTTCACCCACCTTCAGGAGGAGATCCGGAACAAGTGCCCCGAGGAGCTGTCCACGGTGATTCTGCGGCGGTTCATGCTCCGGGCGGCCCAGCGGGTGGCCCGGGACGAGGGCTGCGCCGCCCTCATCACCGGGGAGAGCCTGGGCCAGGTGGCCAGCCAGACCATCCAGGCCATCGCCTGTACCGACGCGGTGGCGGACCTGCCGGTGTTCCGGCCTCTCATCGGCTCGGACAAGGCGGAGATCGTAAAGGTGGCCCACCAGATCGACACCTACGACATCTCCATCGAGCCCTATGAGGACTGCTGCACCATCTTCACCCCCAAGCACCCCCGCACCCGGCCCATCCTCCATTTCGTGGAGGAGGCGGAGCAGGTCATCGACGGCTCCGCCCTGCTGGAGGAGGCCCTGGGCCAGGTGGAGACCCAGTGGGTGTATCCGTAAGGGAAGGGTGATCGGGATGGAAAGGCCTGCGCGCAAACAGCTGAACGACCAGCTGGTCCGCTGGCTGCGGGAGAGGGCGGCCGGGGCGTTCGCCGGGGAGCTCTCCCTGGTGGTGTCCTACGGTTCCCACTGGAACGGGACAGCTGGCCCCCTGTCCGACGTGGACTGCTATTTTGTGCCCAAGACAGAGCGGGGCCAGGGGTTCGGCGGCCAGTTTATCCTCCAGGGGGTGGGGTACGATATTTTCCCCATGTCCTGGGAGCGGCTGCGGGGCATCGCCAGGCTGGAGGAGTCCCTGGCCCCGTTGGTAGGGGACGCCCAGGTCCTGTACTATGGGGACGAGGGGGACCTGACGCGGTTTCGTGCGCTGGAGTGGGAATTGCGGCAGTGCCTGCAAGATAGCGCCTACTGCCGGGAAATGGCCGAAAAGCGCTTTTTCCGGGCCGGGGAAGAATGGGGGCGCCTGAAAACCGGCGACCTGTGCTCCCGGCGGCTGGCAGCGGGCCTGCTGCTGATGGACGCGGCGGAGGCGGTGGCCTTTGTCAACGGGACGTATTTTCACCGGGGGTTGAAGGGACAGTATGGGGACCTGCAGGCCATGGACGAAACGCCGGAAGGGTTCCTCGCGTTCTACCGGCAGGCCATCCAGGCCGGGGACGCCCAGGCGCTGGAGAAAGCCTGCGGGGCGCTGCTCGCCGCGTTGGGAAACTGGTTGGGGAAAGAAATGCCTGGCCCGGCCCCGGCCCAGCAGGCCGCGGGGCCGGGCCAGCGGCAGGATGCCGCCGCCCTGGGCCCCTGGTATGAGGAGCTCAGCTCCACGTTTCAAAAACTCCGCTCCTGCCGGGAGCGGGGGAACTGGGTGCTGGCCTTTCTCTCAGCGGCCTGCCTGCAGCGGGAGCTGGAGGGCATCGCGCTGGAGTATGCGGTCCCCCGGTACCAGGTGCTGGGCGCCTACCAGTGGGACGACCTGGGCCCGCTGGTCCAGGCGGCGGACCGGGCGGAGGCGGACCTGACCGCCGCCATCCGCCAGAGCGGCGGGATCATCAAAGAATATGACAGCTGGGAGGACTTCCAGGCCGCCCGGCTGTAGGTTTTTATCGATAGAAGGAGGATGTGTTCCATGAACGCTGAGATCATTTCTGTGGGGACGGAGCTGCTGCTGGGACAGGTGGTGAACACCGACACCGCCATCGTGGCCCAGGCGCTGTCTGGGTTGGGTATCGATCTGCTGTACTCCGCCGTGGTGGGGGACAACGTGGAGCGCCTGCGGCACGCGGTAAACACCGCCATCGCCCGCAGCGACCTGCTCATTATGACCGGGGGCCTGGGGCCCACCACCGACGACCTGACCAAGGAGACCACCGCCGCCTGCGCGGGGAAGAAGCTGGTGCTCCACCAGCCCAGCCTGGACCGGATCTTGAACTACTTCAACGAGAAGAAGGTGAGCTCGAACCAGGAGAAGCAGGCCTGGCTCCCCGAGGGCTGCCACGTGTTCCAGAACGACAACGGCACCGCCCCGGGGTGCGCCTTCACCGCCCAGAGCGGGTGCCTCATCATCATGCTGCCCGGGCCGCCTTCGGAGCTCACCCCCATGCTCTACAACTACGTGGTGCCCTACCTGCAGCAGGGCCAGGAGAGCGTCATCGTCTCCCACAACGTGCACATTTACGGCCGGGGGGAGGCCCCGGTGGCCCAGATGATGGACGACCTGATGGACGGGGTGAACCCCACCCTGGCCCCCTACGCCAAGGAGGGGGAGTGCTACCTGCGTGTCACCGCCAAGGCGGCCACCGTAGAGGAGGCCGACGCCCTGTGCCAGCCCCTCATCGATGAGATCAAAAAGCGGCTGGGGGAATTCGTCTACAGCGTAGACGTGGAGACCCTGGAGGAGCTGGTGGTGTCCCTCCTCAAAAAGCAGGGGAAGAAGCTGGCCACTGCCGAGAGCTGCACCGGCGGGCTGCTGGCCAAGCGCATCACCGATGTCTCCGGCTCCTCCGCTGTGTTCGACATGGGCTGCGTCACCTACGCCAACGCGGCCAAGGAGATGCTGCTGTCTGTCTCACCGGAGACGTTGGAGGCCCACGGGGCTGTAAGCCCCGAGACGGCAAAGGAGATGGCCGAGGGCATCGTCCGCCGGTCCGGCAGCGACCTGGGCATCGGCATCACCGGCATCGCCGGGCCCGAGGGGGGCACCGAGGAAAAGCCCGTGGGGCTCATCTACATCGCCCTCTCCGACGGGGAGCACACCTGGGTGACCAAGCGCAGCCCCATCGGCCGCACCAAGAGCCGGGCCTGGCACCGCCATTGCGCCGCCAGCCAGGCGTTGGACATGGTGCGCCGGTACCTCACCGGCTTGCCGGTGGTGGCGGAGTCCTGATGGAACGCCCTGTCACCGGCCGCTTTGCCCCCACCCCCAGCGGGCGGATGCACCTGGGGAACCTGTTCTGCTCCCTGCTGGCCTGGCTGGCCGCCAAGAAAGAGGGGGGCCGGGTGGTGCTGCGGATAGAGGACCTGGACCAGCTGCGCACCAGCCCCGTGTACGCGGAGCAGGCCGAGGCGGACCTGCGGTTTTTGGGGCTGTTCTGGGACGAGGGCGGCAGCCTGGGCGGCCCCCACGCCCCCTACGACCAGGGCAGCCGCTCCCCTTACTACCAGGAGCTGCTGGGGCGCCTGGAGGCCCTGGGCCTGGTGTACCCCTGCTTCTGCAGCCGGGCGGAGCTCCACGCCGCCAACGCCCCCCACGCCTCCGACGGGGAGGTGGTCTACGCCGGCACCTGCCGGGGCTTGACGAGGGAGGAAATCGCGGAAAAATCCCGGAAACGGCCCCCGGCCCTGCGGCTGCGGGTGCCGGAGGAGACCATCACCTTTGTGGACGGCCACTACGGCCTGGTGGAACAGGATCTGGCCGCGGAGTGCGGAGATTTTATCCTTCGCCGCAGCGACGGGGTGTTTGCCTACCAGCTGGCGGTGGTGGCCGACGACGCCGCCATGGGGGTGACCCAGGTGGTGCGGGGCCGGGATTTGCTCTCCTCCGCCCCCCGGCAGCTGTATTTGTACCGGCTGCTGGGCTTTCCGGAGCCGGCGTTCGCCCACGCCCCCCTGCTGCTGGCCCCGGACGGCCGGCGGCTCTCCAAGCGGGACCGGGACGTGAGCCTGGAGGCCCTGGAGGAAAAGGGCCTGACCGGGCCGGAGATCGTGGGGCGGCTGGCCTTTCTGGCGGGGCTCCTGGACCGCCCGGAGGCGGCCCAGCCCCAGGACCTGCTGCCGGTGTTCGCCTGGGACAAGGTGCCCCGGGAGGACGTGTGCCTGCCCCAGGGGCTGTTCTAAAATCGAGAAACGAGGAGGCGCCCTATGCCCAAGCTCATTGTGCTGCGGGGGAATTCCGGCAGCGGGAAAACCACGGCGGCCAAGGCCCTGCAGGAAAGATTCGGCCCCAACACCATGCTGATCTCCCACGACATGGTGCGGATGCAGATGCTGCATGTGTGGGGGAGGGAGGGGGTGCTCCGCTCCCTGCCGCTGCTGGTGGAGCTGCTGCGCTACGGCAGGCAGCACTCGGAGGTCACCATCCTGGAGGGCATCCTGCCCGCCGGGGACTATGGCCCCCTGTTCGAAGCGGCCCTGGAGGCCTACGGCCCGGCCATCTTCGCCTACTATTACGACCTCCCCTTCGAGGAGACCCTGGCGCGCCACCGCACCAAGCCCAACTGCCACGACTTCGGCGAGGAGGAGATGCGCCGCTGGTGGCGGGAGTGGGATTTGCTCCCTATGATTCCGGAGGTTCTTTTCACACAAGAGATGAGCTTGGAGGACGCGGTGGAGACCATCTACCGCCAGGTGACAGAAAAATAGACAGAGCATAAAAAAGAGCTGCGGGTAACACCGCAGCTCTTTCGCGTGGCTGTAATTTAGTAGTTCTCGGCCTTGATCTGGAAGTAGGCCTGGGGATGGGCGCAGACGGGACATACCTCGGGGGCCTTTTTGCCGATGACGATGTGGCCGCAGTTCTGGCACTGCCAGATCACGTCCCCATCCCGGGAGAACACCAGGCCCTCCTCGATGTTCTTCACCAGCTTCAGGTAGCGCTCCTCGTGCTCCTTCTCGATCTTGGCCACGCCCTCAAACTGGGCGGCAATCTCGTCGAAGCCCTCTTCTCTTGCGGTCTTGGCGAAGCCGGCGTACATGTCGGTCCACTCGTAGTTCTCCCCGGCGGCGGCGTCCTTCAGGTTGTCCAGGGTGTCGCCGATGCCCCCGTGGAGCAGCTTGAACCACATTTTGGCGTGCTCTTTCTCGTTGTTGGCAGTCTCCTCGAAAATGTTGGCGATCTGCACGTAGCCGTCCTTCTTGGCCTTGCTGGCGTAGTAGGTGTACTTGTTGCGTGCCTGGGACTCCCCGGCGAAAGCGGCCATCAGGTTGGCCTCGGTCTTGGAACCCTTCAGTTCTGGCATAGCGTTTTCCTCCCTGTGAAAAAAATTTTGTCTGGCCCGGACTTGTTACCCTTATTATATCCAGGTTTTTCCCAATAGTCAAGGAAAAAACGAGAATAATTTTTATTTTTTTGGGAAAGGGCCCGGCACTAGGAAAACAGCGTCCTGGCCTGCTCCATTTTCGCGATCACCGGCACGCCAAAGGGACAGCGGCTCTCACAGCCGCCGCAGGCGATGCAGTCCGCCGCCGTGGCGGGCAGGGCCTGGTAGTGGGCCCTTACTGAGGCAGGTACTTCCGGCTGCATGGCGGCCAGGTCGCAGAGCTTGTTCACCATGGCGATGTCGATGCCCGCCGGGCAGGGGGCGCAGTGGCCGCAGTAGGTGCACTGGCCGGCGTAGGCGTGGCGGGGGGCGCGGGCCAGCACCGTGGCGTAATCCCGCTCTTCTTCGGAGGCGGTCTCGTAGGCCGCGGCGGCGTCCACGTGCTCCGGGGTGTCGTACCCCACCAGGATGCTGGCCACCGCCGGGCGGGTGAGGGCGTAGTGGATGCACTGCACCGGCGTCAAGGCCACGCCGAAGGGGGAGGCCTTGGGGTCGAACAGCCGGCCCCCGGCGTAGCCCTTCATCACCGTGAGGCCCACCCCGTGCTGCTCGCAGAGCCGGTAGAGCTCCGCCCGCTCCGGGTCGATGCCGCCCAGCGCCCCCTCGTAGGAGCTGTCGGCGAAGTAGGCGTCCAGGTCGTCATTTGCGGGGAGCAGGTCGAAGGCGGGGTTGATGCTGAACAGCAGCATCTCCACCTCCCCGGAGAGCACGGCCAGCTTGGCGGTCTTGGGGTTGTGGGTGCTCATGCCGATGTGGCGGATGACGCCCTTTTCCTTCTGCTCCTTCACGTACTGGAGAAATTCCCCCTCAAACACGCGGTGGAAGTCCTCCTCCGTGT
>LBJMC04202__coassemble_1122_pt1 | contig 14624 bp, 11 predicted proteins | sample LBJMC04202__metabat2_high_PE_010 | metagenome-assembled genome bin LBJMC04202
GCAGGGGGATGTCCTGGTTGGGGTTGTCCACCACCTGGAGCAGGGACAGCACCACCTGGATCTCCGGGGCGGCGAAGAAGCCGCCGGTCACCGTGGCCCGGGCAGGCACCCCCAGGCGGGAGAGCTCCTGGGCGTAGGCGTGGGCGTACCGGTTGGCGCTGCGCAGCAGGATGCAGATGTCCCCGTAGCGGATGGGGCGCTCCCCCTCCTGTTCGGTGACGGAAAAGCCGCTCTCCACCAGCTCCCGGATGCGGTGGGCCAGATAGGCGGCCTCCGCTGTCTCGGCGGGCACGCCGCTCTCCCGCTGGATGAGCTGGAGCTCCGTCTCGCAGCCGGGCTTGTCCTGGTAGCCGGCGGCACAGACCAGGCGCTCGGCCCCGGTGTAGTCGATGTCCCCCGCCGCTTTGGACATGAGCCGGGAGAACACGAAGTTCACCGTGTCCACCACCTGTTTCCGGGAGCGGAAGTTCCGGTCCAGCACGATGGAGGCCGGGTAGCTGTCCGCGGCCCGGTCATAGAGGGGGTAGCTCTCCCGGCAGCGGAGGAAGATCTCCGGCATGGCCTGGCGGAAGCCGTAGATGCTCTGCTTTACGTCCCCCACCATGAACAGGTTCTCCCCGTTTTTGGACACGGCCCGGAACAGCAGGTCCTGGACCTGGTTGATGTCCTGGTACTCGTCGATCATGATCTCCTCGAACCGGGCGGAGACCTCCCGGGCGGTGGGGGTGGGGGTGCCGTCCTCCCCGCAGAACAGCCGGATGGCGCAGTGCTCCAAATCGCTGTAGTCCAGAAGGCCACGGTCCCGCTTCTTTTCCGCGTACCGCCGGGCGAAGTCCAAAGTAAGGTCCTTGAGGCCCTCCACCAGGGGGGCGGCGGCCAGCAGCTCCTGGCGGCCGGCCTCCCGGGTGACGGCCAGGCAGCCGCCCAAATCGCCCAGGGCCTTTTTCACCTCCTGGCGGCAGCTCTCCAGCCGCTGGAACAGGGGGTCCTCCTTCTCCTCCGCGGTAAAGCGGCCCCCCCGCCTGCACAGGGAGAAGCCCTGCTGGGCCTCCCTGGCGCCGTCCCAGTCCCCGGCGGCGGCCAGGGCGGCCAGGGCCTGGCAGGCCTCCCGGTCCTGGTGCATGGCGGGGGCGAAGGCCTCCTCCAGCTTCGGGTCGGCGGCAGCCGCCTCCAACGCCGCGGTGAGGAGCCGGACGCCGTACTCCGCGGTCTCTTTGGCGTATTCCAGGATCACCCGCTCCCAGGGGGCGGCGTCGCCGGACCGGTACAGGGCGGCCTTCTCCTCCAGCCACCGCTCGGGGAAGGGGTGGGACTGGGTGTAGCGGTACAGGGTGCGCACCATGTTCATCAGCCGGCGGTCGTCCCGCTCCCCGGAGAAGGCGTCGGCCAGGGGGGCGATGGAGCCGGACTCGAAGGCGGCGGAGACCGCCTCCAGCAGGGCGGCGTCCATGAGCTCCTCCTCCTGCTTGTCGGAGACGATTTTGAAGTCCGGGGCGATGTCCAGCAGGTGGAAGAATTCCCGGGCCATTTCGGCACAGAAGCTGTCCACCGTGCCGATGTGGGCCTGGGACAGCAGGATGCTCTGCCGCCGCAAAAGAGGGTCCTGGGGGGACTGGCGCAGCAGCTCGTAGAGCCGCTTTTCCAGCCGGGCCCGCATCTCCGCCGCAGCGGCCTTGGTAAAGGTGACGATGAGCAGCCGGTCCGCCGGAGCGGGGTGCTCCGGGTCGGTGAGGCGCTCGATGGCCCGCTGGACCAGCACCGCAGTCTTGCCCGAACCCGCGGCCGCGGCCACCAGCACCGTGCCGTTGCGCGCCTGGATGGCGTCCTCCTGGCCGGGGGTCCACCGCATATCAGCCATTGTCCTCGCCTCCTTTTCCGCCGCGGACCGCCTGGCCCATGGCCTCCATGGCCTCCTGGGCGGTGGTCTTGTCCGGCTGGATGTCTTTTTCGGTACGGGCCTGGCCGCATACCGCCCCATAGGGGCAGAAGCGGCAGGCGCTGTGGTTCTTCAGGTTGGGGGCGGCCTCCACGCTGCCCCGGGAGAGCTCCCGCCCCATGGCGGCGATGAGCTTTTTGGCGTAGGCCAGCACGGTCTTGAGCTGTCCCTCGGTGAGGACGGAGCTGGACTTGCTGGGGGTGCCGTCCTTGTTGAGGCTGGCGGGGATGAAGGTGCCCTTGGCCCCGGCCTCCATGGCCTCGATGATCTCCGTGTCCCGGAGGACCACGCCGCTCATGCGCATCTGCTTGTCCGCCTCTTTTTTGATTTTGGCCGGGTCCGCCCCCCGGTCCACGGAGACGGAGGGCTCCGCCGCCGGCAGGTACAGCACCCCGGCGGGGAACTCCTGGCCGCTTTCCACCAGGGCCGCCAGGTACACCAGCATCTGCATGTTCAGGCCGTAGAGCACGTCGGCCAGGCGGAACACTTTCGCGCCGGTCTTGTAGTCGATGACCCGGACGTACTCCTTGCCGCCGGGGCTGCGGTACACGTCCACCCGGTCGATGGTGCCCCCCACAGTGACGGTGCGGCCGTCCTCGGTCTCCACCCGCAGGGGCGGGTACTCCCGGTCCTCCCCCAGGCCCAGCTCGAAGCGGTCGGGGGAAAAGCGGCTCTGGGCCAGCTCCTCCTCCACGTGGCGGATGAGCTTGCAGGCGGAACGGGCCATACGCCCCAGCCGGTAGCGCTCCTGGGCGCTCAAGAGGTCCATGCCCCCCAGGTTCTCCTCGGCATACCGGCCGATGAGCTGCCGCACCCGGGCTTCCAGCTCCTCCTCCCCCCAGGCGGCCCGCTCCTCTGCCGGGGCCCGGAACACCTGCTCGAAGAGGTAGTGCATCAGGGTGCCGTACTGCATCACGTCCACCTCGGCGGGGCGGCGCTCCTTGGCGTTGAGGCCATAGCGGCAGAAGTATTTGAACCGGCAGCTGTGGTAGGTCTCGATCTGGGTGGGGGACAGGAACATGTGCTCCCCGAAGAGCTTTTTGGCCAGCTCCTGGTCCTGGATGCGGGCGGGGCGCTGGCCCGCCGCCCGGTCCAGGGCCTGGAGCCGCCCCTGGTAGGTGGGGTCCTCCTGGAACAGGAGGGCCAGGGCGGCGGACTCCCCGGTAGACGCCCGGTAGGAGGCGGCCATGCGGGAGAAGGCGGCCTCCCGGGAGTTGGCGAAGTACTCCGCCGGCAGGTCGTGGAGGGGCTGTAAGGAGGGGAAGATAGCCTCTACGGCGCTGATGAGCTCGCTGGGGGACTTGTCCTCCCCCCCGGCCTGGCGGGGCCAGGAGAGGTACAGCTTCTCCGAAGGGGCGCAGGCCACGGAGTAGGCCAGGTACCGCTCCTCCATGGTCTTTTGCTCCAGGGGGTCCCCCAGGGGCAGGTCCAGGGCGATGAGCTCCCGGCGCTCGGCGTCGGAAAACACGCCGGAGGATTTGGGCACCAGGGGGAATTCCCCCTGCACCGCCCCGATGAGGAAGGCCGCCCGGGGGGAGGACTGGCGCACCTGCTCTGCCGTGCCGAAGATCACCTGGTCCACGGTCTGGGGGATCTCGGACACGTCCTCGGCACCCACCACCTCTCTGAGCAGCTTGTAGTACCGCTCCCGGGGGGTCTTGCGGTCCCCCAGGATGCTGCGCATCTGGTCCAGCACCTGGCACAGGAGCTCCCACACCCGCAGCTGCCGGGCGGCCAGGGCCTCCTCCCCCTCCGCTTCCAGCCCGGCGCAGAAGGCGGGCAGGGTCTCCTCCATGCCGCAGCGGGTGAGGAGCTGGTATAGGCTCTCGCTGATCTCCTGGCCGGTGGCGTCCTTGGTCTGGGCGGCAAAGCGGGCGAGGGGCTCTACCAGCCGCCGGCGCAGGGCGTTGAGGCGGGCCAGCTGGTCCCGGTCCGCCTGGGTGTACTCCTTGCCGAAGCCCTGGGGGTGGCGCAGGAAGTCCTCCCGCCAGGCGGAGCCGTTCACCTTCCACAGGAAGGCGTAGTTTTCCAAATCGGAGATCTCCTCCGCGGTAAAGCCCGAGAGGCCGGTTTTCAGCAGGGACAGGAGGCTGTCGGTGGCAAAGCCGGACTGCACCGCCTCGAAGGCGCCCAGGGCGAAGCGCATCACCGGCTCGGCCTCCACCCGGATGGGCTGGGACAGAAAGCAGGGGACGTCCCGCTTCTGGAGGGCCACGTCCAAGCTGCCGTAGTAGCGTTCCGGGTCCCGGCAGATGATGGAGATTTCCCGGTAGCGGTAGCCCTCCTCCATCACCAGGCGGCGGATGGCGGCGGCCACGAATTCCGCCTCCTCGAACACGTCCCGGGCCTGGAACACGGTGATGCCCGCGCAGTCCTCGCTGGTGAGGGTCTCCTCGGCGCAGAAGAGCTGGGCCTCCAAAAGCTTCAGGTTCTCGTTTTGGAACCGGGGGGCCCCGGTGAGCCACACCGGGGGCAGCACCGGCACGCCGTTTTCCTCCGCCGCCTGGGTGAGCCTGCGGCGGGTGCGGTCCACCAGGGCGAAAAGCCCAGTGCCGTCCCGGTCCAGGCCGTCGGTGCACAGGGAGACGGCCACCTTCTCCGCCCGGCGCAAAATCTGGGTGAGGACCTTCAGCTCCTGGGCGGTAAAGCCCTCGAAGGAGTCCACCCCCACGGTGCAGCCCGCGAAGAAATCGCTGTGCTCCAGGGCCTCCGCCAGGCGGGTCAGGTCGTCCCGGGAGTCCAAGTAGGAGGCCTCCACCAGGGAGTCGTAGGTCTCGTAGATGAGGGAGAGCTCCCGCAGCTTGCGGCCCAGGCCCCGCTCCCCCAGCCGGGCGGCGGTGTAGGACAGGTCCCGGGGGGAGATGCCGCACATCTTCATCTCGTTGACGGCGGTGAGCATCACGTCGGTGACGCGGCCGCTTCTGGCGGCGCTGGCGTAGACCTCCAGGTGCTCCTCGCAGGCGGCCACCGCCGAGGACATGAGGATGCGCCGGCCCCCGTCGTTGAGCCGGCGGCCCGCCACGCCCCCCTCCCGGCGGAACACGGTCTCCGCCAGGCGGGTAAAGCTGTAAATCTGCACGGCGTTGGCCCGCTGGGGCCCAGCCAGGCGCAGCATGGCCTTCTCCGTCTCGAAGGAGTACTGCTCCGGCACCAACAGCACGCAGCCCCCCTTCCCGGCGAGGCTGTGGTCCGCCAGCATACGGCGGATGTATTCTGTTTTGCCGCTGCCCGCCCGGCCCAGGATAAATTGCAGCATAGCGCGGCCCCCTTTCCTGGGGCCTATTATACCACGTTCCCGTGGGTTAGAAAAGGGGCACCTGCCGGGCGGGCCGGACGGGCGCCTTCCCGGCCGCGGCAGGGCCGCGGCGGCTCCCCGGGACGGGGAGCCCTTCGCCCCCCCAGGGGGCGAAGGGCGGGAAGGCGCCCGCTGCGGGGCTAGCCCGCGCTCAGCCAGTGCCGGAGCTCCTCGAAGAGCTCCACCAGTTTGAATTCCACCTGGTACTCCGCCGGGTGGGAGACGATGTCCCGCTCCTGCTGGGGCAGCAGGGCCAGCACGTCCTCCCGGTCCTGGGCGGCGGGCAGGCACAGGGCGGGGAACACCACGCACCACCAGTTCTTCCCCTCCCCCGCACCGATGGTCACCTGCAGGGAGCGGTAGGTCCCGGCGGGGAGGGAGAAGCCCTCGTAGTCCCGGGTGGGGAAGTACAGGTCGGTGACCTGGGCCCGGGCGGTATGGGGGGAGCCGTTCTCCGCCAAGGCCTTGTTGGCCGCCTGGGTGATGGACTCCAGGTGGGTGCACAGGGCGAAGTTTGCCTCCTCCATGGTGGCCGCGTCCCCGTACCAGCGGGCGGCTTCCTCCAGGACCGCGTCCCGGACTTTAAGTTTTACCGCCTGGTCCGCGGGGCTGTCGGAATTGGCCACCACATGGAGCCGCAGCACATTCTGGGGCAGCTGGGCCGAGGCCACCCCAAAGGGGAGGAAGCTCCCCAGGGCCGCCAGCACAAAGCCGCAGGCCAGAGCCCGGGGCAGCAGCTTTCGGATCTCTCGCTTCATAAGTACGCCTCCTTTTTGTACTGGCGGGAGTATGGGCCGTTTTTTCCCCAGGTATGCGGATTGACAGCCGTGGTATAATAAATTGTTTGAAGTTTTGCGAGAGATGGAAAGGAGGCTGCCCCATGCTGGAGCTGCTGTGGGACGTATTTCTCGACGGGCTGCTGGACGCTTTGAAGGCGTTGCCCTTCCTCTTTGGGGCCTATCTGCTCATGGAATTTCTGGAGCACCGGGCCGGGGACAAGCTGACGGACACCCTGTCCCGGCTGGGGCCCTGGGGGCCGGTGGGGGGCGCTGTGCTGGGCTGCGTGCCCCAGTGCGGGTTCTCGGTGGCGGCGGCCAATTTTTACGCCGGCCGGCTCATCACCCCGGGGACGCTGATCGCCGTGTTTTTGGCCACCAGCGACGAGGCGGTGCCCATCCTGCTCTCCCAGCCAGGGGCCCTGCCGGACCTGGGGAAGCTGCTGGGGGTAAAGCTGGCGGCCGGGGCGGTGTTCGGCGTGGCGGCGGACCTGTGGGTCAAGCGGTTCCTCCCCGCCCGGGAGGAAAAGCCCTTTGAGGACCTGTGCCAGGACTGCGGCTGCGAGGAGCACGGGGTGTTCCGCTCTGCCTTGACCCACACGGTGCAGATCTTTTTCTTCCTGCTCCTCATCAATCTGGTGCTGGGGCTGGGCATGGCCCTCATCGGAGAGGAGGCCCTTTCGAGGCTGCTGCTCTCCGGCAGCGTGTTCCAGCCCCTGCTGGCGGCTTTGGTGGGATTTTTGCCCAACTGCGCCGCCTCGGTGCTGCTGACCCAGCTGTATCTGACCGGGGACCTGTCCTTTGGGGCGGCGGTGGCGGGGCTGTGCACCGGCGCCGGACTGGGCCTGGCGGCCCTGTGGCGGGCCAACCGCCGTCCCAGGGAAAACCTGGCCCTGATGGGGGCGCTGTACGGGGCGGCGGTGCTCACCGGGTTTGTGTGCAACCTGGTTTTTTGAGAAGTTGCGAAAAACTTGAAGTTCCCCTGGGAAAATAGGAGAGACATCCCAGAAAGGAGGGTGCGCCATGGCTTACCGCATTTTAGTCGTGGACGACGAGGAGGATATTTTAGCGCTGCTGCGGGACCTGTTCACCATGAAGGGGTACCAGGTGCTCACCGCGGCCACCGGGGAACAGGCGCTGGAGCAGTGCTCCAAGGCCCCGGACCTGATCTTGCTGGACGTGAACATGCCCGGCATGGATGGGTTTACCCTGTGTAAAAAGATCCGGGACTTCCTCTCCTGCCCCATCCTGTTCCTCACCGCCCGGGTGGAGGACGCGGACAAGCTGAAGGGGTTTTCCGCCGGGGGCGACGACTACATCTTAAAGCCCTTCTCCACCGCGGAGCTGCTGGCCCGGGTAGGCGCCCACCTGCGCCGGGAGGAGCGCCGCCAGGGCAGCTCCCGGCTGAAGTTCGACGGGGGGCTGACCATCGACTACGGCCAGCGCCAGGCCTTCCAGGACGGGGAGGTCATCCACCTGGCGAAAAAGGAGTTCGACATTGTGGAGCTGCTGTCCATGCACCCCTCCCAGGTGTTTGACCGGGAGCGCATCTACGAGTCGGTGTGGGGGTGGGACAGCGACGGGGACAGCGCCGTGGTGGCGGAGCACATCCGGCGCATCCGGGCGAAGCTCACCGCCGCGGGGTGCGGGGACCGCATCGAGACCATCTGGGGAGTGGGGTACAAATGGCGCAAGTGACACGCAAGCTGCCCTGGCACAGGCGGCTGTCCCTGCGGTGGGCCCTGGTGTTTACCACCCTGCTGTGCGCCCTGGCGGGGTTTCTCCTCCTGGCCCTGGAGACCGCCGTTTTAGAGGAGGCCCGGGACGCCATCTACTACAAGTACATCACCCCCTACTACGCCGAGGAGAGCGCCACTGGGGATCTCTATGTCATCTCCCCCGACGGGAAAACCGTGTATGTGGAGGCCACCATGCCCTACGCCTACGTGGACCCGGACACCGGGGAGACCTATCCCCTGGCGGACACGCCCTCCTCCTGGTTTGTCCCTGCCGGGCCCCTGCGGTTCTTCTACCAGCATGTGGGGGAGATCGCATTGGGGGTGTATGTGGCCACGGCGGTGCTGTGCTTTTTCGCCGACGCCTGGTGGTTCTACCACTGGAAAATCAAAAAGCCTTTGGCGGTGCTGGGGGCGGCGTCGAAGAAAATCGCGGAGAACGACCTGGGCTTTGCCGTGGAGCAGCCCAGCGGCGACGAGCTGGGGCAGCTGTGCGCCTCCTTCGAGACCATGCGGCGCTCGCTGGAGGAGAACAACAAGGCATTGTGGCAGGCGGTGGAGGAGCGCCGCCGCCTGAACGCCGCCTTTGCCCACGACCTGCGCACGCCCCTCACCGTACTGCAGGGGTATGGGGACTACCTGCTGGAGGGGCTGCCGGCGGGGCAGGTCACCCCGGAGAAGGCGGAGGAGACCCTGACCACCATGAAGCGCAGCCTCACCCGGCTGCAGCGCTACGCCGAGAGCATGTCGGAGCTGCAGCGGCTGGAGGACCTGGCCCCCCAGAAGGCGCCGGTGGACTTTGGGTCCCTCTGCCGCCTGCTGGAGGACACCGCCGCCATCCTCCGGGGGCCGGAGGGGGTGGGCTTTACCGCCCAGGGCACCGGCACGGTGTATGTGGACCAAGAGCTGGTGTTCCGGGTGTTTGAGAACCTGATGTCCAACGCCGGGCGCTACGCCAAACAGCGGGTGGAGATCACCGTGTGTTTGGAGGGCAGCCAGCTGCACTTCACCGTGGCCGATGACGGCCACGGCTTCCCTAGGGAAGCGCTGAAACGCGCCGCCGAGCCCTACTACCGGGCCGAGGGGCCCAGCGGCTCCCACTTTGGGCTGGGGCTCACCATCTGCCAGCTGCTGTGCAAAAAGCACGGGGGCAGCCTGACCCTGGGGAACCGCCCCCAGGGCGGCGCGGAGGTGACCGCCGCCTTTGGGGTGGAGCCGTGAGAAAAGTCGGAAAAACAGCAAGCAGGCCGCGGAAGGTTCCGCGGCCTGCGTTTGTTTTTTGTGGGATGTTATTCCAGGGGCTCGGCCCCGCCGGCGCAGGGGCTGCAAAGGTACAGCTTGCCCCGGCCCTCCAGCACGCCCAGGCAGTTTTCGGCCTTCTCTTTTGTGTCGAACAGGCCGTACACCGCCGAGCCGCTGCCGGTCATCATGGCGCCCAGGGCCCCGGCGGCCAGCATCATCCGTTTGATCTGCCGCACCTGGGTGAGGCGCATGGTCTCGTCGAACCGGTTGGAGAGGGTGGCGGCCACCCGGCCCAGGTCCCCCTTCTCCAGGGCGGAGAGCATGCGGGGGGTGCCGAAGTTCCGGGTCTGGGGGTAGTCGTCCAGCAGGGCGTAGGCCCGGGGGGTGCTCATGCCCGCGGGGGGCTTGCAGATGGCCAGGTAGCAGTGGGGCATGGGGGCCACGGGCTCTACCACCTCGCCGATGCCCGTGCACCGGCAGGTGCCCCCGTGGACGCAGAAGGGCACATCGGCCCCCACTCTGGCCCCCAGCTCCATAAGGGCGGGCAGGCCCAGATGGGTCTCGAACAGCTGGTCCAGGCCCAGCAGCACGGCGGCGGCGTCGGCGCTGCCGCCCCCCATGCCCGCCCGGCTGGGGATGCGCTTGCGGATGGACAGGGAGACCCCCTCCTCGGTGATGCCGCAGTGCTCCAGGAAAAACTGGGCGGCCCGGTAGGCGGTGTTGCGCTTGTCGGTGGGGAGGTAGTCCTTGCTGCAGCGCAGGCGGACGCCGGGCTCCTTCTCCCGCTTCAGCTCCACCTCGTCGTACAGGGTGACGCTCTGCATCACGGTGTCCAGGGTGTGGAAGCCGTCCTCCCGCCGGCCGGTGACGTCCAGGCTCAGGTTGATCTTTGCGTATGCCTTGATCTTCATGTCTCACTTCTCTCCTTGGCCGGGCGCTAGAAGCGAAACAGGCCCAGCCGTTTTATATCTACCACATGCTTCGGGCACATCTCGTGGCAGCAGAAGCAGCGGATGCAGTTTTTGTAGTCGATCTTCGCCCTGCCCCCCTGGATGCGGATGGTGTGCTGGGGGCAGCTTTCGGCGCACTTGCCGCAGCCCACGCACTGGTTTTTGTCGATGCGGGGCCAGGGGGTGGCCAGCTTTTTCGCCGCCGGGCGCAGGAGCTTCGGCAGCCGGTCGATAAAGTCGGTGCTGGCGGCCTGGGCCTTCTGGAAGTCCGGGGCGGCCAAAGACGCCAGGGGGTCGCCCAAAAGCTCCAGCTCCTCCGGGGCGATGGGGCCCAGGCCCCGGCTGTGGGCGATGCGCAGCATGTCGATCTTCCCCGGGTCCAGCCCCACCAGGGAGGCGGCGGCCACGTCGGCGGCGTAGGGGCTTTTGGAGGCCGCCAGGACCCCCAGGTCCCGGCGCTGGCCCCCGGTGGGGCCGTTGCCCTCCATGGCCCAGACGCCGTCTAAAAAGCACAGGTCGGGCCGCAGAAAGTCGCACAGGTCCACCAGCATCTCGGAGAAGGGTTCCCGCTCTGGGAAGCGGCAGTGGAGCTCCGGCTTTTGCAGGCCGGGCACCGCGCCGAACAGGTTCTTCACCGCGCCGGAGAAGCCCACCATGCCGTGGGTCTTGAGCTTTGCCAGGTCGATGAGGTAGTCACGCTCTAAAAAGGGCTCGACTACGGACAGCTCCCGGCAGCGCTGGGCATGGGGCAGGGTGACGGCACGGCTCTTGCAGGCGGTATACAGGGAAAAGCCGCAGGACTCCGCCATGTCGGTGTAGCCCGTGGCCCGGAAGATGGCTTTCATGGCGCCGGGGGTGTAGGGGCCGCCGGGGCTCTCGGCGATGAGCACCTTGCCCCCGGCCTTTTGCACGCACCTGCCCACGGCGGCGGTAAAGGCCGGGTGGGTGATGATGGCCTGTTCCGGCTTGGAGCTCATCACCAGGTTGGGCTTTAGCACCACGGTCATGCCGGGCCGCAGCTCGTCCCACACGCCCAAAGCGTCGAAGGCCTGGGCTATTTTCTCCTCCAGAGAGGGGCCGTAGTCCCGCTGCCGGGCCAGCCACACCCGCTCTTTCACAGCTCCTCCAGAAAGGCCTGGATGCGCTCCAGCGCCTCGGTGATATGGCCCACGGAATAGCTGTAGGAGATGCGCACGAAGCCCTCGCCGCAGGCGCCGAAGGCGTCGCCGGGCACCACGGCCACGTGCTTGCCGTACAGCAGCTTCTCGCAGAAGTCCTGGGAGGTAAGGCCCGTGGACTTCACCGAGGGGAACACGTAGAAGGCGCCCTCGGGCTCGAAGCAGCGCAGGCCCATTTTGTTCAGGCCGTCCACGATGAGGCGGCGGCGCATGTCGTACTGGCCCCGCATGTACTCGATGTCCTCGTCCCCGTTTTTCAAAGCCTCGATGGCCGCGTACTGGCTGGTGGTGGGGGCGCTCATAATGGCGAATTGGTGGAGCTTTGTCATGGGGCCGATGATCTCCTTGGGACCGGCGGCATAGCCCAGCCGCCAGCCTGTCATGGAGTAGGCCTTGGAGAAGCCGTTGACCAGGATGGTGCGCTCCTTCATCCCCGGCAGGGAGGCAAAGGACACGTGCTTCTCCTTGCCGTAGGTGAGGGCGGCGTAGATCTCGTCGGAGAGGACCAGCAGGTCGTGCTCCTCCACCACCCGGGCGATGGCCTCCAGGTCCTCCCGGCGCATGACGGCCCCGGTGGGGTTGTTGGGGTAGGGCAGGATGAGGAGTTTCGTCTTTTCGGTGATCTTCTCCTCCACCTCCTGGGCGGTGAGGCGGAAGCCGTTTTCCGGCTTGGTTTCGATGGTGACGGGCACGCCCTCGGCCATCTGGGTGATGGGCACGTAGCAGACGAAGCTGGGCTCGGGGATGAGCACCTCGTCCCCGGGGTTGATGAGGCTGCGCACGCACAGGTCGATGGCCTCGCTGCCGCCCACGGTCACCAGGATCTCCTGGTCGGGGTGGTACTCCACGTTATAGTGGCGGGAAAGGAAATTGGCGATCTCCTGGCGCAGCTGGAGAAAACCCCGGTTGGGGGTGTAGCGGGTGCGGCCCTTTTCCAAAGACTCGATGCCCGCCTCCCGGATATGCCAGGGGGTGTGGAAGTCGGGCTCTCCCACAGACAGGGAGATCACGTCCTCCATCTCGTTGGCGATGTCGAAAAATTTTCGGATACCAGAGGGCTTTACCACCTGGATCTCCCGGTTGAGGTACTTGCTGTAATCAATCACAAAGGTTGCTCCCCCTCTCGTCGAGCTCCTCGTAGTCGCTGGCGAAGATGACGCCGCCGTCCTTATACTTGGTGAGGACGAAGTGGGTGGCGGTGGACAGCACCCCGTCGATGGTGGCCAGGCGCTTTGCCACGAACATGGCGATGTCGGACATGGTGCGGCCGGTGACGGTGACCGCCAGGTCGTACCCGCCGGACATGAGGTAGACGCTCTCCACCTCGGGGAAGTTCATCACCCGGCCGGCGATCTCGTCGAAGCCCGTGTCCTTTTTGGGGGTGACCCGCAGCTCGATGAGGGCGGTGGCCCGGTGGGCGTCGGTGCGCTCCCAGTTGACCAGGGCCTGGTAGCCCTTGATGACCCCGTCCTTCTCGTACCGCTTGATGGCGGCGGCCACGTCCTCCTCCTTCTCTCCCAGCATCACGGCCAGCTGGGCGGTGGTCAGCTTGGCGTCGTCCTGCAAAAGTTCCAGTAATTGCTCCATTGCCATGGTGGTTCCTCCTTTGTATGAGTTGATTCTATAGGGAAACTAGGGTGTATTCTCTTCCGTGGGGGGAATGGCGCTCTGCCCCGCCCTCGCCGCCGGCGCCGAGATTCGCGCCGGCGCGGCGGCCCCTCGGGGTCGCCGGGGCCCTGGGGCTGGGGCCCCAGGGGCCGGGAGGGCGGGGGCCGGTATTACTCCAAGGGCAGCAGCACAGGCTGGCGCTGGACGTACAGGGCAAACTCCGTAAAGCCCGCGGCCTTCAAGATCTCCATGCCCTCGTCGATGCCCTTGCCCAGGTCTTCGGTACAGTGGGCGTCGGAGCCAAGGGTGACCAGCCTGCCGCCCAACTCCCGGTAGCGCCGCAAAAGGGGCAGGTCCGGCAGGGTGCGGCCGATCTTCTGGCGCAGGCCGGAGGTGTTCACCTCCAGGGCCTTGTCCTTTTGGATGAGCAGCCGGAAGATCTGATCGATCTGGTCCCGGTGGCGGTCCAGGTCCACGGGGATGCCGTGGTCCCCCTCGATATACCGCAGGGGGTAAGTCAAATGGCCCAGGGTGTCGAAATCGCCCCAATCGATGAGCTCCTCAAGCTCGGCGAAATAGGCGTCCAGCAGCCGGGGGATGGCGTCGGGGGGCTCTTTGGAGTAGTCCAGGAAGAAGAAGTCCTCGAAGCCCCGGATGTTGTGGAGGGAGCCGATGACGAAGTCGTAGTCCCGGCCCTCCAGGGCCAGGGCGGCGGAGCGGGGGTCCTGGTTGGGCTGGCCCAGCTCGATGCCCCGGTAGAAGCGCAGCCCCTGGGGGACGGGGGCCTCCGTCATCTCCTGCCAGGCGCGGTGCACCCGTTCGCAGTAGCGGTCGGGCCATTTCTGGCACTCGCAGTGGTCGGTGAGGGTATAGGCGTACAGGCCCAGCTCCTGGGCCCGGGCCAGCATGGCCGCTGCACTGTGGTCCCCGTCGGGGGAGCAGTGGGAGTGGTTGTGGCAATCGCTGGCAAAGCGGTGTTCCATAGACGCGCAGCTCCTCTCTATAGCATTAAGGCATGATTGCTGCCTGACAAAAGCCATATGGGGTATTGTACCACATTCCAACAGAAAAGGAAAGACAAAATCACAAAATGCGGCGCCGGGGGCGCTCTGCCCTTGACAAGGCCCCGCCCATGCCCCATAATGGACAGAGCACACCTGGAGAAAGGAGCACAACGATCATGGAAAAAACAGAAAAGGCTGTCATCACAGTCATCGGGAAAGATATGGTGGGCATTCTGGCGAAGGTCTCCGCCATGTGCGCGGAGAAGGACGTGAACGTGCTGGAGGTGACCCAGTCCATCCTCCAGGACCTGTTCGTCATGGTGATGCTGGTGGACATCTCCAAGGCCACGGCGGAGATCGCCGAGCTGGCCGACGCCTTCGACGCCCTGGGGACCCAGAACAACCTGAAGATCCACGTGATGCACGAGGACATCTTCAACGCCATGCACCGCATCTGAGGGGCCGGCAGCCCCCCCGCTCCGCCCTTGGCGTGCCAAGGGCGCCCCGGCCCGCCAGGCGGGGCGGGGCGGGGCCCGCGCGGCCGCGCGGGGGAGCGGGCGGGGGTGGGGGAGAGAAACAAGAGAACCCCCTCCGTCATCGCTTTGCGATGACACCTCCCCCAAAGGGGGAGGCGAGACTCGGCTCCCCCTTTGGGGGAGCTGCCGCGAAGCGGCTGAGAGGGCAAAACCCAGAAAGGGACACGGCCATGTACATTCCCAAGGACCACAGCATGCAGCCCCAGGCCAAAAACCTGCGCAGGAACATGACGCCCCAAGAGCGAAAGCTCTGGTATCTTTTTCTACGCAAGTACCCCGTCAAAATCTACCGTCAAAGAGTAATCTCATCCTTTATCGCCGATTTTTACTGTCACGCCGCCAGGCTGGTCATTGAAATAGACG
>LBJMC04202__coassemble_1130_pt1 | contig 14529 bp, 12 predicted proteins | sample LBJMC04202__metabat2_high_PE_010 | metagenome-assembled genome bin LBJMC04202
ATGTACTCCAAGGCCCGGATGACCCGCTTCACGTTGTGGGGGTGAATCTCCCCGGCGGCCACCGGGTCCTGCTCTTGCAGGCGCCGGTACAGCGCCTCCGGCCCCTGCTCCTCCGCCTCCCGGAACAGCGCTTCCCGCAGGCTCTCGTCCCTGGCGCTCTCCTCAAAGGAGAACCCCCGCAGCAGGGACCGGGCGTACAGCCCCGTCCCCCCCACCAAAATGGGCAGTTTCCCACGCCCGGCGATCTCCGTGATGGTCCGCCCGGCCAGGTTTACATAATCCGAAACACTGAAGGGCTCCCCCACATCCAGAAAGCCCACCAGGTGGTGGGGCGCCTGGGCCAGCTCCCCCTGGTCGGGCTGGGCGGTGCCGATGGGCAGCCCCCGGTAAATCTGCATGGAGTCGCAGGACACGATCTCCCCGCCGAAGCGCCGGGCCAGCCCAATGCCCAACGCCGTCTTTCCCGTGGCGGTAGGCCCCACCACCGCTATGACTGGTATCTTCTCACGCATCGCTAGCTCTCGCCTCAACTGGTATCTCTTCTCCCATCACTCACACCCGCCCGAATTGGGGCTCCACGTCCCACCGCCAGCAGGCTATATCCCTGCCCGCCATGGAAACAGTGCCCCATCCCAGGCCAACACCCAGGATTACCTTTCCCGCGGCGGCGTGCCGCGCCTGGACTGGTATCTTCTCGCTCGTGGCTCACACCCGCCCGAACTGGCGCTCGATGTCCCGCCTGCGCAGCAGGATATACACCGGCCTGCCGTGGGGGCAGTACCGCACCTGAGGGTTGCGCTCCAGCTCTTCCACCAGGGAGATCATCTCCTCCCGGGAGATGGGGTCCCCGGCCTTCATGGCGGCCCGGCAGGCCACATTGTGGTACACCCAGTCCAGGTGCTCGGTGGTCAGGTCCTTCCGGTGGGCGGCCAGGTGCCCGGCGATCTCCATCACCGCCCCGGCGGCGTCGGCCCCGTCCAGCAGCAAGGGGACGGACCGCACCAGCACGGTGCCCGCCCCAAAGTCGTCGATCTCAAACCCGGCGGCGGAGAACTCCTCCCTGTGGGCCAGCAGCTGGGTGTACTCCTCCTTGTCCAGGGTGACGGCCACAGGCTCCAGCAGGGCCTGGGCCTCACCGCCGCTGCCCTGGGCCTTCAGCCGCTCGTAGAGCAGCCGCTCATGGGCGGCGTGCTTGTCGATGAACACCAGCTCATCGTTCCCCCGCTCCAGAATGAGGTAGGTGCCAAAGGCCTCCCCCACCACGCGGGAGGGGGGGACGGGGTCCGGTCGTGGCTCCTGGGGGATTTTTGGAGGGCTTTCCGGCAGGTTTTGGGCGATTTCGGGCTCTTTTGGGTCGAAAACGGGTTTTTCCGGGACTTTTTCGGGCGTTTTTGGGTCAAAAACCGGCGATTTTGGGCCCAAAACACCCTCAAATTTTCCCTTTTCCGGCGACGGGACAGCGGGCGCGGGTTCTGGCTGGGGCTCCTCCTCCAGAATCTTCGCCCACGCATCCGGCAGCTTCGGCGCACTGCGTTCCGGCGCGCCGCTGTCCCGCAGCACCCCCGTCCGCACCTCCGGTTTTTCCCGGCGCAGAGCCATTTCCGGCCCCTTCCCCTCCGGGAGGCGGGTCTGCTCCTGGCGCTCCAGCACCGGCGCGTACGGCGAGGGCTGGGGCCGCCTCCACTCCATAACTTTGGGCTTGTCCCCTGCCGCCAGCGCAGATTTCACCCCGTGGTACACCGCGTCAAAAATCGGCCGCTCATTCACAAACCGGACCTCCATTTTTGCCGGGTGTACGTTCACGTCCACGGCCCCGAAAGCCAGCTCCAAATGCAGCACACAGGCCGGGAATTTCCCCACCATAAGGGAACCCTTGTAAGCCTCTTCCAGGGCCGCCATAGCCGTGCGGCAGCGGATATACCGCCCGTTGATAAAGAAGTTCTGCATGCTGCGGTTGGGGCGGCTTCCCGCCGGCGTGCTGATAAAGCCCTTCACCTTTACATGCTCCAGCTCGTACTCCACGGGGATGAGGGTAGAGGAAAACTCCCGGCCATACACAGCGTAAATCGCAGAGGAGAGCTTGTTGTCGCCAGGGGTGTGGAGCTGCTCCTTCCCGTCCCGGATGAACCGGAAGGAAATCTCCGGGTGGGACAGGGCCATCTTGTCCAAAATCCCGGCGATGGAATTACCCTCTGTAGAATCCTTTTTCAGGAATTTCATCCGGGCCGGGGTGTTATAAAACAGGTCCCGGATCAGGATGGTGGTGCCGTCGGGGCAGCCCGCCTCCTCCAGGGTGGGCTCCTCTTCCCCGCCGCAGGTGTAGCGCACCCCGGTCTGGGCCTCCCTGGTCTTGGTGAGCAGCTCTACGTGGGCCACGGCGGAGATGGAGGCCAGTGCCTCCCCACGGAAGCCCAACGTCATAATGGAGTCCAGGTCATCCTGCTTCGCAATCTTGCTGGTGGCGTGGCGCAAAAAGGCGGTGGGCACATCCTCCTGGGAGATGCCGCAGCCGTTGTCCGTCACCCGCATAAAGGTGGTGCCACCCCGGCGGATCTCCACGGTGATCACGCTGGCCCCGGCGTCCACGGCGTTTTCCACCAACTCCTTGATCACGGAGGAGGGGCGCTCCACCACCTCCCCGGCGGCGATCAGTTCCGCCACCTGCTTGTCTAATACTTGGATATGGGGCATGGGCCCACCTCCTTGTGAAAATCATAGGGTCATTTCAGCATGCTGCACAGCTCGAAGAGCACATTCATGCTCTCAATGGGGGTCAGCGTGTTCACGTCCAGGGCGCGCAGCTTTTGCAGCACTTCCCCGTCGGCAGACTCCATGGTCAGCTGCACCGGCTCCTCGGAGAACCGGTGGTGGGAGGGCCGGTGGGCCTCCGGGCCCTGGCTCTCCAGCTCGGCCAGCACCTGCTTGGCCCGCTTGATGACCTTTTCCGGCACCCCGGCCAGCTTGGCCACCTCAATACCGAAGCTGTCGTCCGCCCCGCCCCGCACGATGCGGCGCAGGAAGGTGATGTCATCCCCCCGCTTTTTCACAGCGATGTTGAAATTTTTCACCCCAGACAGGACTTCCTCCATCTCCGTTAGCTCGTGGTAGTGGGTGGCAAACAGGGTTTTGGCCCCCACCAGCTTCTTGTCGTGGACGTACTCCAGCACCGCCCGGGCGATGCTCATGCCGTCGAAGGTGGAGGTGCCCCGGCCGATCTCGTCGAAAATCACCAGGCTGTTCTGGGTGGCGTTTTTCAGGATGTCGGCCACCTCAGCCATCTCGATCATAAAGGTGGACTGCCCGGCGGACAGGTCATCGGAAGCCCCAACCCGGGTGAAAATGGCGTCCACGATACCGATCTCCGCCACAGCGGCGGGGACAAAACAGCCGATCTGTGCCATGATGGTGATGATGGCGATCTGTCGCATATAGGTGGACTTGCCCGCCATGTTGGGCCCGGTGATAATGGCCACCCGGTTGTCGTTCATGTCCATGTCCACGTCGTTGGGGACGAAGGGCGCGTCCTGGAGCAGCGCCTCCACCACGGGGTGGCGGCTGTCTTTCAGATAGAGCTTCCCACTCATGTTGATGACCGGCCGGGTGTAGTCGTTCTTCACCGACACCCGGGCGAAGGAACAGAGCACGTCCAGCGCTGCCACCGCCTTGGCAGAGGCCTGCACCCGGGGCAGCTGCTCCGCGATGCGGGTGCGCACCTGCTCGAAGAGCCGGGTCTCCAGCAAAATGGACTTGTCGTGGGCGCCCAGGATGCGGTTCTCCAGGTCTTTCAGCTCCTGGGTGATGTAGCGCTCCCCGTTGGTCAGCGTCTGCTTGCGGATGTAGTCCTCGGGCACCTGGTTTTTATAGGAGTTGGAGACCTCGATGTAATAGCCAAACACCCGGTTATAGCCGGTTTTCAGCTTGGGAATGCCGGTGCGCTCCTTCTCCCTGGCCTCCACCGCGGCGATAAGCTCTTTGCCGCCGTTCATGTCCCGCTTGATCTCGTCCAGCTGAACGTTGTACCCCTCCCGGATGATGCCCCCTTCCCGGATGGTAAAGGGCGGCTCCTCCACGATGGCCGCGTCGATGAGCTGGGACACGTCCTCCAGCCCGTCGATTTGGTTGTAGAGGTTTTTCAGCAGGGTGGACTCGCAGCCCGCCAAGATCTGTTTCAGCCCGGGCAGGCGGCCCACCGCCGCGCACAGGGAGCGGAGCTCCCGGCCGTTGGCGGAACCGTAGACGATGCGGGTCATAATGCGCTCCAAGTCATAGATACCGGTGAGCTGCTCCGTCGCCTGGTCCAGCAGCTGGGGATTGTCCACCAGCTCCGCTACGGCGTTTTGCCGCAGGGTGATCTTGGCCGGACTCAAAAGCGGCTGCTCCAGCCAGGCCTTGATAAGGCGCTTCCCCATAGCGGTCTTGGTCTGGTCCAGCACCCACAGCAGGGAGCCCCGCTTCTCCTTGTTCCGCAGGGTCTCGGTGAGTTCCAGGTTCCGCCGGGCGTTCAGGTCCAGCCCCATCACTGCGGAGCCTGTCTCCAGCTCCAGCTCGTTCAGGCGCTCCAGGCCGTTGATCTGGGTGCGGCCCAGGTAGTCCAGCAGCGCCCCCAAGGACAGCACGATCAAAGACTTTTCCGAAAGCCCCAGCTCCCCGAGGCTTTTTCCGCCAAACTGGGAGGTAACCCGCCGGGATGCCTCCTCAAAGTCGCCGCCCTGTTCCGGCTCGGTGCACTCCACCGAGGCTTCCAGCCGGTCCCGGATAAACTCCGCCAGGGCTTTCAGGTCGGTGGCCTGGGGGTTGAGCAGGATCTCGCTGGGGCTGTAGCGGGCCAGCCGGTCGGTGATGATGTGGACCATGGTCTCCCCGTCGGGGGCGGTGACCTGGTCGGCCACCAGCTCCCCGGTGGACACGTCCGCAAAGCACAGCCCGGCGCTGTCCCCCTGGTAGTACAGGGAGCAGATAAAATTGTTCCGGGTCTCGTCCAGCATGGAATTTTCCAGCACCGTGCCCGGGGTGATGACCCGGATCACGTCCCGCTTGACAATACCCTTGGCCAGCTTGGGGTCCTCTAACTGCTCGCAGATGGCCACCTTGTACCCTTTGGCCACCAGCTTGGCGATGTAGCTCTCGGCGCTGTGGTAGGGCACGCCGCACATGGGGGCGCGCTCGTCCTGGCCGCACTCCCGGCCGGTGAGGGTGAGCTCCAGCTCCCGGGAGACGGTCTTCGCGTCGTTGAAAAACATCTCATAAAAATCGCCGAGGCGAAAGAAAAGTATGGTGTTGGGATACTTTTCCTTCGTCTCGAAATACTGCTTCATCATTGGGGAAAAATCCGCCATGTTGCCCTACCAGCCCTTTCCACGTTCCCTTTTCAGGGGACGGGCCCGTTGCAGGCCCGCCGTTGTCTCCCTCTCGCGCCCCTTAGTGGCAGCCGGCGCAGGAGGAGCAGTCGCCGCCGCAGGAAGCGGGGTCGTAATCGCAGGTCTCCGGGTCCTCGCCGTCGGCGCACAGGCCGATGATGCCGGTGATGCGCTGCAGCAGGGCGTCGAATTCGTTTTTGGCGTCGTTATAGCGGAGCATGTGCTCGTTCTCCATGATTTTGGCGTAAACCGCGCGGAATTCCTCGTTGAGGCGCTTCATGGTCTCCTCGTTGCGGTCCTCTTTCTGGGCCTCGTTGTTGATGGCCATGCGCTTTAAATTGAACTCGCCGATGGCCTCCTGCAGGGCCTGGTCCTCGTCGCTGGCCTGGCGGGCAGCCACCATCGCGATGTAGCGTTCGTCGTTCTGCAGGGCACGGCCCAGCTCTCTGGTCACTTCGATGATATCCATGATGATTCCTCCGTTATTTTCAAATTTGGTTCTATAAAATTGAGAAGCCTTACGGCTTTTTCAGCTTCTTTTTGATGAGGCGCTTTCCCAGCCCCCCGAACACCAGGCACAAGACCATGCAGGCGCCGGGGACGATGAGCCGCACATACCAGGGGGCGGACTGGGCGGCATAGAGGGCGGGATGGGCGTTTACGTCCCACAGCAGGTACAGGAGCCGGGCCAAAAACAGGCCCACGGACACGCCCATGACAACGGTGAGCCACGAGTCCAGCTTTTTCACAAAAAGACCTCCTTTATTCCGCCAGCTCCCCGGTGAGGGTCCAGCCCTTGGCGGCGGTGACCTTTACGGTGGCGAATTGCCCCAGCAGCTCGTCCCCGCCGGGGAAGTCCACCATCAGGCTGCCGGCGGTCCGGCCGGAGAGAAGGCCTGTCCTGGGGGTGCGGTCCTCTACCAGCACCCGCTCCACCCGGCCCACCATGGCCTGAGACCGTTTTACGGCGATCTCCTCCTGGACCTTCAGGAGCTCAGCGAACCATTTCGTCTTCTCCTCATGGGAGACAGGGTCGGGCATTTTCGCGGCACGGGTACCTTCCCGGGGGGAGTAGATGAAGGTGAACAGGTTGACGAATTCCACCTCCCGGATGAGGGACAGGGTGTCCTGGAATTCCTGGTAGGTCTCCCCGGGGAAGCCAACAATCACGTCGGAGGTGAAGCACACGTCGGGCATCACGCTTCTGGCGTAGCGGATCAGCTCCAGGTACTGCTCCCTGGTGTAGCGCCGGTTCATCTCTTTTAGCACCCGGTCGTTGCCCGACTGGAAGGGCAGGTGGATGAAATGGGGGATGTGCCGGCTGTTGGCAATCACGTCGAACAGCTCTTTGCTGGCGTCTTTGGGGTGGGAGGTCATAAAGCGGATGCGGTAGTCGCCGTCCACGGCGTCCAGCTGCCGCAAAAGCCCGGCGAAGTTGATATCCTCTTTGAGACCCTTGCCGTAGGAATTCACGTTCTGCCCCAGCAGGGTGATCTCCTTGTACCCGGCGGCCACCAGCTCCCGGAATTCCTCCAAAATGTGCTGGGGCTCCCGGCTCTTCTCCCGGCCCCGCACGTAGGGCACGATGCAGTAGGAGCAGAAGTTGTCGCAGCCGTACATCACTGTGACCCAGGCCCGGGAATTCCCGTCCCGGCGGATGGGGATGCCCTCCAGGACCTCCTCCCCCTCGCAGCCCCGGAGGAACACCCGCTGGGACTGGGTGAGGTTGGTGCAGAGCATCTCCGGCAGGCGGTGGATGACGTGGGTGCCAAAGACGATATTCACAAAGGGATAGCTCTTTTTCAGGCGCTCCGCCACGTGCTCCTGCTCGGTCATGCAGCCGCACACGGCGATGATGACCGAAGGCCGGCGGCGCTTGATGTTTTTCAAAGCGCCCACGTTGCCGAACACCCGGTCCTCCGCGTGTTCCCGCACGGCGCAGGTGTTGAAGAGGATGAAATCCGCGTCCTCGGGACCGTCTGTAAAGGCAAAGCCCATTTCAGCCAGCAGGCCCTTGATCTTCTCCCCGTCCGCCACATTTTGCTGGCAGCCGTAGGTACGCACATAGGCCAGCGGCGTTTTCCCGCCGGTCCTGGCTTTCATGATCTCCTTCACCTGGGCCATATACCCGGCCTGCTGGGAAAGAGAATCCTGGGCAAGACGATCCTCCAAACAGCCACACCTCCTAAAACCTGTACCGATATACTATAGCACAAAACCGCGAAAACTGCAAGCCCGACAAAAGGGACCCACATGGAAGAATCTGCCATGTGAGTCCCTTCGCGGCATGGTGTATTACAGGGAAAGCCACCAGCACACCCCATATCTATCAATGACCGTGGCGCAGCATTTGCTCCAGGGAAGCGCGTGGAGGGGCTCCAGCACAACGCCGCCGGCGCTCAGCACCTGAAGGGCGTGGGCGACGTTTTCCTCGCTCCCCATTTCAAACACATTGAACGTCATGGTCTGCCAGCGGTTTTGGTGCACAACGCTGATGTCGCAGGGATTCCGCGCCTCCGCCGCGGCGAGAAAAGGCTCCCCGTTTACCGACAATTCACAGTGCTCGTAGGCGTCCCCCGCCGCGTTCTTCATGGCAAAGGTCACTTCCGCCCCGAACGCCTCGCAGTACAGCGCGACGGCCTCCAGGCTGTTTTCTACATAGACCTGTGTGTAATTCTTCATGCCGATTTTCTCTTATTCGTGGGTCAAGACTTTCGTCCCGCCGGCCTGGCGGAAGGACAAGACGTAGCAGCTGCCCTTTCCAAAGACGTGCTCCATGCCATGGCGGTAGCTGTCCAGCAGGTCAAAGGGCACATAGGCCTGGATGGTGCCGGCAAAGCCGCCTCCATGGACGCGGCAGGCGCCCTGCTCCCCCAAAAGCCGCTGGGAGAGGGACAGGGCCAGGGTGATGCCCTGCTCCTGGGGGGCCTGGGGGGCGAACACGTTCTGCAGCCGCTGGAGGGAGGACTGGCCCGAGGCCCGCACCTTCCGCAGGAACCCGGGGAAGTCCCCGGCCTTGAGGGCCTGGGCCTCCTCGTAGGCCAGGCGGTCGTCGTCGAAGAAGTGCATGGCCCGCAGCACCGCCCGGTCCCCCGCCGCCTTGCGCACCTGGGGGAGCTGCTCGTAGAAGGCGGCCTCGTCCACCTGCCGCAAAAACTCCTTGCCGAAGAATTGGGCCACCGCCTTCATTTCCTGGGGAATGGCGGCGTACTCCCCGGTGAGGTCGGCGTGGTTGCCGCCGGTGTCCACCACGCACAGGGCGTGGCCGTAGGAGGCCAGGTCGAAGGTGACTTTCTCCACCACCGGGGCGCTGGGGTCGGCGAAATCCATGGCGGTGACGCCCCCCACCGAGCTGGCCATCTGGTCCAGAAGCCCCGAGGGCTTGCCGAAGTACACGTTCTCCGCGTACTGGGAGATCTTCGCCGCGGTGATGGGGTCAATGCTCCCGCCGTTGAACAGGTGGCTGATGACCGTGACCACCAGCACCTCGAAGGCCGCGGAGCTGGAAAGGCCGGAGCCTTTCAGCACCTGGGTGATAGTGTAGCAGTCGAAGCCCCCCACCTGGTAGCCCAGCTCTCTGCATTTGGCGCAGATGCCCCGGATGAGGGACTGGGAGCCGGTGTCCTCGGGGTGGAGGGACAGGTCCATAAGGTCCACCACGTCAATCTTGTCGTACTCCGCGGATTTCAAGCGGATGGTGTCGTTCCCTGTTTTCTGGGCAAGGCCCACAATGTCCAGGTCCACGGCCCCGGCCAGGACACGGCCGTGGTTGTGGTCGGTGTGGTTGCCGCCGATCTCCGTGCGGCCCGGGGCGCTGAAGAATGTGCCCTCCCCGGCCTCATACCCGTACTGGGCGGCAAAGCCCCTGCGGATAGCCTCATAGCGCTCCTCCTGCCGGGGGACGTCGTTCCCATACAGCTCCTGAAATTTGATCTCCACGATAGTTCCCGCCTTTCTCTATTCTTCCAGCATGGCCAGCAGCTGGGCCTCCGTCAGGACGGGGATGCCCAGGGCGTTGGCCTTGTCCAGTTTACTGCCGGCCTCTTCGCCGGCCACTACATAGCTTGTCTTTTTCGAGACCGAGGAGGTCACCTTTCCCCCGTGCTGCTCGATGAGGGCGGTGGCCTCTTTGCGGCCCATGGTGGGCAGGGTGCCGGTGAGCACAAAGGTGGCCCCTGCCAGGGCGGAGCCCGCCTGCTCCCGCCGGATGGCCGTCATGTTCAGCCCCAGCTGGTCCAGGCGGCCGATGAGCTCCTGGGCGGAGGGCCGGGCGAAAAACTCCGCCGCCTCCCGGGCCATAATGCCCCCGAAGCCGGGGATGGCCCCGATCTCCTCCTCCGTGGCGGCCTGGAGGGCCTCCATGGTGGGGAAGGCCTCGCAGAGGACCTTGGCCGCTTTGGCCCCGATGTGGGGGATACCCAGGGCGAATACCAGCCGGTACAGATCGTTCTGCTTCGATTTCTCCACCGCAGACACCAGGTTTTCTGCGCTTTTTTTGCCGAAACGGTCCAGCTTTGCCAGCTTTTCCGCCTCCAAGGTGTACAGGTCCGCCGGGGAGCTGACCCACCCGGCCTGGAGCAGCTGCTCCAGGATGGCGGGGCCCAGGCCCTCGATGTCCATGGCGTCCCGGGAGGCGAAGTGGATCAGGTGCCGCAGCAGCTGGGCGGGGCACTGGGGATTCAGGCACCGGGTGGCCGCCTCCCCTTCCGCCCGGGAGACCAGCTCCCCGCAGGAGGGGCAGCGCTCCGGTAAAGTAAAGGGCACGGAGTCCGGAGGATTCTCCACCACCGCCACCACCTCGGGGATGATCTCCCCCGCCTTGCGGAGGATGACCCGGGAGCCGATGCGGATGTCCTTTTCCGCGATGAAGTCCTGGTTGTGGAGGGTGGCCCGGCTTACGGTGGTGCCCGCCAGGGTCACAGGCTGGAACACCCCGGTGGGGGTGAGCACCCCGGTGCGGCCCACATTCACTTGGATGTCCAGGAGGGTTGTTTCCTTTTCCTCCGGGGGGTACTTGAAGGCCTCGGCCCACCGGGGGAACTTGGCGGTGCTGCCCAGCTCCTCCCGCTGGAAAAAGTCGTTGACCTTAACCACGGCGCCGTCGATGGGATAGCGCAGCTCTCCCCTGCGCTCCCCCAGGACCCGGATAAAGCCGATGATCTCCTCCATGTCCGCGGACCGGAAATAGTCCGGGGACACGGTGAAGCCCAGTGCCCGCAGCCGCTCCAGGGACTGGTCGTGGCGGGTGAGCTCCTCCCCCTCGATCCGCTGGACGTTAAAGACAAAGATGCTCAGCTCCCGCTGGGCGGTGACCGTGGGGTCCTTCTGCCGCAGGGAGCCTGCGGCGGCGTTGCGTGGGTTCTTGAAGGGCTTTTCCTCCAGGAGCTCCTGGCGCTGGCACAGCCGCTGGAAGCTCTCGTCGGACATATAGACCTCGCCCCGGACCTCCAGGAAGGGGACAGGCTCCCGCAGGGTCTTGGGCACCGTGGCGATGGTGCGGATATTCTCGGTCACGTCCTCCCCGGTGACGCCGTCCCCCCGGGTGGAGCCCCGGACAAAGCGGCCGTTTACGTATTCCAGGGCCACGGAGAGGCCGTCGAACTTGGGCTCGACCACATACTCCACGCTGCCCACGGCCTCCCGCACCCGGCGGTCGAAGTCCCGGAGCTCCTCCTCGGAGAAGGAGTCGTGGAGGCTCTCCAGTGGCACCTGGTGCACCACCGGGGCGAAGGTGTTGTACACCGCCCCGCCCACCTTCTGGGTGGGGGAATCCGGCGTTACCAGCTGGGGGAACCGGGCCTCCAGGTCCTCCAGACGGCGGTAGAGCATATCGTACTCCCGGTCGCTGATCTCCGGGTCGTCCTCGGTGTAATATTTCCGGCTGTGGTAGCGGATCTCCTCCCGCAGCTGTTCCAGCTCCCGCTGGACTTCTTGTATGTCCATGTCTTTTCTCCTCCCGTTGTGTTACGAGCTCCGCAGGACCGCCGCCTGGGGGACCTCCCCCACCACCAATGTCTCCGCCAGCACGGTGGCGGTGCTCTCCTGGGCCGAAACGGCAAACCGCTTGGACTGGGAGTAGACCTGGGCCAGCACCGTCATGGTGATGCGGTGGCAGCTCTGGTTGATCCCTGCCGGGAGCAGCTCTGTCTGGAAGCTCACGTCGGCGGAGCCCTCGAAGTTGAGCCGGACCGGCACTGAGAACCCCCTGCCGTTGAGGAGGGCGATATTCGTCAAACTCCCCACGGGCACGCCCACGCTGGCCCTGCCGTTGAGGGAGTGCTCCAGCTCCTCTAAAATGTCCCCCTTGAGCCGGTTGAGGGCGCCGGCGTCGGCGCTCACCGCGGTGATGCGGCCCTGGCTGTCGCAGGAGGCCTGGGTAAAGGGGGATTCCTGCCCGGCCAGGGCATGGTCCACCGCCTTCTGGATACAGGTGAGCAGGTGCCCTCTGGCTGCCTCCTCGGTGAGCTCCGGGGAGATGGAGGAGAGCCCCCACTCGGAAAAGATCGCGCCCACCCCCAGCAGGACGGCCAGGAGCATGACCAGCGGTAGCCTGCGTAGCCGTTTGTTCCTGCGGGCCGCACTGCGGTAGCGGGCGGGGATATGTAGTTTTCGCATGTGACCACCCCGCACCATACTATGCGGGAGACCCCGGGGGTGACAAAAAGGCCTTACCGGTGGAGCAGGGCGTCCAGCCGGCGGAGGGTCTCCGCCACCGGCAGCCCCACGATGTTGGCGTAGTCTCCGGAGATGGAGCGCACCAGCACCACGCCGATGCCCTCGATGCCGTAGGAGCCCGCCCTGCCCCGGGATTCCCCGGCAGCCACATAGGCGTCGATCTCTTCCTCGGTGAGGGGGTAGAAGGTCACGTCGGTGACCTGGTGAAAGACCTCTTCCTTCCCGTCGGCCAGCAAGCACACCCCGGTGTACAGTTGGTGGGTGCGGCCGGAAAGGGCCCGCAGGGTGGCCTTGGCGTCCTCGTCGTCCTTGGGCTTGCCGATGATGCGCTCGTCCAGGCTCACCACGGAATCCGCGGCGATGACCGCCGCGTCCCCGCACAGGGGCAGCACGGCCCGGCCTTTCCGCTGGGCCAGGCACTCCACGGTCTGGGCGGGGGTGAAGTCCTCCGGCACCGCCTCGTCCACGCCGGAGACCTTCACCTCAAAGGCCAGGCCCGCCTGCTCCAGCAGCATTTTCCGGCTGGGGGAGGCGGAGGCCAGCACCAGTTTTTTCTCAATCTTCAAAACCATTGGGATTCATCCTCTGCCAGCGCAGGGCGTCCTGGCACATGTCGTCCAGCGTCTTTTTGGCTTTCCAGCCCAGCTCCTCGTAGGCCTTGGTGCAGTCGGCATAGCACACGGGGATGTCACCGGGCCGCCGGGGGTCGATGACATAGGGGATCTCCTTGCCGGCGGCTTTGGCGAAGGCCTGGACCACCTCAAGGACGGAATAGCCCTTGCCGGTACCCAGGTTGTAGATCTTCAGGCCGCAGCCGCCTTTCTCGAAAAGCTGCAGGGCGGCGGCATGCCCCTCGGCCAGGTCCATCACGTGGATATAGTCCCGCACGCCGGTGCCATCGGGGGTGGGGTAATCGTCGCCGAACACGTGGAGCTTCTCCCGCTTGCCCACCACCACCTGGGTGATGTAGGGGGTGAGGTTGTTGGGGATGCCGTTGGGGTCCTCCCCGATGCGGCCGCTCTCGTGGGCGCCCACAGGGTTGAAGTACCGCAGGATCACTGGGTTGAAGGAGGCGTTGGCATGGGCGTAGTCCGTGAGGATGCGCTCAATCATCAGCTTGGTGGTGCCGTAGGGGTTGGTGGTGGAAAGGGGGAAGTCCTCCCGGATGGGCACGGTGGCGGGGTCGCCGTACACCGTGGCGGAGGAGCTGAACACCAGGTTCTTTACCCCGAACTCCTCCATCACCTGGAGCAGGGTGAGGGTGGACACCAGGTTGTTCTCGTAGTACCGCAGGGGGATGGCCACCGACTCCCCCACGGCCTTCAGCCCGGCGAAGTGGATCACCGCGTCGAATTGGCCCTGGCGAAAGACCTCCTCCAGCTTCTCCTTGTCCCGCAGGTCGTAGGGGTAGAAGGCCACGTCCTTCCCGCTGAGCTCTTTGACCCGGTCCACCACCAGGGCCTTGCTGTTGCACAGGTTGTCCACGATGGTGACTTCATGGCCCTGCTGCAGCAGGACGATGGCGGTATGGCTGCCGATATAGCCCGCGCCGCCCGTTACCAGGATCTTCACGATAACATCATCCTTTCCCGTTTCTATGGTGCTTTTATTATAAGGGAAACCGCTAGGAAAATACAAGGCTTTTCCGAAATTAAGCAAAATACTGCCGGGAAACCTCAAAATAAGAAAAGGGCGCAAGAAACGGCCCGGCCTGGGCCATACTAGCCGGTATGCGGTCTAGATGCCGCGGACAAGGAGGATGCTTTCGTGTATGGTCTGCTTTTTCTCACCGGCAGCTGCGTCTACCCCACTCTGGAAATGATCTGGCGGGGGCACACCCATTTTTCCATGGCCTTTGCCGGGGGAGCCTGCCTGTGCCTCATCAACCGCATTTGCTGCGAGGGGATGGAGCACAAAAGCCTGGCCCTGCGGTGCGGCATGGGCGCTGTGATCATCACCCTGGTGGAGCTGGCCACCGGCATGGTAGTGAACCATCTGCTGGGGTTGCAGGTGTGGGACTACTCCGACGTGCCCATGAATATTTTCGGCCAGGTGTGTTTGCCCTATTCCCTGCTGTGGTTCGGGCTCTCCCTGCCTGCCATGGCCTTGTGTGAGGTGTGCAAAAAAACACGTTCCTTTTTTTAGTCGGAAAAGATTTGAGAAACCCATTGACAATTCCCTTCCCATTTGGTAAAATATTTCTCGCGCCAGACAATGGAGAGGTGTCCGAGTGGTTTAAGGAGCTAGTCTTGAAAACTAGTGATCCCGCAAGGGACCAAGAGTTCGAATCTCTTCCTCTCCGCCACTTGCCGATCCTGCTAACGCATGTAATAGGTTGCATTTGATATTCACCATGGAGAAGTACCCAAGTGGTGAAGGGGCTCCCCTGCTAAGGGAGTAGGTCGGGAAACCGGCGCGAGGGTTCAAATCCCTCCTTCTCCGCCAAAGAAGCACCGCAATTTTGATACAATGGGTATCAGGATTTCGGTGTTTTTCT
>LBJMC04202__coassemble_1164_pt1 | contig 14253 bp, 14 predicted proteins | sample LBJMC04202__metabat2_high_PE_010 | metagenome-assembled genome bin LBJMC04202
GTGCTGGTCTGCGGCGGCGGCAACGTGGCCATGGACGTGGCCCTCACCGCCGTGCGCCTGGGCGCCCAGAAGGTCAAGCTGGTGTGCCTGGAGCAGCGGGACGAGATGCCCGCCTCCACCGAGGAGATCGCCCGCGCCGAGGAAGAAGGCGTGGAGATCTACAACGGCTGGGGCCTCAAGCGCGTCCTCTCCGCCGAGGACGGCAGCATCACCGGCCTGGAGAGCATGAACTGCGTCTCCGTCCGGGATGAGCAGGGCCGCTTCAACCCCACCTACGGCGACGAGACCCGTGTGTTCTCCTCCGACTGCATCATCCTGGCCACCGGCCAGAAGGTGGACACCGACTTCCTGGGCGAGAAGTACCAGGAAGAGCTGAAGAGCGCCCGGGGCCTCATCGAGGTAGGCGAGCACCGGGATACCCGGGCCCCCGGCATCTACGCCGGCGGCGACGCGGCCTACGGCCCCTCCGTGGCCATCAAGGCCATCCGGGACGGCGGCATCGCGGCCAAGAGCATGAGCAAGTACATGGGCTACCCCATGGAGACCCCCGCCGCCCCCGCCGGGTTCCTGAAGTTTGACCCCCAGGGCGTGAAGGTCACCAAGGGCGCCGTGGAGAAGGACACCCCCGTGGCCCAGCGCTGCCTGGAGAAAGAGGATTCCACCAGCCTGACCATGGAGGAGGCCGCCGAAGAGGCCCGCCGCTGCATGAACTGCGGGTGCTACTCCGTCAACGCCTCCGACCTGGCCAATGTGATGGTGGCCCTGGGCGCGGAGATCCGCACCACCGGCCACACCTTCCAGGCCCAGGACCTGTTCAGCGCCATGCACGCTGTGGATAAGCTGGAGCCCGGCGAGCTGGTCACCGAGGTGGTCATTCCCAAGCTGCCCGGCTACCGCACCGGCTATCTGAAGCTGCGTCTGCGGGAGTCTGTGGACTTCGCCGTGACCTCCCTGGCCTACGCCTACAAGGAGCAGGACGGCGTCATCGAGGACGCCCGCCTGGTGGCTGGCGGCATCGCCCCCATCCCCGTGCGGCTCACCGCCGCCGAGGAGGTCCTCAAGGGCAAGAAGCCCACGGCGGAGCTGGCCCAGGAGGCCTTCGCCGCCGCCATGAAGGGTGCCAACCCCATGGCCGAGAACGCCTATAAGCTCCAGGAAGTAAAAGCCCAGATCTTCCAGTCCCTGGGCCTGTAAGACCAAAGAAAGCGAACTGTTCCAGGCGGCCGGTGATTTTGCCGGCTGCCTTGGGCGGTTTTAGGGAAGAAACCTATGTGGATTGAAAATCAATACGCCATTACCGCCCTGGACGGCGCTGTCGCGGTGGGCGGGGCGGTGACGGTGGCCCAGCTGCTGGAAGACCCCCTGCTCTGGCAGGAGGCCCGGCCGGTGGCCGAGGCGGTCCGCCGGGACGTGGAAGCGGGGCTGCTCTCGCCGGATCAGACAGCGGAGGCCCTGCTGCGGCAGGACGTCTGCTGTCCCAGCCGGGAGCAGGGCGCCCCCTGCCTGCTGGCGGGAGAGAGGGCCTGCCCCTCCCTGGAAAAGCCCTGCCCCACCGGTTCCGTCATGGGCGGCAAGCGGCTGGAGCCCCCCGCCTGCCAGGCCGCCTGCCCGGCGGGGGTGGACCTGGCGGGCATCCTGCAGCTGCTGCGGGAGGGCTCCCTGCTGGAGGCCCAGCGCACCCTGATGAAATACCTGCCCATGGCCCGCACCGTGTGCCGGGCCTGCGGCCGGTGCGCGGAAGGCTGCGTCAAAAGCCAGCCGGTGGGCCTGGCCAACCTCATGGACTGGCTGGGGGACACCATCGACAGCCACCCGGAGATTTTCTTCATCCCCCCCTCCGGGGACAGCCGGAAGTGGGTGGCGCTGCCGTCCCCCACCCTGGCCGCCCTGTCCGCCGCCTATTACCTGCGGCGCATGGGTAATCACGTGGTGGTTTTGCACGACGGCCCGGCGGAGGCGAGCCTGGCCCCCTTCGGGGAGCGTGCCCTGCCCCTGGCCGGGCGGCTTGCCCGGTACAAGGAGAACCTGGCGGCCATGGGGGTGCTGTTCTCCCCCGGGAGCTTAGAGGCCTGGACCGGGGAGCCCTTCCACCAGGTGCTGGACCTGGAAAGCGCCCCCGCAAAGGGCTGGGACCAGCTGGTGCCGGCCATCGCCTGGGGGGTGGAGGAGGCCCGGAAGCTGAACCTGAGCTACGGCCTGAAGTCCTTCCTGGAGCCGGGCGGCGACTTCTGCACCTTCCAGCGGGAGGGCCTGTCCCGTCCCCCGGTGGGGGAGATCCGGGACGAGGCCCAGGCCTTGGCCGAGGCGGGGCGGTGCCTCAACTGCGCCTGCTACGGGGCCAGCGGCGGCTGCGCCAGCGCCGCGTTGCTGATGCTGGAGACGGTCATCCGCACGGACCGCCGCACCCTGCGGGCCCAGGATTATTTCGCCCAGCTCCAGCCCTGGCGGCAATTTCAGCCGGGGGAGGCGCTGGAGGCCCTGGAGATTCCCATGTGCGGGGACTTCCGGGCTGGGTGCCTCTCCCAGGGGGAGCTGTGCCTGTGCTATGCCTTCCTGGTGGAGGAGGGTAAGATAACCATCCTCCGGCTGGTGGCCGGGGGCGCCGCCCCGGTGCCCGTCCGGCTGTCCGCCGGGGAGCGGGCCCTCCAGGGCCGGCCTTTGCTGGAGCTGGAGCCGGGCCAGGCGGCCCGCCAGGTGATGGAAGCCATAGAGCCCTCCCTCTGCCTGCCCCAGGGCGGGGAGAAAAAGCTGCAGGCCCTGGAAGGCCTGCTGGGACAATGTATCACAGCCGTCCAAAGCGTGTAAGGGGCGGCTGAGTATGGCAAAGAGCGCGCGGCTGCCGCAAGGGCGCGGCAGCCCGGCCTCTGCGCCTAGAAACGGAAGTGATGGGATGAGGATCGGCGCCGTAGTCCTGGCAGCGGGCATCGCCTCCCGTATGGGGGACTTTAAGCCCATGCTGCCTTTGGGAAAAGAGAGCGTCATTCAGAACGTGGTGCGCGTCCTGCAGTCGGCAGGGGCGCGGCAGATCGTGGTGGTCACAGGGTATCGCAGCGAGGTGCTCGTGGACCACCTTAAAAATACGGGCGTTATGTTTGCGGAAAACAAACGCTTCGCCCAGACCAAGATGTTCGATTCGGTGCTCCTGGGGCTGCGGGCCCTGGGGGATACCTGCGACAAGGTGCTGGTCACCCCGGCGGACGTGCCCCTGGTGCGGGTGGACACCGTCCGGGCCCTGCTGGGGGAGGAGGGGCCCTGCGTCCGTCCCCTGTACCAGGGGGAGCCGGGCCACCCCATCCTGCTGGACCGCGCCGTGGTGCCCCTGCTCATGGGCTGCTCCGGGAAGGGCGGCCTGCGGGGGGCTATTCAGGAATTGGGCCTGCCCCTGCGGGACGTGGCGGTGGAGGACGAGAACACCATCTTCGACATCGACACCCCCGACGACTATGTGACTTTGCTCCACCGGGCGGGCCAGCGCCGCATCCGCATGAAGAACCAGCTGGTCATCGGCACCGACGAGCTGTTCTTCGGCTCCGGCTGCGCCCAGCTGCTGGAGATGATCGACCTGACCGGCACCATCACCGCCGCCAGCGAGGCCATGCACATGTCCTACTCCAAGGCCTGGAAAATGCTGAACAAGATGGAGGAGCAGCTGGGGGACAAGGTGGTCATCCGCTCCAACGGGGGCAGCGAGGGGGGCAGCACCTCCTTAACGGACCGGGGCAGGCAGCTGCTGCGGGCCTACCGGGGCATGCAGCAGGAGCTGAGCCAGGCCGGGGAGGCCCTGCTGCGAAAATATTTTGGCGACACATTCTGAGGTGACTTCCATGGCGATCCTTTATCTTGTCCGGCACGGCGAGGCCCAGCCAGTGGGCTCCTGCTGCGTGGGCTGCGGCACCGACCTGCCCTTGACCGAAACAGGCCGCCGCCAGGGGCAGGAGCTGGGCCGGTGCTTCCGGGGCCTGGACCCCGGGCCGGTCTACACCAGCCCCCTGCGCCGCTGCCGGGAGACCGCCCGGCTGCTGGCGGGCCCCTGTCGGGAGCTCCAGGTCTGCCCCGGCCTGCGGGAGCTGGACATGGGCTGCTGGGATGGCCTCCCCTTCGAGATGATCCGCCGGGACTACCCCGAGCTCTACGCGGCTAGGGGAGAGGATCACAGCCTCCAGCCCCCCGGGGCGGAGAGCTATCCCGCTGCCGCGGCCCGCATGGAGCAGGCCCTGGCCGCCATCGCCCAGCAGCTGGGTCCGGTAGGGGAGGGGGCAGTCCTGTGCCACAGCGGGGCCCTGCGGGCCTTCCTGTGCCAAATCACCGCCACCCCCTACCGGGAGAACCGCCGGTGGAAGCTGCCCCACGGCAGCGTCACCATCTTAGAGCACAGCCCCACGGGTTGGCAGCTGCTGGGGGCGGGGCTCCCCGCTGACCAGCGCCCCGACGATGGAGCCATCGCGGGCTTGTGGGAAACATACGGCGCCGGGGAGCGGGCTCAGCGCCACTGCCAGGCCGTGGCGGAGAAGACGGCGTTCCTGTGCCGCGGCCTGGCGGAGGCCGGGGTGGTCCTGGACGAGGATCTGGTGCGCAAAGCGGCGCTCCTCCACGATTTGCGGCGGCAGGAGCCCCGCCACGCCCGGGCCGGGGCCCGGCTGCTGCGGCGGCTGGGGTACTTCCGGGTGGCGGCGGTAGTGGCCGCCCACGAGGACCCTGACTGCCCGCCCCAGTTGGATGAGGTGGGCCTCCTCTATCTGGCGGATAAGCTGGTCCAGGAGGACCGGGAGGTGGGGATCGAAGCGCGCTTTGCCGCCAGTCTTGCGAAGTGCGCCACCGAGGAAGCAAAACAACAGTGGGAGCGCAGGCTGCGCCACGCCCAGGCCCTGGAGGGCCTGATCCGGCAGCACCTGCACCGTTTGTAACAGGGAGATGTGTTTATGGGTGATCCGTTGAGAGAATTGAAACAGTGGGAGGAAGCGGGACAGGATGTCCTGCTGGTGCTGGCGGTGGAGCGAGACGGCCCCACCCCCGGGGCCAACGGCGCCAAGATGCTGGTAGCCGGCAGGGGCCGTTTCTCCGGCACTATCGGCGGGGGACGCCTGGAGCTCTACTGCCAGGAGCGGGCCTTAGAGCTGCTGGAGCAGAAGCGCTCCGGACTGGAGCGGCTGGAGCTCCACCCGGAAGGGGCCGGGGACCTGGGCATGATCTGCGGCGGGGAGGTGACCGTGTGGTTCCAGTACCTGCCCGGCGGCCGCCTGCCGGAGGAGCCGGGCCAAGGGCCCGCCTACCTGCTGCTGGAGCAGGGCCAGGGCCAGAGCCGGGCCCTCCTCTGCCATAGGGAGCAGCTCCCCGCGGGGGTGAAGCTCCGGGGCGGCATGGCCTTTACCCGGGAGGCCGCCGCCTGCCGCTACGTGGAGCGCCTGGAGCCCCCCAGGCAGGTGTATGTGTTCGGGGCGGGCCACGTGGCCCAGGCCCTGGCTCCCGGCCTGGTGGCTCTGGGCTTTGGGTGCCGTGTTTACGACGACCGGCCGGACTTCGCCGTGGCCGGGAACTTCCCCCCCGAGGCCCAGGTCACTTTGGCCGACCTGGAACACCTGGAGGAGGCATGCAATCAGATCGGCGAGGAGGACTTCGTCTGCGTGATGACCCACGGCCACAGCCACGACTACGCCGTGGTGCGCCAGGTGTTGGGGACGAAAGCCGCCTACATCGGGGTGATCGGCAGCTCGAAAAAAGCCGCCGCCACTCGGGAGCGCCTGGAGGGGGAGGGCTTTGGCCCGGCGGACATCGCCCGGCTTACCACCCCCATCGGGCTTTCCATCGGGGCGGAGACCCCACAGGAAATCGCCGTCAGCATCTTGGCCCAGCTGGTGGAACAGCGGGCCAGCCTGCGGAACGGGCAGTAACCGAGACCACAACCGGCGGCTCGCCGCCATGAGATAAAAGGAGTGCATACCATGAAATTGATCCGTACAGAGGACGCGGTAGGCCAGGTGCTCTGCCACGACATCACCCAGATCATCCCCGGGGTCACCAAGGACGCGGTGTTCCGCAAGGGGCACATCGTCCGGGAGGAGGACATCCCGGTGCTGCTCAGCGTTGGGAAGGAGCACCTCTACGTCTGGGAGAACGACGAGACCAAGCTCCACGAGAACGACGCCGCCCAGATTCTGCGCCAGATCTGCCAGGGGGAGAACATGGAGGCCACAGAGCCCAAGGAGGGGAAGATCGAGCTCATCGCCGCTTGCGACGGCCTGTTTCTGGCCGAACTAGAGCGCCTCCGGGCAATAAACAGCCTGGGGGAGATGATGATCGCCACCCGGCCCAGCGGCTTCGTGGTGAAGAAGGGGGACAAGCTCTGCGGCACCCGGGTGATCCCCCTGGTCATCGAGAAGGAGAAGATGGAGCGGGCCAAGCAGGCGGCGGGGGAGCAGCCCCTGCTGCGGCTGCTGCCCCTAAAGCAGAAGCGGTACGGGGTGGTCACCACCGGCAGCGAGGTAGCCGCCGGGCGGATCACCGACCAGTTCACCCCGGTCATCCAGGCCAAGCTGGCCGAGTTCGGCTGCCAGATGGTCTCTCACGTGGTGCTGGGGGACGACAACGCCGCCATCACCGCCGCCATCCGGCAGATGCTCCAGGAGGGCTGCGAGATGGTGTTCTGCACCGGCGGCATGAGTGTGGACCCCGACGACAAGACGCCCCTGGCCATCCGCAACACCGGAGCCAGGGTGATCAGCTACGGGGCGCCGGTGCTGCCGGGGGCCATGTTCCTGGTGTCCTACATGGAGGACGGCCGGCCCGTCTGCGGCCTGCCCGGCTGCGTCATGTACGCCAAGCGCACCATTTTCGACCTGGCCCTGCCCCGGCTGCTGGCGGACGAGCCCATCACCGGGGAGTGGCTGGCGGGCCTGGGCAACGGGGGCCTGTGCCTCAACTGTCCCGAGTGTCACTTCCCCAACTGCGGCTTTGGCAAGGGGGTGTGACCGTGGACGGCGAGTTTACCCATGTGGACCAGGCGGGCAACGCCCGCATGGTAGACGTAAGCGGCAAGGCGGTCACCCACCGCACCGCCGTGGCCCAGGGGACCATCACCATGAGCGGGGAGTGCTTTGCTCTGGTAAAGGCAGGCCGCATGAAGAAAGGGGACGTGCTGGGGGTGGCCCAGGTGGCGGGTATCATGGCCGCCAAGCGCACCAGCGACCTGATCCCCCTGTGCCATATCCTGAACCTCACCAAGTGCCAGGTGGAGTTCACCCTGCTGGAGGACCGCCGCGCCATCCAGGCCCGGTGCACTGTCTCCTGCGACGGCAAGACCGGCGTGGAGATGGAGGCCCTCACCGGGGCCTCCGTGGCCCTGCTCACCGTCTACGACATGTGCAAGGCTGTGGACAAGCGGATGGTGCTTTCGGACATCCGCCTGCTGGAAAAGCACGGGGGCAAAAGCGGCGACCTGGTCTTTGAGGGAACGCCATGAGAGACCGGTTTGACCGCACAATCGACTACATCCGCTTCTCCATCACCGACCGGTGCAACCTGCGCTGCCAGTACTGCATGCCCCAGGGGGTGCCCCTGGGCTGCCACCAGGACCTGCTCACCTTCGAGGAGTTTTTGCAGGTGGCCCAGGCGGCGGTGGAGCTGGGGGTCACCCGGTTCAAGGTCACCGGGGGCGAGCCCCTGGTGCGCCGGGGGTGCTTGGACTTCCTTCGCCGGCTGAAAGCCCTGCCCGGGGTGGAGCAGGTCACCCTCACCACCAACGGGGTGCTGCTGGCCCCCCTGGTGCCGGCCCTGAAAGAGATGGGCCTGGACGGGGTGAACATCAGCCTGGACGACCCCACCCCCGCGGGGTTCCGGGCCATCACCGGCTTCGACCTGCTCCCCCCGGTGCTGGAGGGCCTTTCCGCCTGCGTGGCCGCGGGGATCAGGACCAAGCTCAACTGCGTGCTGCTCCCCGGCTGTGAGGAACGGCTGCCCGCCATGGCAGCCTTTGCCCAGGGCCAGCCGGTGGACGTGCGCTTCATCGAGGTGATGCCCATCGGCGAGGGGGCCCGCCACCCCGGCCCCACCCAGGAGCAGGCTCTGGCTATCCTGCGGCGGCGCTGGCCGGACCTCCGCCCGGTGGAGGAGACCCGGGGCAACGGCCCCGCCCACTACTACGCCAGCGCGGGCCTTGTGGGCCGTATCGGCATGATTGACGCGGTGAGCCACAAATTCTGCGCCGGGTGCAACCGGGTACGGCTCACCAGCACCGGGGTGCTCAAGCCCTGCCTCTGCTACGGGGAGGGCGCCGACCTGCGGGCCGTCCTCCGGGGCGGCGCCCCGGGGGAGCTGAAACAGGTCCTGGCCGCCGCCATTTGGAACAAACCCCAGGCCCACTGCTTCGACAGCGGGACCCGGATCACAGAACACAAGAATATGAGTGAGATCGGAGGATAAGTACCATGGGAAAAGTAATCGCCATCTGTACCAGCCCCGCCCGGGGCACCCAGAAGCACCAGGTGCCCGCCGCCCGCTTTACGGTGGAGTGGGGCATCGAGGGGGACGCCCACGGGGGCAGCTGGCACCGGCAGGTGAGCTTGCTCTCCGCGGATAAGATCGCCGCCTTCAACGCCCGGGGGGCCAATGTCCAGCCCGGCGCCTTCGGGGAGAACCTGGTGGTGGAGGGCTTCGACTTCCGCGCCCTGCCCGTGGGCACCCTGCTGCGCTGCGGCGACGTGCTGCTGGAGATGACCCAGATCGGCAAGGAATGTCACAGCCACTGCGAAATTTTCAAGCGCATGGGGGAGTGCATCATGCCCACCCAGGGGGTGTTCGCACGGGTGTTGGAGCCCGGCGAGATCCGCGTGGGGGACGAGATGGAGATCCAGCCCCGGACAGAGCCCCGGCCCTGGCAGGCCGCGGTCATCACCCTCAGCGACAAGGGCGCCAGAGGGGAGCGCCGGGACGAGAGCGGCCCCGCCATCGCAAAGCGCTTAACGGAAGCGGGCTATGAGGTGGTGGAGCAGCTGCTCCTGGCGGACGAGGCCGCCCCCCTGAAGGCCCAGCTTATGCGCCTGGCGGACCAGCGCCAGCTGGACCTGATCCTGACCACCGGCGGCACCGGCTTCGGGCCCCGGGACATCACCCCCGAGGCCACCTTGGCGGTGGCCCACCGCAGCGCCCCCGGCATCGCCGAGGCCATGCGGGCGGCGTCCCTGGCCATCACCCCCCGGGCCATGCTGTCCCGGGCGGCCTCGGTCATCCGGGGCAAGACCCTCATCATCAACCTGCCCGGCAGCCCCAAGGCCTGCATGGAGTGCATGGATGTCTTTCTGGACACCATCCCCCACGCCATGGGGCTGCTCCGGGGCGCGGTAGAGGACTGCGCCCGGAAGTAATTCCTTACCATGTTATAAGCGTGTAAATCCACGTTTATAAAATACATGCCCCCGAACAGGGGGAAAGGAGAATGTACCATGAAAGCACGAAACGCAATAACAAAGCTGCTGGCCCTGGGGCTGGCCCTGGCCCTGGCGGGCTGCTCCTCCGCCCCGGCGGAGAACACCTCCAGCGGCCAGACGGACAGCGCCCCGGCCAGCTCCGCGGTGAGCCAGCCCTCTTCCCAGCTGGAGGACAGCGAAAGCGCCGCCGGGGAGGAGGCCCTCACCGGGGAGGTGGTGGTGTTCGCCGCCGCCTCCCTGACGGAGACCCTCACGGAGCTTCAGGCGAGCTTCCAGGAGGACCACCCGGCGGTGGAGATCACCTTCAACTTCGACTCCTCCGGCACCTTAAAGACCCAGATTGAGGAGGGGGCGGCCTGCGACCTGTTCCTCTCCGCGGGCCAGAAGCAGATGGACCAGCTGGACAGCGAGGCCGACCCCGCCGTCAACACCGACGGCCTGGACTTCGTGGACAGCGCCACCCGCCTGGACCTGCTGGAAAACAAGGTGACCCTCTGCGTGCCCGAGGACAACCCCAAGGGCATCGACAGCTTCGACAGCCTGGCGGAAGCCCTCACCGGCGGGGACATCCTGTTCTGCATGGGCAACAGCGACGTGCCCGTGGGCCAGTACACCCAGGGCATCCTGGCGTATTACGGCCTGGATGAGGAAGCCCTGGCCCAGGCCGGGACCATCACCTACGGCACCAACGTGAAGGAGGTCACCACCCAGGTGAAAGAGGGCAGCGTGGACGCCGGGGTGGTCTACTGCACCGACGCCTACAGCGCCGGCCTCACCGTGGTGGACACCGCCACCGAGGACATGTGCGGCCAGGTGATCTACCCCGCCGCCGTGTTAAAGACCGCGGAGAACCCCCGGGCAGCCCAGGCCTTCCTGGACTACCTCACCGGCGAGGAGGCTATGGCCGTATTCGCCGAAGTGGGATTCTCCCCCGCGCCTTAAACGAGCAAAACCGCGGCCCTGGCCATTGTCCCAGGGCTGGAAGGAATGATACGATGGATTGGTACCCACTTTGGAACTCTTTGCGCATCGCGGCCATCAGCAGCGTGGTGGTGTTCTTTACGGGCATCGCCGCCGCCTATTACGCCGCCCGGCTGCCCCGGGTGGTAAAGGGCGTGCTGGATGTGGTGCTCACCCTGCCCATGGTGCTGCCCCCCACGGTGTGCGGCTATTTCCTGCTGCTGGTGTTCGGGGTCAAACGGCCCTTGGGGATGCTCCTGGACCAGCTGGGCCTCCGCTTTGTGATGACCTGGTACGGCGGCATCCTGGCCGCCGTGGTGGTGGCCTTCCCCCTGATGTACCGCACCGCCCGGGGCGCCTTCGAGAGCTTCGACCCGGACCTGGCCGCCTCTGGCCAGACCCTGGGGCTCTCCAACACCTTCATTTTCTGGCGGGTGCGTATGCCCGCCTGCAAGCAGGGCATCCTGGCGGGGGCCGTGCTGGCCTTTGCCCGGGCCCTGGGGGAGTACGGCGCCACCAGCATGCTCATCGGCTACACCCCGGGCAAAACGGCCACCATCTCCACCACGGTGTACCAGCTGTGGCGCACCAACGACGAGCAGGGCGCCATGCTGTGGGTCCTGGTGAACCTGGCCATCAGCGCGGTGGTGCTGCTGGCGGTAAACCTGCTGGAGGGCCGAAGGAACAAGAAGGCGGTGAAGCTATGAGCCTGCGGATCGATATCCACAAACAGCTGGGGGATTTCTCCCTGGACGTGGCCCTGGAGGCCAGCCCCGACAGCCCGGAACTGCTGGGCCTGCTGGGAGCTTCCGGCTGCGGGAAGAGCCTCACTCTAAAATGTATCGCCGGGATTGAGAGGCCGGACCGGGGCAAAATCACCCTGGACGGCCAGGTGCTCTTCGACTCGGACCAGGGCATCGACCTGCCGCCCCAAAAGCGGCGGGTGGGCTACCTGTTCCAGAACTACGCCCTGTTCCCCAACATGACGGTGGCCCAGAATATCCTCTGCGGCCTGCGGTGGCAGAAGGACAAGGCCGCCCGCCGGGAGGCCCTGGCCCACATGGTCTCCCTGCTGCGGCTGGAGGGCCTGGAGCACCGCCGCCCCCACCAGCTCTCTGGGGGCCAGGCCCAGCGGGTGGCCCTGGGGCGCATCCTGGTCAACCGCCCCCGGCTGCTGCTCTTGGACGAGCCCTTCAGCGCCCTGGACAGCCACCTGCGGGACCGGCTCCAGCTGGAGCTGCGGGAGCTGCTGGCCGGCTGCGGGCTGCCGGCCCTGCTGGTCACCCACAGCCGGGACGAGGCCTACCACCTGTGCCACCGCATCGCCGTGCTGGACCAGGGGCAGCTGCTGGCCGTAAAAGAGAAGAAAGCCCTTTTCGCCGACCCGGGGAGCATCCGGGCCGCCTCCCTCACCGGCTGCAAGAACATCGCCCCTGCCCGCAAGACAGGCCCCTGCCAGGTGGAGGTGCCCGACTGGGGCATCCGGCTGGACACCGCCGCCCCCGTGGGCGACGGCGTGAAGGCCGTGGGCATCCGGGCCCACTACTTCAACCCCAAATCCGCCCAGAACCGGGCCCCCGTCACCTTTGTCCGGGAGATGGAGGAGCCCTTCGAGTGGATCGTGGAATTCCGCTACGCGGGTCAGGACCCGGCGAGCCCGCCCCTCTGGTGGCGGGTCCCCAAGGACCGCCGCCCCGGGCAATTCCCCGACGCCTTCGGCGTCGCCCCCCAGAACGTCCTGCTCCTCTACCGCTAAATCAAAAGGAAGGCTTCTCCCGGGGGAACCGGGAGAAGCCTTCCTTGCGTGTGATGGGCCTTGTGTTCCCCCGCCACTTCCCGTATAATAGAGCCAGAGGAGCCGCTGGCCGCCGGGGCCGGGGGAGAGAGGAGAGTAAGAGCATGAAAGCTGAGGATTTGAAACTGCCGCCCCAAAATTACACCCTGCTGCAGTCGTGGGCAGACGCGGAGACGCCCGGGACCTTTGCCCACGCCTTCCACACCGCGCTGGCGGAGATCGAGGACTCTCCGCAAAGCAATCTGACCGCCCACTACAACGAGGACAATTCGTCTTCGCAAAAGGCCGCCTCTGTTTGCGTCACCATCAATGGGTACCACGAAAGGCTCCGCCGAAGATTGGACCATAGGATGCAGCAGTACGTCCTGGACCACGGCGGCGTCATCGACTCCTGGCCTGACCCTGCCTCCATCTGGACAAAGTCCAGCGATCTGGCGGAGGGCACCCAGTTCGTGTTCGACTATTTCGGGGAGGACTACACCGCAGACCTGTTCGGCGGCGCGTCCCGGCGCTCGCCGAACCTCATTTACCGCAACACCTACGAGTATCCTTACAACCGGCCCCTGGAGGACCGCCGGAAGTTGCTGGAGCAGGTGGCGGAAACGGGAAAGCGGGAGCGGGGCTTCCTGCCCCGGCTGGGGTATGCCCTGGTGGTGCTCTACTGCCTCTTTGGGGCCGCCTCCATCCTGGCGGAGCTCATCGCCGGCAAAGGCCAGGCCCTCATGGACCTGCCCAGCCCCTGGGGCGCGGAGGGCGCCCTGTCCCTGGTGGTGGGCGGCCTGTGGTTCGTCCTCACCCTGCCGTTGCGGCTGTACCTCTTCGCCATGGACTTTTTCCGCAACTTCCCCACAGACCTTATTTTCATCCTCATCCCCATCCTTTTCCTGGGGTTCCTCCTGTTCTGGGTGTATATCTTCGGCTCGACCCTGGTCAAAATGAGTAAGGCCACCCGCCAGGGAAAATCGGCCCAGAAGAAGCTGGACGCCCTGCTGCAAAGCACCGAATACCGCCAGGCCCGCCAGCGGGAAGAGGAGGAGAAGCAGATGGCCGAGGCCTGGCACCGGGCCTGGTACGACTGGCTGCGCTCCGTCCGGCCCAAGGCCGTGGAATACCGGGACTAGGACGGGGAGGAGGACCCCAGCCAGGAATAACACAAAAAAGCGCCGGGCAAGCTACCCGGCGCCTCTGGCACCCCCTACCAGAATCGAACTGATAATTGTCCCTTAGGAGGGGACCGTTATATCCATTTAACTAAGGGGGCGTACCGCCGCAGCCGCCCTTTTGGCGGACTGCCGCTCTTGTATTCTACCCCAGCGGGGAGATTTTGTCAATTTGAAATTGGGAAAAATCGAAAAATAACTTGCATTTTTCCCCACATCGTGGTATCATAATTTCTGCGTTATTTGGGAAGTAAGGAGGTGTGACTCATGCCCAACATCAAATCGGCGAAGAAGCGCGTCAAGGTGATCGCCACCAAGACCCTGCAGAACAAGACCATCAACTCCCGGCTCAAGACCGAGATCAAGCGTGCCAATGCCGCCATCGAGAACAACGAGGCGAACAAGGCGGAAGTGGTCAAGGCCGCCATCAAGCGGATCGACCAGGCTGCTGCCAAGGGGGTCCTCCATAAGAATACCGCTTCCAGAAAGAAGTCTGCCCTGGATAAGAAGCTGAACGCAGGCGCCTGAGGAACGGAAAAACAGCGAACGTGCAAGACAGCGCGCAGGGATTTTCCCTGCGCTGTTTTTTTCTTCGGAAGTTGACTTTTCCGGCGAAATTGGGTATCATATACAAAAAGGGGAGTGCCCCGGCCCCATGGGCGCTTTCCTGAACCAGCGAAAGGAAGGTCAGGCGTTATGAAAAAAGGTAGCAAGCTGGCGTTATTCCTGGGTGTTGTGGCTGCTGTGGCGGCTCTTGTTGCCGCGGTCACCGCTCTGCTCCTGTATCTGGACAAGAAAAAGGACGACGAGGAGCTGGAGCACTATCTGGACTGCTCCATCCAGTAACGAAACGTCACAGTCATTTTGGCGCCAGGCGGCGTGGGTGTGTTTCCCATGCCGCTTTTTTGCGAGCAGGGGC
>LBJMC04202__coassemble_1187_pt1 | contig 14012 bp, 17 predicted proteins | sample LBJMC04202__metabat2_high_PE_010 | metagenome-assembled genome bin LBJMC04202
CCATCATAAAGCCGTCCAGGGGGGTCAGGCCCATGCTGGTGTCGATGACCTTGCCCTGCTCAATGGCGGTGATGGAGGACCCGTTGCCCAGGTGGCAGGTGATCATCTTCAGGTCCTTCAAGTCCTTGCCCATCAGCTGGGCACAGCGGTGGCTCACGTACCGGTGGGAGGTGCCGTGGAAGCCGTAGCGGCGGACGGCGTACTTCTCGTAGTACTCGTAGGGGACGTTGAACATGTAGGCCTTGGGGGGCATGGTGGCGTGGAAGGAGGTGTCGAACACCACCACCTCGGGCACGCTCTCGCCGAATACCTCCCGGCAGGCCCGGATGCCCTGACTGTGGGCCTTGTTGTGCAGGGGGGCCAAGGGGATGAGGCTCTCAATGTCCTCGATGACTTTCTCGGTGACCAGCACGGACTCGTGGAAGATGGCGCCGCCCTGCACGATGCGGTGGCCGACGGCGGCCACTTCGTCCAGGCTCTGGATCACGCCGTACTCCTGGTCCATCAGGGCGTTTTTCACCTGCATGAACGCGGCGGTGTGGTCCAGCATATTCACGTTTTTGTGGAGCTCTCTCCCGTCGGCAGTCTTGTGGGTGAAGATGCCCCCCGGCATGCCGATGCGCTCACAGTTGCCCTTGCAGACCATGGACTCATTGTCCATGTCGATGAGCTGGTACTTCAAAGAGGAGCTGCCCGCGTTGATCACTAGAATTTTCATGTTCCTAACCTCATCCTTTCGCCTTTGGAGACGCGCCGCGCCCCGCCGGTCACAAATAACTTTCCGCACGCCCTTGCAATCCGGGGAGCGGATACGGTATGATAAAGACAAGGGGCCGGGACGACCCAGCCTCCAGTTGAGACTATTCCATTTTAATACATAACTCGTGTAAATTCAAGGAGTTTCCCGTAAAATGCCTGAGAAAATGAAGATCGCCGCCGTGATATGCGAGCTGAACCCCCTGCATCAGGGCCACCAGGCCCTGTTTTCCCACGCCAAAAGCCGCTGCCAGGGGCTGGTGTGCGTGCTCTCAGGGAACTATGTCCAGCGGGGGGAGCCCGCCGTCCTGGACAAATGGGCCAGGACCAGGCTGGCCCTGGCAAGCGGCGCGGACCTGGTGCTGGAGCTGCCCCTGCCCTGGGCCATGGCCGGGGCGGAGCGCTTTGCCGCCGGGGGCGTGGCCTTGGTGAATGGCCTGGGGAACGTGGACACCCTGTTCTTCGGCAGCGAGGAGGGGGACGCCCCCCGGCTGAGGGAGCTGGCGGAGACCCTGCTCTCCCCCGGGTTTTCCCGGGCGTTACGAGAGGAGGACACAGCCCTGCCCTTTGCGGTGCGGCGGCAGCGGGCCGCGGCCCGCCTGGTGGGGGCAAATGCCGCCGCCCTCCTCGAGAAGCCCAACTGCATTTTGGGTGTGGAGTACCAAAAAGCCCTGCTGGCCCAGGGGAGCAGCATAAAAGCCGAGGCCTTCCCCCGGCTGGGGGCGGGCCACGACGTGCCCGAGGCACAGGGGCCCATCCTCTCCGCCAGCCAGGCCCGGGAGCTGCTGGCCCGGGGGGAGCCGGCCGCCGGCCGGCTGCCGGCGGTCACCGAAGAGGTTTGGCGGCAGGAGGCGGCCCTGGGCCGGGCGCCGGCGCTGCTCTCCCGTCTGGAGATGGCCGTATTATGTAAACTTAGAACCATGGGGCCCCAGGACTTCGCCGCCCTGCCCGACGTCAGCGAGGGCCTGGAGTACCGGCTGTACCAGGCTGCCCGCCAGGCCGGGAGCCTGGAGGAACTGTACATGCGCGTCAAGTCGAAGCGGTATCCCCTGGCCCGGGCCCGGCGGCTGGTGCTGGCGGCGTTCCTGGGTGTAAAGGAGGAAGACTTGCCAAAGCTCCCCCCCTACCTGCGGGTGCTGGGGATGACAGAGCTGGGGCAGCGCGTTTTGCGGCAGGTCTCCCCCACCCTGCCCCTGGCGGCCCGGCCCGGGGATTTCCAGAAGCTGGGGGGCCAGGCCCTGGAGCTGTTCCAGCTGGAGGCCAAAGCCGGGGACCTGTACGGGCTGTGCTGCCCGGTCCCCCAGCCCTGTGGCAGGGACTACCGGGAAAAAATCGTAAAGACAATGGGGTGAGGCTGTGAAACAGTACGGCGCAAAGACCATCATCCTGGCGATCCTCCTGCAGCTGGGCATCACCTTTGTGGTGGCGGCGGCGTGCGGCCTGGTGTGCGCGGTACTCATGCTGCCCCTGGGGTTCCAGTACGACGGGCTGTGGGCCATCGTGGTGTTCTTCTTCTTCGGGAGCGTGCTGTCCCGCCCCCTCTCCCTGGTGGCGGAGGCGCTGCCCAAGGCATTGTACGCCGCCAAAATGCTGCCCCTGTGGGGGCGCGGCTGTGCTATCTGTTCCTGGACGCCGCTGCCACGGCCCTTCCCCTGGCGGCGGTGGACCTGGTGATGGACTCCGTCACGGCGCCCTGGCCTTGGCCGGGCTGGTGCTGGCCCTGCCTTGGGTCAAGGACATCGGAAAGGAAAAGCAGAAGTAGCGGGAAGCCCCCGCCCTCTCCGGCCTGTTTCACAGGCCGCCCCCCGCCCGGGGCGGGGGCCGCGCCGCGCCTGGGCGCGCCGCGAGAGAGGGCGGGGGCCCTCCACAAACAGCCAGCCCTCCCAAACAGGAGGGCTGTTTTTTTTACAGGTTCCGCAAGCCCTTGGGGTAGCGGTTTTTCAAGCGGCCGGAGGAGGCCTTGCCGAAGCCGGTGGTCACCCCGGCCACGCACACGGCGGTGTAGCCCTTGGCGTCACAGTCGATCTCTTCCCCCCGGAGGAAGGCGGCCAGCCGGGGGTCCTGGAGGGAGAGGTCCAGGGACTGGCGCAGCTCCGCCCGAGAGCGGCTCATAAAAAAGCCATGGCAGGGCTCCAGGCGCTTGCCCCGGACCTCCGCCAGCTCCACCCCGGCCCGGAGCACCCCCAGCCCGGAGAGCTCCGGCAGGGCCGGGGGCACAAGGAGCACCCGGCCGCCCACCAGGGCCATCCCCTCCGGCACAGGACCGGCGCAGAGCTCCTGGTACAAGGCCTGGGCCAAAGCCCGCTCCTGCTTGGGGATCTGGGGCGAGAAAGCCCCGGCCCGGCAGGGGTTCTCCCCCACCCGGCGGAATTTGGCCACAAAGTGGCCCTCGCCCCCGTCCATGGGGTAGATGCGCAGGGCGGGCATCCCCAGGGCCGGCCGGCCAAAGGGGACGGCGATGGGCTCCAGGGCAAACTCCGGATGGCGCTGCAGGAAGGCACGCACCGTGCCCTCGTTCTCCTCCTGGGAGAAGGTGCAGGTGGAGTAGACCAGGACGCCCCCCTCCCCCACCGCCAGAGCGGCGGAGTCGAGAATAGCCCCCTGGCGCTGGGCGCAGGCTGCCGGGGACTGGGGCGTCCACTGGGCCAAGGCCTCCGGGTCCCGGCGGAACATGCCCTCCCCGGAGCAGGGGGCGTCCACCAGCACCCGGTGGAAATAGCCCCGCAGCCCCTCACAGAGGGCCTTGGGGTGGCAGGAGGACACCACGGCGTTTTTGGCCCCCATGCGCTCCAGGTTGGAGAGCAGGGCCCCGGCCCGGCTGCGGACGATCTCGTTGGACCAGAGGAGGCCGGTGTTTCCCAGCAGCCCGGCAATCTGGGTGGACTTGCCCCCGGGGGCGGCGCACAGGTCCAGCACCCGCTCCCCGGGCTGAGGGTCCAGCACCGTCACCGCCGCCGCGGCGGAGGGCTCCTGGGCGTAGCACATGCCCGCGTGGTGGGCGGGCAGGGGGCCGGGCTTGAAGTCGCCGGGGGCGTAGCTGGCCAGAGGCGAAAAGGGCGTGGGCTCCCAGGGGAAGGGCAGGCAGGCCGCAAGGGTCTCTTTTGTGCACTTCAGGGGGTTGAAGCGCAGGCCCTTGCGGGCGGGCTCTTCGTAGCAGGCCAAAAAGGCGGGGTACTCCTCCCCCAGCTGGGCTTTCATGGCGTCGAGGAACGCCTGGGGCAACTCCATAGGAATCTTCCTTTCCAATCATGGGTCAAAGCGGGGCAAAACAGGGCGGATGACGGGCAAAACAGGGCAAAATCGAGCATAAAACGGGCTGGGACGGGCCATACTAAGGGCGAAAAGAGGGCGGGAACGCCGCCGATATTTTCGCTTTTGCAGAGAAAGGATGGTCACAGCCATGAGCAAGCAGAACAGCAAGCAGGACATGTCCCAGCAGAAACCGCGCCAGGACGGCCAGAACAGCAAGCCCAGCCAGTGCGACCCCAGCACCAAGGGACAGGACAGCCGCAGAGAGCCCGGCAGCCACTGCTGACCAGGACCTACGGGAAACAGCCCGGCAGGCAGACGCCCGCCGGGCTGTTTCTGTTGGGGGCGGGGGCGGCGGCCCGGAGGGCCGCCTGCCGGCGAAGGGCTCAGCCCTTGTCCTTGCGCAGGCCTTGGAGCAGCTCTTTCAGAGGCTTGTCGTCGGGGTGGGCGGAACGGAAGCCCTCGCCGGTGATCTGGCCCGCGTCGCCTACGATGACGAAGGCGTCCCGGTCCTCCTCCCGGATGATGGCCTGGACCTGGAACACCTCGAACCGGCGCACGGCGCAGAGCATGGTCTCCCCGGGCTCGTTGGTATAGCCCCCGTGGGAGTCCAGGTAGGTGACGGTGCGGTCCACCTCCCGGATGATCCGGTCCCCCATCTGCCGCACCTTGGGGGACATGACGAAGAACAGCTTGCCCGTGCCCACGTCGGTGCCGTAGAGGATGGAGTCGATAAGCCGGGTGGACACAAAGATGACGATGCAGGCGTACATGGCGTTCTCGATGCTGCCGTACACAAAGGCGGAGGCCAGGACGATGAGGCCGTCCACCGCCAGCATCAGCTTGCCCATGGACAGGTGGGGCATCCGGCGGCCCAGCAGCCGGGCCAGCATATCCGTGCCGCCGGTGGTGGCCCCCCGCAGGAAGGTGAGGGACAGGCCCAGTCCCTCGCACAGGCCGGCGAAGAGGGCCACTAAGATCATGTTGCCCTGGTAGGAGGGGACGATGGGGGCCAGCAAATCGATGGCTACAGAGGACAGGAGGATGGCCGCCACGGATTTAGCCACCAGCTTGTAGCCGATCTCCACCACGGCCCAGAGGATGATGGGGATATTGATGAGGAAGGCCACCAGGCCGATGGGGGTGGAGAACAGGTAGTTGAGCATGGTGGCGATACCTGTCACCCCGCCGGGGGCGATGTTGTTGGGAGAGGTGAAGGCGTTGACCGACACGGCGTACACCACCGCCCCCGCGGCCATAAAGGCCAGGTCCAATAAAATGGTTTTTACCCGTTTCATGGCGTGTCCTCCCCGATAATCCAGGCGAAGAGCTGCCGCAGCCGGGCGCTCTCCCCCTGTAAGTGAAGCCAGCCGAAGAGGGCCTCCAGCGCGGTGGCGCCGTGGTAGTCCTCTACGGTGGCGTTTTTGGGCACGTGGCCCACGTGGGCGTTGCGGCCCCGGAGGGCGGTGTCCCGCTCCGCCTCGGTGAGCTGGGGCCACAGCTGCCGCAGGGCCTTGGCCTGGGCCTGGCAGCACACCAGCTCCACCTTTTTGGCGTTGAGCTTTTTCACCGGGCAGTTGCCCTGGGCCACGATGTGCTCCCGGGCCAGCAGCTCGTAGACCACGTCCCCCACAAAGGCCAGGGTCAGCGGGCTCAGGTCCCGCAGCGGTGCTTCCACAGCGCTCCCCCCTTTACTCTATAAAGTCAAATTCCAGGTCATACAGGTCTACCGTGTCCCCCTCCTGGCAGCCGGCGTCCCGCAGGGCGTCGATGACCCCGGTCTGGATGAGCACCCGCTGGAAGTACTGGAGGGACTCGGTCTCGTCGAAGTCGATGGTGTTCATGATCTTCAGCAGCCAGGGGGCTTTGACAAAGTACACCCCATCCTGCTGGGTGACCTCCACCTGGCCCCGCTGGAGGGTCTCCACCGGTGCCAGGGCCGGGGCCTCGGGGGTAAACTGCCGGATGGGCGGCAGCTTGGCCAGGGCAGCGGAGATGGCGTTCAAGAGCTCGTCCACCCCGTGGCGGATGGGGGCCATGATGGGGAAGAACTGGTAGCCCTGGGCCTCCACAAAGGCCTGGAAGTCCGCCACCTGCTCATCGGTGGCCAGATCGCACTTGTTGCCCGCCACCAGCATGGGGCGCTGGGAGAGCTCGGGGTTGAACTTCTGCAGCTCCTCATTGATGACCCGGAAGTCCTCCTTGGGGTCGCGGCCCTCGCTGCCGGCCACGTCCACCACGTGGACCAGCAGGCGGCAGCGCTCTACATGGCGCAAAAACTGGTGGCCCAGGCCCACCCCCTGCCAGGCACCCTCGATGAGGCCGGGGATGTCGGCCATGACGAAGGAGCGGCCGGCCTCCAGCCGGACCACCCCCAGCACCGGGGAGAGGGTGGTGAAGTGGTAGTTGGCGATGTTGGGCTTTGCCTCGCTGACCACGGACACCAAGGTGGATTTGCCCACATTGGGGAAGCCCACCAAGCCCACGTCCGCCAGGAGCTTCAGCTCCAGCTGGACCTCCAGTTCCTCTCCCGGGGTGCCGGGCTTGGCGAAGCGGGGGGTCTGCCGGGTGGGGGTGGCGAAGTGGGTGTTGCCCCAGCCGCCCCGGCCCCCCTTGGCGATGACCTTGGGCTGGTCGTCGGACAGGTCGGCGATGAGGCGGCCGGTCTGGGCGTCCTTTACCAGGGTGCCCCGGGGGACCTTCACCACCAGGTCCGGGGCGCTTTTGCCGGCGCAGCGGCTGCCCCGGCCGTTCTCCCCCCGCTGGGCCACGTATTTCCGCTTGTAGCGGAAGTCCGCCAGGGTGGACAGGTTGTCGTCCACCTGAAAGACCACGCTGCCTCCCCGGCCGCCGTCGCCGCCGTCGGGGCCGCCGGAGGCCACGTATTTCTCCCGGTGGAAGGCCACGGCGCCGTCGCCGCCGTCCCCGGCTTTTACCTTGATCTTGGCGATGTCGATAAACATAAGCTCACCTTTCCCCTGCTACATACAGGGTGTCCTGTCCCCGGGCGGGTATGCCGCCTGCGGGGCGCGTGCGGAAAGAAAAAACTTCCTCCAGCCCAGGCCGGAGGAAGCTGTTCTTTGCCAAACGAGGCTTAGTCGGCGTACACGCTGACCTTCTTGCGGTCGGCGCCCATGCGCTCGAACTTGACCTTGCCGTCCACCAGGGCGAACAGGGTGTCGTCGGACCCGCGGCCCACATTGGCGCCGGGATGGATCTTGGTGCCGCGCTGCTTCACCAGGATGTTGCCCGCCAGCACGAACTGGCCGTCGGCGCGCTTGACGCCCAGGCGCTTGGATTCGGAATCGCGGCCGTTCTTGGTGGAACCCATGCCTTTCTTATGGGCGAAAAGCTGAATGTCGATCCTCAACATAAGTGTTGCCTTCCTTTCCTAATGTTCGTTAAACTTCCAGATAGCCAACCTTCATGTGGCCGGGATACTGTTCCTCCAATGCGGTGAGGTGGAGCTTGAGCCCCAGCAGCAGCGGGCGGCAGGCCGCCTCGTCCTTTTCCTCGACCCGGAAGAACATCTCCCCCTCCCCCACCCGCAGGGACAAAGGGCACAGGTGGAGCACCTCGGTGGCGGTGTTTGCCACCAGGTACGCTGCCGACGATACGGCGGCGCAGAGGATGTCCTGCCCCTTCTCCCCCAGGCCGGCGTGGCCCTCCATGCGGAAGCCCAGCAGCCTGCCGTCCGGCGGGGTGAGAAAATCGATGCGGATCACTTAGGCCTTGACAGCTTCGATCTGCACCTTGGTGTAGGGCTGCCGGTGGCCGATCTTCCGCTTGGAATTCTTCTTGGGCTTGTAGGTGAACACGGTGATCTTCTTGGCTTTGCCGTTCTTGACCACCTTGCCGGTGACGGTAGCGCCCTCCACGTAGGGGGTGCCCACCTTGGTCTCCCCCTCGCCGAACAGGGCGACCACGGGGAACTCGACGGTGTCGTTCTCGGCGGCATCCAGCTTCTCGACGAAGATCACATCGCCGTACTGGACCTTGTACTGCTTGCCGCCAGTTTCGATAACTGCGAACATTTTCTTTCCTGCCTTTACTATAGTCTCGCTACTGTCAGGCGGAGCGGTGGGGCTTAACCCCCGCTCGCTTGAAATGGGCATAACTCACCCACAGCCTGCAATAAGCGGCTTATATAGCTTATCACAAGGCAAGGGGGAAGTCAAGGGGTTTTTCCGGTTTTTGTCTCTTTTTGGGCGGCCAGCAGGGTGAGGGCCCCCGACTCGTCCCGCAGGACCCGGAGGGTCTCCCGGCGGTTGTAGAGGGCCAGGACCAGGGAGAGGGCCAGGTTGAGGCAGGTGACCAGGGCCAGGGCCAGCTTGGGGCCGGTCCCTCTCCCCCGCCTGCGGCCTGCCCCGGCGGGGCGTAACAATTGTAGCATGGCGGCCTCCTTAGGTGTCGCTGCGGTATTCCTGCTCGCAGTAGATGCAGCGGTAGCGGTGGGCGTCCCGGTCGCAGAGGGTGAACACCTGGTCCACCTGCTCCACGCTGGTGATGCACCGGGGGTTTTTGCAGGAGACGATATTCACCAGCCGCTCCGGCAAAGAGGGCTGCTTTTTCTCCACCAGCTTGCCGCCCCGGATGACGCAGACGGTGGCCCGGTCGTCGATGAAGCCCAGCACGTCCAGGTCGATGTCGGTGAGGCCCTCGATCTTGATGATGTCCTTCTTTCCAAACTTGCTGCTGCGGGCGTTTTTGATGATGGCCACACAGGTGTCCAGGCGGTCCAGCTCCAAAAGCTCGTAGACCCGCATGCCCCGGCCGGGGGTGATGTGGTCGATGACGATGCCGTTTTCAATGCTGTCGATATTGAGCATGGGTCACACCTCTCTTTCCAAAACGTCGGGGGCCAGGCCCAGCAGGGTGAGGATGAGGGCCATGCGGACGAACACGCCGTTTCGCGCCTGCTGGAAGTACAGGGCCCTGGGGTCCTCGTCCACCGCCGGGGCGATCTCGTTGACCCGGGGCAGGGGGTGCAGCACCGCCAGGTCCTTTTTGCCCAGGGCCAGCTTCTCCGGGGTGAGGATGTAGGAGTCCTTCAGACGGACGTAGTCCTCCTCGTTGAAGAAGCGCTCCCGCTGGACCCGGGTCATGTAGAGGATGTCCAGCTGAGGCATGACCTCCTCCATGCGCCGGGCCTCCTGCCAGGCGTGGCCCGAGGGAGCGATGACCTCTTTTAAGATGTACCCGGGCACCCGGAGCTCCTCGGGGGAGATGAGGACAAAGGTCACGTCCTCGTAGCGCACCAGGGACTTGATGAGGGAGTGGACGGTGCGGCCGAATTTCAAATCGCCGCACAGGCCGATGGTGACCCCGCCGATCTTCCCCCGGGCCCGGCGGATGGTGAGCATGTCGGTGAGGGTCTGGGTGGGGTGCTGGTGGCCGCCGTCCCCGGCGTTGATGACGGGGATGCCCGCGTAGCGGGCGGCCACATAGGGAGCCCCCTCCTTAAAGTGGCGCATGGCGGCGATGTCCGCGTAGCCGGAGATCATGCGGATGGTGTCGGCCACGCTCTCCCCCTTGGCGGCGGAGGAGCTGTCTGCCGAGGAGAAGCCCAAAACTTTGCCACCCAGGCGCATCATGGCGGACTCGAAGCTGAGGCGGGTGCGGGTGCTGGGCTCGTAGAACAGGGTGGCCAGGATCTTCCCGTCGCACAGGTGGGCGTAGTCGCCGGGGGAGGCGATGATCTTCTCCGCTAAGGAGAGGAGCCGGTCGGTCTCCGGCCTGGACAAGTCCAGAGGGTCGATGAGGTGTCGCATAACGTTCCCCTTTCCGTTCCGATTTTACTTTCTCTTATTATAACCCACCGGGGAGAATTTGCAAGAAAAAAGAAAAGAGCGGCAAAAGCCGCTCCAGGTTCTTATTCCTCTTCTTCCTCTTCGGGGGCGTCCCAGTTGTGCCAGACGTTCTGCACGTCGTCGTTGTCCTCCAGCAGGTCCAGCATCTTCTGCATTTTGATGATGGTGTCCTCGTCGGTGATGGTGGTGTAGGTGTCGGGGACCATTTCCACCTCGGCGGAGACGAACTCGTACCCCTTCTTCTCCAGGTCCTCCCGGACGCCGGAGAAATCGTCGGGCTCGGTGGAGATGGAGAACACGTCCTCGTCGGCCTCGAAGTCGGAGGCGCCGGCCTCCAGGGCGTCGGCCATGACGGTGTCCTCGTCCAGGCCCTCCCGCTCGATGACAATGACGCCCTTCTTGTTGAACATGAAGGACACGCAGCCGGTGGTGCCCAGGTTGCCGCCGAACTTATCGAAGGCGTGGCGCACGTCGGCGGCGGTGCGGTTGCGGTTGTCGGTAAGGGCCTCCACAATCACGGCCACGCCGGAGGGGCCATAGCCCTCGTAGGTCATGTTCTCGTAGTTGTCGGCGCTGCCCTCGCCGGCGGCCTTTTTGATGATGCGGTCGATGTTGTCGTTGGGGACGTTGGCGGCCTTGGCCTTGGCGATGGCGTCCCGCAGGCGGGAGTTGGCGGCGGGGTCGGCGCTGCCGCCCTCTTTTACGGCCACGGCCAGCTCACGGCCGATCTTGGTGAAGATCTTGGCCTTGGCGCCGTCGGCCTTCTCCTTCTTCCGCTTGATGTTATTCCATTTCGAGTGTCCAGACATGGGAAAACCTACTTTCTAGGGATTTTACTAACGAAATAGTTTACCACATTTTCCCGGGGAATGCAAGCCCGGTTTCCTCAATACCGGGAGAGGGCGGGGTCCGCCCGGCGCAGCTGCTGCCAAAAGGCCTCCCAGTCCCGCTGGGTGAGCCTGCCGGTGGAGAGGAGCTGGTAGGGCTCGCCCCGCCAATGGTAGCGCACCGGGGTCTCGTAAAAGCCGCACCGCAGGTAGAAGGCCTTCCGCCGCTGGCGCTGGGCGAAGTTTTCCGCCCCCTCCCAGGGCTCCTCGATGTCCACCACCAGGGGCCGGGGGGCGTACCGGGCCTGGAGGGCCTCCAGGGCGGCGCTGCCCAGGCCCCGGTCCCGTAGGGCGGGCTCCACGGCAAAGTAGATGAGATGGGCCAGCCCTTCGGTGACCAGGGTGCAGGCCAGGCCCACGAAGGCCTCCCCCTCCCACAGGGAGAGGGCCTCCCCGCAGCCGGTGGTGTCCTCCAGCAAAGGGCCCAGGCCGCTGCGTTCGTTTTCAGGGAAGGCCTCCTGGTACAGGGCGATGAACCGGGGCAGTTCGGGGGAGTCGTTCCCCACCCTGCGCAGGGCCAGCCGGGGCGGGCGGGCGTTTCCGGCGGGGGCAGTTTGGGCCGCCTGCTCCCCCAGGCGCCGGGCCCGGTCCCGGACGGCGGGCCAGCGCTGGTCCCCCTGGTCGGTGCCGGGCCACACCGCCCAGCCGGTGAGGGCGGTGTTCATCACGGAGAAGGCCTGCTCCAGCTGGCGGGTGCACACCTCCACGGCGAAGCTGTCCTCGCTGCCCATGGTGAGCAGCAGCGCCGCTTCCCGGTGCTTTTGGATGGGCGGCCGCTTTCCCAGGGCGAACCGGGCCTCGAAATACCGCTGGGTGCGGTCCAAAATCGCCTTGAGCGGCGCGGGGAAGGAGCTGTTGTATACCGGAGAGGCCACCACCAGCAGGTCGCACTGGCGCAGCTGGCGGTCGAACTCATCCAGGTCGGGGAGGGCGCAGGTCTCGGCTTTTTGGCAGGCCCCGCAGCCCAGGCAGGGCCGGGCGTTCAGGGCGTAGGCGTCCACCTGGGTAATCACCCAGTCGCCGCTGGCCCGGAAGGGCTGGAGGTAGGCCTCCGCCAGCCGCCGGGTGAAGCCCTGGCCGTGGGGGGAGCCGAACAGTAGGAGGAGAGATCGCTTTTTTACGGGGATGGACATAGGTTTCACGCTCCAGAATCTTGACAAAGCATCATTGAATACGTATAATATAATTATGGATAGGATAACATTTGCATGGGACCCCAACAAGAATGAGATCAACAAGCGGAAACACCACGTTTCCTTTGAAGAGGCGCAAACCGTTTTTTATGACGACGATGCCCTTGTAATCCACGACCCGGAGCACTCCCAGGAGGAGGACCGGTTCCTGATCCTGGGTTTCAGCATGCAGGCCAGGCTGTTGGTGGTCTGTCACTGCTACCGGGAGTCGGAGGCCGTGATACGGATCATTTCCGCGCGAAAAGCCACCCGGAACGAATCGAACCAATACAACGAAGGGAGGAACTGAAATGAAAGCCGAATACGATTTCTCCAACGCCAGGAAAAACCCCTACAGCAACCGTCTGAAAAAGCAGATTACCATCAACATCGACAGCGAGACCATCGACTACTTCAAGGCCCAGTCCCAGGATTCCGGCATCCCCTATCAAACACTCATCAACCTCTATTTGTCCGACTGTGTGAAGAACAAGCGAAAATTGAATTTGAGCTGGAACTGAAAGGGGCACGCGCGTGCTCCTTTTTTTACGGTAGGAGGCCCAAATGCTCCAGCAGGATCTTCAGGCCCATGAGGATGAGGATGATGCCGCCCACCAGCTCGGCCCGGCTTTTGTACTTGGCGCCGAAGAGGCTGCCCACCTTCACCCCCACGGCGGAGAGCAGGAAGGTGATGACCCCGATAAAGCTGGCGGCCACGGCAATATTCACACTTAAAAAGGCGAAGCTCACCCCCACGGCCAGGGCGTCGATACTGGTGGCCACGGCCAGGGGGAACATCTTCTGAAAACGCAGGGAGGCGTCGGCCTCCTCTTCCTCGTGGGAGAGGGCCTCCCGGATCATATTGCCGCCGATGAGGGCCAGGAGCGCGAAGGCGATCCAGTGGTCCACCGCGGTGATGGCGTCTTTGAACTGCACCCCCACGAAGTACCCGATGAGGGGCATCAGCGCCTGAAAGCCCCCGAACCACACTCCCACCAAAACCATGTGCCCGGGCCTGACCCGCCGCAGGGCCAGCCCCTTACATACCGCCACGGCGAAGGCGTCCATGGAGAGGCCCACCGCCACCAGGAACAATTCCAGCATACCCATTGTTGTTACCTCCTGTTTTTCCCGCCGGCGCAGAAAAAGAGACTCGCGGAAAACAGCCCCACAGCCGGGGCGTTTTCCATGAGTCTCGTTTTTTCAGGCAATACCAGGCGGGTATCCGCCAATGTGTTGATAGTGCCGCGGCGCGCCGCAAACTACTCCCCCATGTATTGGGAACGGCATACCGCCGTCGTTTGTTTGATTATAGACGATAGCCCCGCGGTAAGTCAAGCCAAACCTGGCGCGTGACCGCGCGGGACGGGAAAATCCCTCCACAAAGGGCGTTCCGGGATTTTAATGCTCGACTGGACTGGGCGGAAAATTCCTCTGCACTTCGCACGAGTCAAGTCTCGCGTTGCTCAACTTACTCGGCCAAGAACCGCTTGGGAGTTTGCAAAACTCCCATTTCGCTAACGCGAAACCGCGCTTCTTGCGGCTGGGAGGAAAATGGGCCACCGCCCGCCGTTTGCCTGCCTTGACGGCCCCGCCCCAGCTTTCGCCAAGGCGAAAGCGCCTCCCCGCGGAAGGCGGGGAGGCCGCCGCAGGGGGCCTGCGGCGCGGGGCGGGGCTGGGGCAAGCACCGGTCACAGCTTCCAGATGTCGCGTTGGTACTCGGCGACGGAGCGGTCGGAGGAGAAGAAGCCGGCCTTGGCGATGTTCACCAGCATCTTCTTCGCCCAGGCCTGGCGGTCCTCGAAGTCTGCGAAGAGCTGCTCCTTCACCCGGATATAGTCCTTCACGTCCAGCAGGGCCATGAACCAGTCCTTCCGGGTCATATCCCGGTAGAGGCGGCCCAGGTTCTCCGGGTCGCCCAGGCGCATGACCTGGGGGCTGATGATGAAGTCCAAAAGCTCCGCGATCTCCGGGTCGGCGGGGTAGTAGTCCTTGGGGGTGTAGGCGGCCTTCTCGTAGAGGTCCATGACGTACTGGCTGCTCTGGCCGAAGATGGCGATGTTCCCCTCCCCCACCAGGTCGTGGATCTCCACGTTGGCGCCGTCCATGGTGCCCAGGGTCACGGCGCCGTTGGCCAT
>LBJMC04202__coassemble_1209_pt1 | contig 13767 bp, 13 predicted proteins | sample LBJMC04202__metabat2_high_PE_010 | metagenome-assembled genome bin LBJMC04202
CATCGAGCAGGCCACCAAGCTGGCCCGGGCCATGATCACCCGCTACGGCATGAGCACGGACTTCGACATGGTGGCGTTGGAGACGGTGCAGAACCAGTACCTGGGCGGGGACACGTCCTTGGCCTGCTCCGCCGAGACCGCCGCGAAGATCGACCAGCAGGTGGTGGAGCTGGTGAAGTCCCAGCACGCCAAGGCAAAGCAGATTTTGACGGAGAACAGCGCGAAGCTCCACGAGCTGGCGAAATACCTCTACGAGAAAGAGACCATCACCGGCCAGGAGTTTATGGACATTCTGGAAGGGGGCGGCGCAGCATGAGGGAAAGGACGCCCTGGTACCGGCGGGTAAACTGGTGGGAGCTTATCGCAGGCATTGTGATGATTGCCTTAGGAGTAGCCTCCCTTGCCCGGCCCAGCCTGGCGGTAACGGGCCTGGTGTACGCCTACGGCGCTGCCGGGGTGATTGTGGGCGTGGCGGACATCCTCCGGTACATCCGGGTGGAGCGGTACACAGGCTTTGGGCCTATGGTCTCCCTGGTGGCCGGGGTGCTCAGCGTCATGGCCGGCGTGGTGATTCTGGTCAACCCCCGGGTGGGCATGGCGGTGTTCTCCCTGCTGTTTGCCCTGTGGTTCATCACCCACTGCATCTCCCGGCTGGCGAGCCTCTCTTGGTTGCGGTTTGTGGCGGGCCGGGGGGCCTATTACGCCGCCGTGGTGCTCAATCTCATCGGGCTTGTTCTGGGGGTGCTGCTGGTGGTGCTGCCCACAGCATCCCTCCTGGCTTTGGGCTACCTGGCCGGGGTGTACCTCATCGTCCTGGGGGTGGAGAGTTTGGTGATGGCGTTTGTGGCCCTGTAGACAGGGCCGCGAGAAGAAAAATCAGTGAGAAAAGAAAATCGGAATGAGCAAACTGGAAAAAATCGAAAAGTACGTGGCAGGCCATAAGGAGGAGAAGCTGGTAAAGCTGGCCCAGGACAAGGACCAGGAGGTGCGCCTGGCGGCCATCGCCGGGCTGGGCAAGGTGGGGAAGGACGACGGCTTTAACCTGCTGATCACCCTGCTTTCCGACGGGGACCCGCGGCTGCGGGCCGCCAGTGCCAAGGCCCTGGGGGAGCTGGGCAACGAGCACGCCACCGCCCACCTGACCCACCGCCTGGAGCACGAGACCGACGCAGAGGTGACCGCCGCCATCAAGGAGGCCGTGTCCACCCTGCACAACGCGGCAGAGTAACTGGGGTAGGAACATAGAAAGGCAAGGGCCGGGAGTGATCCCGGCCCCTGGCTTTTTCCCAATACCGATCAGGACGGCAGGGGCGTGCCCTGCTGGGCGTAGTACTGGGCCTGGGCCCGCCACAGGTCCTGGTATTTCCCTGGGGCGTCCACCAGAGTGCTGTGGCTGCCCAGCTGGACGATCCGGCCGTGGTCGAATACGGCGATGTGGTCGCAGAACTTGCAGGAGGACAGCCGGTGGCTGATATAGACCGAGGTCTTGTCGCCCACGATCCTGTCGAAGTTTTGGTAGACCTCCATCTCCGCCACCGGGTCCAGGGCGGCGGTGGGCTCGTCCAGCACCACAAAGGGGGCATCCTTGTACAGGGCCCGGGCCAGGGCGATCTTCTGGGCCTCGCCGCCGGAGACCTGAACCCCCGCCTCGTCGAACTCCTGGTAGAGGGGCGTTTCCAGGCCCTGGGGGAGGGAAGAAAGGCGTTCCCCGAACCCGGCCAGGTCCAGGCAGGAGGCGGCCCGGCCGCTGTGGTACCGGAGGGAGGCGGCCACGTTCTGGCCCAGGGGGAAGGATAGCAGCTGGAAGTCCTGGAACACCACCGAGAACAGGGCCAGGTAGTCCCGGTAGTCGTACTTGCGGATGTCGATACCGTTTAGGAGGATCTCCCCCTCGGTGGGGTCGTAGAGGCGGCACAGCAGCTTGATGAAGGTGGTCTTGCCCGAGCCGTTTTCCCCCACCACCGCCAGGCGGCTGCCCACCTGGAACTTCATATTCACGTGGCGCAGGGCCCAGGCGTCTGTGCCGGGGTAGCGGAAGGACACGTCCCGGAACTCTATCTCGTACTGCCGGTCCGATCGTTTTTCCGTGGTCAGGCTGCCCTGGTACATGGGGTTGGGGGTGTCGAAAAAGGCGAAGGTCTCCCGCAGGATCACGGCGTTGGTGCGCAGCTCGCCCCAGGTGGTCATCAGCTGGTTGATGTTCTCGGACAGGGCGGTGATGGCCGCCACGTACTGGGCCACGCTGCCCACGGAGAAGGCCCCGGCCCAGGCCTTGAGGCACACAAAGGCGTAGGACAGCCCGGTAAACACCCCGGAGATCGCCAGGGCAGCCCCGGTCCACAGGCCCATGGGGCCCTTCGCGCACCGGGCCAGGGGCCCGCCGGGCAGGAAGGTCTTGTTCTCCCAGTAGTGCTTCACCAGCTTCTCCTGGGAGTACATCCGCACGTCCGCGGCGCGCTCCGGGGCGGGGACGCTCCCGAAGCAGAAGGTGAAGCTGCGGTTGGCGTCCCGGGCCTGCTGGGTGATGCGGACGAAGAACTGGTTGCACTTGTTCTGGCACCAGGGCGCCAGGAAGGTGATGCCCAAAAGGACCGCCAGGGCCCCCAGGGTGAGGAGGGGGGCGTTGAGCAGGGTCCAGGCCCCGGCGCTTAAAGGCACCTGCCGGGTGAACAGGGTCACCGTCAGGGCGACGGCGCTGGCCGCGCCGAACAAAGGCTTTACCAGGTTCTCCCCGTGGTAGAGGGGGGAGGGGAGCCCGTGGCCGTTCCAGTTGCAATTCTCGGCGAGATAGGTCAGCCGCTGGTGGGTGCCGGGGTCGTCGGCGGCCTGGAAGTCCATGGAGAGCAGCTTGTCTGTCTCCATCTTCTGCATGGTGTAGAGGATCTCTTTCATGCAGGCGTTCCGCCAGCGGCCGAGGACGGCGGTAAGGGCCCCCAGGACAGCAGTGAGCAGCACCGTCAGCGCCGCCAGAACCGCCAGCCGCCGGGGGTCGCGGCCGCCGGCCAGCTCGTTGAGGAGCTGGGCGGAGAAGTAGATGGTCACATAGGGGGCCACGCCGGAGACAGCGCCGTGGGCCACCAGGGAGGGCAGCATCTGCGGCGAATATTGGTGCCAGAGTTTGTAGGTCCGCAGGGTGGCGCGTAGCGTCTCCCGGTTCCCTGCCAGGGAGTCTTTTTTAGCCATGGCTGTTCCCCTCCTTGTAGTATTGGCTTTGGGTTTCAAAGAGCCCGGCGTACTTCCCGCCCAGCTCCAGCAGGGACTGGTGGGTGCCCTCCTCCGCGATCTGCCCCTGGTCCAGCAGGAGGATGCGGTCGCAGAACCGGGTGGAGGCAAGCCTATGGGAGATGTAGAAGGAGGTGCGGCCCTGGGTCAGCTCGCTGTAGCGCAGGTACAGCTGGTGCTCGGCGATGGGGTCCAGGGCGGCGGTGGGCTCGTCCAGGATGATGATGGGCCCGTTTTTGTACAGTGCCCGGGCCAGCATCAGCCGCTGGAGCTCGCCGCCGGAGAGCTGGATGCCGTCCTCGTAGACGCCGGTGCCGATGTGGGTGGCCCCGCCCTGGGGCAGGGAGCGGTATCGCTCCCACAGGCCCGCCCGCTTGACGGCGTCCTCCATGCCGGCGGTGTCGGCGCTTTCTGGGATTTGGGTGACATTGTCGGCAAAGGTGGTATCAAATACGGAGAAATCCTGGAACACCGTGGAGAACAGCCGGTAGTAGTCCCGGCGGTTGAAGTCCCGGATGTCCTCCCCGTTGAGGAGCACCCGTCCCCCGGTGGGGTCCAGCAGGCCGCAGCACAGCTTCATCAGAGTGGTCTTGCCCGCGCCGTTCAGTCCCACGATGGCCAGCTTCTCCCCGGGGGCGACGGTGAGGTCGATGTGGGAGAGGGTGTCCTCCTCCGCCCCGGGGTAGCGGAAGGACACGTCCTCCAGCCGCAGCCCATAGGGCTGGCCAAGGCTGGGGGAGAGGGGCTTGCCTGTCTCGAACCGGAATTGCTCCGGGGCCTCCAGGTACTGGCGGACGCTGCACAGCTCCAGACTGAACCGATGCAGCTCCCCAAAGGCCTGGAGGATGCCCGTCACCCAGGTGGTGAAATTCCCCACGGCGGTGACGTACAGCAGGAATTGGGCGGCGGGCAGCCCCTCCCGCAGGGTGAGAGCCAGCAGGTAGCCGTAGGCGGCCCCGTTGCGCGCCAGGGTGAAGAACACCTCCGCCAGGTCGCCCCACAGGTACACCCGCTGTTCCCGGCGGGCAAAGTGCCGGTACAGGTCCAGCACCGAGGTGTACACGTCCTTCAGCCAGTCCCCCATGCCGAAGAGGAGGATGTCCTTCAGGGCGCCCCGGTCGGCGGCCTTTTTCCGGATGTAGCTCATCCGCTGGCCCAGCGCGCCCTCCTCCTTCCGGTGGGCGTAGGACCATCTGGCTCCCGGGCGGGCGCACAGGTAGCTGAGCACGGCGCTCCCGGCGGCGATGAGTACCAGCACCGGGTCCAGGCTGAGGAACAGCAGCAGGTACACCCCAAAACCCAAAAGGTTCTGGGCGATCTCGGTGAGCACCCGCCAGACAGCCTCCCCGGCGGAGTCGTTGGTGTACAGCGCCTGCATGGCCTGCTCTTTTTCCTTCTCCAGCTCCGGGTTCCCCACGTTGGGGTAGGAGGTGGTGAGGGACTTGAGGGTGATCTTCTGGGTGAGGCCCACCCGCAGCCCCACCCTGCCGAACATGGCGTTTTGGTCGGTGTAGGCCCGCAGGCCCCGAAGCAGGGCCAGGGCCCCGGCCATGGCGGCGATGGTGAGCAGCAGCTCGGCCAGGGGCGCGGCGGCCTCTACCTTGCCCAGGACCAGGGGCGCCAGGTACAGCTCCGCCAGGCTGATGGCCACGTGGAGCAGCGCCAGGGCCAGGCACAGCCACAGCACGCTCTTCTGTTCCCGCCAGGCGAGCTTTACCATGTACCCCACGTTCTGGGCCGTGGTGTAGGCGGGCTTGGGACCGGTTCGTTTCTCCATGGAAGGACCCCCTTCTCTTGTGTCGTTTCCAACTGTGGGGAGTATAGCACACAAAATGTCCCCGGTGGGGTCCCGGGGACGAATCGTTGTTCTCAGGGGACGAATCGCTCCTGCTCCTGGGGCAGGAGGATCTCCGTGGTGAAGGCCCCCTCCTCGCTGGCCCGGCGCAGGTACCCGCCCAGCCGCTTTACCACGCTGTCGATGCGCAGGAGCCCGAAGCCGTGGCCGCTCCCCTTGGTGGTGGCAAAGCGGCCGCCGGCCTGTTTCAGTTTCCCGCCGGGAGCGAAGTTGGTAAAGGAGATGTACAGCTGGCTGCCCTTCATGTCCATGTACAGGCGGATCAGCCGCTGGCTTTCGGGCAGCTTGACGCTGGCCTCGATGGCGTTGTCGAAGAGGTTGCCCAGGATGACGCAGAGGTCCAGGTCGGAGATGGACAGCTTTACCGGGATGCGGGCGTCGGCCCGCACCGGCACCCCCTTGGACCGGGCCAGGGAGATCTTGCTGTTCAGGATGGCGTCGGCCATGGTGTTGCCGGTCTTTACCGCCGGGTCCACCCGGCTCAGGTCCTGCTCCAGCTCGGCCAGATAGGCCTGCACCGCGGCCAGGTCGCCCTTTTGGGCATAGCTCTTCAGCAGCTGGAGGTGGTTGCGGAAGTCGTGCCGCCAGCCCCGCATCTCCTGGTACATGGTCTCGGTCTCCCGGTAATGGGTCTCCATAATCTCCCGCTGGTAGGCCGCCAGTTTTTTGTGCAGCCGGTTTTGAAAGAACCCCATGGGTGTCCCCTCCTTCTATAAGGTCCGCAGGATGGCGTGGTTGAGGGCCTCGTACCCGCCCCGGGGCAGGGGGATGACGCTGCCGCTCTCCAGGACGGCCTCCCGCTTCGCCGCCCGCCGCACCTTGCTGAGATTTACCACAAAGGAGCGCCCCACCCGGAAGAACCGGTCGTCCAGCTCCCGTTCCAGGGCGGAGAGGGCCTTCTTCACGGTGTAGGCGCGGCCGCCCCCGTGCACGGTGACGTAGTTGCCCCGCACCTCCAGGTACTCCACCTCGTAAAGGGGCAGGCGCACCAGCTCGTCGGGCAGCTCCAGAAGCAGCGTCTTACCGTCCCGCTCCAGCCGCCCGGCGGCCCGGTCCAGCACGGAGAAGAGCTTTTGCCGGTCTATGGGCTTGAGCAGGTAGTGGAGGGCGGAGACATCGTACCCCTCCGCGATATAGTCGGCGTAGCCGGTGAGAAAGACGATCTGCAGCCGCTTGTTCTCCTCCCGTACCTTTTTCGCCAGCTCCACGCCGCTGCACCCGGGCATCTCCACGTCCAGGAGCAGGATGTCCCAGGCCTTGTCGTCCTCGTACTGGAAGAGGAAGGCATCGCCGGTGGGGAAGGGCTGTATCTCCACGGAATAGCCCCGCTGCCGGGCCCACTGGGCGGCGCAGTCCTGGGCCAGGTCCCGGGCCTCCTGCTGGTCGTCGCACACCGCGATCCGGTAGTCCATGTGTCTCCCTCCTTCCTGTTGCTGCCCCCATTATATACCAAGGCGGCGAAAAAGAAAAGGTGGGGATGGGGGAAGCTGGGCCACCGGCCCCAATTCAAAAAACAGAGACGCGGAAAAGGCCGGGAAGCCTAGCTTCCCGGCCTTTCCCGTCCCCCAAAATCAACACCCTCCGTCTAGCGGCGCACGTCTGAACGCTGTTGAAAAACGTGTTTCTCTCTGGTATAATCGAAATCATCTAGAAAAAGGAGATGAGCCGGATGCGCTACGCCGTGATCGCCGATGCACATGGGAATTACCCCGCCTTGCAAGCCGTGCTGCAGGACGCGAAAAAGGCTGGGGCGGAGCAATTCTTATTTTTAGGGGATTACATGACGGATTTCCCCTTTGCAAGGGAGATCGTTGCGGTGCTGCGCTCCCTGCCCCACGCCGTCTTTGTTTCGGGAAACCGGGAGTGGTATCTGGATTCCCTTGACCCCGCCCAGCGGGGCCTGGAACAATATGCGGCGCTGTTCCTGACGCGGGACGCGTTGCGTCCGGAGGAGCTCGCCTGGGTGAAGCAGCTGCCTCGGACCGCGAAGCTCCCCACGCCGGACGGGGCGCGGACGCTTTATCTACAGCACGAATCTCCGGTGGCCCTGGATCACCGGGGACAGAAAACGCCGGCTTCCGGCGAGTTGGATGAGCTGTTCCCCCAGCGTGACGCCACCGGCGCCCAGGTGGCCCGGTACGTCCGAAAAAGTTTTCTCTCCAATCCCCAGCTGCCCTCCTTCCTGCGGCAGACAGGCGCCTCTGTATTTCTGCATGGGCACAGCCACCTCCAATACGCTGTGGAGGTAGAGGGGGTGCTGCTCCTCAATCCGGGGTCGTGCGGGCTGCCGCTGGACCATCGGCGCGGTGCCCCCTATACGCTGTTGGACTATGAAGCCGGCCGATTCACCGCAGAGGAGCGCAGGGTCGCCTACGATGTGGATTCCTTTGTGAGGGCGGTCCAGCAGTCCCCGGAATATGAAAAAGCCGCGGGGTGGAACCAGTTGAATCTCTGGCAGCTTTGCGCCGCCAGGGATTACAACCGGGTGTTTTTTCGCATACTTCAGGAAGAGAAGCAGCTGGGCCGTTCCCAGACCGTGCAGGAACAGAACCAGGCGTTTCACCGGGCCCTGTCCCGCACGAAAGCGTACTATGAAAACAGGGCGGCATTGGGGAGTAAAGAGCAGAGCGAGTAGAATTTTGGGGATTAAAGAGAACAAAACCAAATAAGCCGCACCCGCTCCGCCCCTCAAAAGGGCGAAGCCGGGTGCGGTTTGGTTTTGTGTGGGGGAGGACGACGTCCGTGAAGCTCATTCGCGGCGGCGGTAGGCACGGCTGCCCAGGAACACCAGGAGCACCGCCGCTACTGCCACCGGGCCGTAGGGGAGGGCCAGCTGGGCGGGGCGCTCCACCCGGCTGAGGGAGAACAGGTTGCAGAATCGGAGAAACGGCGTCCCCGCGAGCATGACGAAGATTTCGTAGAACAGCGCTGTGAGAAAGGGCGCAAGGAGGTTCCGGGCGGCGCAGAGCAGGAAGAACCCTGCGCCGGCAAAAGCCAGGGACTGTATGGCGACGAGGGGAAAGTCGGGCCAGTAGTTTTCCAGGAAGAGGGAGAATCCCAGAAACAGCGCCGCCATGTGGAGCAGATACCAGAGCCAGAGGAGCCAGAACTGCCCCAGCAGGGAGGGCTGGTACACCTGCAGCAGCTCGCTGGCGGGGCCCTCCACATAGCCGGAGAGGCCGAAAAGCACCCACCAGCAGCCGAGAAACGGCAGGAACTTCTGAAAATCGTAGAAGATGAGGCCCCGGGCGTTCTCCCCGTCGCCGTGGTAGGCCAGGTACCCCGCTCCCAGCAGGGGGATGAGCCCGTAGAGGAACAGATGGGGCACGAAGTACAGGGGGCCCAACTTCCGCAGGGTGAGGCGGAACAGGGCCAGCTCCCTTACAATCCCTTGATGGCGCATAGGTATCCGTCCTCCATGGTGGGGGCCAGCGGCTCCCCGGGCTGTGGCTCTGGGGAGAGCACCCGCAGGATCGAAGCCCCGTTTTCCTCACTCCGGCTTTTGACGAAAAAGCTGCCCCGCAGCTCACTTTCCCGCTCCCCGGGGACGGCGTAGACTTTCCCCTGGGCCAGCTGGGCGATCTCCTGGGCCGTGCCAACAGCCGCCAGCTTCCCCTGGTGTAGGATGAGGATGGTGCCGCAGAGGGCCTCCACATCGCCGACAATGTGGGTGGAGATGAGGGTCACCCCTTTGCGGCGGCGGGCGGCCACCACGTTTTGAAAGCGCACCCGCTCCTCCGGGTCCAGGCCAGCGGTGGGCTCGTCGAAGAGGAGCACCTCCGGGTCCCCCAAAAGGGCCTGGGCGATGCCCGCCCTGCGCACCATGCCCCCGGAGAGGGCCTTCACCCGGCTGCCCGCCCGGTCGCTGAGGTTTACCAGGTCCAGCACCCGGCGGATCTCCTCTTTCTGCTCCCCTTTGGGCAGCCCCTTCAGGGTAGCCAGGTACTCCATCATCTGGGTAAGGGTCAGCTCCCGGAACATGCCGAAGCTCTGGGGCAGGTAGCCGGGGTTCTCCCCGCCCTGGATGGAGCCGCCGTTTAGCCGGTACAGCCCGCAGATGCACCGGAGCAGGGTGGTCTTGCCCGCCCCGTTGGGCCCCAGCAGGCCGTACACCCCGGGCTGGAATTCCATGGAGAAGCGGTCCACCGCCACCCGTTTTTTGAAGCGTTTCGTCACGTCTTCCAGCGTTAGCGTCATTGTCCTATCGCCTGCCTTTCCAGTTCCGCCAGTTCCGCCTCCCCGGAGAGGTTCACTGGGCCGTAGTATTGGGAGACGATCTCCTCCGCCAGGCTGTCCGCATCCCACCCGAACCGGAGGAACATGTGGTCCGAGAATACCAGGGCCAGGCCGTATCCCGCCCGGTTGAGGAGGGTCTCGCTGTCTTGGAAGAGAACATAGTCCGAGAGCTGTATGACGGGGGAGAGGCCTTGCCTTTCCTCTTCCTGGGTGACGGCGGTCTGGAGCTGGTCCAGCCACTCCTTGGTAGCCTGATACCCGGGCGGGGCCAGGGGACTTGTCACCAGCCGGTAGGGGCCCAGCTCCCGGGCCTCCAGCAGGCCCCCCATCAGGGAGAGACCGTTGGCCCTGCCCCGGTAAGCGCCGCCCGCCTCCGGGAGGCTGGCCTGTACATTTTTCCCGCCGGTGACCTTCACCGCAAACTCGCTCTCCGGCAGGTCCGTCCGGGGGATAAAGGCGAGCAGCCGCGTCTCGTCCCCCGGCTCGCCGTAAAAGATCTTCCGGTACCCCGCCCAGGGGTAGTAGGGGAAGCACCCGGGCAGGCACGCCCCCTGGCTGCCGCTGTAAAACATGGGGCTGCTGCCGGCGTACTCCACGGTGAGGGAGGAGAGGGGCCCCACAGGGGTCACAGTGAGGTAGTCCCCCTCCCGGGTGAAGGGGAGGGCCGCGCCGTTTTCATCGGTGACGCGGGTCACCTGGTAGCCGTGGTACAGGGTGAAGGGGTACGCGGAAAGGGCGGGGCCCTCCAGGTCCATAGTGACAGCGGCCCGGAGCTCCCGGCCCAGGGCCAGGTCCATATCGTAGACTGCGATTTGGAAGGCGGGCTCCTCCTCCCGCTGGAGATGCTGGCCGTAGTAGGCATCGTCCGCCCGGAACACGCTGGTGGGGGAGGTGGTGAGGTCGATGAGGCTGTCCCCCTGGACAGCGAGGGCCAGGCACCCGGCAAAGCCGGCCAGGCACGCCCCGGCAGCGGCGAGGCGAACCCGCCCCCGCAGGAGCTTCCCCGCCAGCGCCACCAGTGCCAGGCACAGCCACAGGCCGGTGAGGCTCCAGCGCCAGGCCTCGCAGGAAATGCCGTACTGGTAGTCCATGGACCAGGTGGTGTTGGGGGGCAGCACCCAGCTGAACACCGCCTTGACCGGCCAGATATTGACGTGGTAGCCGTCGCTGAGGATGCCCGGCACCAGGTCGGAGACAGGGAGCATCCAGAATCCCAGCAGGGCCAGCAGGGCGTAGGCGGGCAGCCGTTTGCAGCACAGGGCCAGCAGCCCGCCCACAGTGACGGCCAGGGCCCCGGCGGCGAGGGTATTTAAGGCATTGACTGCCAGGGTGTGGGGGAAGTACATCCCAGGCGCGGAAGCCAGAAGGCCCAGCAGGAGGCAGGCGGCCTCCATCGCCAGGAAGAATACAGCCGCCAGGCAGAGGAGGACCGCCCAGGGTGCGGCGTAGAGCCGGGCCTTCCCCCAGGGGATGGCCGCGGCTGTCTCCTCCAGGCCGCTTTGCCGGACGCTGGCGAGAAATTCGTAGGAGAGGTACAGCTCCAGGAGGAACAGGGGGCCGCAGGCCTGCTGCAGGTCCCCGGCAAACCACAGCACATCCCCGTGGAGGCGGAACAGGCTCCCCTGGTAGAGGGCGAAGCCCGCAATCCCCACCCCGGCCAGCAGGGCGGGAAAGAAAACACGTTTCGTCCGCAAAAAGAGACGCCAGCTCGTGCGCAGCATAGACAGCACCTCCGTCACCTTGTTTTACAAGTAAGACTTGCCAGGCGCCGGTCCGTTACAAGGCTTTGTATGTTTTTTTGATTATTAGAAGCTGGGCTTCACGGTTTTTTCACAAAAACTTTAGGGCAGCTTTAGCCCCTGGGGATACACTAAGGGCACTCCGGAACACCGGCGGTCGCGCAAAAACAGCACAGGCAGGCCGGGAGCGGCTTGCCTTTCCCTTTTTTAGGAAGGAGGGCGTCCATGCCCACAATAGCGGACAGGTTCTTCACGTCCTGCATGACGTGCAGCATCTCGAAGGCTTCGCCGGTGCTCAGCATCAGGTTCAGGCGCTGGTCGTAGGAATCCCACGGGATCTTGATCATGGAAACTTCCACGTTTACGCCGTCTTCCTTCAGCTTCTCGTTGACAGCGGCCAGGCCAGCGTCGATATCGGTGCTGGTGGTGCCGGGCTGCACGATGCGCACGGGGTAGATGGTGCCGTCGTCCTCGGGCTCCTCCTCCTCGGCAGTCTCGGAAGTGGAAGCCTCGCTGGTCTCGGAGGTCCCGGAGGTCTCCGTGGAGGAGGCCTCACTGGAAGCGCTGCTGCTGTCGTCGCCGCCGCAGGCAGCGAACACAGTGACCAGCATGACCATAGCCAGCAGGAGAGCGAGGATCTTCTTTGTGCTCTTCATTTTCTTCGCCTCTTTCATAAAGATTTTGAATATTTGTTTTAACAGGGGCAAGCCCTGGAAAAACCGTTGTGGGAAAGCATCAGCCCTTCACAGCGCCCACGACCATGCCTTTTACGAAGTACTTCTGCAGGAAGGGGTACAGCAGGATGATGGGGCCCATGGTGACCACACAGGCGGCCATCTTGAAGCTCTCGCCGGGAGGGTTGGACCGGGTAGCGCCCTGGGCCACACGGGACATGGCGGTAATCTCCGACTGGATGTTGAACAGGAGCATCTGCAGGGAGTAGTTGTCCTGGTCGTTGATGAGCATGACGGAGTTGAAGTAGTTGTTCCAGTAGCCGATGGCATAGAACAGGGCGATGGTGGCCAGCACCGGCAGGCACAGGGGCAGGTAGATGGTGAAGGCGATACGCACCTCACCGGCGCCGTCGATGCGGGCGGACTCGTTTAGGGCGTCTGGGATGCCGCGCACGAAGTTGCGCACCAGGAACATATTAAAGGGCGAGAACAGCAGGGAGGGCACGATAAGGGCCCAGATGTTGTTGTAGCAGCCGATGATCTGGGAGATCATGTACCAGGGCACCAGGCCGGCAGAGAACACCATGGTGATGTAGAAGTACAGCGACAGGCCGTTGCGGTAGCGGCACTGCTTGTTGGCCAGGGTGTAGCCGGCGCCGAAGGTGATAAGGGTGGCCACCACGGTGCCTACCACCGTGACGAAAATGGTGATGCCGTAGGCACGGGGCACTGAGGAGCTGGGGGCGAACAGCAGCTCGTAAGCCGCTGTGGACCAGCCGTCGGGGAAGAAAGAATAGCCGTTGATGGTGATGGATTTCTCTTCGGAGAAGGAAACGATAAGCACCAGGATGAACGGCACCACACAGGCCAGGGCGAACAGGGTGATGAAGAAGTAGATGAAGAACTGGCTCACCTTTTCACCGGTGCTCTTTTGGATTTTGTTGCTCCGTCTTAATTGGATAGCGTTAGCAGATGCTGCCATACGGGGAAGTCACTCCTTTCGAATGGGACGGCTTAGAACAGGGCGCCGTCGGGGAATTTGCGCCGGACGATCCAGTTGGAGGTGAACACCAGGATGAAGCCGACGATGGACTGGTACAGGCCGATCGCCATGGACAGGCTGGGGTCGCCGGTGTTCTTGAAGGTCCGGTACACGTAGGTGTCGATCACTTCCGCGATGGGCATCAGGGAGCTGTTGTCCCGCACGATGGCGTACATCATGCCGAAGTCGCCGTAGAAGATGCGGCCCACAGCCATCAGGGTCATAATGCACACGGTGGGCATCAGCAGCGGCAGGGTGATGTAGCGGATGCGCTGGAACCGGGTGGCGCCGTCGATGTAGGCGGCCTCGTACAGGCCCTCGTCGATGCCGGTGATTGCCGCCAGGTAGACGATGGAGTTATAGCCCGTGCTCTTCCACAGGTTCAGCACCAGAAGAATGGGGTACCAATAGCTGGCGTCGGAGTAGAAGTTGATCCGCTCGCCGCCGGAGGAGACGATGAGGTTGTTGATCAGGCCGGTGTCCGTGCCCAGGATGCCCTGGAGCATGTAGCTGACGATAACCCAGGAAATAAAGTACGGGAAAAGCATCATGGACTGGGACACCTTGAGGAAGCGCTTCGCCTTTACCTCATTGAGCACGATGGCCAGCAGCACGGCGCACACCGTACCCACCAGCAGGAACAGAATGTTGATGACAAGCGTATTCCGCGTGACTGTCCACGCCCAGCTCGATTTAAAAAAGTATTCGAAATTCGCCAGCCCGACGAACGGACTGAAAATTCCGGTTTTGTAATTGAATTTCTCAAATGCAATTACAATGTACGGCAAGGTAAGATAGGAAAAGATAAAGGTGTATGCGATTGCCGGAAGCGCCAGCAGATACAGAAACTTATTCTGCCACAACTCCCGAAGCGGGTTCACCCTTTTCTTTCCGACATCAACCAACGCTGACGCCTTACTCATGTCTGCTACCACCCTTTCTGTGAGGTTTCCTGCCGGATCCGCCCGAAGACCGGGACGGTCCGGCGCTCTCTGTTCA
>LBJMC04202__coassemble_1218_pt1 | contig 13694 bp, 13 predicted proteins | sample LBJMC04202__metabat2_high_PE_010 | metagenome-assembled genome bin LBJMC04202
ACGCCGACCGAACCGGCAGGTGAGACCTCTCCCCCGTGGGGGGATACAAAGGGGGCGCGAAGCCCCCCTTTGAAAAACTTTATATTATTATTTTGAAATTAGAAATCCCCCTCCCGCGCCAGCGCCGTCCCCTCTTCCCAAGAAGTATATATGCGCGGGAGGGGGGTGAGCGAGCGCCAGTGGCGCTCTGCCGCGAACCGACCGAGGCGGCAGCCGAGACGGGGGAGGGCGCCACATAGCCAGTCACCCCTTCCGCCGCCTCCGGCGGCACCGTCTCGCCTGCCTCCCCTAACGAGGGAGGTGCGGAAGAAGAGAACGTAAGAGAAAAACAAGGAGGAACCGCTATGAAGATCAAACTGCGCACCATTGTGGTGGACTGCGCGGACGCCCAGCGGGCGTCGGACTTTTACGCCAAGCTGCTGGGCTGGGAAAAGACCGTGGTAGAGCCAAACTGGGTGCTCATGCGGGACCCGGCCGGCGGCACCGGCCTGTCCTTCCAGGCGGAGGAGGACTACGTGCCCCCGGTCTGGCCCGAGGAGCCGGGGGAGCAGCAGAAGAGCGAGCACATGGACTTTTTGGTGGATCACTTGAAAGAGGCCGAGGCCCACGCCCTGGCCTGCGGGGCGGTGCGCTCGCCCCAGCAGTTTTTACAGGGGGTCACCGTGTTCTTCGACCCGGACGGCCATCCCTTCTGCCTGTTCGAGGACCCCTCCTACCAGTGGTAGCGAAAAAAAGAGAAAGGCCCGGGCCAGTACCCGGGCCTTCCCTTTTGGGAAAACAATGAAGAAAGACAACTGTCTCTTATACGCAATCTCTTATACGCGGTATCTGCGGGGGAAGGTGAGGGTCACCGTGGTGCCCTTGCCCTCCTGGCTCTCCAGGCGCACCTGGGCGTTGTGGAAGGCCGCCCCGTGCTTGACGATGGACAGCCCCAGCCCCGTGCCGCCAATCTCCTTCGAGTGGCTCTTGTCCACCCGGTAAAAGCGCTCGAACACCCGCTCCCGGTCCGCGGCGGGGATGCCGATGCCCGTGTCCGCCACGGAGAGGGTCACATCCCGGGAGCCCTCCGTCACCGTAATGGTGACGCTGCCCCCCTTGCGGTTGTATTTCACGGCGTTGTCGCACAGGTTGTACACCATCTCGTCCACGATGCTCCGCACCCCCCGGATGCTCCCGCTGCCCTGCACGGCCATGGTCAGGCCCTGCTCCTTGGCGGCGGGCTCCAGGCGGCGGGCCACGTCCTGGGCCAGGGCCAGCAGGTCCAGGTCCTCGCTGGGCAGCTGCACGTCCTCCTCATCCAGCCGGGACAGCCGCATGATGTCGTCCACCAGGGAGATGAGCCGCTGGGATTCGGTGTAGATGTTCCCGGCAAAGCGGGGCACGTCCGCGGGCTTTACCATGCCGTTCTGCATGATCTCCGCGAACCCGGAGATGGAGGTGAGGGGCGTTTTCAGCTCGTGAGAGACATTGGCGGTAAACTCCCGCCGCAGATTCTCCCGTTCCTCCCGCTCGGTGATGTCCAGAATCACCACCACGGCGCCCACCACCTCCCCGTCCCGCAGGACAGGGTTGCCCAGCACCTGGCAGCAGCGGCCGTTCTCCCGCAGCAGCTGCTGGCTGCGCTTGCCGGAGAGGGCCCCGTCCACCACGCTGCGGAAGCTGGCGCTGCGGTTCAGGGTCAGGGCGCTCTCCCGGCCGCCCGCCTGGGCGTCGGGGCAGCCCAGCAGCCGCAGGGCGCTGGTGTTGTAAGAGAGGATGTCCGTGTGGTGGTCCAGCACCAAAAAGCCCTCGCTCATGTTCTCGGTGATGGCGGTGAACTCCTCCTGTTTCTCCTTCAAGGAGCGCATCTGGGCCGCGATGGCCTGGTTCTGCTTGCTGATCTTCGTCAGCAGGGGGGAGATCTCATCGTAGGTCAGGTTCTCCTCCGGGTGCTCCAGGTCCAGCTGGTTGATGGGCGCCACGATCCGCTTCGTCAGGTAGCTGGACAGCAGCGCCGTCACCGCCACCGCCAGCAGGGCCGAGCCCACAATCCAGGGCAGCACGCTGAACAGGGCGGCGAACACGGTGTCGGTGGTGGAGGCGATGCGCAGCACCTGGCCGTCCGTCAGCTTCACCGCGTAGTAGTAGGTCTTTTCGTCAATGGTGTCCGACATGCGGGTGACCTCCCCGGCGCCGGAGGCCAAGGCCTCCCGCACCTCTTCCCGGTCCCCATGGTTCTCCATGGCGGCGGCGTCGGCCTGGCTGTCGTACAGCACCGTCCCGTCCCCGTCAATGAGGGTCAGCCGGTTTTTGGGATTTTTCAGGCTCTCCAGGTACCCGGCCCCCAGCTGCTCCACCGCCGGCTTGATGGAGTCGGCGGTCTCCCGCACCTCGTCCTCCATGTGGCCTGCGAAATCGCTGTAGTACACAACGGTGGTAAGCACCGTGGCCAGCAGCACTGTGATGAGGGCCGTAAGGCACATATTCAAAAAAATCTTTTTTCTCATAGCACTTCTTTCCTTGTGGCGGATGAAATTAGGCCAGGGGCTTCTCCTTGCTGTCGATCTTGTACCCCACGCCCCGCACTGTCTCAATCAGGGAGCCCAGCTCCCCCAGCTTTTGCCGCAGGGTGCGCACGTGGACATCCACCGTGCGGGTCTCCCCGTCAAAGTCGTAGCCCCAGATCTTCGTCAGCAGCTTGTCCCGGGTGAGCACCATGCCGTCGTTCTCCAGCAGGGTGCGCAGCAGCTCGAACTCCTTCAAGGTCAGCTGCACCTCCCGGCCGTCCACCTGCACCAGGTGCCTGGCGGGGGAGACCCGCAGCCTGCCCAGCACAAATTCCGGGGCCTCGCCGCCGGTGTCGGCCCGGCGCAGCAGGGCCTTTACCCGGGCCACCAGCTCCATCATGCCGAAGGGCTTGGGCAGGTAGTCGTCAGCGCCGCTGTCCAGGCCCAGCACCTTGTCGTACTCGCTGTCCTTGGCGGTGAGCATCATCACCGGGATCTTCTGGGTGGCGGGGGCCGCGCGCAGCTTTTTCAGTACCTGCAGCCCGTCCTCCTCCGGCAGCATGATGTCCAGAAGCACCAGGCTGGGGGCCTCCTGCTCCACGGCGGCCCAAAACTGGCTGGGCCGGCCGAAGCCCTGGGTGTCGAACCCGGTGGAGTGCAGGGTGTAGGCCACCAGCTCCCGAATGCTGTTGTCGTCCTCAAGAATATAGATCATAGGTCCTCCCCGGCTCCCAAAACAGGGCCGGGCCCTCCTTTTTTTAGAGAGATTCCTTCTGGCCGGTGATGGCGTACTGCACCCACTCGGCCACATTCACGGCGTGGTCGCCGATGCGCTCGAAATACTTGGCCACCATCAGCAGGTCCACGCAAAACTCGCCGCTCTCCCGGTTCTCCCCGATGAGGGTGATGAGCTCCCCCTTCACCCGGTTGAACATCTGGTCCACCGCGGCGTCGTCCGCCATGACCTTCTGGGCCAGGGGCAGGTCCCGCCGGACAAAGGAGTCCACGCTCTCGGTGACCATCTGGATGGTGGCCACGGCCATCTCCTTGATGTGCACCTTGCTCCCGGCGATGTCCCCCTGGGTCAGGTAGGGCAGCAGCTCGGCGATGTCCGAGGCCTGGTCGCCGATGCGCTCCAGGTCAGAGATCATCTTCAGCGCCGAGGAGATCTGCCGCAGGTCCCCGGCCACCGGCTGCTGCTGCAGCAGCAGCAGCATGCACAGCCCCTCAATCTCCCGCTCCTTCTGGTCGATCTCCAGCTCGATGGGCTTTACCTGCTTGGCCAGCTTCAGGTCGTTTTCCAGCAGGGCCTTGGCGGCGGTGGAGATGGCGTCCTCGCACAGGGCCCCGGTCTTGATGAGCTCCACGTTGAGCTGTTCCAACTGCTCTTCAAATTTATTGCGCATGGTTTAGCCGAACCTCCCGGTGATGTAGTCTTCGGTGCGTTTGTCCTGGGGCATAGAGAACAGGGACTCCGTGGGGCCCGCCTCCACCAGCTCTCCCAGCAGGAAGAAGGCCGTCTTGTCCGAGATACGGGCCGCCTGCTGCATGTTGTGGGTGACGATAACAATAGTATACTTATTTTTCAGCTCCATGGCAAGGTCCTCAATCTTCGAGGTGGAGATGGGGTCCAGGGCGCTGGTGGGCTCGTCCATCAGCAGCACGTCGGGCTCCACCGCCAGGGCCCTGGCGATGCACAGCCGCTGCTGCTGCCCGCCGGAGAGGCCCAGGGCGCTCTTCTTCAGCCGGTCCTTCAGCTCGTCCCAGATGGCCGCGTCCCGCAGGGACTTCTCCACAATCTCGTCCAGCTTCACCTTCGAGCGGATGCCGTGGGTGCGGGGCCCGTAGGCGATGTTGTCGTACACGCTCATGGGGAAGGGGTTGGGCTTCTGGAACACCATGCCCACCCGCTTGCGCAGGTGGTTCACGTCCACGTTGCCGTAGATGTCCTCCCCGTCCAGCAGAATCTCCCCGGTGATCTTGCACCCCTCCACCAGGTCGTTCATGCGGTTCAGGGATTTGAGGAGAGTGGACTTGCCGCAGCCCGAGGGGCCGATAAAGGCCGTCACCTCGTTGGGGGCGATGTTCAGGTTCACGGTTTTCAGGGCCTTAAAATTCCCGTAGTATAAGTCTAGATTCCGGATGGTAAATTTATCCATGCTCGCGTTCCCTTCTCAAAAATGTTTCCTTACGCCTTGGTGAATTTCCGGGCCACAAAGGAGGACAGGGCGTTGATGCCCACCACCAGCACCAGCAGCACCACGGCGGTGGCGTAGGCGGCCTCCCGGGCCAGGCCTTCGTTCAGCAGGTTATACATGTGCACCGCCAACGTGCGGCCGGAGTCCATGGGGTCGATGGCCACCTTGGCCACCGAGCCGGAGGTGAACATCAGCGCCGCGGTCTCGCCCACAATGCGCCCGATGCCCAGGATAATGCCGGACAGGATGCCGGGCATGGCAGAGGGCAGGATGATGCGGAACACCGTGCGCAGCTTGCCGGCCCCCAGGCCGAAGCTGCCCTCCCGGAAGGAGTCGGGCACGCTCATCAGGGCCTCCTCGGTGGTGCGCATGATCAGGGGCAGGATCATAATGGCCATGGTCAGGGCCCCGCCCACCATGGAGTACCCCCAGCCAAAGCTGATGACGAAGAACAGGTAGCCGAACAGGCCGTACACAATGGAGGGGATGCCGGACAGGGTCTCGGCGGTGATGCGCACCACCCCCACCAGCTTGTTGCCCCGCCGGGCGTACTCCACCAGGTAGATGGCGGAGAAGATGCCCACCGGCACCGCCACCACCAGGGACAGCACCGTCATCAGCACAGTGTTGATGAGGGCGGGCAGCAGGGAGGCGTTCTCGCTGGTAAACTCCAGCTCGAACAGGGAGGGCTTCAGGTTGGGCAGGCCCATAATCACGATGTAGGCCACCAAAAACAGCAGTACCGCCACGGTGAGCACGGCCGCCGCCGTCACCAAAATGCGCAGCACCAGGGACAGGGGAGAGGCCTTGTACTGCAGCATGGTCTGCTTGAAGGTGGGGGTATTGATGGCCTGGACGGCCGCCTCCCCCTGGGCGCCGGCTTTCTTAAAGGGGTTGCACATGCCTGGGCCTCCTTTCTCTTCAGCACAGAGAACAGCAGGTTGATGATGAGGATGAACACGAACAGCACCACGCCGGTGGCGATGAGGGCCTCCCGGTGCAGGCCGGTGGAGTAGCCCATCTCGGTGACGATGTTGCCCGTCAGGGTGCGCACGCCGTCTAAAATGCTCCCGGGGATGCGGGGCTGGTTGCCGGCGATCATAATCACAGCCATGGTCTCGCCGATGGCCCGGCCCACCCCCAGGATGATCCCGGCCAGGATGCCGGACTTGGCCGCCGGCACGGTGACGAAGAACACGCTGCGCTCGTGGCTGGCCCCCAGGGCCAAAGCGCCCTCGTAGTAGCTGTCGGGCACGGCCCGGATGGCGCTCTCCGACACGCCGATGATGGTGGGCAGGATCATAATGCCCAGCAGGATGGAGGCGGTGAGGATGCTCTTGCCGTGGTTGCTGCCGAAGAAGGTCTGCATCATGGGCACGATGACCATCAGACCGAAGAAGCCGTAGACGATGGAGGGGATGCCCGCCAGCAGGTCCACCGCGGGCTTTAAGACCTTATACAGCCCCTTGGGACAGAACTTGGCCATGTAGATGGCGGCCAGCAGCCCCAGGGGAACCCCCACGATGATGGCCCCGGCGGTGACGTAGATACTGCCCAAAATCATGGGGAAGATGCCGTACATGTCGGCGTTGGGCCGCCACTCGGTGCCCAGGAGGAACTCCACGGGCCCGATCTCGGCGATGGCGGGGATGCCGTTGGCGAATAGGTAGATGCAGATCAGGGCCACGCACAGGATGGAGATACAGGCGGCCACCAGAAAGACGATGCGCATCACCGTCTCCCGCAGATTCCCTTTCCGGCTGCCCAGCAGGGACTTTTTCCCCTTACTCTGGGCGCTGGAGCGATTCATATCCATTTCCGTATTGATTCCTCCTCTTATCGCAGGAAAAGGGCCGGGGGGATGCCCAGGCCCTTTTCAGTCAGATGGTACCTTGCCTTAGGCCACTTCGCTCCAGTCGGTGACGTTGCCCAGGTAGATGTCCCGCACCTGCTCGGTGGTCAGGTCCTCGATGGGGGACTCGTTGTTCACGATGATGGCGATGCCGTCGGTGGCGATGACCGTGTTCACCAGGCCGGCGTCCAGCTCCTCCTGCTTCAGCTCGCGGGAGGCCATGCCGATGTCGCTCATGCCGTTGATGGCGTCGGTCATACCGGTGGTGGAGTCAGAGGTCTGCAGTTCGATCTCCACGTTGGGGTTCACAGCGTTGTAACCCTCGATGAGCTTCTGCATCAGGGGGGAGACAGAGGAGGAACCGGAGATGGTGACAGAGCCGGAAGCGCCGTTGCTCTCAAAGGCCTCCACGTCGGCCACGGGGATGTAGTCCTCCGCCACAATGGCCTGGCCCTCAGTGCTCATGATGTAATTCATAAAGTCCTGGGCGGCCTCGTTGGTCAGCTCGCCCTTGGTGGCCACGTTGAAGGGACGGGACACGGTGTAGCTGCCGTTCTCGATGTTCTCGGCGGTGGGCTCCACCCCGTCAATCTTCACACCCTTCACGGTGTCGTCCAGAGAGCCCAGGGAGATGTACCCGATGGCCCCGGTGTTGCCGGCCACAGTCTGGATCACAACTTCGGTGGAGTTGGAGATCTCGGCGTCCACGGTGGTCATGTCGTTGCCCTCTTCGTCCTCTACGCCAATCAGCTCAACGAAAGCGCCCCGGGTGCCGGAACCGTCCTCACGGGAGACCACGGTGATGGGGCCCTCAGCGGCAGTGCCCTCGGTGGAAGCCTCAGAAGAAGCCTCGCTGCTCTCCTCAGAAGCCTCGCTGGAAGCCTCGGAGGAAGCCTCGCTGGAAGCGGAGGAGGTGGAGGCGGAAGCGCTGCTCTCAGAGGAGCTGCTCTCGGTGTTGCCGCAGGCGGCCAGCATGGAGACGCACAGCGCGGCGGCCATCAAAATGGAAATTGCTTTTTTCATAACGTAGACCTTCCTTTTTTCTTTCCAAAGATTTTGGTTTTCGCTTGCAGGCCCTAGTGTACGACAGCTTTGTAAAATGTAAAACCGGCGGTTTGTTAAATCGAGGTTAAGTAAAATCTTTCTTCTTCCCGGCTTTGTAAAATTGCCCAGCTTCCCGGAATTCCGGGGATTTCTCTTGGTCAAACCCTCCTCCGCCCCGCGGCGCGGGCGCCGGGCCGCCGGGCGCGGCCCTTCCCGCCCGCGCCTCCCTCCTCACCTGCCCCCTTGCCGCCCGCGCCCCTTCCCGAATTGACATTCGGCCGGGAATGGGGTATCATGGAAGGAGTTTGGAACGACCCTTATTTTTCATAGTATAGAAAGCATAAGTTCGGGAGGGACGCATATGAAACTATCCCTGCTGCTGGAAGCCCTGGGCATCCGGGAGGGCTTTGCCGAGACAGACATCACCGACCTGGTGTACGATTCCCGGAAGGCCGGGCCCGGCTGCGCCTTTTTCTGCCTGCGGGGCTCCGCTGCCGACGGGCACAAGTACGCCCCCCAGGCCGCGAAGGCCGGGGCCGCCGCCGTCATCGCCGAGGAGCCCGTGGAGGCCCCCGGCGCCCAGGTTATCCTGGTGCCGGACACCCGGAAGGCCCTGGCCCTGATGAGCGCCGCCTTTTTCCGCCGCCCCGCCGAGGGGGACATCACCGTCATCGGCGTCACGGGTACCAAGGGCAAAACCACCACCGCCTATATGATCGCCTCCATCCTGGAGGCCGCCGGCCACAAGACCGGGGTCATGGGCACCATCGGGGTGAAGATCGGCGACACCCTCATCCAGACGGACAACACCACCCCCGCCAGCTACGAGGTCCAGAAGTACCTGCGCCAGATGGCCGACGCGGGCTGCGACTACTGCGTGATGGAGGCCTCCTCCATCGGCCTGAAGGACCTGCGGGTTTACGGCTTCCCCTTCGCCGTGGGGGTGTTCACCAACTTCTCCGAGGACCACATCGGCGGGGTGGAGCACAAGGATATGCAGGAGTACATGGAGAGCAAGGCGAAGCTCTTCTCCATGTGCAAAGTGGGCGTGGTCAATGGCGACGACCCCAGCCTGCCCGGCATCCTGCGGGGCCATACCTGTGAGGTCAGGACCTACGGCTTCGGGGAGGGCCTGTGGCTTACCGGCCACAACTGCCGCCACCTGAACAAGCCCGGCTTCCTGGGCGTGGCCTTCGAGGTCACCGGCGCCCTCCAGTTCACCGCGGAGGTGGGCATCCCCGGCCGGTTCAACGCCTATAACGCATTGGCGGCCATGGGGGCCTGCCAGGTGCTGGGCATCCCGGTGGAGGCCATGGAGCAGGGCCTGGCCGCCGTAAAGGTAAAGGGCCGGGTGGAGCCCGTCCCCGTGCCCGGGGACTACACCCTGTTGCTGGATTACGCCCACAACGGGGTGGGCATGGAGAACATCCTCACCACCCTGCGGGAATATAACCCCAACCGGCTCATCTGCATGTTCGGGGCCGGGGGCAACCGGCCCAAGGTCCGCCGGTACGAGATGGGGGAGATCTGCGGCCGTTTGGCGGACCTCTCCGTCCTCACCGCCGACAACTCCCGGTTCGAGGATGTGAACGACATCATCGCCGACATCAAGGTGGGCATGGAAAAGACCGGCGGCAAGTACATCGTCATCCCCGACCGCCGGGAGGCCATGGCCTGGTGCCTGGAAAACGCCCGGCCCGGGGACATCGTGGTGTTCGCCGGCAAGGGCCACGAGGACTACCAGGAGATCAACGGCGTCAAACACCCCTTCGACGAGCGGGTCATCATCCGGGAAATTCTGGACGGGAAACGCTGAGGGAAGTTTCTCTATAGAAAAGAGAGGGGACGCCCTGGTGAAAAGCGGCTATCGCGGGACCTGACAACAGCGGGGACCGGGATGGGCCGCACGGGGTTTCCCACGGCTGCGACCGCTGAGGCGCGCGGAGCCGCCGAGCGCCACGTTCAGTAACAACTGGCAAAAGAAATAAAGGGGCAAAGCCCTGGGCCGCGGGCCGGGGCCTCCCCAAAACTGATGAATGGGAGCGGCGTATGAGACTGAAAATTTCCGAGATCGTGAAAGCCTGTGGGGGCAAGCTCCTCTGCGGGGATGAGAACACCCCGGTGACCTCCTTTTTCACCGACAGCCGCCAGGCCAAGGCCGGGGCCATGTTCGTACCCATCCGGGGGGAGAACACCGACGGCCACCGCTACATCGGCGCCGCCCTGGAGGCCGGGGCCTGCGCCTCCTTTACCGACCACGAGGTGCCCGCCGGGGAGAAGCCCCTGGTCCTGGTCCACGACTGCCGCCAGGCCCTGCAGAAAACCGCTGCCTGGTACCGGAGCCAGTTTGCCATCCCCGTGGTGGGCATCACCGGCAGCGTGGGCAAAACCACCGCCAAGGAGATGGTGGCCCAGGCCCTCTCCGCCCAGTTCAAGGTGCTCAAGACCGCCGGCAACCAGAACAGCCAGGTGGGGGTCCCCATCACCGTCTGTGGCCTGAAAAAGGACCACACCGCCGCCGTGGTGGAGATGGGCGTCTCCATGCCCGGGGAGATGGCCCGCATCGCCGGGGTGGTAAAGCCCACCTGCGCGGTTATCACCAACATCGGCGTGTCCCACATCGAGTTTATGAAGTCCCGGGAGAACATCATGGCCGAGAAGTCCCGCATCGCCGACTACCTCCCGCCGGAAGGGGCCCTGTTCGTCAACGGCGACGACGACCTGCTGCCCACCCTGCGGGACACCTGCGGCCACAAGGTGGTCACCTTCGGCCTGGGCCCCGGCTGCGACTGGCGGGCCACCGGCCTCAACGAGGCGGACAAGGGCACCTTCTTCACCTGCGCCGGCCCCGGCGGGGAGAAGATCGAGATGTTCGTCCCCGCGGCGGGCCAGCACAATGTGCGCAACGCCCTGGCCTCCATGGCCGTGGCCCGGTACCTGGGCGTCCCCGCCCAGGACGCCGTGCGGGCCATCGCCGCCTATAAGGCCCCGGCCATGCGCCAGCAGATTCTGGAGACCGGGGGCCTCACCCTCATCGACGACAGCTACAACGCCAGCCCCGATTCCATGCGCAGCGCCATCGACGTGCTGGCCGGCCGGGACGTGCCCGGCAAGCGGGCCGCCGTGCTGGCGGATATGCTGGAGCTGGGGGACTACGCCAGCCAGGGCCACTTCGAGGTGGGCCAGTACGCGAAAGAAAAGGGCGTGGACCTGCTCATCGCCGTGGGGCCCCTCTCCAAAAACATCGCCGCGGGCTTTGGCAAAGAGGCCAAGTGGTTCGCCACCAACGCCGAGGCCATCGCCTGCCTCAAGGAACACCTGGCCCCCGGGGACGCGGTGCTGGTCAAGGGCTCCCGGGGCATGCACACCGAGGAGATCGCCGCCGCCCTGAAAGGAGAGACCGACACATGAAAAAACTAGGGGACTTCGCCCTGGGCCTGCAGCACGTGGGCCTGCCCACCAACGATTTGAAAGCCACCATCGCCTTTTACGAAAGCCTGGGTTTCGAGACTGTCTACCAGGTGCGCAACGAGGCCGCCGGGGAGGACGTGGCCTTCCTCCGGCTGAAAAACCTGACCATCGAGGCCTACGAAAATGGGCAGGCAGCCATGCAGTCCGGGGCCATCGACCACATCGCCATCGACGTGGACGACGTGGAGGCCGCCTACCGCCTGGCCCAGGAGCAGGGCTACCAGATCGTCAGCAACGGCGTGGAGTTTCTGCCCTTCTGGCAGAACGGCGTGAAATTCTTCATCCTCCTGGGCCCCAACCAGGAGCGCGTGGAGTTTAACCAATACCTCTGATAAAACAAAAAAAGGCCGCCCGGTTTCCAGCCGGGCGGCCTTTTGTCATGGCTTTTCACTTGTCACCCGAAGATGGCCCCCAGGTCGCCCCCCAGGGCGTCCTCCACCGCCTCGTAGTCGTGCTTGCAGGAGTTGCACATGTTGGACCACCAGATGCTGTTCTTGTTGGAGCTGTCCGTGTAGGTGCGGCCGCACACCGGGCAGGTGCTCCCGCTGCCGCCGGAGTCGCTGCCGCCGCCCCCGGAGAAGCTGACGGTGCCGTTCAGGGCGAAGGCCAGCACCAGGGCGGCCACCACAATCAGCACGCCCCCGGTGGTAAAGGGCAGCAGCCCCCACCGGGTGCCCTTGCCGGTGAAGAAGGGCGGCGTAAACAAAGCCAGCCCCAAAAACAGCAGGGGAGAGGAGAAGGTGGAGGGGGCGAGCCCCATGTTCACCCCGGAGAACAGGGCGCTCCCCAGCCAGATCACCAGAACGATGCCAAAGGCCAGCAGCACGGTCCACCGCGCCCCCCGGCCTTTGTTGGTAAACATGCGCAGGGCCGAGAAAAACAGCGCCGCCGCGCAGAACAGGTCCAGCAGCACCGGGGTGGTGTAGTACAGGGTGATCTCCCAATCCTCCGCCTCGCTGGCGAAAAGATTTGAGATCACCGCCCCTGTCTGGCAGAGGTACCCCGCCGCCAGCAGCAGCATGGCAGCCCCGGCCAGCTGGGGCGAGGGCTTCTTCAGCAGCAGAGCCGCCGCCAGCACCACCGGCCCCAGCAGCAGGCACAGGCTGGCGAAAAAGCCCAGGGACACCTTGGGTACCGTCGTGAACAGGCTCAGGTAGGAGGAAAAACTGCTCACCACCAAGATCACGCACAGCAAAAAGGGCGCCGAGCACAGCCGCTGCGGGAGCGTCCCCGGCGTGGGCGGGGCGATGGGCGGCTCAGCCGGGGCCTTCTTGAATCTGGCCCGCACCACCAGGCCGCAGCACACCAGGGCCAGCAGCAAAAGGCCCCCAAGCACCAGGAACATCATCATACACAGCCATCTCCTTTTCCGCAGGCGGGTACCGCCCTTCCTGTCCCAAGAATAGCACAAAAATTCTCACAAATCAATGCGGTTTTCATGTTTCTTTTTCGATTTCCCTCATCCCCGCCCCTGTGGTATAATAGGGGAAAACCCGGGAGGGGATACCATGGCAGCCTATGTGGTGTGGGATTGGAACGGCACCCTGTTCGACGATGTGGCGCTCTGCATCCAGGTGATGAACGGGATGCTGGAAAAACGGGGCCTGCCCCAGCTGGCCGGGCCGGAGCAGTACCGGCAGGTGTTCACCTTCCCGGTGGAGGAGTATTACAAGGCCCTGGGCTTCGACTTCGGCCGGGAGCCCTTCTCCCAGGACACCGCCCAGCTCTGTGACCGCACCGCCCTGCTCCCAGCTGGCGGTGGAATACATCTCCGAGTACGACCGCCGGGCCCTGGGCTGCCCCCTGCGCGCCGGAGCGGAGGCCGCCCTGGCGGAATTGCGGCGCCGGGGGGTAAAACAGGTGATCGCCTCGGCCTCCCACAAAAAGGCCCTGGAGGAGCAGGTGGCCCACCTGGGCGTTGCCGGGTATTTCCAGGCCCTTCTGGGGGTGGAGGACAGCCTGGGCCGGGGCAAATCCGGCCTGGCCGGGGACTTTCTGCGCCAAGCCGGGGCCGGCGGCGACGCCCTTTTCGTGGGCGACACCCTCCACGACTTCGAGACCGCGGCCGCCCTGGGCTGCCCCTGTGCCCTCCTCACCGGCGGCCACCAGGCCCGCCCCCGCCTGGAGTCCACCGGCGCCCCGGTGCTGGACACCTTCCCCCAGCTGCTGGCCCTGCCACAGCTGGCCGGGCGGTAAACACAAAGCGAGCCTCCCCCACCTGGGGGAGGCTCTTTCTTCCCGCAGATCAGATCCCGCTTCGCCATGTCCAAGGCGGCTGAGGGGCCTTTTCCCTTTTCTCCCCACCCCCTGCCCCCTCCCATGCACATACCTTGGCGAAAACCGTTAGCATTCCGGCATGGGAGGGGGAAGATTATTCTATATATTTCATTCCAAAGGGGGATTGCATCCCCCTTTGGAACCCCTTTTTGTAGAAGCCAAGGCTGAGTGTGCCCTTACGGGGGGGTGCGTACGAGTCAAGTTGCACTTCGTGCAACTTACTCGGTCGAGTTTCGCATCCGCAAAACTCGCGGCAAATTTACACCTCGTAGAGGGGTTGCAAAGGGGCGCAGCTCTCCGGTGGAGAGCGTTCTGCGCTGACCGAACCGGCAGGTGAGATCTTCCCCTTGCGGGGGGATACAAAGG
>LBJMC04202__coassemble_1230_pt1 | contig 13595 bp, 11 predicted proteins | sample LBJMC04202__metabat2_high_PE_010 | metagenome-assembled genome bin LBJMC04202
GGAACCAGGGCATCACAGCTTCCGTCCCCGTGGCCCGGTACGCCCACCACCTGGGGGCCAGTAAGGAGAAGCTCTACCGCGCCCTGCTGGTCAGCGACCTGATCACCGTGGAGCAGAAAAGCGGCATCGGCCGGCTCTCCGCCTACTGCGGGGCCGTCAGCGCCGGGGTGGGGGCCGGGGCCGGCATCGCCTACCTGCTGGACGGGAGCCTTTCCGCCATCTCCCACACCATCGTCAACGCCGTGGCCATTCTCAGCGGCACCATCTGCGACGGGGCCAAGCCCTCCTGCGCGGCGAAGATCGCCGCCAGCGTGGACGCGGGCATCCTGGGCTACCAGATGTACGCCCACCGCCAGCAGTTCCGGGGCGGCGAGGGCATCGTCACCAAGGGCGTGGACGCCACCATCCGCAACATCGGCATCCTGGCCAAAGAGGGCATGCGCCAGACCGACGAGACCATCCTGGACATTATGACCCACCGGTGCGACTAAGCTACCCGTGGGAGAAGGAGGACCCTATGAAAGTGTTGTTCCTCGGCAACAGCCACACCTTTGTCCACTACGTGCCCGCCCGGGCCGCCCGCTTCTGCCAGGACCAGGGCCGCCCCCTGGAGGCCGTCATGCTCACCCACCCCGGCGTGGGCCTGGACTGGCACCTGGAGCAGTCCCAGACCTACTTCAACCTCCTCTGCGGCGGGTACGACGCGGTGGTGCTCCAGCACAACGCCCACCCCTTCCCCGGCCGGGAGTCCCTCCTCACCGCCGGGGAGCGCCTTATCGCCCTGCTGCCCGCCAATACCAGGCCCTACCTGTACATGACCTGGAGCGAGAAAGTCAACCCCCAGGGCCAGGGACCCATGGCCGATGCCTACCGGGAGCTGGCCCGGCGCACCGGGGCTGCCCTCTGCCCGGTGGGGGAGGTATGGCAGGCGGTGCGGGCCGCCCACCCGGAGGAGGAGCTCTACTTCGCCGACGGGGAGCACAGTTCCGTGCTGGGGGCCTCCCTGGCCGGGGCGGTCATCGGCCGGGCCCTGCTGGGCCTGGAGGTCACCCCCGCCCAGTGTTATCAGGACGCCAAAGTTCTTGCGCAGCTGGCCCTGGACCCCCGGATGATCGACATGGTCCTACGGGACGGCCGCCCCGCCATGGAGGCCATCGGCTCGTAATTGCCCGCCCATTTCACAGGAAAGAAGGAGAACCCTATGCCTATGACATACAACCGTCCCCTGCCCAGCCCCCGGGAGCTGAAGGAGCAGTACCCCCTGCCCCCGGCCCTGGCCGCCCAGAAGGACCGCCGGGACCGGGAGATCCGGGCTGTGTTCCAGGGGGAGAGCCAGAAATTCCTGGTGATTGTCGGCCCCTGCTCCGCCGACCGGGAGGACGCGGTGCTGGAGTACTGCCTGCGCCTGGCCAAGCTCCAGAACCAGGTGGGGGAGAGGCTGCTGCTCATCCCCCGGGTGTACACCAACAAGCCCCGCACCACCGGAGAGGGGTACAAGGGCATGCTCCACCAGCCCAGCCCCGACAAGGCCCCCGACCTGCTGGGGGGCATCATCGCCATCCGGCGGCTGCACCTGCGGGTCATGGAGGAGACCGGCCTCACCGCCGCCGACGAGATGCTCTACCCCGAGAACCGCAGCTATCTGGACGACCTTCTCTCCTACGAGGCCGTGGGCGCCCGCTCCGTGGAGGACCAGCAGCACCGGCTCACCGCCAGCGGCATGGACATCCCCGTGGGCATGAAAAACCCCACCAGCGGCGACCTGTCGGTGATGCTCAACTCCATCCAGGCGGCCCAGAGCAGCCACAGCTTCCTCTACCGGGGCTGGGACGTGACCACCGCCGGGAACCCCTTGGCCCACGCCATCCTCCGGGGCGGCGTGGACAAGTACGGCACCTGTGTGCCCAACTACCACTACGAGGACCTCACCCGCCTGTGGGAGCTGTACCAAAAGCGGGGCCTCAGCTTCCCCGCCGTAGTGGTGGACGCCAACCACTCCAACTCCAACAAGCAGTACAAAGAGCAGCCCCGCATCGTCAGCGAGGTGCTCCACAGCCGCCGCCACAGCAGCGCCCTCCACGCCCTGGTCAAAGGGGTGATGATCGAGAGCTACCTGGAGGAGGGCTGCCAGCCCATCGAGGGGGAGCGCGCCTACGGCAAGTCCATCACCGACCCCTGCCTGGGCTGGGAGGACACCGAACGCCTCCTCCTGGACATGGCGGACCGGGTGTGACCTGTATTCCAAACAGAAAGGGAGGGATTCCATGCGCTGGTTTTCCCCGCAGGACCATTCCGCCCCGGTGATTCACCCGGAAAAACACGCCCAAAGCAAATACCCGGGCCAGCCCCTGCCCGCCCTGCCCCGGCAGGCGGTGGTGTTCTGCCTGGGCAAGGGCCTGCCCCTGCTGCAGGAGCGCTTCGCCCCCTCCCTGGCGCTGGACCAGCTCCCCGGGTTTATCACCCACTCCCCGGTGTACCAGGTGGAGGGCGCGCCCCACACCTGCTTCCTCCACGGGGGATACGGCGCGCCCCAGGCCGCCTGCACCGTGGAGACCCTCCACGCCCTGGGGGTGAGAGAGCTCCTTCTGGTGGGCCTGTGCGGCGGCTTTGCCCCCGAGCTGCAGGTGGGGGATGTGCTGCTGCCGGAGAAGCTCTGGAGCGAGGAGGGCACGACCCTCCACTACCGGCAGGAGTCGGGCTTCGTCCAGGTGCTCTCCCAGCGCCGGGAGCGCCTGGGCCAGCGCCTGGAAGCCGCCGGCTTCGCGGTGTACCCCCTTTCCGCCGTGACCACCGACGCCCCCTACCGCCAGACCTTCCGCAAGGAGGAGCAGTGGCGGCAGCTGGGCTGCGCAGGGGTGGATATGGAGGCCTCCGCCGTGGCCGCGGTCTGCGCCTATTACGATATGGAGTGCACCGTGGCCCTGCTGGTCTCCGACAAACACCCCCTCCGGGAGGGGGACGCCCCCTGGAAGTGGGGGAGCCAGGCCTTCCCCCAGCGCCGGGACCAGTTCCTGGCCCAGTGCGTCGCCTTTGCCTGCGGCGATTCCCCGGCCCCTATTATCAATAAGAAAGAGGAGGCGCCATCCCCATGAACGAGCGGCCCTGCCACAAGCTGGTGCGGGACAACATCCCGGCGATCATCCGCCAGCAGGGGGAGACCCCCATCACCCGCACCCTGGACAGCCAGGAGTACGCCCGCTGCCTGGAGGAAAAGCTCCGGGAGGAGGTGGAGGAGTTCCTGGCGGAACCCTCCCTCCAGGAGCTCAGCGACATCCTGGAGGTCCTGGAGGCCATGGCCCGCCTCCAGGGCTGGCCCAGCGAGGCCGTCCGCCAGGCCAAAGCGGACAAAGCCCAGCGCAACGGCGCCTTCCGCCACCGGGTGTTCCTGGAAAAAGTCCTACCGAAAGAGTAAGCGGCTGTATCTCCAAAAAATCATAATCGCACCTTCTCTCCGAGCCCCTGCGCTTCTGCGCAGGGGCTCTTTTCTGTTTCCGGAGGGGGAGCTTCCCTGAACAAAGTGGACTATGGAAAGTCAAATGGCTTTACACATTCTGTCCTCTTGGCGACCTGACCGAAAAGCGCCGCGGGTTTCTTCCAAATCGGAAAAAAGAACAGAAAAGTGACGGGAAAAGCTGGGAGAACGAATGAAACTTTTGCCACAAGCCACAATATTTGAAGGCGATACCAGCTTTTTGAAAGGCAAATTCTAAATTTTTTAAGGTTTGTCAACTTTTGATTTCTTGTAAAAAGAGAATTCTGCCACTACAATTTAACTAAATTAAATCCGTTTTAACCAACTTCTTTGACAAATTTGTTTGGGGGGATGCAAAAAATGGCCAAATCAAAAACCGCAATGCCAAAAGAGCGCAAAGGCAGCTTCTTCCGGGACATTGCCAGGAACAAGTTCTCCTATTTGATAGCCCTTCCGGCTATCGTCTACGTGCTGATCTTCAGCTACCTGGCTTATCCTTATATGCTGCTGGCGTTCCAGCGTTACGACTACCGGAACAGCTCGATCTTCGACATCATTTTCCACGGCGACTGGGTGGGGCTCAAAAACTTCGAGTTCTTCTTCACCTCCCAGAACGCCTTCCGGGTTACCTTCAATACCCTGTACTTAAATGTACTGTTCATCATCACCGGCACAGTGATGTCCGTGCTCCTGGCCCTGTTCCTCAACGAGCTGCGGTGCCGCTGGTTTACTAAAGTGACCCAGGCGGTGATGCTGTTCCCCAACTACATCTCCTGGATCATGGTCAGCTACATCCTGCTCAGCCTGTTCTCCAACACCTATGGCATCGTGAACATCACCATGGCCAACCTGGGTATGGAGACCTTCAACTGGTACGCCACCCCCGAGGTGTGGCCCACCATCCTGGTGCTCATGCGCATCTGGAAGGGAGCTGGTATGAACGCTATCATCTTCCTGGCAGCCATCACCGGCATCGATTCCAGCTTGTATGAGGCCGCCGCCATTGACGGCGCCAACCGCCGCCAGATGATGGCCCGGATCACCCTTCCTCTGATGATGCCCACGGTCATCATTATGACCCTGCTGTCCCTGGGCAAGATCATGTATGGCGACTTCGGCATGATCTACGCCCTGGTGGGCGACAACGGCACCCTGTATCCCACTACCGACATTGTGGATACCTACATCTTCCGCGCCCTGCGGCAGGTGGGCGACATCTCCCAGTCCACCGCCATCGGCCTGTTCCAGTCCGCTATCGGCTTCGTGATGGTCTACGGCAGCAACTGGCTGGCCCGGAAGTTCTATCCCGAAGGCGCGCTGTATTGAGAGGGGAGGTATACAAAAGTATGGCAAAACTGGCGAAACGGCCTGCCAAGGCCCACCGCAAATACACCTGGGGCAACTTCTTCATCGGCCTGTTTATCCTGGCCTTCGCCCTGGTGTGCCTGCTGCCCATGGTGCTCACCGTCATCGTCTCCTTTGCCGACGAGCGTGCTATCATGCGCAACGGCTACAGCTTCTTCCCGGAGCAGTTCTCCACCTACGCTTACGAGCTCATGTTCAACCGGGGCTCCAGCGTGATCCAGGGCTACCTGGTGTCCATTTTCGTCACTGTGGTGGGCACCCTGTCCGCCGTGCTCATCACAGGTCTGGCGGCCTATACCCTGGCCAATAAAAACGTGAAATACCGCAATGTGCTGGGCATGTACTTCTTTATCCCCATGGTATTTGGGGCCGGCATCGTGCCCTGGTACCTGATGTGCACCGCCCTGAACCTGCGCAACAACATCTTTGCCCTGCTCATCCCCAACCTGCTGTTCAACACCTTCAACCTGTTCCTGGTGCGCAACTTTATGAGCGGCCTGCCCGACGAGCTGCGGGAGTCCGCCACCATCGACGGGGCCAACGACGCGGTGATCGCCTTCCGCATCTACTTCCCCCTGTCGGTGCCGGGCCTGGCCACGGTGGCCCTGTTCTATGGCCTGGCCTACTGGAACGACTGGTGGAACGCCATCATGCTGGTGGATGACAAGGCACTGTATCCCATCCAATACCTGCTGCTGCAGCTGAAGTCCCAGATCAGCATGCTGAAGGACCTGCAGAGCCTGGGCGGCTCCATCCAGGCTACTACGCCCACGGAGTCCCTCAAGATGGCCACGGCCGTCATCACCGTGGGACCCATCATCCTGCTGTACCCCTTCCTGCAGAAGTACTACGTCAAAGGCTTGGTGGTTGGCTCTGTAAAGGGCTGAACATAAATATCAATGGTGAAAGAGAGGACAAGACAATGAAGAAAGCACTAGCCTTATTGCTGGCCTGCCTTCTGATGGTCTCCGTGTTCGCGGCTTGCGGACAGGAGGAGAGCTCCAGCTCTTCTGCTGCTTCCACCTCCTCCGCGGCAGAGACCTCGGAAGAGAGCGCCGGCGAGTCCGAGGAGAGCGCCGCTGAGGAGAGCTCCGAGGAGACCTCCAGCGAAGCGGCTACCGGCGAGACGGTCACCTTCAATTTCGTGGTGCCCGGCGACGAGCCCCAGGATTATGACCGCGGCATCGCCGATGTCAACGAGAAACTGGCTGCCGACGGCGTAGGGATCGAGGTTGAGATGACTTACATCCCTTGGGATGTGTGGGACCAGCGCATCAATCTGATGCTCTCCACCGGTGAGAATTTCGACTGCTTCCAGGTCATGAGCGACCGTGTCACCCTGACCAGCTATGCCTCCCGGGGCGCCCTGGCGGACATCACCGACGCTATGGAGCAGTACGGCGAGAACATCGTGGCCAACACCCCCGAGCTGGGCATGACCAACTGCCAGGTGGGCGGCGTGCAGTACGGGATCCCCGCCTACTGGCTGGAGCCTGTGCTCCGTGAGGCCACCATCCGGCAGGACCTGCTGGATGCCAACAACCTGGAGATGCCCACCAGCTTCGAAGAGCTGACCGAGGCCTACCAGGTGGTTATGGACAACTGGACCGGCGACGGCACCCCCTACTTCTGCCGTATGGCTACCGATGACAAGCGTGCCTACTTCTTCGCCCCCAGCGATCCCAATTTCGTGCTGTACGAGGACGTGGTATACGTCAACCAGGACGGCACCATTATGAATTACTATGAGACCGAGGCTTTCGAGGAGAGCTGCCGCAATGCCAAAGAGTGGTACGACCGCGGCTTCATCAATCCCGACATCCTCACCCTCACCAGCGACCAGGTGAGCAACCAGCGCGAGCTGGGCAACTGGTTCGTGGACGACGGCACCCCCGGCAGCATCACTCTGATGGCCCAGAACGTGCCCGGTCTGGAGCCCGATGACATCGTGTGGTATAATTACATCGGCGACGCCGATCCCATCCGTCCTTACGGCACTAAGAACCTGAACGCTGTGCCTCTGGCCAGCGAGCATCCTGAGGCTGCCGTGAAATTCTTCAACTGGCTGTACGCCAGCCAGGAGAACTACGACCTGTTCTGCTACGGCACCGAGGGCGTAGACTACGAGCTGGGTGAGGACCACACCTATACCACCATTCTCGACCCCGAGACCAACCAGGTACCCTTCTCCGTTGCGACCTGGATGGTGGGCAATCTGAACTTCAGTTACTGGGATGCCACTGTGCCCCCCGATCAGAACCAGCATTTGAACGTTGTGGACGAGACTGCTGTAGACGGCATCGCCGCCAACCTGACCTTCGACGCCTCCCCGGTGCAGACTCAGCTGGCCGACGTGCAGACCGTCATCTCCTCCACCCTGCTGCCCATGGCCTGGGGCATCACCGACTATGACAGCGGCATCGACGCTGCCCTGGAGCAGCTGAAGGCTGCCGGCGTAGACGATGTCATCGCCGAATTCCAGAAGCAGCTGGAGGCGATCCAGTAATTTCAGCCTGAGAGAGACTTGACAAAGGCCTCTGTAGGTCCGATAATTAGCTTACTTGGGAAGGGGCTGCTGGTCTGGCGGCCCCTTTCTATCATTTACCGCGTCCGCCAGTAGCCAGGGCGCGCAAAGGAGGAAACACCATGTCTATCCAACAGCAGAAGGAAGCCTTCGAACTGAATAAAGATAAATTCGTCTACGACAGCGCCCGCCTCACCTTCACCGGGATCGACGGGTTCACCGTGTACAACTGCTCCATCCCCTTCACCTGGGATGGCAAGGACTATATCTACGGCCGCGTGGAGAAGCGGGACCAGTGGGCACGCTCTTGGGTGCGGCTCTTTGAAAAGACCGGAAAAGACCAGTACACTCTGGTGCCCGGCCACATGATCTACCAGCTGGAGGACCCCTATATCGCCGACATCCAGGGGGAATTCGTCCTGGGCGGCACCCATGTGGTGAAAAAGAGCGGCAAGATCGACACCCTCTACGGCTACTTTTACCGGGGTACCCACATCGATGACCTGGAGTACTTCACCACCGGCCCCCGGGGCATGAAAGACATCCGCCTGGTAGACCGGAAGGACGGTACCATCGGGGTGTTCTCCCGCCCCAGGAACGAGGCGGTCAAGGCCAAGTACGGCAGCGAATCCATGATCGGCTTCACTACCATCCGCAGCCTGGACGAGCTCACCGATAAAGTCATCGAGAACGCCACCCCCATCGAGGGTATCTTCGCCAACGGGGAGTGGGGTGGCTGCAACCAGGTCTATCTCCTGGCCGGCGGCCGGCTGGGCATCATCGGTCACCAGAGCTACACCCAGCCCCAGGAGGGCGGCGTGGATCTGGCGGTCTATCTGAACATCGCCTTCGAGTTTGACCCCGAGACCTTCGCCGTGTCCAACCGGAAGGTCATTGGCACCCGCAGCTGCTACCCCGCCGGGGAGCCCAAACTGCCCCAGCTGGCAGACTGCACCTTTACCTCCGGCATCGCCCTGCGGGAAGACGGCAAGGTGGACCTGTATGCCGGCATCGGCGACGAAGGGGAGGGCCGTATCACCATCGACTATCCCTTCTCCGCCCCCCTGGCATAACGTGCCCATTTTATTTGGGAAAGGCGCGGCCCGCCTACAGTTTCCGGAAAGGAGGCCACTATGCGGCGAAAGATCCAGAAATTGACAGTGTACCCCTTTTCCCGGCAGTTTTTCCTTTTGTACCTGATTGTCGTGGTATTGGTCACCGCGGTGGCCTTTGGGGCCCTGTTGGGGCTGCTCGCCAGCTATCTGAAAAGCAGCAGCAGTGAGAGCGCCTCCAAGCTCCTCAACCAGTTGGTGTCCGCTTCCGAGTATATCAAAGAGGAGACCGACAACCTGAGCGCCATGGTGGCCACCAATTCCGATACCCTGGCCTTCCTGAGCAGCACCCAGGAGGACAAGCTCACCAACTACTCCCTCTACCTGGAGCTGAACCACTATAAAGCCAACCATCCCTATGTGGTGGACATCGCCGTGGTAAAAACAGAGCCCACCGTCTCGGTGCAGACCGCGGGCACCAACGCCAGTTTGGAAGCCGACCTGGAACTGTTGGGCGCCTGTTCCAGCGGGGAGAACGGCATCTTCCGCCGGAGCGTCATTTTCTACGACCAGACCCGCAGTTATGAGGTAGTCTCCTTTGTGTACCAGCTCCCCTCCTACGGCAGCGCCATCATCGTAGACGTGGACGTGAGTCGCTTCAGCTTCACCGTAGAGCACGGCGGCGAGAGCCAGACGGTGGCCGTAGTGGACAGCCAGGGCGGCTGGGTGCAGCACCCAGAGGAGCTCCCCCTGTCCTCCCTGGGACAGGAGGAGCTCATGGAGCTGATCGAGAGCTATGGGAAAGGGGAAGATTTCTTCCCCTGCTCCGGGCAAGGAGGCCAGCTGCTGTATTTTTCCCGTTCCGACGCCCTGGGCTGGTGGTTCATCGATTCCCGGAGTTATCCCCAATTCCTGAAGACCTACGGCACCCTGGGCGCTGCCCTGCTGGGCATCCTTCTGCTGGTGCTGGGGGTGTACGCCGCGCTGTCCCTGCTGTTCGGCAGGCAGATGCGCAAGCCCCTCATCCGCCTGGTAGAGCGCCTCGACCCGCCGGATGAGGCGGCCGCCCGGGGCAAGCGCAACGAGTTCCAGTACCTGGAGCGCTTCCTAGCCCAGATGGAACACGACCGCTACCTCAGTGACCGCCACATGGATGCCCTGTACCTCAGCAGTGTCCTGGCGGGCCGCGAGGTGCCCGCCTACCTGCGGAACCAGTCCCTGGGGGAGAAGTACACCGCCCCCTACTACGGCGTGCTTCTGATCAAGCTCTGGCCGGATTACGCCATCTCCCCTGAGGAGCGCAGCCAGGAGTACAGCCTGCTGCGGTACACCATCGGCAACCTGGGGGAGGAGATCTTCTCCGCGGACTGCCGGTGCTGCGCCGCGGACCTGCGGGAGGACTGCGTGGCCTTTGTGCTCCTCCAGCAGGAGGAGCAGCTCCCGGGCCTGCGGGGTGCCTTCCAGCAGCTGAAGGAGATCACCCACAAACACTTCCGGCTGTCCCTCTCCGCCAGTCTGGGGCCGGTGGTGGATCGGTTCGGCCTGCTCCACGAGGCCTGCGAAAAGGCCCTGCACTGCCTGGACCTGGAAGGCCTGATGAAAAAAGGCGCCTTCCTGGATACCGAGCACATCACCGCCCCCACCTACCAGGAGAAGAACCGGAACCTGGTGGACCTGATCGAGCGCTACACCCAGGAGAATTACAGCAATCCCGACCTCTCCCTCAAGGGCATCTCCCAGAAGTTCCACCTGTCGCCCGCCTATCTGGGCAAGGTGTTCAAAACCGTCAAGGGCGTGCCCTACCACAGCTACCTCACCACCGTCCGGTTAGAGCGCTCGAAACAGGCCCTGCTAGACACCAACAAAAAGGTGGTGGAGATCGCCGCCATGGTGGGTTTTTCCAATGCCACCTACTTTACCACAGTATTTAAAAGCACCTATGGCATGACACCCTCCGCCTATCGGGGCAACGTAAAGCCCCAGGACTCCGACCAAGAGCAATGATCCCCCAATCAAGCCATAAAAAAACCGGCAGGACCTTGTCCTGCCGGTTTCCTCTTACATATTACTTAGCTCGCTTCCTCGCTTGCTCCCTCTCTCCAGCGCTCAGGCCTTGCGCTGCTCCAGCCGGGCCGCGATGTACGCCTCCAGCGCCTTGGCCGTGCCCTCAATGCCCAGCCGGCTGCTGTTGATGCACACGTCGTACCCCCGGGAATCCCCCCACTTTACCGAGGAATACCGGTTGTGGTACTTCTTCCGGCCCTGGTCGTGGCGGTAGATCTTGGCCCGGGCCTCCGTGGGGCTGATGCTGTGCTGCTCCGCCACGCTCTTCACCCGGTCCTCCATGTCCGCCACCACAAAGATGGACACCAGCCGCTCCTCCCCGCGGAAGAGCTCCTCCGCGCAGCGCCCTACGATGACGAAGGACTCCCCGGAGGCCGCCTTTTTCCGCAGCAGGTCAAACTGCATCTCCACCAGAATCTCGTCAATGGAGTTGGACAGCCCCTTCACCCGCCGGGACAGCAGGGGGTTGCCCTTGGTCTCGTCGTACTTCTCCAAAAACTCGGGGGAGACATTGTGCTCCTTCGCCAGCTCGTCCAGGATGCTCCGGTCGTAGTAGGCGATGCCCAAATCGTTGGCGATTTTGTGGGCCACGTAGTGGCCGCCGCTGCCGTACTCACGGCCAACGGAGATGATCACTTGCTTGTCCATACAATTCCCCTCTTTCTCACATGCAATAGCGCAGGAAGATCATGGCCATGGAGATGGCCACCACGATCACCGTGGCGGGCACGGCGGTTTTGCAGTAGGTGGGCCAGTCGATAAAGTAGCCGTTGCGGGAGGCCACCGAGGTGCCCACCACGTTGGCCGAAGCCCCGATGGGCGTGGCGCTGCCGCCGATGTCCGTGCCCATGGCCAGGCCCCAGGCCAGGGTGGACACGTCCACCCCCTGGGTGGCGGCCAAAGTCTGCACCACAGGCAGCATGGTGGCCGCGAAGGGGATGTTGTCCACAAAGGCGCTGGCGATGGCCGACAGCCACAGGATGATGGCCACCATCAGCATCAGGTTGCCGCCGCTGATGGCCGCGATGAGGTTGGCCAGCAGCTCCAGCACGCCGGTCTGCTCCAGGCCGCCTACCACCACGAACAGCCCCACAAAGAACAGCAGGGTCTTATAGTCCACCTTGCACAGCAGCTCCCAGGCGTGGCGCCAGTACACCAGCAGGGTGACCCCGGCGATGATGACCCCGATGAGGGACACCGTCAGGCCGGTCATGGCGTGGGTGGCCAGCAGGGCCACCGCCGCCGCGAAGATAACGCAGCTCCAGGCGAAGTCCGCCTTGCTGGAGATGGCGCTCTCCGGGGCGGGGATGTCCGCCGGGTCCACCGGGCCGCCGGCCGGGGCCCGCAGCTCCTTGCGGTAGGCCAGGTAGAAGAACACCACCGCCGCGATGAGGCCCACCCCGGCGATGAGGCCGGTGTTCACCAGAAAGTCGGCGAAGGAGTAGCCCAGGGCCGTGCCGATGATGATGTTGGGCGGGTCGCCGCACATGGTGGCCGAGCCCCCCAGGTTGGCGCAGAAGATCTCCGAGATGATCATGGGGATGGGGTTGAACTTCAACAGCTTCGCCAGCTCCACGGTCACCGCGGCCAAAAACAGGATCACCGTGATGCTGTCGATGAACATGGCCAGCACCGCGGAGAGGAGCATAAAGGCCAGAAACAGCGGCACGGTCTTATAGTGGACCAGCTTGGCCAAAGCCAGGCACAGCCACCGGAAGAACCCGGCCTTGGCCATGCCCTCCACCATGATCATCATCCCCAGGATGAAGAGGATGGTAGACCAGTTGATGCCCGCCGAGGAACCCGATTCCTCCGCGGCATACCAAAAGTCCACGGTAAAGAAACTCTGCAGATTCAGCGTCTCCCACATGGCCGGCACGCTGCGCATGGCCAGGCCGAACACCAGCAGCAGCGTGGCCGCGCCGCAGATGAGCGTGATGTGATGGCGCTCGAATTTGTCCAGTACGATCAGCACGAACATGGCTACGAAGATGACAATAGCCAGAATCTGTGCCAGAGACATAGACGACACCCCTTTTCGGTTTTTCAGATTTTCCGACCTATTATAACACACCCCGCCGGGGAAGGAAAGGCCGGGGTAAAGTTTTTTTCCCACGCCTCCAAAAGCCCGCTCCCCTCTCGCTTTTGCCCAAAACCCGGGGCGGTTTTGCCCCCGCTTTTTGGGCGAACGCCACTTGATTTTTCCCAGCTCCCATGCTAAAATTACTCCATACAAGGGCGGCGGAACGCCGCGGCAGTTACATAGCATAGAACGCGACGAAGCGGTATAAGTACCTGGGCGCTTTTATACCGCGGAGCGAGTAGCGCAACCGATCTATTGGAGACAGCGGGCCTTTCCCCGCGCTGCAATAGATTTTTTCTTTTCTATGGGACTTTCTGGAAAATGCTGGGGGTGTTTTGGGAATGAATGAAGTCTCCCGCCAGGAGAAAAAATACGCCGTCAACCTGTGGGACAGCGTGGCCCTCCGGGGCCGGCTGGACGCGGTGATGCACGGGGACGCCCACAACGGCGCCCAGGGGTACGTCATCCGTTCCCTGTATTTCGATACCCCCGACGACGAGGACTTCTCCAGCAAGATCGACGGCCTGGAGCTGCGCCGGAAGATCCGCCTGCGTACCTACAGCCCCCAGTCGGAATTCGCCATGCTGGAGATGAAGCAGAAGCAGGGCCCCTACCAGCGCAAGCGCTCCCTGCGGGTCACCCGGGAGGAGGCCCTGCGCCTCTGCCAGGGGGACTACACCCCCCTCCAGTCCTACGAGGACCCCTTCGCCGCCGAGTGCTACGGCCTCATGCACTGCCGGGGCTACCGGCCCAAGACCATCGTGGAGTACCGGCGGCAGGCCTACGTGGCCCGGGAGAACCACATCCGCATCACCCTGGACAGCAGTATCACCGCCACCGAGGCCAGCTTCCACCTGTTTTCCGAACACCTCCCCATGTACCCGGTGATGGACCCCTGCCGCCTGGTGCTGGAGGTAAAATACAACGGCTTTTTGCTCAGCTATATCAAAGACCTGCTGAACCTGGTGGAGCGCTCCGAGCTCTCGGTGAGCAAATACTGCCTGGCCCGCAGCGTGTCTTTAAGCCTGCAAGGCT
>LBJMC04202__coassemble_1238_pt1 | contig 13548 bp, 17 predicted proteins | sample LBJMC04202__metabat2_high_PE_010 | metagenome-assembled genome bin LBJMC04202
CATGAGCTTCGATTAAAGGTAGAGATGGGAAAGACAAATGGGGTCACTTCTGACGGGGTGTTTTTGTTGCTCCGGGTAAAAGACCCCAGCGATACTGAGCAAAAGAGGCGCATAGTGACCTGCTTTATGGAAGAGCAATGTAGGAGGGTCTTTTCTGAAATCCTTTCCGAGCTCTATCCACGGTTTCAAAAATACGGAGTGCCCTCGCCGAAATTGTCGATCCGAAGTATGGAAACCCGCTGGGGGTCCTGTTCTTATCAGCTCGGCCTGATTACTCTGAACAAACGACTTATAGAAGTTCCCAGAAGCTGTATTGAATATGTGGTGACTCATGAATTGTGCCATTTTATCCACCCCAACCACTCCAAACACTTCTATGATTTCTTAACGATGATGATGCCGGATTGGAAAGAAAGAAAAGAGATACTTAACAAGCAGTATGCGTTGTGACATGGAAGCTAGTTTGCCTTTTTGTTCGCGATATTTTCTTCAATGTTGAATCCCCTTTTTTTAAGAGAAGCCATTCCCAGCTTCTCTTTTTTTCTGCGCTTTTCCGGATTTTTGGTTTACAACCCCTTTCCAAGTGTCTAGATAGATGAGGGGCTCGGCAGAGCATCTTAAAAACTTGAGAAAGGAGGTAAACCATGAAGCAGAAGCCATTGTTTACGGTAGACGGCGAAACGCTGACCACCACTCTGCTGCCGCCGGTGCGGTTTGTGGTGGAGGGCTTCATTCCCCAGGGATTGCATCTGCTGGCAGGGGCATCCAAGATAGGAAAGTCATGGCTGGCTCTTTGGCTGTGCTTGCAGGTGGCAAAGGGGGAGAAGGTCTGGGATTTCCCCTCCCGGAGAGGGGATGTGCTCTACCTCTGTTTGGAGGATAACTACTCCCGTATCCAGAGCCGCCTGCTGGACATTACCGATACCGCCCCGGGAAATCTGCACTTTGCCACGGCATCTGAGAAGCTGCGGTGCGGGTTGGAGCAGCAGATCCAGCAGTTCCTTGCGGGGCATCCCCACACCGTGCTGGTGGTAATAGACACTCTTCAGCGGGTTCGGGGAGCAGGCGGGGATACTAATGCCTACGCCAACGATTACCGGGATTTGGAAGCATTGAAGGCCTTGGCCGATGGCAATCACCTGGCCATCCTGCTGATTCATCACCTTCGGAAGCGGGAGGATGAGGACCCCATGAATATGATTTCCGGCACCATGGGAATCAGTGGGGCCACCGATTCCAACTTTGTTCTTCGCAAGGACAAGCGCAGCTCTCAGACCGCCACTCTCTACTGTACCGGGAGGGACATCGCCTATCGGGAGCTGAAGCTTTCCTTCGATTCCCAGGCTCACCTCTGGCAGTTACTGTCAGATGACACCCAGAAAGAGTCTGTCCCCACAGATCCCTTAGTGATTCACCTGGTGGAATTCCTCCATGCCCAGGGAGAGTTTGCGGGAACTGCCACAGAGCTTTCCCAGGTGCTGGAGTCCTTGACAGGGGAGACAATCCTGCCCAACGTACTGATGAAGCGCTTGATTCGACATAGAAATCAGGTAGAGGAACAGGGTGTCCTTTTAGAAACCAGCCGGACAAGAGAGGCCCGCCGTATCCGTTTGTCCCTCTGCTGTGACGGGAGTGACGGCAATGACGGGAAAAGTTCTACAGGCTCTGTGTCAGATTTCTTGTCACAGCCGTCGCAGCTGTCACGGGAGAAGAGCGAAAATGAGGCCCCAGCAAAAAATGCCCGTTAGGGCATGGCAAGTTTCGCCGCTGTGGTACGGCCGGGGCCCTGCCCCGCCCACCCTGCGGCAGAGCGGGCTAGGCCCGCGCCCCTATTTTCAGAAAAGGAGAGAGAAGAAACATGAAAGATTTTTCCATATCCCAAGCGCGACAGGAGGCACTGGATTACATTTTAACAGAGATGGAGAAAGCACTGGGAGATCAGATGCCTGCCGCCGAAGCGGTACGGTCTTTCCTGGATGGCCCGGATGGGGAGGACCAGCTGACAGACCTTCAGCAGCTGGTCCTTATGGATAAGCTGCTGGAGTGGAACGAGATCAACGTCCGGGTAACCTCAGATCTTCTCCGCTATAAAATGATGAAACAGGCGGGGGTTGTCCAGTCCCTGGACGAGTTCCTGGAGCGATGTTACCCCCATGGGGAGGAGGAATGACCGTGACCCGGAACCTTTTTGTCCGCGCCCGTGTGGCGGATTGGGAGAAACATTATATCGATTCCAAGGCGAAGGAGGCGGGCATTTCGGAGAGCGAATTTGTCCGCAGGGCCGCCATGGACAAGGATGTAACTGTCCTCCCAGGAGTGGATGAGCTGGTCCGGGAGCTCCGCTACCAGGGCAATAATCTGAACCAGCTGACGGTGATGGCCCGGCAGGGCCGCATCCGGCTGGTGGATCTACGACCGTTCCTGGAGGTGTACCAAAGGACATGGCAAGCGTTAAATTCGTTGCTGTCTCGCGTGGGCTGAGAGGTATCGTGGACTATGTGACCAACCGGGAGAAAACAAATGAATCGCTGATTTCCGGGGTGAACTGCCTACCTCAGACCGCTGTGGAGGAATTCCAGGCGGTGAAGCTGCGGTTCCACAAGACAGAGGGGAGAAGCTATTACCACATCGTCCAGGCCTTTTCTCCCGACGACCCCCTGGATTTTGCCACAGCCCACGAGATCGGTGTTGCCTTTGCCCAGTATTTCCAGGGGTACCAATGCCTGGTGGCCACCCACCAGAACACGGCCCATATCCACAACCACATCATCCTCAACTCGGTGAGTTTTGAGACAGGAAAGAAATTTCACCAGAGCGCAAAAGAGATGCGCCAGGCCAAGGAATACTCCAACCAGTTGTGCAGGGAGCATGGGCTCTCCGTTACAGAAGCCAAGGCAGACCCTTCCCGCATCCCACGCTGGAAGCGGAAACTGCGGCGGGATATCCGCGCCGCCATGGAACATTCCCATAGCCGGGAGGAGTTTATCCACAGGCTGGAAACCATGGGGTATCGGGTGAAGTGGGAGCCTGGGCAGAAATATATCACCTACACCACAGAGGACAATATCCGCTGCCGGGACAGCAAGCTCTTTGACCCCACCCTCCTCCGGGAGAATATGGAGCTCTACTTTGCCATGGGCGGGGCGGCTTATTTGGATACCTACCAGGAGGCTTCGGCGGAAAACGGCCTGGGCTTGGACGACGCGGTGTGGGACCTTTCTTCTCTTCTGCAGGACTTTGCGGAAGAGGAGACCCGGTACCACTTGGAAACGATCCGCCACAGCCGGGAGGAGTTGGAGCATATCCTGGCGCGGGGCGGCAAGTTGGACCACGCCCAGTACACGGTGGACGAGGAAGAGGAATACGAACAGGCCCACGGCTTTTCCATGGGAATGTAAGAGACGAAAGGAGGACGCTACGAACTATTTCATGCCAACACTGTATGCCAGCCACAACACGGTGATTCGAGGTGTGCGGTATATCACTTTCAGCGCCTTTCACGGGGAGAAGAGTATCTTTGACAAGGTGGAGGAGCTGATTGTAGGGGACAAGTCTCTGTCCCATTTTCACAAAGAAGAGGAAGAACATTCGGTGAGTTACGGTATGGATAAAGAGGAGGAGTAGGAGTATGGTGTGGGAAGGAAAGGAGGCGGCCTCTATGGAAAAAGCACAGGCAGCCATTTATTGCAGGCTCAGCCAGGACGATGGCAGCCTGGGGGAGTCGGGCAGCATCCAGACCCAAAAGGCGATCCTCACCCAGTATTGCCAGGAGCACCACATGGAGATTGTGGATTGCTACTGTGACGACGGCTGGAGCGGTACCAATTTTGACCGGCCCGCGTTCCAGCGGATGATAGGGGACATCGAAGCCGGCAGGGTCAACACGGTGATTGTGAAAGACCTCTCCCGGTTTGGCAGAGAGTACGCCCAGATGGGCCTCTACATTGAGCACTACTTTGAGGAGAAAGGCGTTCGCTTCCTCTCCCTGGCGGAGAACATCGACTCCAGCCAGGGACTGAACAACCTTGTCCTTCCCTTTACCAACGTGATCAACTCCCTCTATGCACGCCAAGCTTCGGAAAAGACAAAGGCGGCCCATCGGGCTAGAGCCAAGAACGGGATGTTCCTTGGCTCGCGGGCCCCGTATGGCTACCAGAAGGACCCCAATGACCGCCACCACCTCATCGTGGACCCGGAAGCCGCAGAGGTGGTGAAGGAGATTTTCCGAATGTTCGCGGATGGGATAGGATATGTACGGATGACCAAGATCCTCCGGGAGCGGAACATCCTCAATCCGCAGGCTTACTTCAACCAGAACAATCCGGACTACTACAAGCACAGCGACTACTGGCGCAAGCCTTTTGACTGGCACGCCACCTCGGTGCGGGCCATCTTGAACAACCCGGTCTATTTGGGGAAGCTGACCTTTGGTAAAACCAAGACAAAGGGATTCTTCGATAAGCGCCGGGTAGCCACCGAGGAATCGGACTGGATCGTGGTGGAGCACACCCACGAGCCCTTGGTGAGCCAGGAGCTCTGGGACACCGTTCACCAGATGATGAAGGCCCGGCGCCGGGAGAACAGCAGCGGCCACGTGCAGCCCTTTGCCGGGCTGGTGAAATGTGCCGGATGCGGTTCTTCCCTCAACGCCAGCTACGACAAAAAGAAAGGAAAGTATACGGGCTTCTCCTGCTGGGTGTACAAGAACTACGGCAAGCAGCGGTGCACCTCCCATGCCATCGGTTGGCAGACGCTGAACCGTCTGGTGCTGGAGGACATCCGCCGTAACGCCCAGGTGGCGAAGCTGGCTGCCGCCCGCTATGTAGGGGTGCTGCTCCGCACAAAGCTGGAAAAGGAGAAAGGGGAGACAGTCCGGGCGGAGCGGGAGTTGAAGAAAGCGGAAAAGCGTATAGGAGAGCTGGATAAGATTTTGGCGAAACTCTATGAGGACCAAGCCCTGGGAAAAATCAGCGAGGTACGGTACCAGGCCATGGCCCCTGGCTATGAGGCGGAACAGGCTTCCCTGCAGGAGCGGGTAAGCCAGCTTCGGGAACAGCTGGCCCACACCCAGGAGGTCCAGGACAATGTGGAGCAGTTCGTCCCCTTGATCCAGAAGTATACGGACATTCAGGAGCTCACGCCCCACATCCTCAACGAGCTGATTGAGAAAATCGTTGTCCATGAGAAAAAGGTGGAGGAGGACGGCTCCAAAAGCCAGATGGTGGAGATCCACTACAAATTTGTGGGGTGCATCGATTTGAGTGCGATGCTGAACTCGTAGAGGAAACGCGAGGAGGACATGGGCCCCGGCAGAAGAACATTGCGCGATACCAGCCGAGTGCTGCGCTGCTGTTTCTGTCTGCCGGGGCGCTCCTCTGTTGTAAAGCAGATGCCGCTGTGCTATAATACAGGAACTACCCTTACGAACAACCGCCGGTCAGCGGTTCAAGTCCGCTCACCAGCTCCAAAACCTGCGGTGGGGTGTCCCTGCCGCGGTTTTTTTCTATCCAGTATTTTCCCCCAGGAGGCACACCCATGGACCTTTACGGAGAGAGCTTTTCCGACCTGCGCCTGCAGGGCGATACCTTTTCCTCCGGCGTGGTGGAGGACTGCCTGTTCACCCGTTGCCGTTTCCAGGAGGTCACCCTGGAGAACTTCCAGGTCACCGGCTGCCAGTTTGTGGACTGCACCTTTGCCGGGCTGCACTACAAAAACATGTCCTGCCTCAATAACGCCTTCCAGCACTGCGCCCTCTCCGGGGTGGAGTGGTCCGCCCTGCTGGACCCCCGGAAGCTGGACCTGGGCTTTCTCCCCTTCGAGTCCTTCTCCCAGTGCGTGCTGCACCACAATGTGTTTTACAGCCTGGACCTGCAAAAGTTCGACTTCCACGGCTGCGACCTCACCGGCAGCTCCTTCGACGAGTGCGACCTGCGGCAGGCCGACTTCTCCGGCTGCATCCTCCAAGGGACCATCTTTTCCCACAACGACCTGCGGGGCGCCGACTTCCGCCGGGCCTCCGGGTATTCCCTCTCCCTGGAGACCAACCAGGGGAGAGGGGCCCGCTTCTCCCTGCCCGAGGCGGTGGGGCTTCTCGCCGCCCTGGGCATCGTCCTGGAGGAGTGACCCCTGTCTTGACATTTCCCCCGCCGGGGGATAAAATAGTCCTACGCAATTTTCACCACCGCACCCTGGGGGGAGCTTTCCCCCGGGGCTTGCGTCATGCCCAGAACAAAAGGAGGGAACGACCATGATCCAGGTGTCCCATCTCCGCAAAACCTTCCGGGTGGCCCGGCGGGGGGCGGGGTTCTCCCAGGCGGTAAAGGCTTTGTTCCGCCGGGAGTACGAAGAGATCCACGCCTTGGACGACCTGAGCTTCACCATCCGCGACGGGGAGATGGTGGGCTACATCGGCCCCAACGGCGCGGGAAAGAGCAGCACCATCAAGGTACTCAGCGGCATCCTCACCCCAGACAGCGGCCAGTGCCTGGTAAACGGCCGCACCCCCTGGAAGGACCGGGTGGCCCACGTCAAGGAGATCGGCGTGGTATTCGGCCAGCGCACCCAGTTGTGGTGGGACGTGCCCGTGGCCGACTCCTTCGAGCTCCTGAAAGAAATTTACACCGTCCCTGCTGCGACCTACCGGGAGAACCTGGAGGAGCTCACCCAGCTGTTGGACCTGGGTGATTTGCTGCGCACCCCGGCCCGGCAGCTGTCCCTGGGCCAGCGCATGCGGTGCGAGATCGCCGCGTCTCTCCTCCACAGCCCGAAAATCCTCTTTCTGGACGAGCCCACCATCGGCCTGGACGCCGTGTCCAAGCTGGCGGTGCGGGACTTTATCCTGCGGCTCAACCGGGAGCGGGGCACGACGGTGCTCCTCACCACCCACGACATGCAGGACATCGAGGCCCTGGCCAGCCGGGTGCTGCTCATCGGCCGGGGGAAGATCTTGCTGGACGGCACCCTGGAGGACATCCGCCGGGGCGGGGAGAGCATCGACGAGACCGTGGCCCAGCTCTACCGCCAGTACGACATCTGAGGTGCGCTATGGGAAAATATCTGGCTTTCTTCCGGCTGCGCTTCTCCATGGGCCTGCAGTACCGGGCCGCGGCGGTGGCGGGCATCGTCACCCAATTCTTCTGGGGGGCCATGGAGCTCCTGGCCTTCCGGGCGTTTTACGACGCGGACCCCGCCGCCTTCCCCATGGCCTTCCAGGCCACCGCCTCCTATGTGTGGATGCAGCAGGCTTTTTTGGCTTTGTTCGGCGCCTGGTTTTTCGAGAATGAGATCTTCCAATCCATCCGGGACGGCTCCGTGGCCTACGAGCTCTGCCGCCCCACGGACCTCTACGCCATGTGGTTTGCCCGCAGCGCCGCCAACCGCGTCTCCCGGGCGGTGCTGCGGTGCGTGCCCATCCTGCTGGTGGCGGCCTTCCTGCCCGCCCCCTACGGCATGACTCTCCCCGCGTCCCCCGCGGCCCTCCTCTGGTGGCTTGTCACCATGGCCCTGGCCGTTACCGTCACCGTGGGCTACAACATGCTGGTGTATTTCATCACCTTCTTCACCGTCTCCCCCAACGGGGTGCGGATCGTCGCCGTCTCCCTGGTGGAGCTCTTGCAGGGGGCCATCATCCCCCTGCCCTTTTTCCCCGACGGCCTCCGCCAGGTCCTGGAGCTACTCCCCTTCGCCGCCATGCAGAACGTCCCCCTCCGGGCCTGGAGCGGCGACCTGGCCGGCGGGGCCCTGTACGCTGCCGCGGGCCTGCAGGTGTTCTGGGCCCTGGTACTGGTGGGTGGGGGCTGGCTCCTGTCTCAAAAGGCCGTGAAAAAAACCGTGGTGCAGGGGGGATGAGACCATGAAACTCTACGGCAAATACCTCTCCATCCACATCCGCAGCATGATGCAGTACAAGGCCTCCTTTTTCCTCACGGCCCTGGGGCAGTTTCTCACCTCCTTCAACGTGTTTTTGGGGGTGTTCTTCCTGTTCCAGCGGTTCCACAGCGTGGCGGGCTTTTCCTACCAGGAGGTCCTCCTGTGCTTCGGCATCATGCTTTTGGAGTTTTCCCTGGCCGAGGCCTTCGCCCGGGGCTTTGACACCTTCCCCACCATGCTGGCCAACGGCGAGTTCGACCGCATCCTGGTCCGCCCCCGGAACGAGATCTTCCAGGTCCTGGCCAGCAAGGTGGAGTTTACCCGCCTGGGCCGGGTGCTCCAGGCGGTGGTCATGTTCGTCTACGGCATCGCCGCCTCCCACATCCAGTGGGACTTCTCCAAGGTCCTCACCGTGGTGTTCATGCTCCTGGGCGGCTCCCTGGTGTTTACCGGCATCTTCCTCATCTACGCCGCCATCTCCTTCTTCACCCTGGAGGGCCTGGAATTTATGAACGTCCTCACCGACGGCGCCAGAGAGTACGGCAAATACCCGGTGAGCGTCTACGGCAAGCGGGTGCTCCAATTCTGCACCTTCGTGGTGCCCTACGCCCTCATCCAGTACTACCCCCTGCTGTACCTGCTGGGCCGCAGCGAGAACCCTCTCTACATCGTCCTGCCCCTCATCGCCGGGGTGTTTCTGCTGCCCTGCTGGCTCCTGTGGCGGCTGGGGGTGCGGCACTACAAATCCACAGGCTCTTAAAAAGCCGGGCCGGGTTTGACGCCCCGGCCCTTTTCCGTTATAATATCAAGTTGGAAATAACCCGGGCCCGGCCCGGAACGATAGGGGAACGTGATCTATGGTCAAAGCAGAAAAGGAATATCTCATCCACAAGCCCCCGGTGAGCGCCCTGCTCATCTTCGCCCTGCCCATGATGCTGGGAAATTTCTTCCAGCAGGCCTACACCATGGCGGATTCCGTCATCGTGGGCCGCTTCGTGGGGGAGGACGCCCTGGCGGCGGTGGGGGCCTCCTACTCCCTCACCAATGTGTTCATCTCCATCGCCATCGGCGGGGGAGTGGGGGCCTCGGTCATCACCAGCCAGACCTTCGGCCGCCGGGACTACCCCCGGATGAAGCGCTCGGTTTCCACGGCCCTGCTGGCTTTCCTGGCCATCAGCATCGCCCTGGGAGGCGTGGGCCTCCTGTTCTCCCGGCAGATCATGGTGCTCCTCAACACCCCCCAGAACATCCTGGCCGACGCCACCACCTACCTGAACATCTACTTCATCGGCCTGCCCTTTTTGTTCATGTACAACGTCCTGTCCTCCATGTTCAACGCCCTGGGCAAGTCCCGCGTCCCCCTGTACTTGCTGATTTTCTCCTCTCTCCTCAACATCGGCCTGGACATCTGGATGGTAGGCCCCCTGCAAATGGGCGTGGCCGGGGCGGCCTGGGCCACCCTCATCGCCCAGGGCATCTCCGCGGTGCTGTCCTTCTCCATCTTCCTCCGGGAGCTGAAAACCTACCCCGGCAAGCTGGAGGGCAGGTTCTTCGACCTGCGGGAGCTGCAAAACATGGGCCGGGTGGCCCTGCCCTCCATCCTGCAGCAGTCCACCGTGTCCATCGGCATGATGCTGGTGCAGTCGGTGGTCAACAGCTTCGGCTCCCAGATGCTGGCGGGCTACTCCGCTGCCATGCGCATCGAGAGCATCTGCATCGTGCCCATGAGCGCCATGGGCAACGCCATCTCCTCCTACACCGCCCAGAACATCGGCGCCGGGAAGGAGGACCGGGTCAAATCCGGCTACCGGGTGAGCTATGGGATCATCTTTGCCATCGCCGCGGCCATCTGCCTGGTGGTGCAGCTGCTGGCCCGGCCCCTCATCTCCCTGTTTTTGGAGGCCCCCTCCGCCGCCGCATTTGACACCGGCATCGCCTGCGTGCGGTTCATGGGCTGGTTCTACGTGCTCATCGGCCTGAAGATGATCTCCGACGGCGTGCTCCGGGGCGCGGGGGACATGACCATGTTCACCGTGGCCAACCTGGCGAACCTGGGCCTGCGGGTCATCCTTGCGGTGACTCTGGCCCCCCGGTTCGGCATCCAGTTCGTGTGGATGGCCGTGCCCGCCGGGTGGCTCATCAACTACCTCATCAGCTTTTTCGAGTACCGCACCGGCAAGTGGAAAAAAGCCCTGGCCCAGCCCAAATAACTTCCAAGGACGCCTCCGGGCGTCCTTTTTGCTGCCCCAAAAGGCGTTTGGCCCACCCCTTCTGCATCTTGGTCCCCCATTTCACCCGGTGGGTCAAAAGCCCTTGCGCCAGGACGGCGGCCCCGCTATACTGTTCTTGTAGCTACAGAAAGGAGTACAGCCCATGAAGATCGTCATTGAGGAGGACCCCACCCTCCGCGAGACCCAGGTGCTCATCCGCTGCCGGGCCCGGGATTCCCAGGTGCTGGGCATGGTGGCGGCCCTGGGCGGCTTCGGCCAGCGCCTCACCGGGGAGCGGGAGGGCCAGACCTACCTGCTGGAGGCCGGGGAGGTGCTCTACGCCGAGTCGGTGGACAAGCGCACCTTCCTCTACACCAAAGCCGGCGTGTACGAGACGCCCCTGCGCCTCTACGAGCTGGAGGAGCGCCTGGCCCCCCGGGACTTTGTCCGGGCCAGTAAGTCCGCGGTGGTCAACTTCAGCCGGGTCCAGTCCATCCGCCCCGACCTGGGCGGCCGCCTGCAGCTCACCCTGGAAAACGGCGAGCGCCTGGGCGTCTCCCGCCAGTACGCCCCCGCCATCAAGGAAAAGCTGGGCATTATAGAGAAAGGGAGGAAAGAGTTATGAAAAAAATCCTGCAAGCCCTGCCGGAGCTGCTCACCAACCTGTGCATCTCCTTCACCGTCGCCACATTGGTATACACCCTGTTCGACTGGGACAAGGAGACCATGCGCCGGGCCTGGGTGTTCGAAATATTGCTCCTCTGCGCCGTGGCCACGGTGCTCCAGTACCTGTTCTTCTCCGGCAAGGCGGCCAAGCGCCTGTCCTACCTGTGGCGCATGGTGATCTTCGCCGTCCTGCTGTTGGGGGTGGTGTCCGGCTGCGCGGTCGCCTTCCGCTGGTTCCCCCTGGACCAGGCCGCCTACTGGCTCACGTTCGCCGGCTTCTTCCTCCTGGGGTACCTGGTCATCTCCCTGGTGTTGGAGCTGGTTTTCCGCTTCCAGCGCAAGCAGTACGACGCGGCCCTGGGCCGCTATAAGCGGCAAAACCCCGGCCAATAAATAAAAAGAGGAGGGCCCCCGGCCCTCCTTTTTCCTTGCGCGCCCTCCGCCCGCTGTGCTATACTGTTCCCCAGAAGAAAGGAGCGACCGCCATGCTGTACCCCGCCCTCATCACCCTGGCCGCCTGGCTCGTGGGGCTGCTCATCGACGCCAACATCCCCTTCGAGCCCCTGGGCTTTTTAGAGCTCCGGGTGCTCCTGCCCGTGCTGGCTATGGGACTTTGTATCCTCTGGCGCCTGGGGCAGAACGGCAAGAGGGACGGCCCGTGACCCAGCCGGAGCTGAACGCCCTCTTCGCCTCCCTGGCCGGGGAGCTGCGGGCCCTGGGCATCCCCCTGTCCCGACACATCGACCCCCAGCCGGTGATCAATACCCGGGCCCAGCGCCGCCTGGGCTGCTGCGTTCACCGGGAGGGCCGCTACACCATCCAGGTCTCCCAAAGCGTTTTAGACGACCCCCAACTGCTCCGGGCCACCCTGGCCCACGAGCTCCTCCACACCTGCCCGGGGTGCCTCAATCACGGGGCGGCCTGGAAAGCCTACGCCAAAACCGTGGGGGAGGCCCTGGGCCTCTCCATCACCCGTGCGGTGGCGCTGGAAGGGGACGCCGCCCCCCTCCGCCGGGAGGCGATGAAGTACTTCCTCCGCTGTGAGAAATGCGGCGCGGTCATCGGCCGGTACCGCATGTGCAAGGTGGTAAAGTCCCCTTGGCGCTACCGCTGCGCTGCCTGCGGCGGCAAACTCAAGCGGGCCTAGCGCCGCCCCCGCCCACACAAAAAAGGAGCCCCCATCCGGGGGCTCCTCCCATTATTCATACACATGGTTCACCAGGTCCAAAAACTCCTCCGCCGAGAGGGCGGAGCGGTAGATCACCTGGTCCGCCTCCGGGTAGGGGCCGGGGTAGATGAAGTCCACAAACTCCCCGTTGATGTCGATGAGGGCCGTCACGGTCTGGCCCTCCTCCTGCCGGGTGAGCTCCAGCAGGTAGTCGGGGTAGTAGGCGAACAGGCTGATGTCCCGGTCCAGGGGCTCCGCGTCCTGGATGGCGCCGCCGAAGGCCTCCATCAGCTGGAGGTTCTCGCCGGTGCTGGCGTTCAGGTGCAGCAGCTTCAGCTGCTCCCCGTACCCCCGGGAGAGGTCCATCTGGATGGCGTTGGGGTTTTGGCAGCCGGCCAGCAGGCACAGGGCCAGGGCCAGCAGCAGGGCGGTGATCTTCTTCATGGCAAATCCTCACAACGTGGCGTAGCTCTTTGCTGCTATTGTACCCGCTTTCCGGGGAAATGTCAAATGGAGATGCCGAAAAGCTCCTCCGCGTTTTTCCAGGCGATGGCCTCCTTCTCCGCCGGGGTCAGGTCCGCGGCGTCCAGCAGGGCCTTCTCCGCCGGCAGGGTGCTCCAGGGGCTGTCCGTGGCGAAGAGCACGTGATCCGCTCCCCGCAGCTTCACCAGCTCCGTAAACCCGGCCACATCCAAAAAGTGGGAGGCAAAGGCGGTGTCGAAGTACACGTTGGGCTTGTCCGCCAAATGCTTGGTCGCCTCCTCCGGCAGGTCCATACCCCCCATGTGGGCGGCGATGATGGTCAGCCTGGGGAACAGGTCGGCGATTTTCCCCAGCACGTCCGGCGGGCAGTGGATCAGGTTGGGGGAGAGGGGGTCCCGCCCGGTGTGGAAGGCCACGGGCAGCCCCAGCTTCTCCGCCTCGGCGTAAATGGGCAGCGCCGCCTCGTCCCCGATGAAGAACTCCTGGTAGTCCGGGTGCAGCTTGATGCCGTGCAGCCCCGCCTCCTTGATCGCGCCCATGGCCTCTATGGCGTTCTCCGCGTAGGGGTACACGCTGCCAAAGCAGTACAGGCCGTCCCCCTGGCTCTCCACGGCGAACCGGTTGACAGAGGTCTGCTGGTGGGCGTTGGTGGCGATGTGCAGCACCATGCCCCCAACGCAGCCCCACTGGGCGAATTTGGCCAGGGTGTCCCCCCGGGTGCCGTCGGTGTAGGTGGGGCACTGGCTGATCTCCCGCAGCCGGGGCAAAGCCTTGCCCGCCAGCTTGTCCGGGAAGAAATGTACGTGGGTGTCAAAGTATTTCATAGGCTGTCCTTTCTGTTGGCATGTTGCCCTTGCGGCCACGTGGCCGCGGAAGAATGGAAACATTATGATTCCGGTACCTGTACTCCTGGTCTGCGCTGCAAATACCCCGGTTCGTGAACCGGGCAAATGGCGGTACCACCATAGCATTTCTAAATATCCCGGCGGGCAAAAGCCCAGAGGGATTTTCCTTGTCCTCACGAGTCAAGTTGCACTTCGTGCAACTTACTCGGTCAAAAAGCCCTGGCGGGCTTTTTGCGCACGAGTGATCCTCGTTCCCGCTCGGCTAACTCGGCCAAGAACCGCTTGGGAGTTTGCAAAACTCCCATTT
>LBJMC04202__coassemble_1241_pt1 | contig 13535 bp, 9 predicted proteins | sample LBJMC04202__metabat2_high_PE_010 | metagenome-assembled genome bin LBJMC04202
CCAGCTTGCAGGCCTCGCAGTCGCAGTACTTGGCGCCGGAAGCCTTCAGCTCGGCGGCGTGGGCCTGCATCTCGCCCACCTTGTCGCCGAAGATCTCCTTGGCCTTGTCGGAGTTGACAAAGTCGCACAGCTCGTCGATGGTGGCAACGCCGTTCTCCAGGGCCGCAATGTAATCCTTGGCGGGCTGGTCGTTGGCGGCGCGGTCATCCATGGTATCCAGCCACTTCTGAGCGGCCTCCTTCAGGGCGGCGTTGGCGTTGGAAGCGATGAGCTTCTCGGTGAGCTCGGCCAGACGGCCGCGGACGGCCTTCTGGGCCAGGCACATACCCATACCAAACTCGGCGTTGTCCTCGAACAGGGAGTTCTCCCAGGCGGGGCCATGGCCGGCCTTGTTTACGGTGTAGGGAGTGGCGGGAGCGGAGCCGCCCCAGATGGAGGAGCAGCCGGTGGCGTTGGCGATGAACATCTTATCGCCGAACAGCTGGGTGGCCAGCTTGGCGTAGGGAGTCTCGCCGCAGCCGCCGCAGGCGCCGGAGAACTCCAGCAGGGGCTGCTTGAACTGGCTGCCCTTGACAGAGGTCTCTTTGAACTTCTCGGCAACAGCCTCCTTGGCGGGCAGGTCGATGCCGTACTCGAACACGGCCTCCTGGTCGCGCTGGGAGTCGATGGGGGCCATCTGCAGGGCCTTGGTCTTGGCGGGGCAGGTGGTCACGCAGGAGCCGCAGCCGGTGCAGTCCAGGGGAGAGATCACCATGGCGAAGTGCATGCCGGGCACGCCGGTCATGGGCTTGGACTTGGTGCCGGCGGGGGCGGCAGCCAGCTCCTCATCGGTCATGGCGATGGGACGGATGACCGCATGGGGACACACATAGGAGCACTGGTTGCACTGGATGCAGTTTTCGGGAATCCAGGTGGGCACGTCCACAGCCACGCCGCGCTTCTCGTAAGCAGCGGTGCCCTGGGGGGAGGTGCCGTCGGCGTAATTCTCGAAGGTGGAGACAGGCAGGTCCTTGCCGTGGAAGGTGTTCACGGGGAACACCACGTTGTTCACGTAATCCACCAGCTCGGGACGGTTGCCGGTAGCCACAACGGGCTTGGAGTCGTCCACAGCGTCCTTCCAGGCGGCGGGCACGTCTACCTTCACGTAGCCGTTGGCGCCCCGGTCGATGGCGTCGTGGTTCATCTTTACGATGGCCTCGCCCTTACGGCCGTAGGACTTGGTGGCGGCGTCCTTCATGTATTTGATGGCGTCTTCCTCGGGGATGATCTTGGCGATGGAGAAGAAGGCGGACTGCAGCACGGTGTTGGTGCGGGTGCCCAGGCCCAGCTCCTTGCCGATCTGGAAGGCGTCGATGGTGTAGAAGTTGATGTCATTATCGGCGATGAATTTCTTCACCTTGCCGGGCAGGCGCTCGTCCAGCTCTTTGGCATCCCAAGAGCAGTTGAGCAGGAAGCTGCCGCCCTTCTTCAGATCCTGCACCATGTCGTACTTGTCCAGGTAGGCAGGATTGGAGCAGGCCACAAAGTCGGCCTTGGAGATGTAGTAGGTGGACTTGATGGGGGTGTGGCCGAACCGCAGGTGGGAGATGGTAAGGCCGCCGGACTTCTTGGAGTCGTAGTCGAAGTAGCCCTGGGCGTACATGTCGGTGTGGTCGCCGATGATCTTGATGGAGTTCTTGTTGGCGCCCACGGTACCGTCGGAGCCCAGGCCCCAGAACTTACAGGAAGTGGTGCCGGCAGGAGCGGTGTCGGGGTCCTCGTTGGCCTCCAGGGACAGGTGGGTCACGTCGTCCACGATGCCGATGGTGAAGCGCTTCTTGGGCTCGTCCTTCTCCATGTTGCGGTAGACAGCGATGATGTCGCTGGGCTTGGTGTCCTTGGAACCCAGGCCGTAGCGGCCGGAGTACACGGGGCACACGGCAAACTGGGTGCCGTTGATGGCGGCCAGCACATCCAGGTACAGGGGCTCGCCGATGGAGCCGGGCTCCTTGGTGCGGTCCAGCACGGAGATGCGCTTCACGGTCTCGGGCAGCACGTCCAGCAGGTACTTGGCCACGAAGGGACGGTACAGATGGACCTTCACCAGGCCCACCTTCTCGCCGGCGGCGGTGAGGTAGTCGATGACCTCCTCGATGGTCTCGCAGGCGGAGCCCATGGCGATGATCACGTGCTCGGCGTCGGGAGCGCCGTAGTAGTTGAAGGGCTTGTAGTCAGTGCCGATCTTGGCGTTGACCTGGTTCATGTAGTCCACGACCACCTCGGGTACGGCGTCGTAGTACTTGTTGCAGGCCTCGCGGGCCTGGAAGAAGATGTCGCCGTTCTGGGCCTGGCCGCGGAGCACGGGGTGCTCGGGGTTCAGGGCATGGCGGCGGAACTTGTCCACAGCGTCCCAATCCAGCATATCGCCCAGGTCGTCATAGTCCCAGACCTCGATCTTCTGTACCTCGTGGGAGGTGCGGAAGCCGTCGAAGAAGTGGAGGAAAGGCACCCGGCCCTTAATGGCGGACAGATGGGCCACAGCGCCCAGGTCCATGACCTCCTGGGGGGAGTTGGAGCACAGCATGGCGTAGCCGGTCTGGCGGCAGGCGTACACGTCGGAGTGGTCGCCGAAGATGTTCAGGGCGTGGGTGGCCACGGTACGGGCGGACACGTGGATCACGCTGGGCAGCAGCTCGCCGGCCATCTTGTACATGTTGGGGATCATGAGCAGCAGGCCCTGGGAGGCGGTGTAGGTGGTGGTCAGCGCGCCAGCGGCCAGGGAGCCGTGGACAGCGCCGGCGGCGCCGGCCTCGGACTGCATCTCGGTGACCCGGACCTCTCTGCCGAACAGGTTCTTACGGCCTGCGGCGGCATACTTGTCGGTCTCGTCCGCCATCACGGAAGAGGGCGTGATGGGGTAGATGGCGGCCACGTCGGTAAACGCATAAGAGACATGCGCCGCGGCGGTGTTGCCATCCATGGATTTCATTTTTCTTGCCATAGAAATATTTCCTCCTTTTAGGATGATCGGAAACGTACGACGAGGCGAAAACTCGCAAACCCGTGCTGGTTTATTTTAGCATTTATTTCGAAAAGTGTAAAGGCATAAAACCGGGATTTTGCTATTTTTTTGACGGGAGGCCCGCCCCTCTCCCCCCCAGTCCCCGAAAAGGGCCGCCCCGCCGCCGGAAAAAAACCGGCCCGCCGCTTGCCTTTTCCCCCGGCCTGGGCTATGATTACACCAGACAGAACACAGAAGGAGGCGCCGCCATGGGAGCTGTACCGTTCCCCCCAAACCACGAAAACCCCTGGGACCTGCCCTGCCTGCAGGCGATTCGCCGCAGCTTTGCCCCCGGGGAGACTGCCTACACCTATGGGGAGGGGCAGATGATCGGCATTTTGCAGGAGGGCTCCGCCGCCCTGGTGAAGATCGACGCCGGGGGCGGCCGCACCGTGCTGGAGCGCCTCTCCCCCGGCGGGGTGTTCGGGGAGAGCGTGGCCTTCCCCACCCTCCCCTGCGACAGCGTCACCCTGGTGTGCGAGACCCCCTGCCGGGTGCTGTTCCTGCCCCGGGAGCACCTGGCCCACCCCTGCCGGGAAAACTGCCAGGACCACGCCGCATTCCTGGAGAGCCTCCTCCCCCTGCTGGCAAAAAAGGCCTTCGACCTCAGCGAGCGGGTGGAGGTGCTCTCCTGCCGCACCACCAGGGAGAAGCTGCTGTGCTGCTTCCGGATTTTCGCCTACCAGGCGGGGAGCCTGTGCTTTACCCTGCCCTTCTCCCTCAGCGCCCTGGCAGAGTACATCTGCGCCGACCGCAGCGCCATGATGCGGGAGCTGAAAAAGCTGAAGGACCAGGGGCACCTTGAGGTCACCGGCCGGCAGGTGCGGTTCCTCTCGGACAAGCCCTTCGGCCAGGCGGACCTGTGCGCCGCCAGCTGGAAGTAACGTCCCCTGGGCGCTGTGTTTAGGGAGGGTTAAGAAATCCTGACGGATTTCTTAAGAAACACGTTAACGTGTTGCAAGGAACGGAAGGACACGGTACAATGGCTGCGTACTTATTTTTTGTGAAAATAAGGAGGATGGGACCATGCTATCCATCAGCGGCGTGACCAAGCGCTATGGCAAGACCCTGGCCAACGACAACATCTCCTTCGCCGTGGGCGACGGGCAGATCGGGATTCTGCTGGGGCCCAACGGCGCGGGGAAATCCACCATCATCAAGTGCATCACCGGGCTTTTGCGGTTTACCGGCCGCATCGAGATCAACGGCTTTGTGAACACCTCCCTGGAGGCCAAGGCCCAGCTGGGGTACATCCCCGAGATGCCCGCGGTGTACGACCTGCTCACCGTCTCGGAGCACCTGGAGTTCATCCGCCGGGCCTACAGGGTGGAGGACGAGGCCTATACCAACCAGCTGCTGGAGCGGCTGGAGCTGGACGACAAGAAAAATAAGCTGGGGAAAGAGCTCTCCAAGGGCATGCAGCAGAAGCTGTCCATCTGCTGCGCCTTGTGCCACAAGCCCCGGGTGGTCATCTTCGACGAGCCTTTGGTGGGTCTGGACCCCCACGCCATCAAGGAGCTGAAGCAGGTCTTCCGGGAGCTGAAGGCGGAGGGCTGCTCGGTGCTCATCTCCACCCACATGATTGACAGCGTAGAGGACTACTGGGACGTGGCCAATATCATGATGAACGGCCGCTTTGCCGCCACCAAGCTCAACGACGGCAGCGAGGGCCAGACCCTGGAGGAGCTGTTCTTCCAGATTACGGAGGGGGCCCCGGCCCCGGCGGAGGGATAAGCCATGAAAAGCCCTCTGGTCTACCTCACCGCGGTCAAGCTGAAAAACCAGCTCCTGGGCGTGCTGAAAAGCCCGGCCAAGCTGGTGTACGCCATCTTCCTGGTGGCCCTGTTCGCCCTGACGGCCTTTTCCGGCAGCACCTACGGCGCGGAGGAGCTCCGGGCGCCCCAGGAGCTCACCGCTATTCTGACCCTGTTCTACACCATGATGTTCCTGCTGGTGTTCGCCTCGGGGAGCAGCAGCTCCAGCTCCCCCATGTTCACCCTGTCCGACGTGACCCTGCTCTTCCCCGCGCCGCTGAGCTCCAACAAGATTCTGGCCTACGGCCTGGTGCGGCAGCTGGGGCTGTCCCTGGTGCTGGGGTTCTTCATCCTGTTCCAGTACAGCTGGATGCACGGCGTCTACGGGGTGGAGGTCCCGGGGCTGCTGGCCATCATCCTGGGCTATGGGCTCACCCTGTTTTTCGCCCAGCTGTGCTCCATGGCCTCCTACGTGCGCACCAGCGGCAACGAGCGGGCCGCCAAGGCCGTGCGGTACTGCGTGTTCGGGGCGGCGGCGCTGTACGCCGTGCTGGGGGTGCTGGCCTGCCGGGAGCCCTTGCTGGCCCTGGCCGGGGGCGGCAGCTTCGAGCCCCTCATCGCCGCGGGGGCAAACTTCTTCGGGACCCTGCCGGGGCTGCTGTTCCCGGCCTCCGGGTGGGCGGCGGGCCTTACCGGCGCCTTGCTTACTGGGGACTGGCCCCTGGCCGGGCTCTTCGCCCTGCTGCTTGCGGCGCTGCTGGGGGTGCTGCTGGGGCTCGTGCTCACCTGCAAAAACAACTACTACGAGGATGTGCTCTCCACCGCGGAGACGGCCCAGTCCGCCGTGACCGCCCAGAAGGAGGGCCAGCTCACCGAGGTGGTGCCCAAAAACGTGAAGGTGGGCAAGACCGGCCTGGGCAAAGGCTGGGGCGCCTCGGCCATCTACTACAAGCACCGGGTGGAGAACCGCCGCAGCGGGGTGTTCTTCCTGTCCAACATGGCGCTGATCTTCGACGCCATTGTGGTGGCCTGCGCCTTCTTTATGAAGGACGCCGGGCTGGTGGGCATCTTGGCCATGTCCACCTACATGCAGCTGTTCTCCGTGGCGCTGGGCCGCTTTAACCGGGAGCTCATCAAGCCCTACATCTACCTCATCCCCGAGCCGCCCCTGAAAAAGCTCTTGTACGCCTTGAAAGAGAGCCTGATCTCCGACGCGCTGGAGGCGGTGGTGCTCTTCGCGGTCGTGGGCCTCATCATGGAGATGTCCCCGGTGGCGGCGGTGTTCTGCGTGGCGGCGCGCGTCAGCTACTCCCTGCTGTTCACCGCGGGCAACGTGCTGGTGGAGCGGGTGTTCGGCATGGTGCAGTCCAAAACCCTGATCTTCCTGTTCTACTTTTTGGCCCTGCTGGTCATGGCCGTCCCCGGCATTGCGGCCTGTGTGGCGGTGGTGATCCTCCTCCCCGTCCTGGAGGTCTCCGGCGGCCTGCTGGCCTTAGCGGCGGTGAACGTCCTCATCGCCGTGCTGGTGCTGTGGCTGTGCCGGAATCTGCTCCAGTACGCCGAGCTGAACAGCCGGTAAAGCAGCCTGGAGATAAAAAGAAGAGAGCCTTTCGGCTCTCTTCTTCCTTTTTTAGAGGTCTTTTTCCTCTATCTCTTTGCGCTTCTTCAATTGGCCGTTGAAGTAGACCGGCTCTTCGCCGTCCGTCTCCTCTTCCCAACCGTCTTCCATATCGTCTTCCATGAGGGCCAAGGCTTCCTCCACTGGGCCACCGGGCGTACCCCCACCGCCCTTCCCCCGCAGGGAACGCTCGATGGCTTCTAGGGACAGGCGCATGGAGTGGTAGTCCTCCAGAAGATCCAGCTTCAAAAAGAAACCCGCCACCAGGCAAAAGGCCAGCAGCACCGCCAAGGGCACTATCAGGAGTATCCAGGGCAGCCCAAAAAATGATCCATACACCAAGCCAAACAAGACAATGATCCCAAAGAGGATCCAGGCCATCACCCGCAAGAGCTTCATCCAACCCGTTCGATTGTTGCGCATACGCGAACATCCCCTCTCTATCCTTTTTGAGCTCACCTCTATAATAGGACAATTTGTTCTATCAGTCAAGAGCATTTATGCCAAAATGTTCTATAAGAGGTGAAGCCCATGAAACAGGAGAGCCGATTGAAAGCGCTGCGGAAACAAAAACGGTTGACCCAGGTGGCCGTCCAGATGGAAACCGGCATTGAACAAACCTTGCTTTCCAAATATGAACGGGGGGAACGCGTCCCCCCCACAGAGACGCTGATGGTCCTAGCGCAATTTTACGGCACCAGTATGGACTATCTCATGGGGCTTACAGACGACATGCGCCCCTATCCCAGGAAACACAGAAAGCCTTGACGAACCCGCTGAAAACGGGATAGAACGCAAAATGGACAAAAGATATAATTGCCCGCCGCCGGGTGGGCTATTGCATTGGAGCCGTATCCGCAGGCCATTGGGAGATATGGGGCGCCAGTGCTTTTTTTATGCGTTACACGGCGGAGCCGTCACCCCAGCCCTTGTCCTCCCGCTTTAGAAAACGGGCCAAGCCGGTATAGCGCCGGGTCTTTTTGTCGTTGGCAATCATGGCGGAGACGACCCCCTGCTGCCCCACCAGGATGAGCAGCTGCTTGGCCCGGGTGACCCCGGTGTACAGGAGGTTGCGGTAGCACAGCTGGCCGGGCACCCGGAGCACGGGCATCACCACGGCGGTGAACTCGTTGCCCTGGCTCTTGTGGACCGTAGCGGCGTAGGCGGGTTCCAGCTCGCTGGCGGCGTGCTCCAGGTCGTAGAGCACGTCCTTGTCGTCGATGCGCACCTCGATGGCGCCCCCGGCCCGGTCAATGCGGGTGATGACCCCCATGTCCCCGTTGAACACCCCCTGGCCGCTGGTGTCGTCCTCCTTTGTCCAGGGGAGCTGGTAGTCGTTTTTGATCTGCATCACCTTGTCCCCCAGGCGGAACAGGGCGCCGTTTACCTTGACCTCGGGCTTGTCCTTCGCCGGAGGGTTGATGGCCTCCCGCAGGTGGGTGTTCAGCTCCACGGTGCCCAGCTCCCCCTTGCGGCCGGGGCACAGCACCTGGATGTCCCCCACCGGGGAATAGCCGTAGCTTTTGGGCAGCCGCCTGGCGCACAAATCCACGATGAGCTTTGCCGCCCGGGCCACGTCGTCCTCGGCGAGGAAGAAGAAGTCGCTGTCCCGGCGGCGGAGCTCCGGCAGCTTGCCCTCCACAATGCGGTGGGCGCTGGTGACGATGAGGCTCTCCATGGACTGGCGGAAGATCTCCTTCAGCTGCACCGTGGGGAACAGGCCGGAGGCGATCAGGTCCCCCAGCACGTTGCCCGCCCCCACGCTGGGGAGCTGGTCGCTGTCCCCCACCAGAATCAGCCGGCAGGACAGGGGCAGGGCCCGCAGCACGCTTTCGAACACGTAGTCGTCCACCATGGACAGCTCGTCGATGACCAGGCAGTCGCACTCTAAGGGGTTGCGCTCGTTGCGGGTGAACACCGGCTCGTCCCGCTCGTCCCAGTCCACCTGGAGCATACGGTGGATGGTCTTGGCCTCCTCCCCGGTGAGCTCGCTCATACGCTTGGCGGCCCGGCCGGTGGGGGCGGCCAGGAACACCCGCTGCCCCGCCTGCTTTAAGATGTGGATAATGGCGTTTAAGGTGGTGGTCTTTCCGGTGCCGGGGCCGCCGGTGAGGAGCAGCACCCCCTGCTCCATGGCGGCCCGGATGGCCTCCCGCTGCTTGTCCGCATAGCGGATGCCCCGCTCCTCCTCGATGGCCGCGATCTGGATGTCCGCCCCGCCGATGGGGGGCGGGGGCAGGCGCAGCAGGGCCTTCATCCGGGCGGCGATGTACTCCTCCGACAGGTGCTGCCGCTGGAGGAAGATGTACTCCTTGTCGTCAAACTCCTCCCGCACGAGGGTGAAATTCTCGCACAGGGTGTACAGGGCGTCCTGGGCCAGCTCCAGCTCCACCTCCAGCAGGCTGGCGGCGGCCTCGCACAGCTTTCCGGCGGGCAGGCAGGTGTGGCCGTTGTTCAGGTTGTGGCGCAGCACGTACAAAAGGCCCGCCTGCACCCGGCCCGAGTCGTCCCGGGGCATTTCCATGCTCTCGGCGATGGAGTCGGCGATCTGGAAGCTCAGCTCCAGCCCGGGGCCGCACAGGCAGTAGGGGTCCTCCTGGATGCAGCCGATGGACCCCTGGCCGTACTCCTTCCACACCAGCACCGCGTCCTCGGGGCGCACGCCGTAGGCCCCCAGAAAGGCCATGAGCTCCCGGATGCCGTAGACCCGCTGGAGCTCCTGGCTGATCTCCAGGGCCTTCTCTTTTGTGATGCCCTTGATCTGGGCCAGGCGCTCCGGCTCGTTCTCGATGACCTCCAGGGCCTTGGCCCCGAAGGTCTGGATGATGCGCCGGGCCGTGGCCGGGCCGATGCCCTTCACCGCCCCGGAGGACAGGTACTTCAGCATGGCGGCGGTACTGGCGGGCCGGGCCCGCTCGAAGGCCGTGGCCTTGAACTGCTCCCCAAAGGAGGGGTGCACGTCCCAGGTGCCGTAGACCCGCAGCTCCTCCCCCTCGCTGACAAAGGGGAAGCTGCCCACCACCGTCACCAGGCCGTCGGCGGCGGCCAGTTCCAGCACGGTATATTGGTTTTTGTCGTTGTGGTACACCACCCGCTCTACCGAACCGGAGAGCTCCAACAGGCTTTTCTCGTTTTCCGCCACAGTCCCGTTCCCTTTCCGGGGGCCGTCACCGCGGCCCCGCCCAATTCTCGTCCAGTATATGATACACCAGATCTTCCCGTTTGCAAACCTGTAAGTACGGATATTGCAGGGCCAAAAACCGGCAGATCTTCTCCAGCTCCGGGTCTCCCTGCCGGTCCACGCACAAAATGCGGCAGGGCCCGGCCAGGTCCAGCCAGCGCACCCGCTCGGCCACGGCCCGCACCGCGGCCTCGCAGTCCTGGGGGCCCTTTGGCTCCACCACGATGGAGAAGGGTCGGGCCGTCTCCGGCTTGCGCCACCAGAAGGACACCACCCGTACCAGCTCCGTCACGCCAAAGACCATCAGCACCGCGCACACCACGCACACCGCCACGCTCATAGGCTCACCTCCACGGACTATCCTATGCGGGGGCGGGCCTGGGGGTGCGTCCCCCAAAAGCGCCAAAATGCCAGTGCGGCGCACTGGCATCGGCGGGGATTATTTTACAGCGTCCAGCAGCTCCTGGGTGCGGTTGACCGCCTCCCAGGCCACGCCCAGGTCCTCCCGGCCCATGTGGCCGTAGGCGGCCAGGGGGCGGTAGATGGGCCGGCGCAGGTCCAGGGTGTTGATGATGGCCGTGGGCCGCAGGTCAAAGACCTGCTGCACGGCCTGGGCCAGCTTTTCGTCGGAGACCGTGCCGGTGCCGAAGGTGTCCACCATGATGGACACGGGCCGGGCCACGCCGATGGCGTAGGCCAGCTCTACCTCGCAGCGCCGGGCCAGGCCCGCGGCCACAATGTTCTTGGCCACCCAGCGGGCGGCGTAGGCGGCGGAGCGGTCCACCTTGGTGGGGTCCTTGCCGGAGAAACAGCCGCCCCCGTGGCGGCCGTAGCCGCCGTAGGTGTCCACGATGATCTTCCGGCCGGTGAGGCCCGTATCCCCCACCGGGCCGCCGATGACGAACCGGCCTGTGGGGTTGATGAAGATCCGGGTCTCCTTGTCCACCAATTCGCTGGGGACCACGGGCTTGATCACATATTTGATCAGGTCCTTCTTCAGCTTCTCCAGCTTCACGTCCTCGTCGTGCTGGGCGGAGATGACAATAGCGTCGATGCGCTTGACCTGGTCCCCGTCGTACTCCACGGTGACCTGGGTCTTGCCGTCGGGCCGCAGGTAGCTGAGGGTGCCGTCCTTGCGCACCTGGGCCAGCTGCTTGGCCAGCTTGTGGGAGAGGCTGATGGCCAGGGGCATGTACTCGGGGGTCTCGTCGCAGGCATAGCCGAACATCATGCCCTGGTCCCCGGCACCGGTGAGGGAGTTCTCATCGGTCTCCCCGTTTTTGGCCTCCAGGGACTGGTTGACGCCCATGGCGATGTCCGGCGACTGGGTGTCGATGGCGGTGAGCACGGCGCAGGTGTTGCCGTCGAACCCGCAGCGGGGGTCGTCGTAGCCGATGGACTTCACCACGTCCCGGACGATGGCGGGGATGTCCACATAGCAGGTGGTGGTGATCTCCCCCATCACCTGGATGACCCCGGTGGTGGCGAAGGTCTCGCAGGCCACGTGGGCCTGGGGGTCCTTCTCCAGAATGGCGTCCAGCACCGCGTCGGACACCTGGTCGCAGATTTTGTCGGGATGGCCTTCGGTCACGGATTCGGAAGTGAACAGTTTCATAAGGCAAGCTCCTTTCATTCCATCTCCCTAAAAAGAAAAGGACCGCTCGAAAAACGAGGGTCCCAAAAACCTCATCTTTCGGTTCTCACCGCAGGAATTGGCACCTTGCTTCCAGAAGATTGCTCAACTGTTCCGCAGGTTGCCGGGCATCACAGGGCCTGTCCCTCCGCCTCTCTTGATAAGGAGATATGCATTTGTCTGGTGAATAATTATAGCACTATGGCCTAGGTTTGTCAACAGGGTTTTTCCGGCGGGCCACAAGCATGCCGGCCCCCAGCCCTGCCCCGGGCAAGATCTGCCCGGCCAGGTACCCCAGGGGCAGCAGGAGCAGGGATGTCCACTGGTCCAGGCCTATATAGTCCACAACGCCGCCCTGGGAGCCGCCCAGCCCCAGGGCCAGGGCCCCCGCCGCGCCGAAGAGGGGCAGCAGCCGGGCTTTCTCCCGCCCGGTCCACCGGGGGGAGCGGCCCACCAGGAATCCTGCCGCCAGCCCGGCCAGCTGCTCCAGGCCGCAGCTCCCCGCGAAATAGGCTATGTCGGAAAGGACCGTAAAGACGGCCATGGCTGCCTCCGAGGGGAAATAGGGCAGCCCGAAGAAAGCCAGCAGCGTGCCGGGAAATTGCAGCACCATGGGCAGCCAGAGGAGCCCCAGCTGCAGGGTGACGCACCCGCCCCACACCAGGCCGAAGGCCCACAGGGGGCGGCGGCGGTCCTGGGGAGCGGCGGGCAGCTCCCTCCCCCACCGGATGACAGCGCCCAAAGCCATGCCAGGCAGGGCGCAGGCCGCGCCCAGCAGGAACAGGCTGGGCTCCGGCGGGTTGAATTTGCCGACGGAGACCATATTCAGCAGGGAGAAGGTGCCGTACTGCATGAGGAAATACCCGAAGCCGAAGTACAGCAGCAGCCACCACTGGCGCTCCTTCCAGGACTTTTCCAGGCCCATCCAGAGGGCGAGGAAAAAGTGGGACAGGGGCAGAACGAAAAACTGCACCAGCATGCTGTAGAACATGGCCGCCCCGCCCAGCACCCAGAACAGGCCGTAGCACACGGCGACCACTACGGTGTAGGCTACCACCTGTTTTTTCCGAATGGTCATGGGTCCCATACCATCTCCTCCTCACCCGGCAGGCGCGTTTGTTTCCTGATTTCAGTATAACAGGGAAGGAGAAAAAAACAATAAAATTTACCACTTTTTAAGGATTTTTTTAGAAAAATCAGTCTGATTTTTCGTTGGGGCGGGGATCGTTCCGCCGCCGCAGGCGGTCCCAAACAACGCCCAGGGCCATGCCAACCCCCGGGAGGGCCGCCCCCAGGCAGAAGGCGGCCGGCCACAGCCAGGGCTCCCGGGCCGGATCGATGGGCACCAGGTGCACCCCCAGCCCGCCCCCCAGCAGGAACGCCAGGCCGCAGAGGGGCAGGGCCAGCCACTTTTTCCCGGCCCAGGCGGTGTCCTTTTCCAGCCGCCAGCCTGCCCACAGGGCGGCCGCCCCGCTGGCGGCCAGGTGCAGGAGCAACAGGGCCTCCCCCAGCATCTGGCGCAGGTGGGACACGAACACCTCCCCCAGAGCCGGGGAGATGGCGGACAGCAGCAGGGCGGCAAACTCGTAGAAATGCAGACTGAACAGGAGGAAGGCGGTGCTCCCCCACACAACGCCGAACACCCACAGGGGGCGGCGTTTGTCGCCAGGTGACCGGCGCAGGGCCCGGCCCCAGCGGATGGCGGAGCCCAGGCAAAGTCCCTGCATGGCGAACGCCGTGCCGTAGAGGATGTACTGCCACTCCGGCAGGTGGAACGTGCCGGTGGTGAGCATATTGGCGGCGGAGAAGGTCCCGTAGGGCAGCAGCACGTACCCCACCCCGAAGTACAGGAGGAACAGCCACTGGCGCTCCCGCCAGCACGTGTCCAGGCCCATGAGCAGGCCGCACACGAAGGTGGTAACAGGCAGCACCAGGTACATCACCAGGATGCTGTAGCCCATGGCGTCGCTGCCGCCGCCCAGCCAGAACACGGCAACGCACACCGCCCAGACCACCAGGAAGGACAGCACCTCCAGCAGCCGGGCCAGGCGCTGGCGGCTTTTTACGGTATTGGTGGATTCCTCGATGTGGTGGAGCATGGTATCGTCCCCTTTCAGCAGCTGGTCGAGGCTGACGCCGTACAGGTCGCTGAGGCGGATGACGCTGAGCACGTCGGGCAGGGACCGGCCGGTCTCCCAGTTGGAGACGGTCTGCCGGCTGACGCCTACCGCTTCCGCCACCTGCTCCTGGGTCTGGCCCAGGGCTTGCCGGGCTTTTCGCAGCTTGTCGCCGATGTTCATAGGGCTCCC
>LBJMC04202__coassemble_1255_pt1 | contig 13337 bp, 14 predicted proteins | sample LBJMC04202__metabat2_high_PE_010 | metagenome-assembled genome bin LBJMC04202
ATATTATTTTGAAAATAGAAATCCCCCTCCCGTTGCAGTAAGGCCCCCTCCCACGCAAAGTATAACAACGGGAGGGGGTAGGGGGGTGGGCACGAGCCAAGTCTCACTGCCGTTCGACTTGCTCGGTCAAAAACCCTGGCGAGCTTTTGGGGCACGAGCCAAGTCTCTCACCCAAAAGTCCCCCGCTTCTCTCTTTCAAAAAGAGGCCTCGGACGAGCCACCATCTCCACCTTTTTTCCAAAGGCTCGTTCGTTGCCACTTAAAAGTTCTCTGCTTCTCTCTTTCAAGAGAGAAGAGAAAAATCCCCTTGGCATTTGCCAGGGGGATTTTCTCTTGTCCCTTGAAACAACTTACAGCACAGCGCAGTCCACCGGGTCATAGCCCGCGTCCTTCACCGCGTTCATCAGGACGCTGTCGGCCACGTCGGCGGTCAGCTCCACGGTGGCCTTTTTGGCGTCCAGGTCCACCACGGCGCTGGCCACGCCGGGCACCCCGGCCAGGGCTTTCTGTACGTGGGCCTGGCAGTGGGCGCACATCATGCCCTCTACGGTCAATACTTTGGTCATCACAATCTCTCCTTTGTCTTGATTTTCTTGTGTCTCCACTTTTTCTATGGGACCGGCTGCCGCCGGAAGGGGGCAGGCCGTTTCCGTCTGTGTAGGCGCGATTGCTCCCGCCTGGCCGCCGCCAGCTTCCGCAGGCGCGTGCTTATCCCGGAAGAATCGCAGCCGTAGCGCGTTCAGGCACACACACACCGAGCTCAGGCTCATGGCGGCGGAGCCCAGCATGGGGCTCAGCTTGATGGCGAAGGGCACGAACAGCACCCCCGCGGCGATGGGAATGCCCAGCACGTTGTAGAAAAACGCCCAGAACAAATTCATGCGGATGTTCCGGATCACCGCCCGGCTCAGCTGGATGGCCGTGGCCACGTCGTTTAGCGAGCTCTTCATCAGCACCACGTCGGCGGAGTCGATGGCGATGTCCGTCCCCGCGCCGATGGCCACACCCACGTCCGCCCGGGTGAGGGCCGGGGCGTCGTTGATGCCGTCCCCCACCATAATGACCTTCCGCCCCTGCTCCTGGAGCCTGCGCACCGCCGCCTCCTTTTCCGCGGGGAGCACGTCGGCCACAGCCTCCTCAATGCCTGCCTGGCGGCGGATGGCCTCGGCGGTGGCCTTGTTGTCCCCGGTGAGCATCACCACCTTCAGCCCCAGCTGGTGGAACCGCTCTACCGCCTGCAGGCTGTCCGCCCGCAGGGTGTCCGCCACGGCGATGATCCCCAAAAGCCGCCCCTCCCGGGCAAAGAGCAGGGGGGTCTTGCCCTCGGCCGCCAGGCGCTCTGCCGCGACCCGGGCCTCCCCGGCCCCCAGCCCATTCTCCGCGAGGAACGCCAGGTTCCCCGCCAGGTACTCCCGGCCGTCTACCAAGGCCCGGACCCCCCGGCCCGCCACCGCCTCAAACCGCTCCGCGGCGGGCGGGGCGATCCCGGCGGCCTGGGCCGCCTCCACCACCGCCTGGGCCAGGGGGTGCTCGCTGCCCCGCTCCACCGCGGCGGCAGCGGCCAGAAATCCCTCCTGGCTCAGCCCCGGCTCCAGTACCAGCACGTCCGTCACCGCCGGGTGGCCGCTGGTGAGGGTGCCGGTCTTGTCCAGCACCACCGTGTCCATGTGGTGCAGGTTCTCCAAGCTCTCCGCCGACTTGATAAGGATGCCGTACTCCGCCGCCTTGCCCGTGCCCACCATAATGGCCACCGGCGTGGCCAGCCCCAGCGCGCAGGGGCAGGAGATCACCAGCACGGCGATGCCGCAGGACAGGGCGAACTCAAACCCATAGCCCAGCAAAAGCCACACGATAGTGGTCACCAGGGCGATGGCCATGACCACCGGCACGAATACCCCGCTGATCTTGTCCGCCAGCCGGGCGATGGGGGCCTTGCTGCTCCCGGCCTCGTCCACCAGCCGGATGATCTGGGCCAGGGTGGTGTCGTCCCCCACCTTGGAGGCCCTAAACTGGAAGCTGCCGTTTTTGTTGATGGTGGCGGAGAGCACCGGGTCCCCAGGCCCCTTCTCCACGGGGATGCTCTCCCCGGTGATGGCCGCCTGGTCCACATACCCCTGGCCCTGTGTGACCTCCCCGTCCACGGGGATGCTCTCCCCGGGCCGGATGACCACGATGTCCCCGGCCTTCACCTGTTCCGCGGGGATGGTCTCCTCCACGCCGTTTTTCAGCACCACGGCGGTCTTGGGGGCCAGGTCCACCAGCTTGTCCAGGGCGCTGGAGGTCTTTGCCTTGGAGCGGCTCTCCAGGTATTTCCCCACCGTCACCAGGGTGACGATCATGGCCGAGGACTCAAAGTACAGGTCGTGGGAGTACTGGTGCACCAGGGCCATATCCCCATGGCCAAAGCCCCAGGCCATGCGGTACATGGCGAAAATGCCGTAGAGCAGGGAGGCCCCCGACCCCACCGCCACCAGGGAGTCCATGTTGGGCATCCGCTTCCACAGCGCCCGCAGCCCCACGGTGTAGAACTTCCGGTTCAGCAGCAAAATGGGCGTCGCAATGAGCAGCTGGGTCATGGCGGAGATCAGCGCGTTCTCCTCTCCCGTGAGGAAGCCGGGCACCGGCAGCCCCATCATGGCCCCCATGGCCACGTACATCAGGGGGATGAGGAGGATAATAGACGCCACCAGCCGCCGCTTCATGGACTTCCGCTCCTGCTCCGCCGCGGCCTGGCGCTTTTTCCACTCCCCCCGGAAGCCCTGCTCCCCGGCTTTTCCTGTCCCGGCCGGCCGGGACGGCTCCGCCCCGTAGCCGATGTCCTCCACCGCGGTCACGATGGCCTCCTCGGTCAGGGCCCCGTCATCGTATGTGACGGTCATGGCGTTGGCCAGCAAGCTCACGTCCACCTGCTCCACCCCGGGGAGCTTCGCCACGCACTTGGTCACGTTGGCCTGGCAGGCGGCGCAGGTCATGCCCGTCACCTGGAATTTCTCTGTTTTCATCTGCGGTCACCAGCTTTCCTCAAAAAGGTCACTTCAGTTTCTTGATGAGCTCCACAGCCTCGTCCACAATCTGTGTGTTCCCCGCCTGGATATTCTCCACCACGCAGGTCTCCATGTGCTCCTTCAGCACCAGGTAGCCGAAGCTCTGCAGCGCGCTCTCCACCGCCGCCACCTGGGTGAGGATGTCCCCGCAGTACCGGTTCTCCTCCAGCATCTTCGAAATGCCCCCCAGCTGGCCCACCATGCGGTTCAGGCGGTTCTGCAGCTGCCGCAGCTCCTGCTCGCTCCGCGGAGTGTGCTTGTGGCGGCAGCCCCCGCAGGCCCCGCAGCAATTCTGTTCCATGGGCTCACTCCCTTCATACCCCCATGGGGTATTTTCTGCCCCTATTATATACCCCCATAGGGTATTTTGCAAGGGGGATTCGAAACTTTCCCCCCAAAAAGTTTTCCCTCCCCCCGCCCTTGCCATCCCCACCCGGGTGTGCTACCATAAACCCAAGAGCCTTCCGGCTACTTTTTCCCAGAAGTGGAGGATGTATCATGGAAAAAATCCGCGTGCTGTTCACCGGGGATTCCATCACCGATGTATACCGTACCGACGTGGCCCGGGTGGTGGAGGGCTGGCTGGCTCCCACCGCCACCGCCCAGGAGCGCCAGGCCGCCACCGACAGCCTGCTGGGCATGGGCTACCCCCTGCTGGCCGCCGCCCAGCTCTCCGCCCAGGAGCCCGGCCGCTACGAATTTCTCAACCGGGGCATCTCCGGCAACCGTGTAGTCGATCTCGACGCCCGGGTCAAGCGGGACTGCATCAACTTAAAGCCCCAGGTCCTCAGCATTCTGATCGGCGTCAATGACGTCTGGCACGAGCTCATGGAGCAAAACGGGGTGGACGCCGAAAAATTCCGCCGGGTGTACCAGGCCATGCTGGAGGAAATCGCCGCCGCCCTGCCCGGCCTGCGCCTCATCCTGCTGGAGCCCTACGTGCTCCCCGGCCCCAGCACCCAGCCCCAGTGGGGCGATTTCCGGCGGGAGGTGGACCTGCGCCGCGCCGCCGTCCGGGACCTGGCCGCCCACATGGAGCGGCGCACCGGCCGCCCTGTCACCTGCATCGACACCCAGTCCCTGCTGGATACGGCCGCCGCCCAGAGCTCCCCTGCCGTGTACACGGCGGACGGGGTGCACCCCACCCCGGCAGGCCACTGGCTCCTGGCCCAGGAGTGGGTCCGCCGCTTCCGGGAAGGGGAGACCGCATAATCCGCGAACGCCCGCCCTGCCACGCGGGACGGGCGTTCCTGTCCCCGTAAATTAGCCCTTGAGCCCCCCGGCCCTTTCTGGTATAATAATATGATACGGGCCGCGCCTCTGGCCCCAGCCTATGTAAGGAGATGCAGCAATCCATGAAATTAGGAATCGTAGGCCTTCCCAACGTGGGGAAGAGCACCCTGTTCAACGCCATCACCAACGCGGGGGCCCAGTCGGCCAACTACCCGTTTTGCACCATAGAGCCCAACGTGGGCATGGTCGCCGTGCCGGACAAGCGCCTGGACAAGCTGGCCGAGATGTACCAGCCGGAGAAGTACACCCCCGCCACCATCGAATTCGTGGACATCGCCGGCCTGGTCAAGGGCGCCTCCAAGGGCGAGGGCCTGGGCAACAAATTCCTCTCCAATATCCGGGAGGTGGACGCCATCGTCCACGTGGTCCGCTGCTTCGAAAACGACGACATCGTCCACGTGGAGGGCAGCATCGACCCCAAGCGGGACATCGAGACCATCGACCTGGAGCTCATCCTCTCCGATATGGAGGTGCTGGAGCGCCGCATCGACAAGACCAAAAAAATGCTCAAGGCCGATAAGAAATTCCAGGCCGAGCTGGACTTTTTTGAGCGGGTCTACGCCGCCCTGGAATCGGGCCAGTCCGCCCGCAGCGTGGAGTGCACCGAGGAGGAGGCGGAGCTTCTCGCCACCGTCAGCCTCCTCACCAACAAGCCCATCATCTTCGCCGCCAATATGAGCGAGGACGACTTCAAGGCCGGGGTGGAGCAAAACAAGTACTTCCAGGTGGTGGCGGACTTCGCCAAGGCCGAGCACGCCGCCGTGCTGCCCATCTGCGCCGAGATCGAAGCGGAGATTTCCGGCCTGGAGCCCGAGGAGAAGGAGCTCTTCCTCAGCGACATGGGCCTGGAGGAGTCCGGCCTGGACCGCCTCATCCAGGCCTGCTACAGCCTGTTGGGCCTCATCTCCTACCTCACCGCCGGCAAGCCGGAGGTCCGGGCCTGGACCATCAAGAAGGGCACCAAAGCCCCCCAGGCTGCGGGGAAAATCCACTCCGACTTCGAGCGGGGCTTCATCCGGGCCGAGGTCATCGGCTTCGACGAGCTCATGGCGTGCGGCACCATGGCCGCCGCCAAGGAGAAGGGCCTGGTCCGTTCGGAGGGCAAGGACTACGTGATGCAGGACGGCGACATCGTCTTGTTCCGCTTCAATGTGTAAGGCAGTTTCCTGGGAGGAACGCTACCGCCGCCACAACCCCTGGGTGCTGGCGCTGCTGGCCCTGGCGGTGATCTCCCTCACCCTCTTTTCCGGGGGCGGCGTCGGCCTGTCCGACAACGGCGACTACGGCCGGGTGATGACCACCAACTCCCTGGCCTGGGCGGTAGACGACCCCCGGTTCGTCTACCAGGACACCTTCCGCATGGTGTTCCAGGGGGACTCCCCCCTGGAGAAGCTCGCAAACCTTCTCTTCGGCTTAGACGGCATCGGCACCTACCCCTCCATCCACCTGGTGTTCATGCGCCTGTCCCTGCTGGGCAACCTGGCCCTCAATTTCCTCACCGGCCAAGAGCTGGCGGTGTACCATGTCCAGGTGCTGGGGGCCATCTACACTCTGTGCTGGGCGGGGCTGCTGTTCCTGTTGTTCCGCTCCTTCCAGCTCCAGCGCTGGTGGGCCGACCTGCCGGTCAAGCTCTTCACCCTCTTTGTCCTCTGCGACGAGGGCTACACCGCCTACTTCAACTCCCTCTACAGCGAGCCCGTCCAGATGGTGGGCCTCCTGGCCATGGCCGTGTTCGCCCTGCGGTGCCTCACCGGCCGGGGCCGCTGGTGGCTCAACGGCCTGTGGTTTCTGGCCGGGTGCCTCTTCTACGGCTGGGGCAAGCTGGCAAACCTGCCGGTGGGGGCCCTGTGCGCCCTCTGCCTGGGCGGGGCCCTGGCCCTGCTGTGGCCCCGCAAACGCCGGAAGTGGGCCCTGGGCGGCGCCGCCCTCTGCGCGGTGATTTTAGCCGCCGTGTACTTCGCCGTCCCCAGCTGGATGGACGAGGCCACCAACTACAACGCCGTGTTCTACGGGGTGCTCAAGGACACCACCCCCCAGCAGGAATCCGCCTTTTTAGAGGACCTGGGCCTGCCCCAGGAGCTGGCCCAGTACGCCGATTCCAACTACTACACCGCCCTGGCCGGCCAGGCCCGGGAGGACCCGGCGTACCAGCAGAGCTTCCCCCAGGTGGGCAAGGTGGACGTGCTCCTGTTCTACCTGCGCCACCCCGTCTACTTCCTCCAGAAGCTGGACGTGTCCATGGCCCACAGCGGCTGGGTGCGGCCCTTCTACCTCTCCAACCTGGACGACTCCCACCCCCGCCTCAGCTTTGCCGGGCGGTTCGGGGGTTGGTCCTGGCTGCGCGGCCAGCTGCCGGTGAACACCTGGGCCTTCACCCTCCTGGCGGTGGGGGCGGGGTGCCTGTGTTTGTGGCGGCTCCTGGCCCCCGGCGGTAAAAAGCGGAAAGCTGCCGCCGCCCTGGTGCTCCTGGCCCTGCTGGGCAGCTTGGCTTACCAGTTCGTCATCCCCCTGGTCACCAACGGGGAAGGGGACCTGGCCAAGCACATGTTCGCCTTTGTCCAGCTTATGGACTTGCTCCTGCTCCTGCTGGCCGCCTGCTTCGGCAGGCTCCTGTACCAGCTGCCCCAGCGGCTGGCCCGCCCCTCCCGGCCCCTCTCGAAAAAAGCCTGGGTCAGGCGCCTGGCCGCCCCTGTGGCCGCGGCGGTGCTCCTTTTCGGTCTGGGCCTCGCCTGGGGCCTGCCCGTGGCCGCCCGGGAGCTCCGCGCCCACGCCTCCCACACCCAGCTGGAGGAGGACGCCTATATCCGGCTTGGCACCTACCAGGGGGAGCCCCTGGTGTGGCAGGTGGTCTCCGCGTCCGACGGCGTGTACACCCTCCTGGCGGCGGACACCGTGGCGGACCTGCCCTTCGAGACCTCCGGCGGCATCTACGGCGACAACCTGTGGGAGACCAGCTCCCTGCGCCAGTGGTTAAACGGCGATTTCCTCCACCAGGCCTTCACCTCCCAGGAACAGGCCCTGCTGGTAAAACAGGATCACCGTGTTCTCCTCTCCATCGACGACATCGGGGAGGCCGGCAGCGGCCATAACGACTTCTTCGCCTTCCACATCCCCGCTTACAGCGACCGGGGCGCGGCGGACGCCTGGGCCCACACCCTCACAGACACCGTGTCCCTGCCGGACATCACCCTCCTGGCGGAATTGAGCCGGGAAAACCGCCTCACCGGCCCCGCCTGCTGGATGGAGACCCCCTACTACAACAACGGCTGCATGGTCCGGGTGCTGTGGACCGACGGCAGCTTCCTCATGCGGGACGCCAAGGACACCTGCGGCGTCCGCCCGGTGATCTATCTGGAGGCCGCCCAGCCTATTTCCGGCAGCGGCAGCATCGGCGACCCCTTCACCCTCACCCCGTAATACCCGCGAAAAAAGCCCTCCCGGTTTCCCGCCGGGAGGGCTTTCCCATACCTTTTTACATGCCGGAGAACAAATTCACCGCCGCCGCGATGAGCAGCACCAGCGAGGCCACCAGCAGCGCCACACAGGCCTGGAACCCCAGGGGCACCGCCTTTTTCCCTGCGGCTTTCTGGGCCGCGGACCGGCTGTCCTCCACGATGCGCAGGGGGCCCTTCTTGTCCTCCAGGGTAGCGGGCCCCTGCTTGGTAATGCCCCCGCCGCTGGTCAGGCACAGCAGCCCGATGAGCATCAGCGCGAAGCCCGTAAAAAAGGTGCACTCCACAAAAGGCCCCGGGGCGATGCCATACCGCTCGGCGGCCATCCACCAGGCATAGGTGATTCCCCCGCCTACAGCCCCGCCCAGCAGGGCCAGCAGCAAAAACCGGAGCAGCCAGCGCTTGTTCATACCTTTCTCCTTCCTTTTCCTCTCACAGGAACAGCGACACCACAAAGGGCCCAAAGCACATCAGCCCGCTCAGCAAAAATACCGTGCCCACCTCTTTGGAGGTCGGCCCCCGGCGCTCCCGCTGCTCCTTGCCCTTCTCCACCTTCAATTTGAGCCCGAACACCGCGTGGACCCCAAAGTTTCTGGATTGATAGGCCCCCACCGTGGTGTCCCGGGCGGGGCTGGGCTTGGTGAGGGTCATCAAGGCCAGCACCAGCAGGACAATGCCGGTGAAGAAGGTGCCGTCCACAAACAGGACCGGCACCAGGCCGGAGACAGCCAGCACCCACCAGATCCCCCACAGCACCGCGCCAATGCCAACGCCCAGTATCGGGGCGATCCACTGCCGTTTCATAGGCCATCTACCTCCCGTTCTCTCAACAGTTCTTTCTCGTAGTGGACTTCCCCGCTGGGGGAGAAGCCCTGGCTCTCATAAAATCCCCGGGCGGGGCCGTTGTCGTCCCCAGTCAGCAGGGCGAGGGCTTCCGCCCCCAGCCTGGCGCAGGCCTCCTCCGCCAGAGCGAGAAGCCCTTTTGCCACCCCCATCCGGCGGAAGCCCGGCTCCACATACAGCTCCGTCAGCTCCGCCGCCGGCTCCCGGTAGCACCAGGAGCGCTTCACCTGGCAGCAGCAAAACCCCACCAGGCCCCGGTCCCCCTGGGCCACAAAGGTCAGCTCCCCGCCGGGGGCGGCCAGGTCCGCCGCCATCTCCGCCGGTGCCTTGTCCCCGGGGCCGTTGAAGGCAGTATTCAGCCGCCACAGCTCCGCTGCGTCCTCCGGCCGGGCCGGTCGGAAGGAAACTCCCATGGCCGCGCCCTCCTTTTCCCAGGTTATTTAGGGTAATTATACAGGAAGCCCCCCGCTCCTGTCAAGTTTTATCGTGATGTTGCCAGAAAACGCCCCCTGTGCTATAATACAGGGTACAACGGGAACAGGGAGGAAACAGCAGTCATGGAGAGAACCATCCGGGTAGTCAGCCCCGACGACGCGGCCGAGCTTCTGGCCCTCTACCGCCCCTACGTGGAGGACACCGCCATCTCCTTCGAGTGGGAGACCCCCACCCTGGAGGAATTTACCGCCCGCATCCGGCGCACCCTAACAAAGTACCCCTACCTGGTCCTGGAGCAGGCCGGGGAGCTGCTGGGCTACGCCTATCTCAGCCCCTTCCACACCCGGGCCGCCTACGCCTGGGGGGCGGAGACCACCATCTACCTGCGCCGGGACAGCCTGGGCCAGGGGGTGGGAAAAGCCCTCTACACCGCCCTGGAGGCCGTGGCCAAAGCCCAGAACATCCGCTGCCTCTACGCCTGCATCGGCGTGCCCCGGGGAGCGGACCCCTACCTCACCGACAACAGCCGGCAGTTCCACGCCCACCTGGGCTACCGCCAGATCGGGGAGTTCCAAACCTGCGGCTATAAATTCGGCCGCTGGTACGACATGGTCTGGATGGAGAAATGGCTGGCCCCGGGGGAGAGCGCCCCCCAGCCGGTGATTCCCTTCCCCCAGCTGGACCGGGCGGCCCTGGCCCGGCTGGGCATCCAACTGTAAAGGAGGCGCCGCTATGGCAGTAAAACAAGAATGGATGCGCCCCGCGTCCGGGGGCCAAGGGGAGGTCTACTCCTGCGGCTGGACCGGGGACAGGACAGAGCGGGTGCTGGTCATCGCCCACGGCATGGCGGAGCACAGCGCCCGCTACGACGGCTTCGCCCGGTTCCTGGCGGACCGGGGCTTCGCCGTGTACCTCAACGACCACCCGGGCCACGGCCGCTCCACCCAGCCCCAGGGCCACTTCCAGGACGAAAACGGCTGGTCCTCCACCGTGGAGGACCTCCACGCCCTGGTGGGCCAGGCCGCCGGGCAGCACCCGGGCAAGCCCCTGTACCTCCTGGGCCACAGCATGGGCTCCTTCCTGTCCCGGTCCTATCTCACCCGGTACGGGGCGTCCCTCTCCGGCTGCGTCCTCTGCGGCACCATGGGGAAGAACCCCGGGGTGCCCCTGGGCCTGGCCCTGTCCCGGCTCCAGTGCAGGGTAAAGGGCCCCCGCTCCCAGGGCAAGCTCCTGTCGGTGCTGGCCTTCGCCGGGTACAACGGGAAGATCAACCACCCCGTCAACGAATTCGCCTGGCTCTCCACCGTGGACCAGGTCTGCCGGGACTACAAAGCCGACCCCCTCTGCGGCTTCCCCTTTACCGCCGGGGGCTACCGGGACCTGTTCACCGGCCTCACGGAAATCACCGGCCCCCAGTGGGCCCGGAAGGTTCCCAAAGACCTGCCCATCCTCCTGGCCGCCGGGGACGCCGACCCGGTGGGGGCCTACGGCAAGGGGCCCACGCAGGTGGCCGCCTGGCTCCGGTCCGCTGGCTGCACAGAGGTGGACCTGAAGCTCTACCCCGGCCTGCGCCACGAGCTCCTCAACGAGCGCTGCAAAGATCAGGTCTACCAGGACCTTCTCCAGTGGCTCCTGGCCCACTAACAAAAAAGTGAGCCCGCGCCCCGGCATCCGCCGGCCGGCGCGGGCTCTTCCCGTCTCACCAGTTCCCCAGTTTGGGCAGCAGCTGGAACAGGAGGCACAGCCCCTGGAACACCACAATCACCAAACTGCCCCCGGTATAGGTGGAAAACACCAGCCAGGACAGCACCGAGCACACCATGGCCAGCCCCAGGCACACCGCCATGGGGAGCTTCCCCTTCACCTTCCTGTCTTGGAGGAACAGCAGCACCAGCGCCGCCAGGGTGAGCACCCCCGCCAGCAGGGGGAACCAGTTGCCGTAGCCCCAGGGGGTCAGGTCAAAATAGGGAAAGACAGTCACCACCGTGCTGTCCGGCCCGTCGGCAAAGGGCATAGCCACCCCAAAGGGGAGGATCATCATGGCCAGGGCCAGCACCAAAAACAAAAACTGATAGCTTTTCCGGGGGATCTGGTTGAACATAGGGTCGCGTCCTTTCTGTCAGGGGCCTTACAGGCCCAGGTATTTTCGCAGCTTCGAGAGGGGCGGCAGGGTGAGCTTCAGCACTAGCCCGGTGAGCAAGCCCGAGAGCACCCCGAACACCAGCAAAAAGGGGAGGTAGACCACCACCGGCGTGGCGGTGATGGCATAGGCCACACAGAGCTGGGCGGCGTTGTGGGCCAAAGCCCCGCACACCCCCACCACCGAGAGGGAGGCCCGGGCCTTTTTCAGCAGCAGCCACATGCACACCGTGCTGAACAGGCCCCCCGCCAGGCTCATGCAGCCCGCTATCGCCCCCCGGGTCAGCAGGGCAAACCCGCCCTTGAGCACCGCTAAAAACACGGCGCATGGCAGGCCCAAAGTCCCGGCGGCGTACATGGTGACGATGTTGGAAAGCCCCAGCTTGGCTCCCGGCGGCAAAAAGGGGAGAGGGGGCAGCAGCCCCTCCAAAAAGGAGAGGGCCAGGGCCAGGGCGGCCAGCAGCCCTGTCAGGGCCACGGTAGCGGAAACACGCTTCATATGGGCTCCTTTCCTAGTAGGTGGCGCCGTCCACGCCGCCGTCCCCGGTCAGCCGCAGGGAGACTCTGGCGGGCAGGCACAGGGCCGCTTCCCCCGCCCGGGTGAGCAGCATCCCCGTGCGCACGCACACCTGGTCCGGGCATCCGGCGCTGGTGATGGCCGCCCCTTGCGGCGACAGCTCCACCGTCAACGGGATGCCCCCCGCCCCGGTCACAGCCTCCTCCTCCGTCCCGGCAAGCTGCGACAGCTCCCGGGTGAGCACCACCTGGCCGTCCACCTCCACCACAGCGGTGGTCCCGGCAGGGGAGAGGGCCAGCAGCATCGCGCACAGCCCTCCCAGGGCCAGCAGCCCCGCGAAAAAGGGCAGGTCCCGGCGGGTGAAGAATCTCCGCTGTTCCATGGCGCTCCTTTCCCCGGTCAGGCGGCCGGCAGGATGTCTAAAGTATAGTCCCCGCTCTCCAGCTGGAAGCTGTCGTTCCCAAACCCCGCCGTAGCGGTGATGTGGTGTCCTTCGTCGATGAAGATGGCCTCTGCCTCAAATTCCTCCAGCAGGGGCAGGCTCTCTTCCATTCCCAGCACAAAGCAGGCGGTGGACAATGCGTCGCTCAGGGTCCCGCTCTGGCTCCACACCGTGACGGACACCAGCCCGCTCTCCGCGGGGTAGCCGGTGGCCGGGTCCAGCAGGTGGTGGTAGGTCACCCCGTCCTGGGTAAACTGTTTCTCATAGCTCCCCGAGGTGGACACAAACCCCTCCCCGATGGACAGGGTGCCCAGGGAGCCCTGGCTCTCCGGGTCCCGCAGGGCGATGCGCCAGAGGCTGCCGTCGGGCTTGTCCCCCAGCACCCCCACGCTGCCCCCCACGGAGACAATGCCGCTCACATCGGCCGCGGCGTAGGCGTCCACCGCGGCGTCGCAGGCCGCGCCCTTGCCCACCGCCCCCAGGTCCAGGGCCGTGCCCTTTTTCCGCAGGGCGGCGGTGCCGTCCTCCAGCAGGGACAGGCTGGTGTAGTCCACCCGGCTTTTCATCTCTTGGATCTGGCTGTCCTCCGGCAGGGAGGGGGTGCCGTCAAAGTCCCACAGCCGGCTCAGCGGCGCGATGGTCACGTCAAAGGCCCCGCCGCTTGCCTCACACACCGCCAGCGAGGTCTCCAGAATCTCATAGGTCTGTCCGTCGATCTCCAAAAAATCCTCCCCCGCCGCCTGGTTCAGCCTGGCCACGTCGCTGTCCTCTTTCCGCCAGGAGATCAGCTCCTCCAGCTGGGTCACAGCGCTGGCGGCCTGCTGTGCGGCCTTCTCCTGATTTGTGCCGTATACGGTCTGCTGTACATACGAGCCCATGGAGTAGGTGGTCACCGTGGTGCCCCGGTCCACCCCAAAGGTGAGGTACAGCGCCGCCGCCACCAGCCCCAGTCCCAGGACCAGCAGCGCCAGGGTAGCCCCCTTGGCCGCCCGGGGGGAGATGCGGTCTAACACTTTCATGGTAATACCCTCGGTAAAATGGATTCCCCTCCATTGTACTCCATTTTCCCCGCCGGGGCAAGGGGTAACGTCAAAACCCCTTTGCGGTGTGACCCCTTCCGGCCCGGCCCTGCCGGGCCACCGTCTCGCCTGCCGGCTCGGTCGGCGCAGAAC
>LBJMC04202__coassemble_1271_pt1 | contig 13218 bp, 11 predicted proteins | sample LBJMC04202__metabat2_high_PE_010 | metagenome-assembled genome bin LBJMC04202
GATCACCGAGGTCAGGTTGGGCCGCACGATGTAGTGGAAAGCCTGGTACGCCCCCGCCCCGTCCAGCTGGGCAGCCTCTAAGCACTCCTTGGGGAAGTTCTTCAATTGCTGCCGCACCAGGAACACCCCCAGGGGGTGGAACATGGCGGGCAAAATAATCGCCAAATAGTTTTCTCTGATGCCCAGCCACCCGGCCACAATGAAGTTGGGCACCAGCAAAATCTGGGTGGGCATGAGCATGACGATGATGTACGCGAAGTAGATGGCCTCCTTGAACCGCCACCGCAGGTTCTCGATGCCGAAGGCGGCCAAGGGCGCCAAAATACACTGGCCGATGAGCACCGGCACCACCAGGAGCACCGAGTTCCAGAACATCCGCAGGTAGTCCGGGCTGTCCAGCAGCAGCTCTTTATACTGGTCCAGGGTGGGCTGTTCGGGGATGAGGCCGAACCGCACAAAGTGGATGCCGCTGGAGATGAAATCCCCGGAATTTGTCTCCGTGATCTCCGCTGTGTACCGGTCGGCGATCTCCGCCCCGCTCATAAAGGAGCTGGCGATGGTGAACACAATGGGGAACACCGCCACCAGGGCGGCAAGCACCAGGAACGTGGTGGGTAAAATATGGCGTTTTGCCATGGCGTTTCCCTCCTCACTGGTAGGCGTCGGTGACGCGCTTCTGGGCGTAGAACACCAGGAGCAGCAGCGCCCCCAACACCAGGAATAAGATATACGCCGCGCTGGACAGCTTCTGCATATTCAGGGAGATGAACTGGTTGTTCATGTAGTGCTGGAGCATATAGATGTCCGGGCTGGGGTAGGCCCCGTAGAGCATATACACCTCTTTGTACACCTTAAAGTTGTTGACGATGCTCATGAGCAATACCACGAAGGTGGTGGGGGAGAGGTAAATCCAGGTCACGTTCCAGAACTGCTTCCAGGTGCCCGCCCCCTCCAGGGCCATCTGCTCGTAGTAGGTTTTCGGTATCCAGTTGAGGCCCGACCAGAACAGCACGATGTTGTAGCTCACGTTCTTCCACAGGAAGATGGCCACCAGCACCCCCAGGGTCCACTGGTTCTGGCTCACCCAGGGGTGGGAGAAGCCCAGCCGGAGCAAAAACTCGTTTACCAGGCCGTTGCTGCCGAAGAGCACCTTCCAGAAGTACACGATGGTCCCCGAGGGCACCACCAGGGGCAGCAGCAGCGCCATGGTGGCAATCACCCGGCCCTTTTTCATCTTCTGCAGGCAGATGGACAGCACCAGGGCCAGGGCCATGCCCAGGGGTACGGACACCACCATGAACACGGCGCTGTTGAAGGCCGCGTTACGGAACAGGGAATTGGAGAGGGTGGCGGCGAAGTTTTTTAAGCCCACAAAATTCTGGTCGATGATGTTGTCCGTAACGGCGTACCACAGCGAGTACCCAAAGGGCACCACGTAAAACACCAGCACCCCCACCAGGCTGGGCAGCAGGAACAGCCAGTAGGCGGCGTTGCGCTTTTTCATAAACCTTCCCTCCTCATTCATTGAGCTGTAAGGTAGCCCGGCCCTGTATCTTCTCCGCGCACTCCTCCGGGGTGGTCAGGCGGTGCAAATACATCTCGTCGATAAACTCCTGGGTGTCGATCTCGTAGTACTCCACCGGCACCATGGGCCCGGTGAACAGCTCCTCCACCGCGTCGATGTAGAGCTGCGGGTCCATGCCGAAAATCCCCGTGTCGAAGGGGGCGCTGGTAGAGCCCAGCCCCTCCCCGTTGGTCACGTCCTCCGCCATGGTGGCCAGGTTGTACCGGTTGATGGGAAAGTAGCGGGTGTAGTAGTGGATGGGCCCGTCCCCGTAGATGCGGGGGTCCTCCCGCTCGCCCACGCAGTATTTGATGAACTCCCAGGCCAGGTCCTTGTTCTGCATGGAGGAGGGCAGCAGAAAGCTCTCCTCGGCGGTGATGCCGATCTCCCCCTTGGAGTTGGTGAGGGGGTAGGGCCCGGCCAGGTAGTCCAGGGGTTGCCACTGGGTGAGCACCGTGTGGGGCCTGGCAGTATCGGTGACGGCCAGGGCGGGCTTCGAGTCGGTGAACACCTTCAGCCGCCGCCGCACCCCGTCAAACAGGGGGTCGTCATCGTTTGCCAGGTTCTGGTAATCCCCCCGCAGGTTCCCGGTGTCCTGGTACAGCTGGTACACGCTGAATGAGTCGATGTCCGCGTAGGCGCCCACCAGCTCCGGGGCCTCCGCCTCCAGCAGGGGCTCGTCGTTTTGGATCTTCGTCAGCTGGGTCAGGTACTTCACGAAAGGTTCGCTGGCAAAGGTGCAGGTCCGGCCGATCAGGTCCATGTAGGCGGTGCGCTCCAAATCAAACATCTGGTCCACCGGCGGGCTGTTGAAGAACAGCCCCAGCTCCGGGTCCAGCTCCAAAGCCTGCTCGTACCAGTCCATCACCTGGGTGGTGCTCACCTTGTCCACCGCCCCCTCGTCGATGCCCAGCTTTTCCAGCCACGCCCGGTCAAAGGCGATGGAGGAGTAGCTCACCGAAAGGGGCAGCACCGTCTGCCTGCCGTCCACCTGGAAGGCCTTCAGTACGTCCTCGTAGAAAAAGCCCTCGGGGAAGTCCTCTTGCAGATAAGGGCCGAAGTCCTCCAGCGCCCCGCTGGTGGACAGGGTGGCCACGTCCAGGTCGATCCAGCCGTTGTCGTAATAGACGTAGTCCGCCGTGCCGGTGGCCAGGGTGAGGCGCAGCTCCTCGTCGAACTCCTGGCGCAGCACCGCTTTTTCCTCGGAGGTGGTGCCGATAAAATCGATATAGTCCATCACCCACTCCACGTTGATCTTCACCGCCGGGTGCCGGAACATGAACTCGTTGGCCAAAGTGTTCAGCAGGGGGGTGTTGCTCTCTACGGTGTAAGCCCGCACCGTAATCTCCCCCTGGAGGGTGTCCCCCGGTTCCGGCTCCATGTTCAGGTACCGCCAGGTGCTGGGGTCCGGCTCCTCGGGCAGCTGTTCGGCCCGCTGGGCCATCAGGCTGGCGTAAAGGGCGGCCTGCTCCTCCTGGCCCTGGCAGCCAGGCAGGACCAGCAGGCAGGCGCACAGCGCCAGGGCGAAAAACCGCTTCCATAGTTTCATGGTACCGCCTCCCTCGGGGTGATGGTATTTCCTTTTACGGCAGCAGATCTGGTTTAAGCAAGCGGAGCCCTTGCCGGAAGGACGGGTTTTTGCCCAAATGGCTTGCGATTACTATAGCGTTTCTCCCAGCAGACTGCAATACCGTTGGAACGAAACGACAAAAAACCGCCCTTTTTGGGAACCCGCCCCGGGATGGAGCCGCCTGGCCTGGGCAGCCGGCGCTTCCCGCAAGGCCCCACTTTCTTCCGATTTGGAAAAATAGAAAAAGATTTTCCCAAATAAAAGTTTATACTTAGTCACATTATACTATTTTCGGGGGGGTAGTCAAGTAGTGTGTGCAAAAAAAGAGGCGCGTTGGCAAACTTTTTGCCAACGCGCCTCGCCTGTGTGGGATTCAGGCCTTGCCGGCGTCCTTCCCGAAGAGGAAGGGCCGGGAGAATTTGTTGTTGAAGAACTCGATGAGGGGCCCCATGAAGAAGGCGGTGATGAGGGTGCCCACCCCGGGCAGCAGCCCGGACAGGGTGCCGATGGCCACGCAGATCAGATCGCAGCCGATGCGCACGAACCGGAAGGGCCACTTCCTGTTCTCCGAGATGACGATGGGGATGGCGTCGTACACCGACACCCCCAGGTTGGAGGTCATGTACAGGGAGGAGGCGAAGCACATCACCAGCACGCCGATAAGCAGGAACACGACGCGCAGGGCGAGATTTGGCTCCGGCCACAGGCTCTGCAGCACCCACACGGCGAAGTCCACGATATACCCGGTGAGGAACATGTTCACCAGGGTGGCCACCCCCATGTAGCTCCGGGCGATGAACAGGTCGATGACCAGCATCACCCCGCTTAAGATCATGTAGTACACCCCGTAGGTGGTAACTCCCCCGAACAGCCGCTCCCAGGTGCCCTGGGCAAAGCACTGGAAGGGGTCCACCCCAAAGCTGGAGCACTTGAAGAATCCCACGGCCAGGGCGCAGAAGATCACCCCCACGGTGGTCATGCCCACCCGCTTCTGAAAATGGTCCGGCAGCTTCATATCCATCCCCCGTATTCCCCGCGATCGGGGCAGTTTTAAACCTTATCTATTCTATCAAATCCCCAGGCAAAAGTAAAGGCTGGGTTTCTGCCCAAGCCCGATTGACATCCCCTTTTCACCGTGGTACAATACCAGCGGTTTCCATAGAAAACACACCCCTTCCTCCGCAAATAGTGGAGAAAGGGCCAGCGCGAAGGAGGAGCCCGTATGCAGAATTTCCTGTGGGGCGGCCTGGGCGGCCTGCCCCTCATCGCCGGCGGAAAAAGCCGGGCCATCAACGCCGAAAACCCCCGGGGGGAGAAGGGCCGGGGCGGCATGGCCGCCAGCCATCTGGGGCCCTCCCGCAAGGGCTCCCCCTGTATCGGGGAAGTAAAGCCCGGGGAGACCGCCCTCCTGGGGGAGATCGAAGGCCCCGGCGTCATCCAGCACATCTGGATTACCGTGACCGACAGGACCAGCGACGCCGACCGCTTCGTCCTCCGGGACCTGGTGCTGCGCATGTACTGGGACGGGGAGGAGACCCCCTCGGTGGAAGTGCCCCTGGGGGACTTCTTCTGCTGCGGCTTTGGCCAGGGGTGTCTGGTCAATTCCCTGCCCATCGCGGTCAACCCCAACCGGGGCTTTAACTGCTATTTCCCCATGCCCTTCCGCAAGTCCGCCCGGCTCACCGTGGAGAACCAGCACAAAAACCCGGTGCCCGCCTTCTTCTACCAGATCGACTACTGCCTCCAGGAGGTGCCGGAAAACGCCGGGACCTTCCACGCCCAGTGGCGGCGGCAGCCCATCACCGATCTGGCGCAGGACTACGTGCTCCTGGACAACGTGAAAGGCCCCGGCCAGTACATAGGCACCTACCTGGCCCTCTCCACCCTGGAGCGCTACTGGTGGGGCGAGGGGGAGATGAAGTTTTACATCGACGGGGACACCGATTACCCCACCATCTGCGGCACCGGCACCGAGGACTACTTCGGCGGCGCCTGGAGCTTCGCGAAGCAGGAGAACGGCCGCACCGTGGAGCAGACCTTCTGCACCCCGTTTTTGGGGTACCCCTTCTACTCCCACCACGACACCTCTATCCACAACGACTACCACAACGACGACTGCCCGCCCATGCGGGGCTTTTACCGCTGGCATATCCCCGACCCCATCCGCTTCGAGAAAGACCTGCGGGTGACCCTCCAGCAGATCGGCGTCTGCCACGGCGGCCTGTTCGAGCGCCGGGACGACGTGTCCTCGGTGGCCTACTGGTACCAGGCCGAGCCCCACGCCCCCTTCCCGGCCCTGCCCCCAGCCCCCGCCCGCTGGCCCAGGTAGGGCAGGGAATAGCGAATCAGGCCAGCCCCCCGCCCTCCCGCTTTCGCCCCAGGCGAAAGCGCGGCCGTGCGGCCGCTGGCCCGGCTCCGCCGGGCCGGAGGGCGGGGGAGGGCAAGTAAGAGGTAAGAGGGAAGAAGTAAGAAGGAAAAAGTAAGAGGTGCATCCCCCCGCGGGGCAGCAAAAAAGCCCCCAGTCTGGGGGCTTTGGGTGCGGGCCGGCTCAGAAGTGCTCCGTCAAGAACACGGGCCGCTTGGGGAACACCTTTTCCAGGGTCTCACGGTTGGCGGCAAGGGCCACGTCCGGCTTGTACAGGGCCTCCTCCAGGGAGAGGGTGCCCAGCAGCAGCTGGGTGAGGGTGCGCACGTCCAGGGTCAGGTCCGCCGGGGCGGCGGTGCGCTCCACGGTGGTCTCCCCACCCTGGCGCCCCACCTGGAAGGTCCCGCTGTTCTCCGGCAGGAGCTGGTCCTCCACTGCGATGGTGTAGGCGGTCCCCTCCGGGCAGGGCTTCCCCGCCAGGGCCTTGGGCACGTGGAGCACCCGGGCCATGGGCTGGTCCATCACCAGGGGCTTGACGTCATAGCTCTCCGAAAGCAGGGCGGCCAGGGGCGCGTCCTCCGGCAGGGGGATGGTGAAGCTGTCGTACTGGGCGGAGAGCCGGCTCAAAAACCCCAGCGCCTCCCGGAAGCCCTGGGGCCTGGCCCAGGCCATCTCCCGCACCTGCCCCCGCTTGGAGTAGGCCGTGGCCTCCTTGGCCTGGAAGATCACATAGGCCAGTGGACCCTCCCCGTCCTCCAGCAGGTAGCTGTATACCCGCTCCTTGCAGGGCTCCTTAGAGAGCAGGCTCTCCCAGTGGCGGTCCTCCCGCTGCACGGCGGTGTTGTACCGGCCAAAGTGTGCCTCGAACACGGCCCGCAGGGCGGGGTAGTCCTCTTTCCCCTCCACCATCCGGGCCTTGCAGCCGCACCGCAGGTGGGAGAGGGCCGCCGTGTCCACCTCCCAGCCCTGGACCATCTGGCACAGCTCGTAGCCGAACTTCCGGTAAAAGCTGTGGGAGAAGGGGTACAGCATGGTGAATACCGCCCCCTCCGCCCGGCACCGGGGCAGCTCAGACTCAAAGATCTGCCGGATGGCCCCGCCGGAGCGGTGTTCCGGCAGGGAGGCCACCCCGCCGACGCCCACCATGGGCACCCAGGCCCCCTCGTAGCGCATCTGGTACCGGGGCAGCACCATGCAGGCGGTGATTGTCCCCTCCTCGTTGACGTAGCCCACATATTCGTCCCGCGGGCAGCCCTCTTTTTGCAGGCGCTCGTCCACGGCCTGGGCGTCGAAGGGGCTTACAAAGGCGATGGCCTGGATCTTCTCGCAGGCCGCCATATCGTTTTGTTCCATCTTACGGACTGGCACAGGCATTCCCTCCCAAATGTTTTTTCCATTGTAGCAAGAAGGAGAACGCCCTGTCAATATAGGATTTCCCGCCACATCCCACAGGAAAGGAGAACACACATGCACAGCAGAGAAGTGCCGGTAACGGCCTATCAGGCGGGGGAGGGCTTCCTCTCCCAAAAACAGAAGCTGGTGCGGCAGGTGGTGCTGCCCTACCAGTACGACATCTTGAACGACCAGCTCCCCGGGGTGGAGAAGAGCCACACCATCGAGCACCTGCGCCTGGCGGTCCAAAAGCTCAAAGGGGAGGAGGTCTCCCCCGAGGAGTACCTGGGCCTGGTGTTCCAGGACAGCGACGTGGCCAAGTGGCTGGAGGCCGCAGCCTACGCCCTGGCCGCCGGTCCCGACCCGGAGCTGGAGGCCCGCATGGAGGAGGTCATCGACCTGCTGGAGCAGGGCCAGCGTCCCGATGGGTATTTGGACTCTTACTTTACGGTGAAAGCCCCCGGGAAGGAGTGGACCAACCTGCAGGAGGCCCACGAGCTCTACTGCGCCGGCCACCTGATGGAGGCCGCCTGCGCCTATTACGAGGCCACAGGGAAGGACCGCTTCCTCAAGCTCATGGAGAAAAACGGGGACTGCATCTACCGCCACTTTATGGAGGCGTGCCCCAGGGGCTTCTCCGGCCATCCGGAGATCGAGCTGGCCCTGATGCGCCTGTACCGGGCCACGGGCAACGAGAAGTACAAGGAGCTCTGCGCCCACTTCATCGACGTGCGTGGCCAGGAGCCCAACTATTTCATCGAGGAGCAAAAGACCCGGGGCTGGAACGTGTGGGGCAACGACTCCCTGGACACCGACTACACCCAGAGCACCAAGCCCGTCCGGGAGCAGAAGGACGCGGTGGGCCACGCGGTGCGGGCGGTGTACCTGTACACCGGCATGGCGGACCTGGCCAAAGAGGCAGGGGACGAGAGCCTGCAGGCCGCCTGCAAGACATTGTGGGACAGCATCACGAAGCGGCGGATGTACGTCACCGGGGGCATCGGCTCCACCGTCATCGGCGAGGCCTTCACCGTGGACTACGACCTGCCCAACGCCACGGTCTACGCCGAGACCTGCGCCTCCATCGGGCTCATCTTCTTCGCCCGGCGCATGCTGGAGCTGGAGCCCCGGGGCGAGTACGGCGACGTGATGGAGCGGGCCCTGTACAACACGGTGCTGGCGGGCATGGCCCTGGACGGCCGCCGGTTCTTCTACGTAAACCCCCTGGAGGTGGTGCCCGGCATCTCCGGCGAGGCCGCCACCCAGCGCCACGACCTGCCCCAGCGACCCCAGTGGTACACCTGCGCCTGCTGCCCGCCCAACGTGGCCCGGCTCCTCACCTCCATCGGCAGCTACGCCTACACCGTGGGGGAAAATACCCTCTTTGCCCACCTGTATCTGGAGGGCACCGTGGACACCGGCCTGGGCTGGTCCCTCTCCTGCGAGACCGGCTACCCCCACCAGGGGGAGGTGCGCTACACCTACCACGGCCTGGAGCAAAACACCACCCTGGCCCTCCGTATCCCCGGGTGGAGCCGCAAGACCGCCCTCACCGTAAACGGGGAGCCAGCGGACCTCGCCACCCTCACCAAAGACGGCTACGCCTATCTCACCCGCACCTTCCGGGAGGGGGATAGAATCACCCTCACCCTGGACATGGCGCCCCAGTGGGTGACGGCTTCCGCCAAGGTGCCCGCCGCCACCGGCTGCGCCGCAGTGCAGCGGGGCCCCCTGGTGTACTGCGCCGAGGGCGTGGACAACAGCGATGACGTGCTGGGCCTCTCCTTCCGGCGGGACGGCGCCCTCAAGGCCGAGGCCTTCGACCCGGCTCTGCTGGGGGGCGTCACGCCCATCACCGCCCAGGGCTGGCGGCAGAAGGACGCCGGCGGCCTGTACGCCTACGGCCTGCCCCAGCGGGAGGAGACGGAGGTCCGCCTCATCCCCTACTACGCCTGGGCCAACCGGGGCCTCACCCAGATGCGGGTCTGGCTGCCTGTGGGCTGAGCCCGCACCTTCCCGAAAAAAGCGGGGGAGAGCGAAAGCTCTCCCCCTTTTGCTGCCTCTCCGGCAGGCCGCTCCCGGCGGGAACGCCCTCCGCCTTCGCCTGGGGCGCAGGCGCCTCCCCCTCCCGGGGGAGGCTGGCCCGGCCGTGCCGGGCCGGAGGGCGTCCCCCCTGGCAGCCCGCCGGAAGAGAGCAAAAGAGAGAACAAAAAAGGGGAGGCATCGCCCCCCCCGTTTCCCGCAGCGCCGTGGTTTTTCCCGGCAAGGGAAAGCCTCCCGCCGCCCTTTAGCGGACGTGCGCCGCCCACTCCGCCTCCTTGAAGCCCACCAGCACGGTGTCCCCGTCCACCAGGATGGGGCGCTTTACCAGCATGCCGTCGGTGGAGAGCAGGTCCAGCTGCTCCTCCACGGTCATGGCGGGCAGCCGGTCCTTCAGCCCCAGGGCCTTGTACTGCAGGCCGCTGGTGTTGAAAAACCGCTTTACCGGCAGGCCGCTGGCGGCCAGCCACCGGGCCAGCTCCTCCCGGGTGGGGTTGTCCTCTTTGATGTCCCGCTTCTGGAATGAGACGCCTTTTTCCACCAGCCAGGCCTCGGCCTTTTTGCAGGTGGAGCATTTGGGGTAACAGACAAACAGCATACACACGCCTCCTTGGTGTTTTCTCCTATTGTAAGGGATGGGCCGGGAACTTGCAAGTCACATCCGCCCCCTTCCCGCATAGGATAGGGGAGAAAGGAGGAGGTCCCTTTGCCCATTCGCATTTTCATCGACCAGGGCCACAACCCCAGCGGCCCCAACGCCGGGGCGGAAGGCAGCGGCCTGCGGGAGCAGGATGTGAATTACCTGGTGGGGGAGCGCCTGGCCCAGCTTCTCAACCGCGACCCCCGCTTTACCGCCCGTGTCTCCCGCACCACCCCGGTGGAGCGCCTGGGGACTTCCAACGCCACCAGTCTCCAGGCCCGGGTGAATATGGCCAACGCCTGGCCCGCCGACTACTTCCTCAGCATCCACTGCAACGCCAGCACCAACCCGGACATCAACGGCAGTGAAGTGTACGTCTACCGGGAGGGCACCCAGGCCTACTGGCTGGCCCAGCACATCCTGCAAGCCCTGGTGAAATCGGCCGGCACCCGGGACAACGGGGTGCGGCTGAACCCTTCCCTCTATGTGCTGCGCCGCACCCGCATGCCCGCCGCCCTGGTGGAGCTGGCCTACCTCACCAATGTGGGGGACGCGGCAAAGCTCCGCCAGGACCCGGAGTCCTTCGCCCAGGGCATCTACAACGGGCTGCTCAGCTATTTCGGCTTCGCCCCCCTGGGGTAGCGCGCGAAACGGCCGCGGCTGCCAGACAAGGCCTGCCGCGGCCGGGCTGTGGGCTCAGTGCTTTTCAATGGCGCTTTTGATCAGGGCGGGCATCTCGCTCTTCTCCCGGCCCAGGGCAAAGGCCAGCTCCTCGTGGAGCTTGTCCTCCGCCAGGCGGCAGTAGCGCTTGTCCATGTCCATCACGTCCTTCCCCTGGGACACCCGCTGCCGGTTGCGCTGGTAAATGCGCTTGATGACCTGGATGAGCGCCACCGGCTGCCCGCTGCGGATGGCCTCCTTGTAGCTCTGCTCCCGGCTCTTGTCGTCGGCCACCGCCATCCCCTCGATCTCCGGGATGGACTGGATGGTGTGCCAGGCGTCCTCGGGGCTGATCACATCCCGCAAAAGGCTCTCCTCCAGGTCTACCGGCACGTAGAGCTTGTCGGTCCGGTCCCCCAGGGGGACCAGCAAGTAGTACTGCCTGGCGCCCAGATATTCCACATCCTCAACGCGGCAGACGCCCCGCCCGTTTCTCACCACATAATCGCCCGCATGATACATCGCCTTTTCCCCTTTCTGCCAGACTCGGTTTACTTTTTCCTTTTTACTATTATAGCACTTTTTTTGTGAGGATGTAAGGCTTTTTTCCGGCCTTTTTTGTCCCGGCGCCCACGGGCTCCCGCCCACCCGCGGCCCTGCCGCGGGTGCCCCCGGCCTGCGGCCGGGGGGCCGCCCCCGTGGGGGCGGCGCGGGAGCCCGCAGCCCGCCAGCCCCAGGGCGCAAAAAAGCGGGGCCCCGGCCCCGCCTGCTCTGGCTATGCTTCCCCCTGCTTCCCCGGGGGGAGGGGCCGCTCCCGGTCGTCGTCCTCCAGGTTGGCGGCGATCTTCTCACACAGCCCCAAAAAGGTGCGGCGCTCCTCGGGGGTCAGGCACTGGGAGACCCGCTCCTCCACGGTGCGGATGCCCTTGACGATGCGCTGGTGCTGCTCCACCGCCTTGGGGGTGAGGGTCAGCTTCTTCAGCCGGGCGTCGTGGCTCACCGGGCTCCGGGTGATGAGGCCGTTCTTCTCCATCAGCTGCAAAATGCCCGTGGCCGTGGACCGGCGCACGGAGAACTGCTCCTGAATGTCCCGCTGGTAGATGTCCCGGCCCTGGTTCTCAAACAGGTAGCCCACAATCCACCCCTGCATGCCGGTGGTGCGTTCCTCCCCCTGGGAAAAAGCCACCCGGTCCACCAGGCGCTTTACCAGCTTGGAAAGCCTGCGGATCTGAAACCCCACCTCGTCCCGATGTTCCATAGCGCGTCCCCCTTCTTTTCAGCGATATTGTTCGATACGCTGTACTGTTCGATTACTAACATTTAGTATACTCTCTTTTCCCCCGTTTGTCAATCGCCCAGTGGCCCCCGATTTTGCGCAAAAAACAGGCTTTCCTCTTTTCTTGGGGGAAAGCCCTTTCCTTTTTCGCCCCAGTCGGCTATAATGACAGGGAATGACACAGGCGAAAAGGGGGAGAGGACATGCAAAGCGCGCAATTCTGGGACTTCACAGCCTCAGCCATCCAGATGGGGGTGATGATCCCCACAGTGCTGGTGCTCATCCCCTGGTGGCGGTTCTCCCCCCGGGGCATGGTAATCCGGGCCTTCCTCCTGGAGGTGGGTATCGCCGCCTTCAACGCCCTGGTGGGCCTGCTGTTCGGCGCCACCCCCCTGGGTACCTGGCTGGTGGGCTTTCTGTCCCCAGTCATCTGTACCGCCGCCTTCTGGTACTGCTTCCAATTAAAGGATGGTCGTTTTTTGTTTCTTATGGTCACCTTGGCCCTCTACAGCCTGCTGTGCGACGCCTTGTGCGGCGTGTTCTTCCCCCGGAGCACCCCAGGCTGGGTGGTCCTGCGCATCCTGGCCGGCCTGGTCCAGATTTTGCTGCTCTACCTCTTCTGCCGCCGCCGGCTGTGGGAGATGCTGGACTGCAACCAGATCAACTGGGCAGGGGTGTCCCTCATCCCCCTGTCCCTGTGGGCCTGCCTGATGGCCAGCTACATGCCCGTGGTCCTGGCGGGGAAGAAGATGCCCCCCATCTTCACCCTGATGATCACCGTGGCGGCGGTGCTCATCTATGTGACTCTGTATCGCTTCCAGCGGGCCACTCTGGAGGAGGCGGAGTCCCGGAAAAACGCGGACCTGCTCCGCTCGGAGATTCACTACCTGGAGCGGGAGGCCCGCCACGCCCAGACCATCGAGCAGAACACCCGCATCCTCCGCCACGACCTGCGCCACTACACCGGCCTGCTGCGCAGCAGCCTGGAGGGGGGCGACACCGCCTCCGCCCAGCGTGTGGTGGAGATGCTGGAGGAAAAGGCCGGCGGCCTGATGCGGGCCGGGGACCTGCGGTGCTATACCGGCCGGCCCATCCTGGACATGGTGCTCTCCCGGGCGGAGGAGCGGGCCGGGGAGTTTGACGCCGCCTTCCAGGTGCGCATCACCCTGCCCCAGGAGCTGGCCATGGAGGAAGTAGAGCTGGCCGTGGTGTTCTCCAACGCATTGGAGAACGCCCTCAACGCCGTGCGGCAGGAGCCCGCCGGCTGCCCCCGGGACATCGCGGTCAAGGGCAAACCCCTGGGCGAGCAGTGCCTGCTGGAGTTTTCCAATACCTTCACCGGCACGCTGGAGCTGGATAAAAAGACCGGCCTGCCCCGCAGCCAGGCGGAGGGCCACGGCTACGGTCTGCGGTCCATCGCCAGCTTCGCCCAGAAGTACCAGGGCGCCATCGACTGCCAGACCAAGGACGGCCGCTTCATCCTGCGCCTGCTGTTTTAGGCCGGTGGGCCAGTCAAGCCCTGCCCCCCACCCAGCAAAGACTCCCTCCGGCTCGGCTCCGCCGAGCCACCTCCCTCGAAGAGGGAGGCAGGGTCTCGCCTGCCGCCTCGGTCGGTTCGCGGCAGAGCGCCACCGGCGCTCGCTCACCCCCTCTCTGAGGGGGCTGTCATGGCTGTGCCATGACTGGGGGAGTTGCTCTTCCCCCCGTAAGG
>LBJMC04202__coassemble_1282_pt1 | contig 13126 bp, 13 predicted proteins | sample LBJMC04202__metabat2_high_PE_010 | metagenome-assembled genome bin LBJMC04202
TAGGGAGAGAAAGCGGGAGAAAATAATAGGCCTGTTGGGTGATGGGGGCTTTTGGAGGGCAACTCCCTCCGTCACGATAGAGGCGTGACACCTCCCTCTGCGAGAGGTGAGCGAGTGCCGGTGGCGCTCTGCCGCGAACCGACCGAAGCGGGAGCTGAGACCAGGGGGCTTTGTGATACACAAGGATACACTGGCTTATAATCCCGGCGGCCAAAGCGCAGAGGGGTTTTTGCCCCGCGCGGGTATGCGTCTGGCAGGTGCGGGGGCTTGGAGACTTTGTCTCTGCACTCCCGCGGGCTGTTGATGAGGCGGCTGAGGCTCATATACAAACCAGGGGAGAGGCCCCTTGCGGGCCTCTCCCCTGGTTTGCTTAAAAGATTTCGCCGGCCTTTTTCAAAAGGCCGTGGGGGTCTGGGGGTGAAACCCCCAGGGTCTTACAGCACCTTGGAGAGGAACTCCTTCAGGCGGGGGTTCTGGGGGTTGGTGAAGAACTCCTCGGGGGCGTTCTGCTCGGCGATCTGCCCCTGGTCCATAAACAGGACCCGGGTGGCCACGGAGCGGGCGAAGCCCATCTCGTGGGTGACCACCACCATGGTCATGCCCTCTTCCGCCAGCTCCTTCATAATCTCCAGCACCTCGCCCACCATTTCCGGGTCCAGGGCAGAGGTGGGCTCGTCGAAGAGCATCACGTCGGGGTTCATGGCCAGGGCCCGGGCGATGGCGATGCGCTGCTGCTGGCCGCCGGAGAGCTGCTTGGGGTAGGCGTCGATCTTGTCCGGCAGGCCCACCCGCTCCAAAAGCTCCACGGCTTTCTGGTCGGCCTCGTCCTTGGTCATCAGCTTCAGCTTGACCGGGGCCAGGGTGATGTTCTGCCGCACGGTCATGTGGGGGAACAGGTTGAACTGCTGGAACACCATGCCCATGCGGGCCCGCAGCTTGTTGATGTCGTTCTTCGGGTCGGTGATGTCCACACCCTCGAAGGTGATGGTGCCGGAGGTGGGTTCTTCCAGCAGGTTGAGGCACCGGAGGAAGGTGGACTTGCCCGAGCCGGAGGGCCCGATGATGGCCACCTTCTCGCCCTTTTCGATGTGCTCGTTGATGCCCTGGAGCACCTGGTGCTTCCCAAAGGATTTGGTCAAATCTTTAACGTCGATCACTTGCCCGCAGCCTCCTTTCCAGCTTGCCCTGGAGCCAGGTGAAGATGAGCACCAGGATGAGGTACATCAACGCGGTGATGAGCAGGGGGAACATGTAGTCGTAGGTCTTGGCGCCAATGGCCTTGGCGAAGTAGAGGACCTCTTTCCCCGCGATGGCGGAGATGAGGGAGGTGTCTTTCAGCAGGGTGATAAACTCGTTGCCCAGGGCGGGGAGGATGGCCTTGAAGGCCTGGGGGATCACGATATAGGTCATGGTGGGGAGGTACCCCAGCCCCAGGGAGCGGCCGGCCTCCATCTGGCCGGGGTCCAGACTCATCAGGCCGCCGCGGATGATCTCCGCCACGTAGGCACCGGAGTTGATGCCCAGGGCCAGGGCGCCCACCATGGTGAAATTCCGGCTGTTTTGGAACACCACAAAGGCCATAATCAGCAGCTGCACCAGCATAGGTGTGCCCCGGATGACGGTGACGTACACCTTACAGATCAGGTTCAGCACCGCCAGCACCGGGTTGTGCTTGCCCTTGCGCTGCTGGTCGTGGCCGGTGCGGATGACCGCCACCACCACGCCCAGCACCACGCCGATGAGCAGGGCCAGGATCGTGACCAGCACCGTGGTGCCTAGGCCCTCGAAGTACTGCATCCACCGGCCGCCCTCGAACCAGGCCCGGTAGAATCTCATATAGATGTTCTGCCAGAAGCTGGGGTTTTCCAGCCCTTGGAAGGACTCGTAGATCTGGGTAAAGTCCATCTGCATGCTCCTCTCTCATTCCCTCGTAAGTTGCCAAAAGGAGCGGCCCGGGGCCGCCCCTTTGGTAAACTGCGATTTTGCCTTGGCTTACTCGGCGGAGATGTACTTGGCGATGATCTCCTCCACCGTGCCGTCCTCGATGAGCTCGTTGAGGGCGGTGTTGATGGCGTTGAGCAGGGCCTCGTTGCCCTCGTTCACCGCGGCGCAGTACTGCTCTTCCACCCAGTTGCCGGGGAGGATGGTCAGGCCCTCGTTGGCGGCCACATACTCCTTGGCGGGGGCCTCGTCGATGATGACCGCGTCTACCTGGCCGTTGACCAGGGCCTGCACGGCGGTGGCGCCGTTATCGTAGCCGGACACATGGTCCTCGCCGTAGCCGCCGTTCTCGGGGGTATCGGAGGCGTAGATGTAGCCGGTGGTGCCCCGCTGGGTGCCGATCATCTTCTCGCCCAGGTTGTCCAGGGTCACGTCAGAGCCCTCTTTTACAATGACCACCTGCACGCCGGTGGCGTAGCTGTCGGTGAAGTCCAGGATTTCGTCCCGCTCCTCGGAGTAGGACAGGCCGGCCAGCACCACGTCGGAGGAGCCGTTCTGCACGGCCACCAGGGCGGAGTCGAAGTCCATGTCGTCGATCTGCAGCTCCAGTCCCAGCTTGTCGGCGATGGCGGAGGCGATTTCCACGTCGATGCCCTCGAAGCCGGTGCCGTTGAAGCCCTCGCCGTCAGAGACCAGCTCGTAGGGAGGGAACTGGGCGTTGGTGGACATGATGAGCTTGCCTTCCTCGACGGTCTCGAACTCGCCGTAGTCGCCGGCGGCGGTCTCGGAGGTGGAAGCCTCGCTGCTCACTTCGGAGGCGGCCTCGCTGCTCACCTCGGAGCTGGCTTCGCTGGAAGCCTCGGAAGAGACTTCGCTGCTTACGGCAGAGCCGGTCTCGCTGGAGGCGGAGCTGGTGGTGTCGCTGCCGCAGGCGCACAGGGCCACGGTGAGCACCAGCAGGGCCGCCAGAAGAAGAGAAATCTTTTTCATGATGGGTTTACCTCGCTTTAACAAAATGTTTTCGTCGGACTTGCAAGGTATATTATACAACATATCTTGCAGTTTGCAAGGGGTAATATCCCGAAAGATAGAAATTTTATGCAGAGAGATTTGTATAAAAATTCACAACAGGCCGCCGGGGCGGCTTCCTCCGCCTTGACAACGGCCCGCCGGGGAGTTAAACTTAACGCAACCTGAAACAGGAGGGGAGCCTATGGCGTACACCATTTCCCAAATGGCCCAGCGGTTCGGGGTGGAGCCCCACACCCTGCGCTTTTACGAAAAAGAGGGCATCATCCAGCCGGAGCGCACCCCCAGCGGCATCCGGTCCTACACCGAGGAGAACGTGGCCCAGCTGGAGATGGCTATGTGCCTGAAGAGCACGGGCATGCCCCTGCGGGAGATCAAGAAATATTTCGACCTGGTGGAGCAGGGGGATGAGACTTTGGACCAACGGCTGGAGATTTTCACCTCTCACCGGGAGCACGTGCTGGCGGAGATTGAGACGCTGCAGAAGTACCTGTGCAAGATCGAGCATAAGATCCAGTGGTATCAGGGCTTCGTGGCCGACAAGAAAAAACAGGCGGGGTGAGGATGTTAGGCAAGGCAAGCAAAATGGGGAGAGGCAGCGCCTCTCTCCTTTTTGTCTGTGCAAACAAGGGGGAGCTTGGCTTTTCACCGTTTCAAACAAAACTCTCCCGTTGCCCTCCGCGAGGAGGGCGACCCTGTGTCCTGATGTGTGGTCCCAGCAACTACGCATTTCTACCCACGCCCTCCCAGGGGAGGGCGGCCTGGGCGGAGACAGTGACGAACACGCTCAAGTAATTTCTATCCGCACCCCCCAAGAGGGGGGGCGATGCCTGACAAAAAAGTTTTCCCCCTATCCAGGAGCCAAAATCGCCCGGGGGGACCATGGTCATGCGACCTCCTCTGATTGGCCTGTTTTCGCCAGTTTGCCGGAGGTGTGGACGAACGCGAGAATTTCCTGGTCGGGCAGCAGGTTGAGAAATAGGAGCAGCGTGATGGCCGACGGCCTGTGAACGCCCCGCTCCAGCTTTTGATAATTGCGGACGTTAACGTGCAGCTTTTCTGCCAGAGCCTCCTGGGAGAGGCTCATTTTCACACGGAATTCCCGGACACGGACGACCCAAAAGTCGAGAAACAAGTCCTCGGACTTTCGCAAGCGCAAGACCTCCTACAAAACCATATAACACTTTTTGCTTACAGGAAAATATTACCAGTTACAGCACCGTTCCACCACGTCCTATAGGACGTGGTGGAACGGTTTTTACCTATGCATCTATACTTTTATTATACCATAGAAAAAGGTCGACCGCAACGGTTGTTCTATAACAGGTGATTTTGTAATTTAGGATGGATGGTTCATCTCTGCGCCTGGGTCTCACGCTCCCAGTTTTGAAAAATGGACGTTGCCAACAGCCGAGGGTGGGCAGAAGGGGGAAAAATCGCCGGGGGAACGAGGGGCGGGTCTCAGGGAGGGGAAATCACAGTCAAATACTTCCCTGGCAAGCAAAAAAATCCCCACAGCTTTTTGTGGGGATTTTGTGGTTGGGCAGGCCGCGTCGCGGGGCCCTATTTTTTTCTCCACTTCAGCAGCAACGCGGAGTTGGCGATGACCAGCACGCTGCCGGCGTTGTGGACCAGGGCCCCCACCACCGGGTTCAAAATGCCCGTCATGGCCAGGACGATGGCTAAAAAGTTCAGGCCCATGGAGAAGCTCATATTCACCTTGATGGTGGTCATCATCCGCCGGGACAGGGCGATGAGGTGGGGCAGCTCCTTCACCTCGTCGTCCACCAGGGCGATGTCCGCGGCGTCCACGGCGATGTCGCTGCCCACGCCCCCCATGGCGATGCCCACCTCCGCCTTTTTCAGGGCCGGGGCGTCGTTGATGCCGTCGCCCATCATGCACACCAGCTCCCCGGCGTCCTGGTACCCGCCAATGGCCGTGAGCTTATCCTCGGGCAGGCAGTTGGCCCGCACCTCCCCAATGCCCAGCCGGCCGGCGATGGCCCGGGCGGCGTTCTCGTGGTCCCCGGTGAGGAGCACAGGCGTTACCCCCAGCCCGGTGAGCTGGGCCACCATAGCCGCGCTCTCCTCCCGCAGGGTGTCCGAGAGAGCGATAGTCCCGGCAAACTGGCCGTCCACCGCCACATAGGTGAGGGTGCAGCCCTCCTCCCGGCGGCGCTGTGCCTCGGGGGTTTCCTCCATGGGGACGCCGTGCTCCGTCAGGAGCTGGGGATTCCCCGCCAGCAGGGCGCGGCCCTCCACCTGGGCGCTCACCCCCCGGCCGGGGAGCATGGTGAAGCCGGTGGGCTGTGGCAGGGGCTGTCCGTGCTCCTTTCCCCAGCACCGGGCGATGGCCTTGCCCAGGGGGTGCTCCGAGAGCTGTTCCGCCCCGGCGGCCAGGCGGTACACCATCTCCCGGTCAAAGGGAGGGGCGGCCTCTACGGCCACCACCTCCGGGGCGCCGTAGGTGAGGGTGCCGGTTTTGTCGAAGGCCACCCGCTTTACCCGGGAAAGGCGCTCCAGGGCGTCCCCCTCCCGCACCAGGAAACCGTGGCGGGTGGCGTTGCCAATGGCCGCCATAATGGCCGTGGGGGTGGCCAACACCAGGGCACAGGGGCAGAACACCACCAGGATGGTCACCGCACGGATGATCTCCGTGGTGACAAGCCAGGTGAGGGCCGCGGCGGAGAGGGCGATGACCACGATCCAGGTGGCCCACCGGTCTGCCAGGCCCACGATTTTGGCCTTGCCCGCGTCGGCACTCTGCACCAGGCGGATCATCCGCTGGATGGAGCTGTCCTCCCCCACCTTAGAGGCCCGCATCTCGAAGGCGCCAAATTGGTTGACCGTGCCGCTGGAGACCTCATCCCCCGGGGCCTTGTCCACCGGCAGGGATTCCCCGGTCATCACCGCCTGGTCGATGGAGGTTTGGCCAGCGGTGATCACTCCGTCCACGGGGACGGTCTCCCCGGGCAGCACCCGGAGGACATCCCCCACCCGCACCTGTTCCGCGGGGAGGACTGTCTCCCGGCCGTCTTGGAGTACGCGGGCGGTCTGGGGCGTGAGGTGCACCAGCTTTTCGATGCCCGCCCGGGCCCGGGCCACGGTGATCTCCTCTAAAAGGGCCCCCAGCTGCATGATGAAGGCCACCTCCCCGGCGGCGAAGTCCTCGCCGATGGCCACCGAGGCGATAAGGGCCAGGCTCACCAGCACGTCGGCTTTGATGTCGAAGGCGGTGATCAGGCCGATGGCTGCCTCTAAAATAATGGGCACGCCGCAGAGGAGGATGGCCACCCAGGCCATGTCGAAGGGGAAGGGCCGCACGCCAAACAGGCTGAGCAGCACCGCGATGCCGGAGATGACCAGCAGCGTCACGTCCTTTTTGATGCCCCCCAGCTCCAGCAGATGTTCCAGTTTTTCCATGAGAGCTTTCACGTTCGCCACTCCTTTTACCATACGGGGTATAGGTATAGTATACCCCCATGGGTATTACTTGTCAAGAAAAAAGCAGCCCCCAAAGGCTGCTTTCTCATCCCATATTGGAGAAGCGCTCTACCGCCTTGGTAAAGCTCTCAATGGTCTTGTCCGCGTCCCCGTGCTGGATGCCGTCCCGGACGCAGTGCTTGATGTGCCCTTCCAGCACCACCTTGCCGCAGCCGTGCAGTGCTGATTTCGCCGCGTTGATCTGGGCCAGGATGTCCTCGCAGGGGATGTCCTCGTCGATCATCCGGTCGATGGCCTGGACCTGGCCGATGATTTTTTTCAGCCTGCGGTGCAGGTTTTCCCCGTCCATACACTGTCTCACGTGATCGCCTCCTACCCATAGGGGTATATGTCCATTATAGCCGGGTGCGGGACCGTTGTCAATCGCCGGCGACGGTCCCCGCCCCAACAAAAAAGGGAAAAGCCCTGGTCTCCCAAGGCTTTTCCCCTCTTTCTGGCAAGTTTTAAGCAAAGCTCAGACCAGGGCTTTCCCCAGGGCCTGGCAGGCGGAAAGGGCGTCCTCATCTGGGGCCTCGTTGCAGATTACCGGTTCACAGGCCAGCTCTGCCCCGTCCCCCCGGCAGGTCTCCTCCCAGGTGCGCATCCACTCCCCGTCGCCCCAGCCGTAAGAGCCGAACAGGGCGATCTTCTTCCCCTTCAGCTTGGGCTCGCAGCCTTCGAACATGGGGGCGAATTCGCTCTCCTCCAGCTCTTCGCTGCCCATAGAGGGGCAGCCAAAGGCGATGGCGTCAAAGCTGTCCACCAGGGACGGGTCGAACTCAGCGGCGGTGAGCAGGGCAGCTTCCCCGCCGGCCCCGGTGATTCCCTCCGCCACAGCGCCGGCCATGGCTTCTGTGTTTCCCGTCCCGCTCCAATAGACTACAGCGATCTTGCTCATATCATTTCCAACCTTTCTGTATGGTAATTATCCGGCTACGGTGAGCCGTTCCACCGGCGTACCCTTGGCGTGCCGGGCCGTGTACACAGCCGTGCACTTCTTGTAGGAGGCGAAGAGCTTCTGGGCCTTTTCCGCGTCCCCGTAGACTTTCCAGCACCCCACGCACCGGAAGCCCTTGGCCCGGCACTCCATAAAGCCCCGCACGTCCTCGGGGAGATACCCCAGGAACAGCCCCACCTCGTGGGGAAAGCCCTCACTCTGGGCCATGCGGCAGCGCAGCTGGCACAGGCACCGGGCGGGGGAACCGGGGGCGTACCCGCAGCGGCCCAGCAGCTCCGCGGCGGCCCGATGGCCCAGATCCCCCCGCAGGCGGCTGGGACGGTAGACGTAGATCAGCGCCCGGCTGTTTTCGTACCGCAGGGGTAAGAAGCACACGCCTTTCCCGGCCAGCCGTTGGTTCCACCGCCGCAGGTCCTCCCGCAGGGCGCGGGCGCTGGGATACCAAGCCCCGAACATGCTGCCGGTCTTGAGCCCCGCCAGGGTGGGGGCGCAGTGGCGCACCACCTGTTCTTCCGACATGGGGTTCCCTCCTTTTGTATCTAGTTAGTTTTAACTAACTATCCATTTGAAAAAATCAGCAGCCCAACGGGGGGATTACAGACTGCCACTTCTTTCGTTGGTTAGTTATCGCTAACTACGTCCTTAGTATAACGAGCTTACCCGCTTTTGTCAAGAAGTTTTTGCAAGCAAAAAGTCCGAATTGGGGGGCGGCGTCCATGGACAGGGGAGAGCTTGCGCTTCTACACCGTTTTTGAAAGAACCTCGCGCTCTCGTGCTGCTGCCTGCTGCCCTCCGCCGTCCCCGGCCGCCGCAACTGCAGGAGTTTCAGGAAAGTGTCCGAAAAGAATATCCCCGTGCCGGCGTATCCCGCCGCTACGAATATGGCGCAGGGGTTTCCATCCGGGCCAGCAATACGGTGGTAGATGAGGAGTTTGCCTATACGGTCCTCGGCATCTTGCAGCCTATCGTGCGTGATGAGGGGTTCATTCAGGATCTGTTTGCTCTCTTTGAAGAGGAAGCCAGCGGGGACCACAACTGGGAGCTGGGCCAGCGCCCGGACATCCAGCTGCGCATCGAAGTGGGGGGCAGCTCTGTCTATCAATTCAGCGCACGGGCCACCAAAGAGGGGTACAACTCCGGGTACGACCCCGATTCCTACACCTGGGACGGCTACGCCACCTGGTATGGGACAAAGTTTGTGGACCATGTGCCCCATGAGATCACCCCAGAGGAAATTGAAAAAGCCATAGCGGCCTACTCGTAGCGCCGTGGACAGGAAAAAGGAGGTCATCCTATGAAAAAGCTCGCCTTGCTGCTGGCCGTCTGCCTCATCACCTGGAGCCTGGCCGGCTGCCAGACCTAGCCCACCCCGTCCTCGGGGGAGGCCAGCGCTTCCGCCGGTTCCGTCAGCTCTGGGGGCCAGCCGGAATCTTCCCTCCCCGAGAGCGACCCGGTGGTCGTCTGCGTCAACTACGACTTTGAGCAGGACATGGAGGAGCTGCTGGACTACCTCTCCGCCATCGGCGTGGAGACAGAGTACGAGCTGCTGGTCCTCCCCTCCCGCACCGAGGACCGGGAGGCGGAGCTGACCCGCCTGCGCACGGAGATCATGGCCGGGGGCGGGCCGGACGCCTTTGTGCTGGGCGCCGTGCTCCCGGGCACCATGATGGACGAGGGGAAGTCCCAGGAGCCCCTGTTCCCCAATGTGGAGAAGAGTATGTACTCCCACCTGTTTTTGGATTTGGAGGACATGGCCCAGAACAGCGAGATCGTGGATTTGGAGAGCTGCAACCAGGTGGTGATGGACGTGGGCGTCACCAGCCAGGGACGGTTCCTGCTGCCCCTCACCTATACCTTCTCCGCCCTCCTGTTCGACCGCTCCGCCTTAAACGACCCGGACTACACCTTCTCCACTCTGGAGGAGCTGCTCCAAAGCGGCGAGGAGGCCCTGAAGGGCGTTATGGCCTGGAACACCCTGGGGCTGTTCCCCGACTGCCTGGGCCTCCTGGCGGACTATGAGGGCCAGAACCTGCTGGTCACCCAGGAGAGTTTGCAGGCCGCCGTGGAGCAGGCCGACGCCCTCGTGGCCCTGCAGGATGAGGCCTACGACACGCGGGAACTGGCGTACGCGGGCCTCGGCATACCCGTCAGCTGGAACACGTTGTCGGGGCTGCAGCGGGAGGAGACCGCCTACGCCGTGTTCCCTGTTTCCGACCAGGAGGGGGGCGTCATCGCGGCGGTGACCACCTACGCCGCCATCAACCGGAACACGGAACACCCCCAGGAGGCTTTCGCCCTCATCGAGCAGCTGTTCCGGGAGGAACTGGCCACCCAGTCCAGTCTGGAAGTGGACGGGTACCACCACTGTTCCTCTTTCAGTTACGGGACCAACTCTGGATTTTTTTACTCTCTCCCCGTAAAGGACCAGCTGGCGCTGGACTACTTCGCGCCCAACCTGCAGCCGGACACCATGGCCTCTCTGCGGGCGGCCATGGAGCGCATGGACAGCGCCAAGGTCTACTCCGACTTCGACCAGACCGTCTACCAGATGCACGACACCTGGCACTGGTACTACGGCAACCCGGAGGAGCCCCTGGAAGACCTGGTGGAGCGGACCATCTCCTCCATGGAGATGGCCCTGGCGGAGTGAGCCTATGAAACGCGCGTGGAAGGGCTACGCCTTGATTACCCCCATGCTGGCGGGGTTCCTGTTGTTTTACGTGGTGCCCTTCGGTCAGGTGATGTGGGACTCCCTGTCCCAGGGCACGGGGAAAAGCCAGCTGTTCGTGGGCTTTTATAACTACCAGCGGATGTTCCAGAACAAGATGTTCCTCACCGCCTTTGGGAACACCCTGAAGTTTTTGGGGCTGGGCCTGCCCTTGGTTTTGCTGCTGGCCTACGGCCTGGCCCTGTTCCTCAAAAGCCGGGCCCGGCGCTCCCCGGTGCTGCGGGGGGTGTTTCTGCTGCCCTACGTGATGCCCGTGGCGGGCACGGTGCTCCTCATCGACCTGCTGTTTTCAGAGCGGGGGCTTATCAACCGGCTGCTTCTGGCCCTGGGGCTGCCTTTGGCGGACTGGCTCCAGTCCCCGGCGGCCTTCTGGGTGATGCTCCTCCTCTACCTGTGGAAGAGCGCCGGCTACGCCGTGGTGCTGCTGCTCTCGGGGCTGTTGACCATCCCCCCGGAGCACTACCAGGTGGCCCAGGTGGAGGGGGCCTCGGCGGCGCAGGCCTTCCGGTTCGTCACCATGCCCCAGATGTGGTACGCCCTGTTTTTGGCGCTGGTGTTCTCCCTCATCAACGCCTTCCAATGCTTCCGGGAGATGTTCCTGGTGGGCGGGGAGCACCCCCATGAATCCGTGTACATGCTCCAGCACTTCCTCAACAACTCCTTCGAGAACCTCAACTACCAACGCCTCAGTGTGGCAAGCGTGCTGCTGTTTCTGGTCATCGCCCTGGGGCTGGGTCTGTGCGCCCTGTGGGTGCTGCGAAAGGAGGCGGCCCGGTCGTGACAAGACGTCGTTCCCCTGTGCTGGGGGTCCTCTCCAGTGTGCTGACGGTGCTGCTGCTCGCCGTGATTCTGGCGCCCTTTTTCCAGGTGCTCCAGGGGGCCCTGTTCCCCCAGGCCGGGGGATTCTCCCTGCTGCCGGTTTACAAGGTGTTTTTCGCCACCCCGGAGTACCTGCTGGTGTTCTGGCGCACCCTCGCCCTGTGTGCCGGGATCGTTGCGGGCCAGGTGCTGCTGTCGGTCCTGGCGGGGCTGGGCTTTGCCAAGTACGACTTTCCCGGGAAGGGGCTGTGGTTCTTCCTGCTGCTGGTGGTGATGGTCCTGCCCCTGCAGGTGACCCTGGTGCCCAACTTCCGCATGCTGGAGGCCCTGAACCTGCTGGACACCCAGTGGGCCCTGGTGCTGCCCGCCCTGTTCGCCCCCCTGGGCACCTTCCTCATGACCCAGAGCTTCCGGGCGGTGCCCGATGAGATCTTAGAGGCCGCCCGGCTGGACGGGGCCTCCACCTGGACGGCCTTGTGGAAGGTTTTGGTGCCCTGCGGCAAAAACGGCCTGAGCTGTGTTGTGGTCCTCACCTTTTTAAGTGCCTGGAACATGGTGGAGCAGCCCATGGCCTACCTGAAGGACGCCGCCCAGCACCCTTTGTCCGTAGCTTTGGCTACCACCGGCGTCCGGGATCAGGGGGTGCAGCTGGCCTGCTGTCTGCTGGCCCTGCTGCCGCCCCTGCTGCTGTTTTTAGGGCTCCATAAGGAGCTGGTCCAGGGCATCGCCCTCCAGGAGGACTGGGCGGGGGAGTCCCGTCACCGGGGATTTTACCGGGCCGCGGCGGTGGCCCTGGTGGTCCTGGTGGAGTGCACCCTTCTCTCCACAGCGGTCTCCCGGGAGATGGCTGTGGAGGTGAAAACAGCCCGCCCCCGCACCGACCCGGCCCAGGGCGTCCACAGCCTGCCCCTGGCCGCCTTCCACCAGGAGGAGGACGGCACCTTCCTCTACCTGCTGGAGGAGAGCGAGGGCCTGCTGGGCGGGGAGAGGCTGCGCCGCACCCCGGCGGACCTCCTGTCCATGGAGGAGGGCCGGGGCTTTACCACGGGCCTGGAGGAACGGGGCTCCTACGTGCTGTACGCCTCCCGCTCCCTGGAGGACGAGGCCCTGGCGGCGGAGATTACCCCCGGCGACCCGGCCCCGGACACCTACCTGCTCTGGGCCCCGGCCGGGGCGGAGCTGCCCCTGGAGGCGCCCTCGGCCCCCGCTGCGGGCGGGACCGTGTACCTGCTGCCCCAGGAGGAGGCCTCCCAGCCCTTCCTGGAGGAGCAGGAGCTGGCAGCCCTGTTCCCCGGCGGAGAGGGGGAAAACTGCCGTCTGTTCAGCTTAAAAGATGGGGAGGCCTTCGCCAGTCAGCTGCCCCTGCTGGGGGCGGCGGGGGTGCTGCTCCTGGTGCCCCTGGCGTGCTGCGTGGGCCTGTGCTTCTCCATTGGAAAACGGGGCAAGGGGAAAGCAAAAGCCCTGTGGTGCCTGCTGCTTGTTGCCAGCCTGGTGGGCCTGTCCCTGCTCCTGCAAAGAGTGGCGATCCCCGCCTCCCTCATGCCGCCGGAGACCATCTTCGACTTAGGGTATTACGGCGAGACGTTCCGGCTGCTGGAAGAGGGGGCGGCGGCATTTTCGGAGGACCCTTTGTGCAGTGAGACGCTCACCCTGCTGCGCCAGCGCGGAAGGGAGGCCCTCCTGATTCTGGCCGGGGGAGGGACGCTGCTCCTGGCGGGAATGGGTGCGGCTGGTCTTGCCGCCAGAAAAGGCCCAGGCAAGAACGGGCGATAGAAAAGCTGAAAAACTCCCAGGAGCCTAGCGCCTGGGAGTTTTCGGCGGAGAGAAGGAGCAGGTGTGCTTCCTGCCCCACGGGCGAGGGAGAAGCTCACCGGGAAACAGGGAAACCCAGCAGCCAAAACGACTGCTGGGTTTCTTGGAGCTGCCAACCAGATTTGAACTGGTGACCCGATCTACCCCAAAAACACGCTGTGTTTTCGGGGGCCCCGGCCAATGGAACATGGGGGACGCTCCGGCTTTGCCTGCGCTTACCCCCAAGCCCCCGAAGGACGAGGTCACCGCAAAACAAAAAACCACAGTAAGCAAACCGCTTACTGTGGTTTCTGGAGCTGCTAACCAGATTTGAACTGGTGACCCGATCTACCCCAAAAACACGCTGTGTTTTCGGG
>LBJMC04202__coassemble_1320_pt1 | contig 12813 bp, 11 predicted proteins | sample LBJMC04202__metabat2_high_PE_010 | metagenome-assembled genome bin LBJMC04202
TCGCCGACCGAGGCGGCAGCCGAGACCCGCCCCTTTGAAACCCCGTTGAAGGAGGCCGGGACTGAGCATGTCTCTGGGGGGGAAGGGAGCGGGGAACGATGGCCCCCTTTTTATGCCCCCGCGTGAGCGAGAACTGTCTCACAGTCATCTCCTTAAAATCCCGGCGGGCGAAGCCCAGAGGGATTTTCCTGTCCATGTCCGCACGAGTCAAGTTTCGCTTCATTCCACTCACTCACGGCCACAGACCAAAAACCCCGGTTAGCGAACGAAGTGAGCGGATAGGGGTTTTTCTTGTCCATGTCCGCACGAGTCAAGTCTCGCTTCGCTCAACTTACTCGTGGCCACAGACCAAAAGTAAGGTTGCACTTTTGGGCGGGGTATGGTATGATGGAGACCGAAAGAAAAAAGAAAAAGGAGGAAGATCCCATGTCTCCAAAAATGGTCGAGCTGCACGACATCGACGTGCCAGAGTTTTTGAAAGTGCTGGACAGCTGCGAGGGCAACGTGTACCTGATGACCCGGGACGGCGACCGGCTGAACCTGAAGAGCAAGCTCTGCCAGCTGGTAGGCCTCACCGCCCTCATCGAGGGGGGGAAGATCGCCGAGGCCTTCGTCATGTGCGAGAACGAGGCGGACGAATCCAAGCTGTTCCGGTTCAACCTCTACAAGCACACAGGAGAGGAAGAGTAAGGGCAGCCGCCCTTACCGGGAAATGAACGCCTATGGGAAAACGGAACAGGACCCGCCCCCGGCCGGGAGGCAGGCGGGCCCGGAACGCCGGCTTCGGCGGGATGGGCGCTGTCTTTCTGCTGGCAGTGGTCCTTATTTTGTACAACCAGTTCGGCCCGGGCCGGCAGGAATCCGCCCCCGACCCGGTGGCCCCTGTGGCGGTGCCCGAGGCCGGGCCCGGCATGGAGGCCGGTCTGCAGGTCTACTTTCTGGACGTGGGCCAGGGGGACAGCGAGCTCATCCGCATCCCCGCCGAGGGGGACTACTTCAATGTCCTCCTGGACACCGGGGAGTACGCCTACGCCGACGGCCTCACCGGCTACCTGCGGGACCTGGGAGTGGAGCGCATCGACGCGCTGATCTGCTCCCACCCCCACACCGACCACATGGGCTGTATGGCCCGCATCGTCCAGCGGTTCGACATCGGCAGCGTCTACATGCCCCTGCTGCCCGAGGACCAGACCCCCACCACCTCCGCCTACGAGGCGCTGCTGGACCGGGTGCTGGAAAAGGGCCTGGTCATCACCCAGCTCTACGCCGACGTGCCCATCGACTGCCCCGCCGGGGCAGAGTTCCAGGTCATGGCCCCGGAAAAGGACGCGGTGTGGGACGACGTGAACAACTACTCCGCCGTCATTCGCTTAAGCTACGGGGAGACCAGCTTCCTCTTCACCGGGGACGCGGAAGCCGACAGCGAGGAATTGATTTTGGACGCGGGCTACGACCTGTCCGCCGACGTGCTGAAGGTGGGCCACCATGGCTCCTCCACCTCCACCTCAGAGCCGTTCCTGGCGGCTGTCGACCCCCGCTGGGCCGTCATCAGCTGCGGGAAGGACAACAGCTACGGCCACCCCCACCGGGAGACCCGGCAGCTTTTGGGGGACTGGCCCGGCCTTACCGTGTACCGCACCGACCAGGACGGCACCGTCCTGGCCCAGAGCGACGGGGAACAGATCACCTTCGAAACCGGCCTGCCCTCGGTGGAGGAGCGGACGGATTGGGACTAAATCACAAAAGGGGAGAATGAACATGCTGACCCAGAGCAAAAAGGAATTTATCGAGTTCATGCTGTCTGCCAATGTGCTGCGCTTCGGCCACTTCGTCACCAAAAGCGGCCGGAACACCCAGTACTTCGTCAACACCGGCAACTACAAGACCGGCGCCCAGCTGGCCCGGCTGGGGAGCTACTACGCCCAGCTGGTAAAGGACACCGTGGGCGGGGGCTTCGAGGCCATGTTCGGCCCGGCCTACAAGGGCATCCCCCTGGCCTCCGCCTGCTCCATCGCCCTGTATAACGACCACGGCATCGACAAGCCCTACTTCTTCAACCGCAAAGAGGTGAAGGACCACGGCGAGGGCGGCGGCACCGTGGGCTACCAGCCCCAGGACGGGGACCGCATTATCATCATCGAGGACGTGATCACCGCCGGCACCGCCGTGCGGGAGACCATGCCCATCCTCAAGGCCTGCGCCGACGTGCAGGTGCCACACATGTTCATCAGCGTGGACCGGTGCGAGGTGGGCCACACCCCCGGCAAGACCGCCATCATGGAGGTCCAGGAGGAGTTTGGCCTGCAGGTGCACCCCATCGTCACCGTGGTGGACATCCACGAGTACCTGAAAGACCACGGCACCGACCCGGAGCTCCTGAAAGCCATGGAGGGCTATATGGAGCAGTACTGCGTGCTGTAACAGCAAACCAAACAGCAAGGCCCCCGGTTTTCACCGGGGGCCTTTTTTTCTCTAGGGGGCGGTCTCTTCGGCGTTGTAATATTCCTTGACCAGCTCCCCCTCGCCGTCGGGGAAGCCTTCCCCGTCCCATAAGAGAACCAGCTGGGGCGGAGCGTCGTCACCACCGCCGTAGATAAAGAGCCAGCACAGCTCCCCCTCGTACGGCATGGGCAGCGAATAACAGACCGTGGCGATGCCGCTGCCCTCGTTTTTCCGGTGGACAAAGCTGCCGTACTTCCGGGTGGGAGCCTTCTCCTCCAACAGTTCCAGCACGTCCTCCTCCTGGATGACCCAGTCCGGCGCCGACGGGGGATGGAGGTGCTGCCACAGCAGCGTGCCCCCCACCGAGACGGCGGCGGTGACCACCACGGCAACAAGCACCGCCATGACCGTGATTTTTCCTGACTTTTTCGTTTCCAACTGGCGGCACCTCCTTGCAGGCTGGACGGCTGTTATCGGTAGGTTTTCAGCACTTCGTTCCTGGTCTCGTCCAACAGGACTATGCTCCCCTGGCGGACGGACAGCCAGCACAGTTCCCCCTCTATTTTCATGGGCAGGAGAGGAGAGATGATCCCACTGCCCTCCAGCAGGTGGGGGTACTCCAGAAACGCGGACTCGGGGGCGTTTTCCTTCACCAGCCGCAGCACCTCCTCCTCGGTGATAAACTGCCCCACCGTGGGCTCCGGAGCCGGGCGCAGGAGGAACCAGGCCGCAGCCGCGGCCACAGCCGCCAGGGCCGCCCCGGCGGCCACCTGTTACCAAGTGATCTTTCGGGCCATTGGGCCTGCCTCCTCTCGCCGGGGGACAGGAAATCCCCCTGTTTCTCTGAGAAAAGCATACCAGCTTTTCTCCAAAAAAACAAGGGGATTCCGTGAATTATTATTGATTTTACGCAGGACTTATTTCTGCCCGCTGTGCTTTCTGCGCCACAGCTTTTTGGGGTACACCGGGCTCTGCCGGTTGGCGATGACGTGGTCCACCAGGTGGAGCACCGCCAGCATGAACACCGTGGCGAACACCAGCATGGGGGCCAAAATCATCAGCATGGGCAGGGTCAGGGAGGTGAGGGAGAAGAACCACCCAAAGAACAGGAACGCCAGCACAAAGGCGGTGAGCAGCCCCCAGAACAGGAAGCCCCGCAGGCCGTTGAAGGGGGTGCACACCTTAAACAGCATGGTAAAGCCCGTAAAGGCGGTGAGCACCACCGCCAGGGTGGACATCTCCGGGTGGGTGAGGCCAAAGGGCTCGCTGAGGGCGCACAGCGCCACGATGTTGGCGGTCATGGTCAGCGCCGCGGGGATGCACATGCGGATGACGTTTAAGATGAATTTTCCCTTCAGCCGGTCCCGGTTGGTCTCCAGCGCCAGGATGAAGGAGGGCACCCCGATGGTCAGGGTGCTGATGAGGGTCTGCTGGATGGGCTCGAAGGGGTAGGTGTAGTTGATGAAGATGAACAGCACCCCGATCAGGGCGGAGAAGATGGTCTTTACCAAAAACAGGGAGCTGGACCGCTGCAGGTTGTTGATGGACTGCCGCCCCTCCTGCACCACCCGGGGCATGGAGGCGAAGTTGGAGTCCAGCAGCACCAGGTTGGACACGGTGCGGGCGGCGTCGCTGCCCGAGGCCATGGCCACCGAGCAGTCCGCCTCCTTCAGGGCCAGCACGTCGTTGACCCCGTCGCCGGTCATGGCCACGGTGTGGCCGTCCTCCTTCAGGGCCTTGACGAAGGCCAGCTTCTGCTGGGGGGTCACCCGGCCGAACACCGCGTACTCCTTCACCGCCCGGCGGATGTCCTCCTCTGTCTCCAGGGTGGAGGCGTCCACGTACCGGTCGGCGTGCTCCAGCCCGGCCTTCCGGGCGATGTTGGCCACCGTCACCGCGTTGTCCCCGGAGATGACCTTCAGATCCACCCCCTGGTCCGCGAAGTACCGCAGGGTGCGGGGGGCCTCCCGGCGGATCTTATCGCTCAGCAGCACCAGGCCCAGGCACTCCAGCTCCCCGGCGGGCAGTGCCTTGTCCTGGAACTCCTCCGGGGAGTGGGCCACCAGCAGCACCCGCTGGCCCAGCTGGGAGTAGCCCTCCACCTGCTCCTTGATCTTGGAGAAACCCTCCCCCAGAATGAATTCCCCGGCGCCCATCACATAGGAGCCCTGGCCGGGGAAGAAGGCGCCGCTCCACTTCCGCGCCGAGGAGAAGGGCACCAGCTCCCCGGCCCGCCAGGGGCTGGGGGCGGGGAATTTCTCCCGGATGGCCTGGGAGGTGGGGTTGTCGTCGGAGAGGCTGCCCACCAGGGCGGTGAGGGCCGCCCCCAACTCCTCCTCCGTGTGGCCGTCAAAGGGCGCCAGCCCGTCCACCTGCATGGTGCCCTCGGTGATGGTCCCGGTCTTGTCCAGGCACAGGGTGTCCACCCGGGCCAGAGTCTCGATGCAGTACATGTCCTGCACCAGGGTCTTGCGGGCCGAGAGCTTGATGACGCTCACCGCGAAGGCCAGGCTGATGAGGAGCACCAGCCCCTCGGGGATCATGCCCACCATGGCGGCGGCGGTGCTCACCACGGAATTCTGGAAGGTGTCGTGGAGCACGAAGTACTGCTTCCAGAACAGCAGGGCACCAATGGGCAGAATGGCAAAGCCGATGATCTTCACGATAAAGTCGATGGAGTCCATGATCTCCGAATTCCGCTTTTTGATGTACCCCGCGTCCCCGGCGATCTTCTGGGCGTAGTTGTCCGCCCCCACATGCTCCACCTGGGCGGCGCAGCTGCCGCTTACCACAAAACTGCCGGAGAGGAGTGAGTCCCCCTTCTGCTTCACCACCGGGTCCGACTCCCCGGTGATCAGTGACTCGTTGACCTCGCACTCCCCGTCGGCCACCACGGCGTCGGCGCAGATCTGGTTGCCCGAGGCCAGCAGCAGGATGTCGTCCAGCACCACCTCCTCGACGGGGATGCTCTGGCGCTGGCCCCCCCGCAGCACGTTGGCCTTGGGGGCGGAGATGAGGGACAGCTTGTCGATGGTGCGCTTGGCCCGGATGCCCTGGAAGGACCCGATGAGGATGTTGGAGAAGATGACCCCCATGAACAGGGCGCTCCGGGGGGAACCCACCAGGATCACCGCCAGGGCCAAAGCGAAGTTTAGCAAGTTGAAGAAGGTGAACACATTCTCCCGGATGATCTGGCCCTCGGTCTTGGTCTTGATGCCCGTGTCCCCGTTGTCCAGGCCCTGGCGCTTCCGGGCGGCCACCTGGTCTAGGGTAAGGCCGGCGGCGGGGTCGGGCTGGTAGCGCTCCGCCGGGCGGCGGCGCTGGGATGGGGCCTCCCCGGGCCGGGGGGCCTTCTTGTCGCGTTTTTTAGACAAATCGTATATCCTCCTACCGATATGTGACTGCGGTTTTCCCTACCAGTATACACCATACCGCCGGGATTGAAAAGGCGGAATTTCCAGCCCCCGCCTTGAAAATTCTACTTTTTCACGGTTTCCGGCCCTGTTTTGCCCAAGGCTTTTCCAAATATAGATAAAAACCAGGGGCGAATCCCCGAAAAACCCCGGGAATCTGGGCTTTTTCCGCCCTTTTTGCAGATTTGACAGAAAAGGTGAAAAAGCATATAATGCAGGCAGAAACGCAACAGGTATCTTTCTATATTGGAGCGAAAGGACGAACCTATCATGGCTAGCAAAAAAGAAGTTATGATCGTGAACCGCAGGAGCAAAAAGGCCCTGCAGGCCACCGGCCTGGACAACGGCCAGGTGGTAGAGCAGGCCGCCGCCACCGGGGCCGACAACCAGCTGTGGACCATCGTAGAGGCCGAGGGCGGCGTAAAGCTGTTCAACAAGGCCAATGGCAAGGTCCTGGACGTGATGCAGGGCGGCACCGCCGACGGCACCTGGGTCCAGACCTGGGAAGACGTAGGCGGCGAGAGCCAGCTGTGGACTGTGGAGAACGTGACCCCCACCTATAAAAAGCTGATCCACGTGCTGTCCGGCAAGGCCCTGGACATTGTGGACATGAGCGACGAGGACGGCGCCCCCGCCCAGATCTGGGAGAGCGTGGACGGCGAGGGCCAGCAGTGGAAGCTGGTCTCCAGCGCCCCCAAGGCCGCCACCAAGACCGTGAAGAAGCCCGCCGCCAAGAAGGCCCCTGCCGCCAAGGAGGAGAAGCCCGCCCCCGTAAAGGAGGAAAAGGCCGCCCCCGCCAAGGCCGAGAAGGCCCCGGCCAAGAAGCCCGCCGCGAAAAAGGCCCCCGCCCCCAAGGCGGAGCAGCCCGCGGAGAAGGCCCCCGCCAAAAAGCCCGCGGCCCCCAAGACCACCAAAAAGTAAACTTCCCTGTGAGGACGGCCCGGGCCGTCCTCTTTTTTTCGTCCAAATTCCCCTGCCGCCTTTACAAAACCGGCAAAAACAGGTATGATTAGCACAGAACATCGATTTTTGGAAAGGCGGTTTGGAAGATGGCACAGCTTTTATCCATGGGCGAGCTCTTGATCGACTTTACCCCGGTGGGGCAGACGGAGGACGGCAGGCTGCTGTTCGCCCGCAACCCCGGGGGCGCGCCGGCCAACGTGGCGGTGCAGGCCCAGCGGGCCGGGGTGTCCGCCGGGTTTTTGGGCCGGGTGGGCCAGGACATGTTCGGCGACTTTTTGGTAAAGACTTTGCAGGACTGCGGCATCGAGACCGCCGGCCTCTCCCAGGACCCGGACCACGCCACCACCCTGGCCTTCGTGCAGCTCAACGACCAGGGGGACCGTGACTTCAGCTTTTACCGGAACCCCGGGGCCGACACCCGCCTGGCCTTCGAGGGGGTAGACCTGTCCCTTCTGGACCAGTGCAGCCTGCTGTGCTTCGGCTCCCTGCTCCTCACCGCCGAGCCCAGCCGCTCCGCCGTGGAGAAGCTGGTATCCTACGCCAAAGAGCAGGGGAAGATCACCGCCTACGACCCCAACTGGCGTCCCCCCCTGTGGAAGGGCCGGGAGGACGAGGGGGTGCAGCGGATGAAGAGCCTCATCCCCCTGGCGGACATTATGAAGGTCTCCGACGAGGAGCTGGCCCTCATCACCGGCGAAGGGGACCTGGCCGCCGGGGCCAAGGCTTTGCTGGGCCAGGGGGTCTCCCTGGTGGTGGTGACCCAGGGGCCCAAGGGCTGCACCGTGTTCACCCCGGGCTTCTCCTTTGCCCAGCCCACCTACGACACCCCGGTAAAGGACACCACCGGCTCCGGGGACAGCTTCTTCGGGGCGTTGCTGGCCCAGGTCATCCTCTCCGGGAAAAAGCCCGGGGACCTGTCCCAGCAGGAGCTCTCCGCCTTCGTGGACTTCGCCAACGCCGCGGGCTCCACCTGCGCCACCAAGACCGGCGCCATCCCCGCCATGCCCACCACGGCGGAGATTGAAGCCTGCCAGCAGGACGTCCCCCTGCTGAAGCTCTGATTTCAGAAACTGCAACAAAGGCCGGCCCCCTGTTTTAGGGGACCGGCCTTTTTCGCTGGGAGGCTTTTACTTGTCCTCCCCGTCGTTTGGCAAAAATTCCTCCACCCGGAACCGGGGCCGGGCCTTTACCTCGCTGTAAATTTTCCCGATATAGCCCCCCACGACCCCCAGGCAGAGCATCTGCAGCCCGCCCAGCAGCCAGATGGAGCACACCGTGGCGGTCCAGCCGGGCACCGCCCAGCCGGCGAAGTAGGAGATGAGGGCGTACAGCAGCCCCAGAATACTCAGCACCGAGATGAGGATACCCAGGTTGGAGATGAGCTTTAAGGGCTTTACGCTGAAGCTGGTGATGCCGTCCAGGGCAAAGGAGATCATCTTCTTCAGGGGGTATTTCGACTCCCCGGCGAACCGCTCGTGGCGGTCGTAGTACACGTAGTCGCTGCGGTACCCGATGAGGGGCACGATGCCCCGCAAAAACAGGTTTACCTCCCGGTACTCCGCGAGGGCCTCCAGGGCCCGCTGGCTCATCAGCCGGTAGTCCGCGTGGTTAAAGACGATGTCCACGCCAAGGAGCTTCATCACCTTGTAAAAGCCCTCGGCGGTGGTGCGCTTGAACCAGGTGTCCGTGTCCCGCTTGTTGCGCACGCCGTACACCACGTCGCAGCCCTCCAGGTACTTCTGGACGAACTGGTCCAGGGCGTTGGTGTCGTCCTGCAGGTCCGCGTCCAGGCTGATGGCGCAGTCGCACCGGTCCTTGGCGGTCATCAGCCCGCAGAGCAGGGCGTTCTGGTGGCCCCGGTTGTGGGCCAGCTTTACCCCCTCCACGTAGGGGTTCTCCCGGTTGAACTGGGAGATGAGCTGCCAGGTCTTGTCCTTGCTGCCGTCGTCCACCAGCAGCATGCGGCTCTTTTCGCCTGCCAGGCCCTGGCTTGCCATAGACTGCAGCTTCTCTGTCAGCCGCTTTACGGTCTCGGGGAGCACAGCCTCCTCGTTATAGCAGGGGATGACGAAATATACGGTAGGTGCCATTTAGGGTTCCTCCTTTTCCGGCGCCGCCGGGGCGCTGGTGTTCTGGGTCTCGGGTGGTTCCGGGCTGTCCGTTTTGGGGCTGTCCTCCGGGGGCGGCGACTGGGCCGGCGGGTCCGGGGGCAGGGCGGCCTGCCGTTCCTGCCGGGGGATCATGGCCCCCTCCCGGCGGAAGCTGGCCCCCCGGGACTTGGCGTAGTCCTCGAACCGCCCGGGCCGGATGAGCCGGGGGATGGCCTTGGGGGCGGGCTGGCTGTCCTGCCACCGGCGCATGAGCACCAGGTAGGCCACCAGCAGGGCGATGGACCCCAGGGTGATGAGGAAGCCGGTGAACAGCCCCGGGGTGCGGTAGGTGAACTCGATGGTCACATCCTCCCCCATGGGGACCATCACCGCCATAAAGCCCACGTTCACCCGCTCGATGGGCACTTCCTCCCCGTTTACCTTGGCGGTCCAGCCCTCCTCGTAGGGGACGCTGAAGAACACCAGCTCCTCGGCCCGGGTGCTGAGGGAGGCGGTAAAGCCGGTGCGGGTGTACTGGAAGGTCTCGCAGGAGGTGGCCGCCCGCTCCAGGCAGTCCTGGACGTACCGGTTCTCGTCGAAGACCCGCCGGTCGTCGGGCAGGTGGCGCAGCAGCCCGTCGTACTGGGCGGCCCGGTCGTCCTCCAGCACGATGGCCCGCAGCATCACCAGCTCCCGGTCCGCCTCGGACATGGCGTTGTACTCGCTGCGGGTGATATAGTAGTCGTAGGAGAAGCCCATGGGGATGTAGTACTGGTTCTCCCAGATGTCGTAGCCGTTGGCGTTGCCGTAGTAGGCCCAGCCCGGCATGGCGGGGTCGGACATGTCCTCCCCGGCGAAGAAGTCGCTGTCGTGGTCGTCGTCAAACAGCCAGTGCACCGAGGTCAGGGCCCGCAGGCCGTAGTGGGAGGTGTCCGGCCGGCTGGCCACGTCCCGCTGCACGCCGATGGAGTCGTAGAACTCCATCACCGAGCCGGGCACGATGCTGTGGAAGGCCTGGATGGTGGGGATCTCCCAGAACATGCCGGCGTTGTCCAGGCTCTCGTAAAAGTCCGAGCGGCACTCCTGCAGGTCGGGCAGGTCCACGTCCTTCCCGCCGTTTAAGTTGTAGGGGATCAGGTGGTCCCAGGTGTACTCCGACTGGGTCTTGCCCAAAGCGATGAAGTAGATGGAGTACAGCACCGTCACCACCGACAGGGCGACCATGGCCGAGCGCTGGAAGCGCCTGCGGCTGGTGCGGCAGAAGGTGAACAGGTAGATCAGCGCCGCCAGGGAGATGAGGGCGATGGCCACGTAGGTCCAGAAGCGGGTGGGGTACTGCTCCAGCCCGTAGGTGACGGTCTCCGTGCCGTCGGAGCTGGTGGTGAAGGTGGGCATAAAGCCCACCACCAGGGCGATGGCCACGGTGATGCCCATGGTCCAGGAGATGGAGCGCTTCCAGTCCACCCGGCTGCACTCCAGGGACAGGATGGTGGCCAGCGCCATCATCAGGGTGAGCATGTAGTACCACCTGGCGTAGAAGGAGGTGTTCATCATCTGGAAGGCGGAGTTGAGGAAGGGCACCATGGCCATGAGGAACAAGATCCACAACAGCTTCTTCAGCCAGTGCTTCCGGTGCAGCTGCAGCCACCCGATGACCCCCGTCATGCTGAACAGGGGCAGCCAGGCCCCCAGGGAGGCCCATTTCGACTCGGACTCCGGGGTGAAGTTGGGCCGGGCGGGCAGGTCCGGCGGGAAGAAGAAGCACTCGATGATGTGCAGGTACCGCTGGTTCTTGTTGTACAGCACCGCGTTCCAGCCGTTGATGTACTCCGAGGCCCGGTAATTCTGCACCACCGCCAGCACCGAGGGCACCAGCAGCACGCAGGCCATCCCCACCCCCAGCACGGCCTCCAAAGCCAGCAGCAGGAAGTCCCGCAGGGAGATGCGCCAGCTTTTGCAGGCCAGCCGCAGGAAGAAGTAGATGAGGGTAAAGGTGACCTGCCCCACGAAGAAGTAGTAATTCACCACGCAGCAGAAGCACACCGCCAGGGCGAACAGCCCCCGCCGCCGGGCGGCCATGTACTCGTCCAAAGCGGCCAGCAGCAGGGGGAAGAATACAATGGCCTCGTGGAAGTGGTTGAAAAACACGTTGTAGATGGAGAACCCGGAGAAGGCGTACAGCACCGCGCCCATGAGGGCGGTGTCCCTGGTCTTGGTGTACCGGTGCAGGTACACGTAGCCCGTCAGGGTGGCGCAGGCGAATTTCAGAATGAGCAGGGGCCCCATCAAAAACTGCAGCCACTCCGAGGGGAAGGGGATGGTCAGCCAGAAGAAGGGGCTGCCCAGCAGGTAAAAGCTGTAGGACCCGATGAAATTCGCCCCCAGGTCCGTGTGCTGGCTCCAGCCGAACTGGCCGTTTCGCACCATGTCGTGGGCCAGGCGGTAGAAGGGCACCTGTTGGACGTTGAAGTCCCCGTAGAACAGGAACCGCCCCCCGTCCACCACCAGAAAGGGCAGGAAGATGAGAAAGGACAGCCCCAGGCCCAGGAAAAAAGCCTTGAGGAAATAGTTGTTCCGCCAGCCGCCGCCGGCTTTTTGCTTGATCGTATGTTCCATAAAGCAGGAGACCTCCGCAGGTGATGGTGAGCACACGCCCCGTGCCGGGAAAACGCTATAAGTATTCTTAGTATAGCACAAATCCCGGAGAGGATAAAGTCTTTTTTTGACTCCTCCCCCGCACTCCTCCCCCGCCGCCCCGCCAACCCCGCGAAAATCATCTCCCGGCCTTGTAACGGGCGGGAGGATGTGGTATGATAAAAAATAGTTTGGCGCCGTGCTGGCGCGGGAGGGGGCTTGTGCTGTGGGCTTTAATATCCAAAAGGCCTTGGCAAAAAACAGAGAACGAGGGGAACATTTTACTCCCTGCGACTTGAACGAGGGCAATGTCCAGGCCATCTTCAACCGGTGCTTGGCAACGGATGACACGCCGAAAGAACAGGTGTCCCGGAGCATTTTGTTTTCCAGAACACTGGGATATAAGCCGGAAGAAGAAATCGTATTTTCTTTCGATAAGGGAAAACTCCTGTCTAACTATAAGAATATCCGATACTTGTATGGGCAGCTGAGAGGTGTCCACCAAAGCACAGAGTGGCTACCTTTGGACGAAGTGTGGTACGACTATTCGGGGAAAAGATGGACGGCCAGCAACGCCTGTCGGATGTACCTGTTATATTTGGGATGTACGAATGAAACGGACTGCATATCGCCTTTTCGTAATGAAGTATTCTTTAAATTTTGTGATGACAATGACCAAGACGGTTACCTGAAAAATCTCTGTACTGCTTCGGAAAAAGATACTGCTGAGTTAGCCATCGAAACCATCAAGCCCACCCTCTCCCCGAAAGACCCGAATTTCCCAACGTGGTGGGAGGAGCACAAAAGCGAGTGGGAAGCATAAAGCCAAAGCTAGAACAAACCAAAGGGCACACCCAATAACCTGGGTGTGCTCTTTTATGCCCTTATGCCCCTGCCCTTGGGGGGCTTTCGGGGGGCTCCCCCCCTTGAACAAACTTGCCAAAAGAAAATTCCCCTGGGCGGTGGCGAAAGCCCGCGGGATATTGTATAATAAAGGGTACCCGAGGAAAATCGGGAGGGAGGAAACCCTCATGTATCACTTTTTCGCCATGCTTTCCCGTATGAAATACATCAACCGCTGGGGGCTCATGCGCAACACCCGCAGCGAGAACATCTGCGAGCACAGCCTGGAGGTGGCCCTGGTGGCCCACGCCCTGGCCACCCTGGGCAACCAGAAATTCGGCAAGCACTACGATCCCGAGCGGGCCGCCATGCTGGCCGTGCTCCACGACGCCTCCGAGATCATCACCGGGGACATGCCCACCCCGGTG
>LBJMC04202__coassemble_1333_pt1 | contig 12733 bp, 10 predicted proteins | sample LBJMC04202__metabat2_high_PE_010 | metagenome-assembled genome bin LBJMC04202
CGCGCCCCACTGGGGCGCAGGACCCGAGCCGGCAGGCGAGACGGGGGTGGGAACCGCCAGAGAAGTAACCCCTTCCGTCACGCCACCGGCGTGACACCTCCCCCATAGGGGGAGGCAAGTCCCGCTTCCAAGAAACACAACATAAAACGGCGAAACAGAGCTAAGCAGGCCCTTGGGGGTGCAAGGGGGCAACGCCCCCTTGAAAAACTTTATATTATTTTGAAAATAGAAATCCCCCTCCCGCGCCAGCGCAGCCCCTTCCTTCTGAAAAGTGTGTGCGTGGGAGGGGGTTAGGGGGTGGGGGGTATAGAAAATACACGTAACTCCCTCCGCCGCCTTCGGCGGCACCGTCTCACCTGCCGGTTCGGTCGGCCGCTGGGCAACGTGCCACTGGCACGTAGCGGCCCCCAAAGGGGGAGGCAAGTCTCGCTTCCAAGAAACACAAAATAAAACGGTGAACCAGAGCTAAGCACGCCCTTGGGGGGGAGGGGGCGGAGCCCCCTGAAAAAACTTTATTTTTAGAAAATAAGGTCCCCCTCCCGTTGCGGCAAGGTTACCTCTTTATAGAAAACGAAATCAACGGGAGGGGGCAGGGGGGAGGGAACCTCTCGGGAAGATACCCCCTCCGTCATCGCTCTGCGATGACACCTCCCCCACAGGGGGAGGCAGGCTGTGCACTTTTTCACCGGCTCGCGGAGTTTCACTTCTTCCTTATTCCCTCTTACTTCTTCCCTGCCCCTCCCCTCCCCGCGTGCAACAAAAATTCAACAGCGCAAAAAATCCCTCCCTACGCTCCCCGAACCAAACCCGAGCCGACCCCGGGCTTTTTCGGGCCAAACCCGGGCCAATTTGGGTCAAAAGTGGGCTATTGGGGGTCAGAAACGGGCTGTTTCGGGTCGATTTTGGGCTTTTCCGGGTCAAAATCGGGCCGTTCTGGGCCCCGCTCCCCCTCCTGAAGCGCCCCTTACACCCCGGGGAGTGTGCAAAAACTTCACCTCCTAGCCCGCGCATCTAAACGCGCCCTCTTTCCCAAAATCACACAAATTATAGGACGATTATCACATTTACTTCTAAAAATGCCCCTCTCAGTTTATAGATAACTTCCACTCGCGGGGATTTGCGCCCCGGGAGAATCTAAAATTTAAGAGGGTTGAAATTATGAACAAAAGCAAGTTTCTGAAGAAATCACTTGCGATGCTCCTGGCTCTCATGCTAGTCGTCGCGATGATTCCGCTCAGTGCTTCCGCTGAAACGAGCGCCGTTCCTACGATCGGCGTTGGTAACGCGATTGCCAAACTGGATGGCACCACGTATACCGTCGAGGCGGGCAGCACCGATGTCGTTCTGGGCGGCAACGCTCCCGCGGGCTCTCCGGAAGGCACCAAGGTCTTCTTTATCGACAAGGACGGCAAGGACCTTGATCTGAGCACCAACGCCGAGGTCGATTTGACCGAGGTTGCCACCGTCTCCGACAATACTTACACTCTGGGCGTAGAGCTGCGCGTTCCCCAGGAGGGCAGCGCTGCCCCTGCTGTTACCAAGTACACTCTGGTTATCACCTATAACGAGGCTGTAAAGGGTACCAGCACCGCTATCAAGTATCTGAAGGATATCGCCGGCATGGCCGAGTACGAGATCGGCGCCGACAAGATCACCATCGTTGCCGAGTTTGGCAAGCCCATCGCCGAGACCGATTTGGCTAAGGAAAACTTCGTTCCCGCCGACCCCAATGCCACTGTCACTTACAGCAACAGCTCTGTGAAGGTCGTTTCCGACGACGGCCAGATCACCAAGAACTACGAGGTTGTCATCGACATCCGCGACGGCCTGACCTCCTTCGAGGTAGAGGGTCAGATCGGCGAGACTGAGATCGACACCAACCCCGCCAACAGCGTGACCACCGTAGAGCTCACTGTGCCCTACGACACCGACCTGACCAAGCTGGTCCCCACCTTCGAGTTTGGCCCGGATGCTGAGGCGCTGACCACTTACGGTGACAACCAGGAGCTCACCAGCGGTGAGACCGAGCACGACTTTACCGCTACTAACGGCAAGCAGCTTATTCTGTGGACTGATGCCGATGCCCTGGAAGCTGGCTCTCCCTACCCCACCGGTAGCTGGTATGTTGTAAACGTCACCATCAACGTAGCCGACAACACCAACGGCGTGCTGGAGAGCATCCAGGTGAAGAGCACCGATGGCAACAGCAACGTCATCGAGGTTGCCGCCCCTGGCACTGTCAACGTGGAGATGCCCAAGGGCTACGATTTCTCCGCTGCCACCAGCGTGACTGTGGAGCTCACCGGTTCTAAGGAGGCCAAGGTGGAAGTTCTTGGCCAGCCCAACGCTTCCGTGGGCAACGGCGGCGAATTTGATACCGATGGCGAAGTCACCATCAGCGGTGTTGATATTTCCAGCAAGTCCTTTATCATCCGCGTTTCCTCCCAGGAGACGGGCGCTGAGTACAACGAGTACACCATCAACCTGTCCGCCGCTGCCAAGGCTGGCGTTGAGCTGACCAACATCATCGTCAAGGGCGACGTGGACGGCGATAACGTCCCCGAGACCTACGAGATGGGTGAGGACTACACCGTCACTCTGCCCTATACTGCCAAGGCTATCGTTTCCAAGCTCGACCCCAATGACAACGACCCCGACCTTCGCATCTACTTCGCTGCCAGCACTGGCGCTACCGTAGGCTGCGGCGGCACCGACAATACCGATGCTGTGCCGGTCGGCGCTTCTCTGACTTACATCTTCAACCCCAGTGTTGATAGCGTGGAGAAGAACAACGAGCGCGACGTTACCGTGAGCAACGCTGGCAACAAAGAGACCTACACCATCAAGCTGGCTTACGAGGACGGCTTGACCGGCCATGTGCTGAACTCCGCCACTCTGGTGGGCGAGAACGATGTAGCTAAGATTACCACCGATAACACCTATAACACCGTGCCTGGCACTGCCAAGGACAAGAACGGCAACACCGTGAACACCCTGCGTGTGAACGTCCCCTCCGAGTACAGCTTCACCAGCGGCACTTCTGTATACACCTCCGCCCTTGGGCTGAGCGAAGGCGCTGTGGCCTTTGTGGTTGCCGACGGTCAGGACACCGAGAAACTCTCTGTTCTGGATGGAAAGGCTAAGGGTGCCCAGGATGTTACTACCATCCCTGTCAAGACCAACTTGGTAGATTCCAAGGGTGTGCTGGACACCGACGCTGCCACGACTATCATCTATGTAGTCAGCGAGCAGGTCTACGTGGACGGCCAGGTTGCGAACAATAACTTCTACAAAGTCGACCTGCAGAAGCTGGTTGCGGATAAAAAGGCTGCTGCCTACTATGTGTACGGCGTGCATGCCGCTCCCAAGACCGGCGCCGACCTGGTGAGCATCGAGTCCACCCTGGACGAGAACATTGACGTCACCATGAAGGCTAACAATGTCATCGAGATCGCCGTGCCTTACAGCTACGAAAAGGACAACAGCAACGAAGACGTGTTCTTCACCCTGAATTTCCGCGCCGATGCTATGGCCACTGTCCGTGCCAACAACGAGAGCAACGGCTATCTGCTGGAGTCCGACCTGGGCAACCCCGACAATGCTGAGGATGCCACCCAATTCAACGTCGCCAACGGCAAGAAATTGTATGCCGATGGGAGAACTGGTGGTCAGGTGAATTCCATCATCGTCACCTCCGAGGATTACGTGGCTAATGAGTCCGGCAAGAAGAACGAGTACACCATCGAGATCAAGGTGAAAGAGGCTGAGACCGGCGACGACCTGCTGTCTGTGGGCGCTTCCGGCGCTACCGCCACTCCCGACACCAACCGCGATGTGAATTTGACCCTGCCCTACGGCTCTACCAAGTATCCCGTCAAGCTGGACATCGAGGCTTCTAAGCTGGCCACTGTTTACGTGGGCACCTCTTCTAAGATCGGCGAGCTGAAGGTTGACGCCAACCTCTATGATCCTGAGAAGGGCTACGACCTCAACAGCGACCTGAAGATCCTGGTGGTTGCTGAGAATAATCAGGCCCAGCAGGTTTACACCCTGAAGACCACCGTTGCCGAGAACTTCTTCGACGTGGCCAACGATCAGTGGTACTACGACGAGGTGCTGAAGGCCGCCGAGAACAAGTGGGTCAACGGCACCAAGCCCGGCTACTTCGAGCCCAACGGCACCATGACCCGCGGCGACTTCGCCCTGATCATCGCCCGTATCAAGAATTACAATCCCGCCCTGTACACCGAGTCCGCCTTCCCGGATGTGGAGTCCACCGACTACTACAGCGCTGCCATCGCCTACTGCAAGGAGATGGGTTACCTGGGCGGCGAGAACGGGTACTTCAATCCCAAAGATCCCATCACCCGTGAGGAGATGGCCAAGATCATCTGCAACGCCGCCGGCGTTGACCAGGTGACCGATCCCACCAGCCCCTACGCCGACGACGACACTATCGCCGAGTGGGCCAAGGGCTATGTGTACGGCTGCCAGGCCGCCGAGATCATGATGGGCGACGAGAACGCGAACACCTTCGATGCTCGCTCCAACGCCACCCGTGCTGAGGCTGCCGCCGTACTGGTAAGAGCTTTCGCGTAAGGTTTCAACTCTTACTTAAATTTCATACCCCATAAGCAGGAAGGGCGGAGTGAAAACTCCGTCCTTCTTGCTTTGTCCGTGACCGGACAGGACGGGAAAATTCCTCTGGGCTTCGCACGAGCCAAGTTTCGCTTTGCTCAACTTACTCGGTCACAGACCAAAATTCCGGAACGCCCTTTGTGGAGGAATTTTCCTGTCCTCCGTGGTCACACGGCCTTGCGAAAAATGGGGGGTTGTGCTATTCTAGTTATGTATGGGCTCCCGGGGCGCGGGGGCCAATCGCCAAAAAGGAGATGGACGACGGCCATGACAGTTTACGACGTGATCGTGATCGGCGCGGGTGTGACCGGCAGCGCCGTGGCGCGGGAGCTCTCCCGCCGCCAGGGGCGGTTCCTGGTGGTGGAGCGGGCCAGCGATGTGTGCGAGGGCACCAGCAAGGCCAATTCCGCAATCGTACACGCTGGGTTCGACGCCGAACCCGGTACCTTAAAAGCCAAAATGAACGTGCGGGGCAACCAGCTGATGGACCAGATCGCCCAAGAGCTGGACGTGCCCTTCTCCCGGGTGGGCGCCTTTGTGGTGTGCCTGCGGGAGGAGGAGATGCCCAAGCTGGAGGAGCTGTACCAGCGGGGCCTGAAAAACGGCGTGCCCGACCTGGAGCTCCTCACCGGGGACGAGGCCAAGGCCTTAGAGCCCAACCTCACCGACGAGGTGTGCGGCGCCCTGTGGGCCCGCACCTCCGGCATCGTGTGTCCCTTTGCCCTCACCCTGGGCCTGGCGGAGAGCGCCGCCAAAAACGGGGTGGAGTTCTCCTTCGACACCGCCGTCACCGGGCTGGAACAGATCCCCGAGGGCTGGCTGGTAAAAACAAACCAGGGCGACTTTGCCGCCCGGGCGGTGGTGAACGCCGCCGGGGTCTACGCCGACGAGGTGCACAACTGGGTGTGCGGGGAGAAGCTCTCCATCACCCCCCGGAAAGGGGAGTACTGCCTGCTGGACAAGACCGCCGGGGGCCACGTGGGCCGCACCATCTTCCAGCTGCCAGGCAAATACGGCAAGGGCGTGCTGGTGTCCCCCACCATCCACGGGAACCTGCTGGTGGGCCCCACCGCTGTGGACGACCTAGACCGGGAGGACACCGCCACCACCGCCGCAGGCATCGCCGATTTGACCGAGAAGGCCGCCCTCAGCGTGAAGAACGTGCCCATGCGGCAGGTCATCACCTCCTTTATGGGCCTGCGGGCCCACGAGGCCGGGGAGGACTTCGTGCTGGGAGAGAGCGCCGAAGGCTTCTTCGACGCCGCGGGCATCGAGAGCCCGGGCCTCACCAGCGCCCCGGCCATCGGGGAGTACCTGGCCGGGCTCATCGGGGAGAAGCTGGGCCTGGAGGACAAGACCGACTTCGACCCCATCCGGAAGGGCGTGCCCCATCTGGCGGCCATGAGCCCAGAGGAGCGGGCGGAAAAAATCGCGGAAAACCCGGCCTACGGCAACATCATCTGCCGGTGCGAGGAAGTGAGCGAGGGCGAGATCTTAGACGCCATCCACGGCATTCTGGGCGCCAGGACCCTGGACGGGGTCAAGCGCCGCACCCGGGCGGGCATGGGCCGCTGCCAGGCGGGGTTCTGCTCCCCCCGGGTGATGGACCTGCTGTGCCGGGAGCTTAACATGGACCTGACCCAGGTGCGGAAAAACGGCGGCGATTCCCAGATCGTGCTGGAAAAGACCCGGGGCTGAGAGGAGAGACATACCATGAGAATACAACATGACCTGGTCATTATCGGCGGGGGGCCCGCGGGCCTGGCCGCCGCCATCTCCGCCCGGGAGAACGGGGTGGAGGACGTGCTGGTGCTGGAGCGGGAAAAGGAGCTGGGGGGCATCCTCAACCAGTGCATCCACAACGGCTTTGGACTGCACACCTTCCAGGAGGAGCTTACCGGCCCGGAGTACGCGGCCCGGTATATCGAGAAGGCCAAGGCGCTTTCCATCCCCTACCGGCTCTCCACCACGGTGGTGGATTTAGAGCCCAGCGGGGACGGGGTGCTGGTCACCTCGGTGAGCCGGGAGGAGGGCCTGGTGCAGATTGAGGCCAAGGCCGCGGTGCTGGCCATGGGCTGCCGGGAGCGCCCCCGGGGCGCGCTGAACATCCCGGGCACCCGGCCGGCGGGGATTTTCTCCGCGGGCACGGCGCAGCGCCTGGTGAACATGGAAGGCTACCTGCCCGGCAAGCGGGTGGTGATCTTGGGCAGCGGCGACATCGGCCTCATCATGGCACGGCGCATGACCTTAGAGGGCGCGAAAGTCCTGTGCGTGGCCGAGCTGCAGCCCTATTCCGGGGGGCTGAAGCGGAACATTGTCCAGTGTCTCAACGACTACGGCATCCCCCTGAAGCTGAGCCACACGGTGGTGGACATCCAGGGCAAGGAGCGGGTCACCGGGGTGACCATCGCCGCGGTGGACGAGAAGCTGAAGCCCATCCCCGGCACGGAGGAGCACTTCGACTGCGACACCCTGCTGTTGTCCGTGGGCCTCATCCCGGAGAACGAGCTGTCCCGCCAGGTGGGGGTACAGCTCTCCCCGGTGACCAACGGGCCCAAAGTCAACGAGAGTCTGGAGACCAACCTGCCCGGGGTGTTCGCCTGCGGCAACGTGCTCCACGTCCACGACCTGGTGGACTATGTGTCCGAGGAGGCGGTGCAGGCCGGCCGCAACGCCGCCAAGTACCTGCTGGAGGGCCGCAGCCCGGAGCAGAAGGAAATCCCCCTTACAGTGGCCGGGGCGGTGCGCTACACCGTGCCCTGCACCCTCTCCCCCCAGCGCATGGAGGCGGAGACCGTGGTGCGCTTCCGGGTGGGCCGCAATCTGCGGGACGCCCTGGTGCGGGTCACCGCGGACGGGAAGGAGCTGCTGCGGCGCAAGCGCCCGGTGATGGCCCCCGGCGAGATGGAGCAGGTCAAGCTGAAGCGGGAGTGGTTCACCGGCCAGGAGAAAGAGATTGTGGTAGAAGCCCTGGAAGCAAAGGAGGCGCAGTGATATGGCGATAATCGAGCTGACCTGCATCAGCTGCCCCCTGGGCTGCCCTCTGAAGGTGGAGACCGACGGGGCGGGCCAGGTGGTATCCGTCACCGGCAACACCTGCAAGCGGGGGGAGGCCTACGGCCGCAAGGAGGTCACCGCCCCCACCCGCACCGTCACCTCTACGGTAAAGGTGGAGGGGGCCGGCGTGCCGGTGGTGTCGGTGCGCACCAAGACCGACATCCCCAAGGAGAAGATTTTTGACTGCATGGCGGCCATCCGCGAGGCCGTGGCCCACGCCCCAGTGCACATCGGGGACGTGGTGGTGGCAAACGTCTGCGGCACCGGCGTGGACGTGGTAGCCACCAAGGACGCGGAGTAATCCCCGCCGGGCGGACGGAAGAAAAAATCACATGGCAGGGCTGCCCGGGACGCTGGGCGGCCCTGTTCCAGATAGGAGAGATAACGTGCTGGCGAAACACCTCACCACCGTGCTGTTCGATTTGGACGGCACCCTGCTGCCCATGGACCAGATGGGCTTTACCAAAACCTACTTCGGCCTGCTGGTGCAGAAGGCCGCCCCCTTCGGCCTGAAGCCCCAGCCCACCATCGACGCGGTGTGGGCGGGCACCAAGGCCATGGTGAAAAACGACGGCTCCGCCCCCAACGACCGTCGCTTCTGGGACACCTTCTGCCCCCTGGTGGGGGTGGAGGAATCCGTGCTGCGGCCGGTGTTCGACAAATTCTACGCCGAGGAATTCCACGGGGCCAAGGCCGCCTGCGGGGAGAACCCCTATGCGGCCCAGGCGGTGCGGGGCCTGAAGGCCCAGGGCTACGACGTGGTGCTGGCCACCAATCCCATCTTCCCCCTGGTGGGGGTGCGCACCCGGCTCTCCTGGGTGGGCCTGGCCCCCGAGGACTTCTCCCTGGTGACCACCTACGAGAACAGCCGCTTCTGCAAGCCCAACCCCGCCTATTTCCAGGAGATCGTGGAGAAGCTGGGCAAAAAGCCGGAGGAGTGCCTGATGGTGGGCAACGACGGAGTGGAGGACACCGCCGCCGCCCAGGTGGGCCTGTCCCTGTACCTTGCCACCGACTGTTTGGAAAACGGCGGCAAGGTGGACCTGGCCCAGTTCCCCCACGGCAGCTTCCGGGACTTCCTCACCTACAGCGGCGCGGCGGGCTGAAAAATCGAAAAAATTTTCCAACTGTTGCTTTTGCAACAGGAAAACCTAAAGCCTTTGGGGTATCATAAAATCACCGAAAGGGAAATACCATACTCCAGATAGAAAGGGACAGGTGAGTGCTATGGCAGTTTTGACCTTGACCAAGAACAATTTCGAAAAGGAAGTGCTCCAGGCCCAGGGCCCGGTGCTGGTGGATTTCTGGGCCAGCTGGTGCGGCCCCTGCAAGATGTTCTCCCCCATCGTGGACGAGTTCGCAGAAGAGAACGCCGGGAAGATCACCGTGGGCAAGGTGAACATCGACGACGAGCCCGAGCTGGCCGCCCAGTTCCGGGTGATGAGCATCCCCACCGCCATGCTGTTCCAGAACGGCAAGCCCGTGCAGACCCTGGTGGGCGTGCAGCCCAAGGCCAAGCTGGAGGCCATGCTGTAAACACAAAAGCATCGAAAAGGCGGGGCCGCGGCCCCGCTTTTTTCGAAAAAGGAGGAACCACCATGGAGCAGACCATCTACGACACCATCGTCATCGGCGGGGGGCCGGGGGGCTACACCGCCGCCCTGTACACCGCCCGGGCCAACCTCTCCACCCTGGTGCTGGAAAAGCTGACCCCCGGCGGCCAGATGGGCACCACCGACCAGATCGACAACTACCCGGGCTTCCCCCAGGGGGTAAACGGCTTCGAGCTGGCCATGCAGATGCAGCAGGGGGCCCAGCGCTTCGGCGCCCAGACGGAGCTGACCGAGGTCATCAGCGTAGAGCTCTCCGGGCCCGTCAAACAGGTGCGCACCCAGAGCGGCGCCTACCAGGGCCGCACCGTGGTGCTGGCCACCGGCGCCAGCCCCCGGGAGCTGGGCCTGCCCGGGGAACGGGATTTGCGGGGCCGGGGCGTCTCTTACTGCGCCACCTGCGACGGCATGTTCTACCGGGGCAAGACCGTGGCCGTGGTGGGGGGCGGCAACACCGCCGTGGCGGACGTGCTGTACCTCTCCCGTATTTGTGAGAAGGTGTACCTCATCCACCGCCGGGATACCCTGCGGGCCTCCAAAGTCTACCTGGACCCCCTGCAAAAGGCGGGGAACGTGGAGTTCCTTTGGGACAGCCAGGTGACGGAGCTCCTCTATGGGGAGACCCTCACCGGGGTGAAGGTCCAGAACAAAAACACCGGGGAAGCCAAAGAGCTTGCCCTGGACGGGCTCTTCGTGGCGGTGGGGCACGTGCCCAATACAGAGTTGTTCCAGGGCCAGGTGGAGCTGGACCAGGGGGGCTACGTCATCGCCGACGAGACCACCCGCACCAGCCTGCCCGGGGTGTTCGCCGTGGGGGACCTGCGGCAGAAGCCCCTGCGCCAGGTGGTCACCGCCGCGGCGGACGGGGCCGTGGCCTCCCACTTTATCGAGGAATACCTGGCGGAGCATCCCTGAAAAATAAGACCGAGCCCCGGGGCCCTGGCATAGGCCCCGGGGCTTTCGCATAGACTGGGAATACCGACGCGAAAAGGGGGGATGGCATGGCCTATTCCGACCGGGAGCTGCTGGCCCGGATTATCCAGTGCGAGGCCGGGGGCGAGGGGGACAACGGCATGCGGGCCGTGGCCAGCGTGGTGATGAACCGGGTCCAGGTGGACTACGGGGAGTACGGCCGCCTGCACACCGTGCGGCAGGTGGTGTACCAGAAGCACCAGTTCACCTGCGCCATGGAGACCGTAGGGGGCCAGTACAATTACCAGAACATCTACAACATGCGGCCCACCGACGTGCACTACGCCATCGCCGACTGGGCCATAGCCGGCAACCGGCTGTCGGGCCTGGGGTTCGCCCTGTGGTTTTTTAACCCCTACCAGCCCACCTGCCGGGAGAATTTCCCCTCCGCCGTGGGGCAGTTTGCCCTGCGCATCGGCGACCACTGCTTTTACGACCCCACACCGGCCTACGCAGGCACGTGATGGGCACAAGGGAGGTCACTATGGACAACTACCAGAAACAGCGGGGGGTAAACTCCCCGGGTATGCAGCGGCTCCACCAGCGCACCGATTTCGAGTCCACCGCCGACGGCGGCAGCGAGCTGGATAATTTCCACAGCCCGCCCCAGCCCAGCTTCGACACCGAGGAAATGCGGGGCTCCATGCAGGCCATCCTGGCGGACAACATCGGCAATTACGTGGTCATCGAGTTCCTCATCGGCACCGGGGAGATCATCCGCAAGCAGGGCATGCTCTACGTGGTGGGCCGCAGCTTTGTCACCCTGTACGACGAGCTGGCCAACAACTTCATCGTCTGCGACATCTACTCGGTGAAGTTCGTGTATTTCTATATGCCCGGCGACCGCCCCCGCTACCACTACAACACCCTGCCGCCCATCAGCGGCGAGCCCGGCATGGGCCCCCAGCGCCCCCGGGGCTAAACACGCCCCCACCCTTCCCCCGGCCCCAAAGGCTGGGGGATTTCTTTGATTTGCCGGCCCTCTCCTTCCCTCTAAAAACTCCCTCCGCCGCCTGAAGGCGGCACCGTCTCACCTGCCGGCTCGGGTCCTGGTGCCCAGTGGGCACCGTCCAGGACCGACGGTCGCGGAAGCGGAGACCGGCGCAGGACGCTCTCCACCGGAGAGCTGCGCCCTCAAAGAGGGAGGCTGGCCCCCTCTTTGAGGGGGCTGTCGCCTTTCGGCGACTGGGGGAGTTGCCCTTAAAAGCTCAGAATACCCGAAAGTAAAACTTTCTCGCTCATTTCCCTCCCCGTGGGGGTGCAAGGGGGTCTTGGTGCCCGGTGGGCACCGTCCAGGACCGACCGAGGCGGCAGCCGAGACCTGCCCCCTTGAAAAAACTTTATATTATTTTGAAAATAGAAATCCCCCTCCTGCGCCAGCGCAGTCCCCTCTTTCAAAAAGCATAGGCGCGGGAGGGGGCAGGGGGTGGGAATCTTTTGGAAAGAAATTCCTTCCGCCGCCTTCGGCGGCACCTCCCTCGCGGAGGGAGGCAAGCCCCGCTTCCAATGAGCTCAAAGTAAGCCGGCGGGCCCTGGCTAAGCGCGCCCTTGGGGGGAAGGGGGTCCTGGTGCCCAGTGGGCACCGTCCAGGACCGACCGAGGCGGCAGCCGAGACCCGCCCCCTTGAAAAACTTTATATTATTTTGAAAATAGAAATCCCCCTCCCGTACCAATAAGCCATCCTCCCCCACTCATTTCCCTTACGGGAGGGGGTAGGGGGTGGGTAGCTTTCCCTGCGTTGTATTCTCAAAGGGGGACAGGCCCCCCTTTGTATCCCCCCGCAAGGGGAAGGGTCCCCTTGCAACCCCTCTACGAGGCGGGGCTCCGCCCCCCTCGCACCCCCCAAGGGCGCTCAGCCCTGGCTTGCTGTGAAGGGGTTCCAAAGGGGGAGCGCCAGCTCCCCCTTTGGAATGAGATGTATAGAATAGTCTCCCCCTCCTGCGCCAGCGCAGCGCCCTCTTCGCAAAGAGTTTGTGCGTGGGAGGGGTTAGGGGGTGGGCCTCTCTATATGAAGCCCCCTCTCAAAAAAAGAACCACCTGCCGCGTGCAACAAAAATTCAACAGCCCAAAAATTTCTCCCCTCCCAAATGAATCGCTTCCCACACCAACACCACCCTTCCCCCAAAAAATCCCTCCCCACGCTCCCCCCCCGAGCCAAACATTGGCCGACTCGGGTTTTTTCGGGCCAAACACGGGCCAATTTGGGTCAGAACCGGGCTATTTTGGGTCAGAACCGGGCTATTTCGGGTCGCTTTCGGGTCGATTTTTGGCTTTTCTGGGTCAGAATCAGGCCGTTTTGGGCCCCGTTTCCCCCTCCCTGGAGCCCCTCCTCCCCGGGAGATGTGCAAAAACTTCACCTCCCACTCTCCGCATGCGGACGCACCCTCTCCACCTCGCTTTCTCAAAGTCGCACAAAATAGCGCTATATTATCCCAATACAACCCCCTTATAACCCC
>LBJMC04202__coassemble_1336_pt1 | contig 12699 bp, 11 predicted proteins | sample LBJMC04202__metabat2_high_PE_010 | metagenome-assembled genome bin LBJMC04202
CTTGTTGAAGGTCTCGATCATGGCACGTGTCTCCGCAGTTTTCTGCTCTTCCGGCAGGTTTTTTACGCTGTGATAGAGGAGCGTCATCATGGCCTTGTGCTTGAGACTCAGCTTCCGGTAATCGATGCCGCCCCGCAGGTGGAACACCTGGGTTTTCTCCAAGAGATGGCCGGGCACCTGCCGCTTCAGTGCGTTCCGGATATTGGCGAGGTTCTCCTCATCCGTCACATCCGCCAGCCCCACGGTGACAATGACCAGCCCAGTGTGCTCCCCCAGGGCTCGGAGGGTCCTTCGCAGGCCCTTGACCCCGCCGGCGTACAGGCCGCCGAAGTGGATGACCCGGCCATAGCAAGAGAGGTCTTTCACCGCCTCGCTGCTGATACAGGGCAGGCGGGTTAGCTCCGAAAACCGTTCTGCGTACCGCTGGGTGGTGCCGTATTGGCTGCCATATATGATCAACTGGTCCATGTGGTATCAACTCCGCAAAAAGTGGTTAGAGGCAAACGACAGCCCCGTCAAAGGGAGGCTGCCAGCCCTGCAACACCCGTCCCCAGCAGAAAGGCCGCCGTCACCAAAAGGCAGAGGACGAACAGCCCCACAAAGAAAACCGGCAGCAGGTGGAGGGGAAGGAGCAGGTAGTCGAGAGGTTCCGGCTCCAGGGAGAACCGGCCTTTGGGGCTCTTGTAAACGGTGAGAATGTCCCCCGGCGCGAAATGCTTTTGCCGGGTGACGGCCGGGAAAAAGTCCTGGCCCTGCCCCAGGGAGAACAAGGGGTAGGAACGGACCCCGCCGTCCCCGTCGGACTCCTGCACCCAGCCCACAAATTTGGCTTGGCGCGGCTCCCACTGGCCCAATAGGGAGCGGGCCACCCAGGCAAGGGGGCGGAAGGCGTCCCGCAGCACAGGCAGGAACAGGCCCCAAGCAAGGGCCGCCCCCGTTGCCCCGGCCCCAAAGCCCACGAGCAGGGCCAGCCCGCTGCCTGCCGGGTTGGGGTGGTCTACAGTGTAATCGGAGAGCTGGGCCGCCACGGTTCTTCCTCCCAACAGCAGCAGGAGAAACACCGCCACAGCGGTTGCCGCCAGGATGGCCCACAACACCCACCAGGAGCGGATGTCCTTCCACAGGGCCCACTCCCCGGTGGAGCGGCGGTACAGCACCTGCACCCGCTGGCCCAGAGCGGGGGCGGCCAGCACTTTGGGAAAGTCCTTTTGCAGGGAGACCTCCCGCCCCTCCAGGGAAAGATGCAAAATCACCCTGGCGGGGGAGCGGTCCCCGTCCATGGAATCGGCGCCGTTCCAGGCGGGGGTGACGCTGACCCCTGCCACCTGGCCCCAGAGCTTTTCCCCGTCCCGCCAGCTACTGCGCCGCCGCAGCCCCGACCAGGCGAGGACGGCAAACAACAGGCCCAGCCCCAGGGCCAGCAAGCTCCACTTCCACATACGCTGTTCCTCCTTACGAAAGGGCGGCGATGATGGCCTCCATCACCGGGGCGCCGGGCATGGGGGCCACCTGGATGACCTCCTCCGCCACACCCTCCACCCCGAATTGGGCGGTGTCCGTGGGGGCGTCGTACACTCCGGTGCGGAAGCCGTGGTTCTCCCAGGCCAGGCGCTGCACCTCCTCGTCCAGCAGGGCGTCGATGCCCTGGGCCCCGGCCTCATCCAGGGCGATGAACACATGGGAGGACCACACCGTGGGGGTAGGGTACACCAGCACGATGTCCCCTTGGATCTGCTCCCAGGTCTCCGGCTCCTGCACGGCGAACTCCAACAGCTGGCTCTCGTACCCGGCGATGAGGGGTTTTGCCCCCATGCCGGTTTTCAAAAACTGGTCGAACAAGTCCGAGGAGGAGCTTTCCATGTACCCCAGCTTCTGGAACAAAGCCTGGAGCCGGGGCAGCAATTCCGGCAGGTCCTCCTCCCCCACGGAGCCGCCGCAGAGCACATTGGCCAACAGCCCCGCGAACATATTGCCGGAGTTGGACTTGGCCGGGTCGGTGGTGCCCACGGTGACGCTGCCGTACAGCTCCGGCAGGCCCACGTCGCTCCACTGGGCGCCGGACTCCATCAGCGCCACCAGCTGTTCCATATCCGCAGTGAGCACCCCGCCGCTCTGGGAGAACACACCCTCGGCAGTCAGGGCTTCCGCCACCGCGGCATGGGTGTACAGCACGATGGGGGTGTTAAAGACAATCTGGCTCTTTTCTGGGGAGCCGCCCTCCCGCTCGAACAGCTCCAGAGCCGTCTGGTTGGAGGGGAACAGGAAATCCTGGCCGGTGCGGTCCAGGGTGGTCACCATCTCGATGGAGCCCGCCCGGTTGTAGTCCAGGGACAGGCGGTACTTGTCTTTCAGAATCTTCCGCACCTGTTCATCCTCCAGCAGGCCGATCTTCTCGCCACCCACATAGCCGCTGATCTCCGTCACCTGGGTGGACTGGGAGAACCACACATAGCCCACGGCCCCCAGGGCCACCACGATGAGGAGCAGCAGGCCTATCCACTTCGCTTTCATTTCGTCCCCTCCTTTGGCAGAAGCTCCGGCCCCAAGGCCGCTTTCAGCACGTCGATCTCCACCTGGGTGTCCATCAGCTCCCCGGCCAGCAGCTGGTCGTACTGCTTTTCAAAGGCCTGGTTGAGCAGGGGCAGGGCCTGCTGGGTGCGCTGTAGCAGGTCCACCACCTCCGGCGAGCGCACCCCCGCCTTCTGAAAGGCCTGGTACCGCTCCAGCAAATGGGCGGCGGTGTCCAGATAGTAGAGGAAAAACTGCCGGGCCTGGGGGAGCTTCCCCGGCTCCTTTTCCAGGTAGCTTACCAGGCTGCTGCCAGTGGTCCACAACCGGCGGACCTGGTCCCTATCCTGGGGGCTGTCCATAATTTCCTCCGCCTGGGCCAGCACAGCCAAGTCTTTGCGGGCTTCCCCCAGTACCGCCTGGTATTCCTCCTCGTCCACGCCGTAGGTCATGCGCAAGGTCTGTTCCTTGGCCTTGGGGGCCAGCAGCAGGTAGCCGCCCCCATAGAGCCCCGCGGACAGGGCCAGCGCCACCAGGGGATGCCACCGCAGCGCCAGGAACAGCAGCAAAAACAGCCCCGCCGCGGAGATGGCCGCAAAAAGCACCCGTTTCCATTCCCTCATCAGTTATACCCCTTTACGCTGCGGAAGGCCCCCACCAGGTCCTCCCGGCCGTCGAAAACTCTCGCATTGGTGAGCTCCGCCAGGTCCTCCAGCTGGCTCTCGTCCGCATCCCCGAACATGATGGAAAACACCGGCACCTGGGCCCCCTGCTCCTGGTAGGCGTCGGCAAACTCCCGGAAGGAGCCCTCGGACTGGCCGTCTGTCAGCAGGATGATGGCCGGGGTGTACTGGGCCAGGTCGTAGTTTTTCAGCTCCTCCAGCCCCCGGAGGGCGGCGGCGTACATATCGGTGCCGCCACCTGGCGCTAAATCCTGCACAGTAGTGTTCAGGGCTTCCAGCTCCGCCCCGTTGCCCTGGGCGGTGCAGACTTCCATGGGCTCGCCGCTGAAGGGGATGAGGATGTTCACCTCCCGGCTGGAGGCCTGGAGGAAATGTTCCTGGGCGTTGGATTGGATGAGCATCTGCTCCATAGCCTCTTCCAGCTGCTGGTTCCCCTCCCCGTCCATGCTGCCGGAGTAGTCCAGGCAGTAGACGTTGAGGGAGGGCTTTTTGAATTCCGTCTGGTACAGATCCAGGGCCTGGAACAGTACCTCCTGGGCGGGCATCTTCATGGGGGAGAGCACCCGGTCCGGCTGCAGGCCCCAGTCCTCTCGGAACACGTCCCGGTTTTCCTCATTCACCCCGGTGTAGCTGGACCGCCGCCCCGTGCGTTGGATGGCGCTCTGGATTTCGTCAGAGAGCAGGTACTCCTGCAATTTCAGAAATAGCCCCTCCTTCTCCCCATCCCCCTGGTCCACATAGGCCAGGGGGGAGTCGGCGATAGTCAGGCCGTCGGTGGGATACACCACATACAGGGGCTCCCGGCCCTGGACTTCCAGCTCCTGGTTGGCCTGGATCACCAAGCACTCGTAGTTGACCATGGCGTCAAAGTCCCCTTGGAGGAACATATCTTTCAGCCAGTCGGAGCTGCCGGAGGAACGGTCCACCCCGGAGAGGAGTTCGGTCATTTGGTCATGGAGAGCTTCGCTTTCCAAATCCTCTGCGGTGAGAGCCTCCGGGTTCCCCAGCAGGGCGTAGAGGAACCCGATGTAGGCGCTGGCCCCGGAGTTGGACTGGGTGGCGCTGGTCATGCAGAATTTCAGCGCCCCGCTGCGGATGGGCTCCAGCAAATCCCCCACCGAAACCTCCTTTCCCACAAGGCCTAGCTCCTGGGCCAGGCTCTGCCGGATGCCGAACACCACCGGGGTGATGGAGATGGACTCGGCATGCTTTACATTCAGGGGCGTGTCCGCCGCGTCCAGCCACAGGGAGCTGGCGGGCCACACCGCGTCGTAGGACAGCTCCTCCCCCTCCAGCAGGCGCATGATGTCCAGAGAGCCCTGGTAGGTCATTTCAATGCGGACGCCCGCCGATTTGGCGAAGTCCTCTAAAATAGGTTCCAGCTCCCGGTTTTCCGAGCCGGACACAATCCGCAGGGTCTTGCCGCCGCTGCCCAGCACGGCGTCGGCGCCGCTGTCCGCGGCGGTGTCGCAACCGGCCAAAACTGCCGCCGCGGTCAGAAGGGCCAGCAGCAGCGCCGTGAATTTCCGCAGTTTCATAGCTTCCTCCTTGGGCTGGGCATAATACCCCAGCTTCCGCTCCTATTCTAAGAGAAACAAGCCTGCCTTTCTACCGCACCAAGGAAAAGGCCAGGTTAGGACTGTGTGAAGTTTGGGGAATGAGCCTGAGGCTTCACATCCTGGTCACAGCATCCATGGCTAAGGCGGAACGCTCGCATTCCTCCGGGGCCATGGTGATCTGGTAGCAGAGGGGGCTGCCCTTCATCTTCTCCGCGGCGTAAGAGAGGCCGTTGGTGCGCTCATCCAGCAGGGGGTTGTCAATCTGTTGGGGGTCTCCCAGCAGGATGATCTTGGTACCCAGGCCCGCCCGGGTGATAATGCCCTTGGCCTGCTTGGGGGTCAGGTTCTGGGCCTCGTCGATGATAAGGTACGTTTTGGTGACGGAACGGCCCCGGATGAAGTTTAAGGCCTGGGCCGCGATGTACCCTCGGTCGAACAGCTCCTCGATCTTCCCGGAGAGGCTGCGCTCGTCGGCGTAACGCTCCTTCTCATCCTGGTCCACCAAGAGCTCCAGGTTGTCGATGACGGGCCGAAGAAGGGGCGCGATCTTTTCACCCTCGTCCCCCGGCAGGAACCCGATGTCGTCGTCAAACTGGGCGTTGGGCCGGCTGATGAGGATACGCCGGTACTCCGGCTCCTCCCGCTCCAGCATGGCGTCCAGGCCCACGGCCAGGGTATAGAAAGTCTTGGCTGTGCCCGCCATGCCCTTGACAATGACCAAGGGGGCTTCCTCCGGCCCGGTGAGCAGTGCCTCCTGCAAAAACTTCTGGCCCACGTTTCGGGGGGAGACGCCGTAGGGCTTTTTCCGCTGGTATTTTAGGGGCACCACGTGCTTGCCGTCAAACCTGCCCAGCTGGGTCTTTTTGACGGATTGGTCGGCCCGTAAGATCACAAACTGATTGGGCACCAGCGCCACAGACAGCCGCCCCCCGCTTTCGTCCACCTGGTACAGGTCGTCGGGAGAGATTGGCTTCTTTTTGAAGTTCTCGAATTTCTTCTCACTGACGTATACCTCACACCGGCCGGTGTACTGCTCCTCAGTGACAGGGGCCTGCTCTGTGGTGAAGTCCTCGGCCTCGATGCCCAGCATCTGGGCTTTCAGCCGTACCACGATGTCCTTGGTCACCAGGATAACAGGGCGTTCTTTCTCCCCAAGCCCCAGACAGACCTTTAAGATACGGTTGTCGTTTTTGTGGTCGGGAAACCCCTTGGGCAGCTGGACCTCCACGCAGTTTACTTCCAATCGCAGGCTGCCGCCGTTGGAGAGGGCCACCCCTTCCAGCAGGTTGCCCCGAAGGCGCAGGCTTTCCAGGTAGCGGATGGCCTGGCGGGCGTTGCGGCCTGCCTCCCCCTCGGTGGATTTGAGACTGTCCAACTCCTCCAGCACCGCCAGGGGCAGCACAATCCGGTTATCCTCAAAACATTTCAAAGCGTAGGGCGCCTGGATGAGCACGTTGGTGTCCAGCACATAGGTCTTTTTCATGGTCGGCAACTTCCTTTCCGATGACGTAGAGCCGGAGGGAAAACAAAAAGCGGCCGCGCACCTAGGGGACAGAAGCGTCTCTGTCCCAACAGCGCGCACCGCTTTTTCTTGCTGGCCTTTTGTAACTTGCGGAAGGGCCATGCATCCATTCCCCCTCTCCGGCTCACTTTCAGTATACAGGAGCTTTGGGAGGTTCCCGTGTGGGCAGCGTTAAAAATGGGAAAAGGAAGGTTCGGATTCACTCCCGGCACTTTCTACCGAGTCTCCCGTTTGAGATCCTCGAAGTCCCCCAATGCGCCCAGGTCCAGGTGGGAGGCGTCCACGCCCTCCCCCGGCCGCTGGAGCTGCTGGGCCAGGGTGGCGGGGTAGCGGCCCTCCAACTGGCCCCAGGCGGCCTCTCCCCGGAGCAGGCAGGCCTGCTCTAAGGTCTCCACTGCCAGACGGTGGTCCTCATAGGAGCAGAAGGCGGTGGGGTCTTTCTGCACGTAGGGGGCGATTTGGGCCGCCGCTTCCCACAGGACGGCGGAGAGCCGCCCATTCTCCACGTATTCTGCCAGGAACCAGTGGAAGTACGCCTGGTACTGCTGGAAGTATTTCTCCACCTGCATGAGGTTGTGGTAGAGGGGGCGGTTTTTCATATGCTCCCCGGGGGCGGGGGTGAGGATGGGATAATTGATCAGGACGTTGGGGTCCCGGATGGGCTGGCTCATGCCCAGGGCATAGGTGCCAAAGGCCAAGTTGTAGTCCCAGGGGAGGATGGAGAGCTGCCCCTCCTCCTCGTAAAGGAAATAGTTGTGGCCGGTGTGGCCCAGGTAACTGTCCCAGTTCATCAAAAACACCTGGCCCACAAAATACCGCAGCGCACCGTCCACGTTTACGGCCTGTTCCAGGTTTTCGCCGCTGTTCAGATCTTCCAGCGACTGGATGAGCCGCCGCTTGTCCGCCTCAGCGGGAGAAAATTTGGCGTTGTCGAAAACGCCCGGGTAGCTCTCCGGGTCATCGTCGATGTAGCGCAGGTGCACGTCAAGGTTTTCATCGGAAAGGAGCCGGTAATCGGGCTTATAGAGCTGGCCGTGGTTTACGCCGAAATTCCGCCGGGCAAAGGACTCCTCCGGCTCTTCCACCGCCAAGAACAGGCCCCATGGCTCCCCGTTCACCGTCACCCATGCGAAACTGCGCAAGGGCGCAGGCACGCCCAGAAAGTCCATGATGTCATAGGCCAGGTAGGTCTTTAAGTAGCTGTTGTCCTGGAAGGATGCGTCCAGGGAGAACTTGTCCAGGCCGTGATAGCTGCCCCCGTCCCGGTAGTGGTCGAACTCCAGCTTCAGGCTGTAGCGGGAAAGGCCGTATTCTTCGGTCAGCCGCAGGGAGTTGTTCCCCTTGGCCCGCAGCCCCACCTGGCGAAAGGCTTCCCCATCGATCTCCACCGTGGCGGGAATGTACGCCTCCTCCGGGGCGCTTCGCAGGAAGGCTTCCCAATCCTCCACCCGCAGGTCGATGGTGTGGACCCTTCCCTTGTCAAACAGCCGGGAGATGTACCCAGGGTTTTCCTCCGCCGGCAGGAGCAGCCCGGCATTCCCCCCCGCCCACAGCAGCAGACAGAGAAGCACAGCCAGGGCCGCCGCCCCCAGGCACAGCTTATCCCCATGCTTTGATGTGACCATGGCTCACCCCATGTAGTCCCCGTTGTAGGAGACCAGCACTGCCCGGCTCACGCCCTCCATGCGCTCCAGCTCGTCTAAGAAGGCGGCGTCCCCCTCTTTCAGGCGCACCTCCCAGTGGAGCTCCACCAGGCCCTGTTCCACCGACTTGCTCTTTAACTGCATCCGCTTCACCTGGGAGGCGATGAGCTCTTTGGCCCGGTTCTCCGCCTCGCCGCTGCCGCAGTGGACCATGAGGATGTAAGGGGTCTCCGGCGACCTGCGCCTGGAGAAAGCGTAGAGCACCGCCCCGATGAACAGGCTGCCCCCCACCGCCAGAAATACCAGCCCCGCCGCCAGGACAATCCCTGCGGCGATGGCCCAGAACAGGAAAGCGATGTCCATGGGCTCTTTGATGGCGGTGCGGAACCGGACGATGGACAAGGCCCCCACCATGCCCAACGACAGGACGATGTTGCTCACCACCGTTAAAATGAGCAGGGTGGTGATGAGGCACAGGGCCACCAGCGTCACCCCGAAGCTGGGGGAGTACATCACCCCGGCGTAGCACTGCTTGTAGATGAAGAACACAAACAGCCCCAGCAGGAAGGAAAGCACCAGGGCGAAGGCCATGTCCAGCAGAGGGACGGCAGCGGCTTTTTCCAGAAAGCTGGTCTTAAAAATGTCTTGGAACGTCACGGGCATGGTCATCCTCCTTACTCGTCAGTCGAAGCGGCGGCACAGGGCGTATTTGGAGCAGGTCCCTGCCCGCCGGTCGGGGGTCTGCACCGCCAGAGAAACGATCTCCGGCAGGAATTCATTGTATTTCACTTCCAGCACAGTGACCCCCGGCAGGGCGGGCAGCAGATCTTCCGGCCGGAAAAAACTCTCCGGGCCGCCGGAGCGGATGTCCCGGTCCAGAGTGACGCGCACGTTCCCCGGGGCGAAGATGAAGGCCTCCCGCCGGTAGGCCACCACCGTTTTTGGGGAAAGTTTGGAGAGCTTGCTGGCAAATTCCAGGAGCAGGGGTTCTCCCCGCTCCAGAAGGAATGTGCGCTCCCCAGAGAGGAGGCGCCTTCCCTCCTCCACCGTAAGCCTGGCGCCGCGTTTGCCGCACAAGCCGTTTACCTTCCACTTCTTCTCCAGCTTGAGGAAGCCCGGCGCCTCCCCGTAGTACCGCAGGCGGAACTTCTCCCGGCGGTTTACCCCGTCCAGCTTCTGGCGCAGGGCGGTGTCATAGGGGTCGTCGAAGTAGAGGCTCACCACCCGGTAGACGCCCTCGGGCCCGGCGTGGGGGTCCCGGGGGAACAGCTTCCCCAGCCTTTGGGAAAGCACCAGGTCCTCCCGCAGGTTGACCTGGTGCTTCTCCTCATGGCGCAGCCTGGGCTCAGTCGTCGTAACCGGAATCGCCATAGCCGCTGTCTCCTCCGTCGTAGCCGGAGTCACCGTCATAGCCGGAATCCCCATCGTATCCGGAGTCCCCGGAGGGGTACACGGGCTGCACGGGAGGCACGTAGTAGTCGGTGTCCCCGTCGCTGCCGGGGCCGTAATCCGTGTCCACGATCACCGGGGCGGGGACCGGGGTGGCCGCCGGAGCGGGCGCTGGGGTGGGGGTGTAATCCGTCACTCCATCGCCATTGGGGCCGTAATCCGTGTCGTCGTAGTCGGTGACGCCATCGTTGTTGGGGCCGTAATCCGTGTCGTCATAGTCGGTGACGCCATCGTTGTTGGGGCCGTAATCTGTGTCGCCGTAGTCGGTGACGCCGTCGTTATTGGGGCCGTAATCCGTGTCGCCGTAGTCGGTGACGCCATCGTTGTTGGGGCCGTAATCTGTGTCGTCATAGTCGGTGACGCCGTCGTTATTGGGGCCGTAATCCGTGTCGCCGTAGTCGGTGACGCCGTCGTTATTGGGGCCGTAATCTGTGTCGCCGTAGTCGGTGGCCTTGGAGGCGGAGCTCCCGGTCTGCGCTTTGCTTTCAGGCTTGGGCGTGGCTTCAGCCTTCTTGTCCTTGGTGAGGCTGGAGGCCGTGTCCTTCTTGGAATCGTCATCCCCATCATTCTCGCCGGTGAGGTTCACCTGGGAGGAAAGCTTCAGCTCCTTCACCGTTTCCTCCGCACTGCGGCCCATGTCCTCCAAAAAGTCGTCCCGGGGCTCTTTAGAGCCAGGTTCCAACTCCAGGACGATGCGCCGCCCTTCGCCTTCCACCTCCTCCACAAAGTAACCGGCCTCGTGGATCTCCTCCACCAGCTCCTGGACCACCACCTCACAGTCCTTGCCGATGTAGTCGGGGCAGGCCGCCACGATCTCCCTGCCGTCCCCGTTCTCCCCGGTGAGGGAGAGGACCTTGCCCTCTTCGTCATAGGCGATCTGGATTTCCGGGTTCACCCGGAGGGTGAGGGTCCCTGCCGGGACACTGCCGGCCTGGGGGGCGCCTCCGCAGCCGGTGAGAAGGGCTGCCGCCAGGACAGCCAGGGAAGATGCCGCTGCAAAAAACTTTCTTCTTTTCATGGTGTTTGCTCCTCTCGCAAATAGATTGGCTTGGCTTTTTGCCTTACACCCATAGAATACGGGGGCCGTGTTCCAAAAACGGGGTGGGGAGGAAGTATTTTTCAAAAATCACTCATCATAGCCGGAATCGCCATACCCGCTGTCTCCCCCATCGTAGCCGGAGTCGCCCTCATAACCGGAGTCCCCGGAAGGCTGCACCGGCTGGGCCGGGGGCACGTAGTAGTCGGTGACCCCGTCGCTGCCGGGGCCGTAATCCGTGTCAGTGTATACGGGAGCGGGAGCCGGTGTGGGCGCCGGTGTAGGTACCGGCGTGGGAACCGGTGTAGGAACCGGCGTCGCCGTGGGACTGGGGGTGGGCGTGGGCGTTGGGGACGGGGTCGGAGACGGTGTGGGGCTGGGAGAAGGCGTGGGACTGGGAGTGGGATGGGCCATGGCTTCCACGTCCTCCGCCACGTAGGGCACCACTTCCACCACCACGGAGAGCTTCCCCTCCAGGTGGTCCTCCACCTCCTGGCGCAGCTCCATGCCGTATTCCTGGAACAGGGCCTCCTCCGGGGTGTCGATGGAGAAGTTCACCCTGCCGCCTTCCTCCAAAAAGCCCAGCTCAATGGCCCGGTCCAACAGGTCATCGGCCACGTCTGTGGGGTCGTCCTCAAAAAGCTCGTAGCCCTGGAGCAGGGTCTCCCCATCTTCGTTGGTGGGGGCCAGGCCGATTACGTCCCCGCCCTTGTTCAGCTCCATGCGCACCTGGGGGTTGATGGTCATATAGATGGAGGAGTACACACTGGTGGCCTGCTGGTACATAGGCAGGATGACAGCGAATACCAGGCAGGCGGCCACAGCCGCCAGAGCCGCCCCGCCCCCGGCGAACAGGAGGATGAGCCTGCCCTTCTCGGATTTTTCCCGCAGCAGCACCGGGTCTGTCACCGTTTGCCCCACCTGATAGTGGAGGTTGGCCGCTTTCAGGAACCGGCCCTCCTGGTCCAGAAGGACGGCGTAGCTCCGCTTCGTCTCCATGACAAGATAGCTCATCGCGCCTTCCCTCCTTTCAGGACCTGGGCCAGGTGGCCCCGGATGATCTCGTACCCATTGGTGTAGATGAGCAGCAGTGCCACCAGGTACTTTCGGTGGCGCTCCAGGGTCTTGCGCTCCACCCCGCTGCCGTCGCTGAGCTTCCCCAGGGGCAGGCGCTTTGTCTCCAGCAGCTCGTCCAGCAGCCAGGGGTTTTCCTTGGCGTACTCTACCGCCCTCCGGCAGGCGGAAAGGGTGCGCTCCTGCTTCGGGCAGTTGTCCGCCACATCGCTGAGGCCTACCCCAAACTCCCCCATCTGCCGGGAGAGCTCCTCAATCTCCTGGCGGGTGGCTATGCGGTGGGCGGCTTCCTCCTGGTCCTTCCCCTCCTGGGGAAGGACGTCCCCCAGGCTGGGGCCTTCCTCCTCCCCCTGGGGCGCGTCCAGCGACAGGTGGCCCCGGTGCCGCCGCTCTTTCCGCTCATAGTCGATGAGCCTGCTGCGGATGAGCAGGGCGGCATACTTTAAGAAAGAGCCCCGCCGGGGCTGGTAACCTCCAATGGCCTCGTGGAAAGCGATCATGGCGATGCTCAGCTCATCGTCCTCCTCCCGGGGCGGGCGCTTTAAGAACTTCGCCGTCTCCGAGCGGATGAAGGGCAGGTAGTCCCCGATGAGCCGGTCCGCTGCCAGCACGCTTTCTTTTGCCAGGTTTACTTGTTCCAAAATTCCCATTTCCTCATGCATTTTACCAAACCCTTCCGGTGGTAGAATACGCAGGCACTGTTCCAAAACCGGGGTCGCAAAGGCCCCGCCTGTTTTGTCATGCCTCTCCAAGTTAAGAATAGCGGAACTCCCCGTGCAAGAAAAGAAAGAACAGGATAAATCTGGGTGAAACTTAGGTAAAATCCTCCCGGGCGAGACCTTTCGTGATGGGGTGGGGTACCTCTCCTTGACGGGCCCTTTCCTCTGTACTGTGAAAACAGGGAGCGGAGGGCGCCCGTCAGAAAGATAGAAAAAAGACCGGGATCGCTCCCGGCCTTTCCTGTCCATATCGCTCTGGTTTATTGCTGTACCAGGTTCTGGTTGAACCGCATGAGGATGGCGGCGGCCTCGGCGCGGGTGGTGTTCGCGGCGGGGTCCAGGGTGCCGTCGTCGTGGCCGTTGATGAGCTCGCTGCCGTTGGCCCAGGCCATGGCGGGCTCGGCCCACTCTTGCACCTGATCTCCGTCGGGGAACCGGCTCAGGTCGCCCTCAGCGCTCAAGTCGCAGCCCTTGTACTTGGCGTAATTGTACAGCATCTGGGCGAA
>LBJMC04202__coassemble_1346_pt1 | contig 12643 bp, 11 predicted proteins | sample LBJMC04202__metabat2_high_PE_010 | metagenome-assembled genome bin LBJMC04202
CTTTCTCTCCCTACCGGGGGTTCCAAAGGGGGATGAAATCCCCCTTTGAAATGAGATATATAGAATAGTCTCCCCCTCCCGTTGCGGCAAGGTTACCTCCCGCACAAACTATAACAACGGGAGGGGGCAGGGGGTGGGCTCCACCCAGGCGCGGCCAACCGCCGACGCAAAAACGGCAGCCAGGAATTTCCTGACTGCCGCTTTTTTATGAGAGGTTGAAATTAGAGGGGGTGTGCTTACTCAGCGCAATTTTTCTTCAGGGTGGCCAGCTGGTTCTTCAGCTCCTCAGGCAGCTTGTCCCCAAACTGCTTGTAGAACTCCTCGATGCCTTCGGCCTCCTTGGCCCAAGCAGCCTTGTCCACTTCCAGGATAGAGTTCAGGGTCTCGATGTCAAAGTCCTGGATGCCCTCCAGGTTGATGTCCTCGGCGTAGGGCACATAGCCGATGGCGGTCTCCTTGGCGTCTACCTCGCCCTCGCAGCGCTTGATGATCCACTCGAGAACGCGGAAGTTGTCGCCGAAGCCGGGCCACAGGAAATGGCCTTCGCTGTCCAGACGGAACCAGTTGACGTTGAAGATCTTGGGCGCGTTCTCGCCCAGCTTCTCGCCCATCTCGAACCAGTGCTGGAAGTAATCGCCCATGTGGTAGCCGCAGAAGGGCAGCATGGCCATGGGGTCGCGGCGGACCACGCCTACGGCGCCGGTGGCGGCGGCGGTGGTCTCAGAGGCCATGATGGAGCCTACAAACACGCCGTTGTTCCAGTCGCGGGACTGGTACACCAGGGGAGTGGTCTGGGCCCGGCGGCCGCCGAAGATGATGGCGGAGATCGGAACGCCCTCGCCCTTGTCAAACTCAGCGCTGATGCAGGGGCAGTTCTTGGCAGGGGCGGTAAAGCGGCTGTTGGGATGGGCGCCCTTCTTGTCGGAAGTCTTGCCGTTCCAGGGCTCGCCGGTCCAATCCAGAGCGTTCTCGGGCGGGTTCTTGTCCAGGCCCTCCCACCAAACGGTGTTGTCGTCCAGGTTGTGGGCCACGTTGGTGAAGATGGTGCCCTTCTGGGTGGAGATCAAAGCGTTGGGGTTGGACTTCATGTTGGTGCCGGGGGCCACGCCGAAGAAGCCGTTCTCGGGGTTGATGGCGTACAGGCGGCCATCGGGGCCCTGGCGCATCCAGGCGATGTCGTCGCCCACAGTCCAGACCTTATAGCCCTTGCTGCGGTAGCCCTCGGGCGGGATGAGCATGGCCAGGTTGGTCTTGCCGCAGGCGGAGGGGAAGGCGGCGGAGACGTACTTCACCTCGCCCTGGGGATTCTCGATGCCCAGGATGAGCATGTGCTCGGCCATCCAGCCCTCGTTCTTGCCCTGGTAGGAGGCGATGCGCAGGGCGAAGCACTTCTTGCCCAGCAGCACGTTGCCGCCGTAACCGGAGTTCACGCTGATGATATAGTTGTCCTCGGGGAAGTGGCAGATGTACCGCTTCTCCTCGTCGATCTGGCACTTGCAGTGCAGGCCCTTCACCCAGTCGGTGCTGTCGCCCAGCACGTCCAGCACAGCCTGGCCCACACGGGTCATAATGGCCATGTTCAGCACCACGTAGATGGAGTCGGTGACCTCCAGGCCGATCTTGGCCAGGGGGGAGCCTACGGGGCCCATGGAGTAGGGGATGATATACATGGTACGGCCCTTGTAGCTGCCCCGCGCGATGTCGAACAGCATCTTATAGGCCTTCTCGGGGTCCATCCAGTGGTTGGTGGGGCCGGCGTCCTCTTCCTTGCGGGAGCAGATGAAGGTGCGGCCTTCCACACGGGCCACGTCGTTGACGGCGGTGCGGTGCAGGTAGCAGCCAGGCAGCTTCTCCTCGTTGAGCTTGATCATCTCGCCGGTGGAGCAGGCCTCTTTGCGCAGCTCTTCCAGCTGCTCCTCAGAGCCGTCGATCCACACGACCTTGTCGGGGTTGACCAGCTCTTTCATTTCGTCGAGCCAAGCCAGCACGGTCTTGTTGTTGGTCATTGTGATTATCTCCTTTCGCCCAATGGCAAAATAGTCCAACAAATGGGCACTTGTTGCCCAGTTTCTATTTTATCACAGCAGCCGCGCAGAATCAATGACGAATTTGTTAAATTGGTGACTAACACAGACGGAAAACCCCCTCCCATCGGAGGGAGGGGGCGGGTCAGGTGTCCAGCTCACCGCAGTAGAGGGTCCGGGCGGCGGGGTCGTACAGGGCTGCGATAAAGTTGCAGGAGGGGCGTTCCTTGACCCCTTCGGCGGTGTAGGCGCCGGCCTGCTTGTCGTAGAAGAACCAGTAGCCCTCCTCCACCTGGGGGAACAGGGGGCTGCCGTCCGGTTGGGTGAGGTAGGGGCTCATGCTGAGGAAGGCCCCCTCGCCGGCCTCCTCCATGCCGTCGGTGCCGTAGAGGAGGCGCCGGGCCTCATCGCTCAGGGGCAGGGGCTGCCAGCCCTCCGCCGCGGGCAGAGCCTGCTCCAGGGCGGCGGCCTCCTCCGGGGAGAAGGTCACCTCCCAATAGGCGGAGCCGTCGTTGCCCATGCCCCCGTGGTCATCCCAGTGGTCCGCCACCTGGCCCAGCTCTGGGTCCACCCCCAGGGCGGCGGGCAGGGCGTCGTCCCTCTGGCAGGCGGCGCAGCAGGCCACCACCAGGACCGCGGCCAGCCCGGCGGCCAGCGTCCTCCGAAATCTTTTTTTCATGTGACTTCCTCCTCCCGGCGGGCCAGGGCCTTCCGCCATACCTGGTACCGCTCTGTCCGTTCCTCCCGGTCACGGCGGGTATAGCCCCGGGCGATCTGCACCTCCAAAAAGAGGGCGTTGCTGTTGGAGTAGACGTAGCCTGTCTGCTCCTCGTAGGCCAGGTACACCGGGTCCGTCTCCCGGCCGGCCTCCCGGCTGCGGTACCCGGCTGCCTGGGGAAGCTGAACAGCCCGGATATGCAGCTGGTCCTCCGGCAGGTGGAGGCGCTCCTCGTTTTCCGGCGTATGCAGGGCGTTGCACAGGTGCATGTGCCGGTACCCGGGGATCTGGCCGGGGGACAGCTCCTCCCCGCCATATGCCTGCTCCAAAGCCGCGGCGATCTCCCCCAGGGGGGTGAGGCCCCCTTCCCGGGGCAGGCGGTCTGTAAACGGTTCGTACCACATGGCGCATCCCTCCTTTGCCCTGATGATAGCACCCGGGCGCAGCGAACGCAAGGGGCGCGGTCTTACGGTTTTCTTACAAAGCAAAAGGGAGAGCCCAAAGGGCTCTCCCGAATGCAGTGCGATGCTGTGTTAGAACGCGCCGCCGGTCAGGTCCTCGACGATGAGGGTGCGGGGGCCGTTGTTGGCCGCGGCCTTGGGGGCGGCAGCGGGGGCTTCCTCGGTGTGAGGGCCGTCGCGCCACTCCAGGAACTTCTGGGCCACCTGGGGGAACAGGGCGTAGCTGAGCACGTCCTCCTCGCAGTGGCCGAGGCCCTTCTCCTTGCACTCGGCACGGAGCTTGTCCATCTCGGGCTCCAGCAGGTCGGCGGGGCGGCAGGTGATGACCTCGTCGCTGCCGATGGCCTTCTTGCGGACCTCCTCGTTGACCTCGCCGGGGAGCTGGCCGTACTCGCCGCGCAGCAGGCCCTTGGACTCCTTGGTGATCATCTTGTAGCGCTCGCCGGCCAGCACGTTCAGCACAGCCTGGGAGCCCACGATCTGGCTGGTGGGGGTGACCAGGGGCGGATAGCCGAAGTCCTTCCGCACCCGGGGGATCTCCTCCAGCACATCGTAGTACTTGTCCTCGGCGTTGGCCTGCTTCAGCTGAGAGATCAGGTTGGAGAGCATGCCGCCGGGCACCTGGTACAGCAGGGTGTTCACGTCCACCTTCAGCACCTTGGGGTCGATGTTCAGCTTCTGGGCCACGCCCCGGAAGTGGGCGGCGGCCTCCACCAGCTTGTTCATGTCCAGGCCGGTGTCGCGGCTGGTGCCCCGCAGGGTGGCCACCAGGCTCTCGGTGGCGGGCTGGGAGGTGCCGTTGGCCAGGGGGGACAGGGCGCAGTCCACGATGTCCACGCCGGCCTGGGCGGCCATGAGGTTGGTCATGTCGCCGGTGCCGGTGGTGTTATGGGTGTGCAGATGGATGGGCACGCCCACGTTTTCCTTCAGCTTCTTCACCAGGGAGTAGGCGTCGTAGGGCAGCAGCAGGTTGGCCATGTCCTTAATGCAGATGGTGTCGGCGCCCATCTTCTCCAGCTTCATGGCCAGCTTTACGAAGTAGTCCTCGTTGTGCACGGGGCTCTGGGTATAGCTGATGGCAGCCTCCACCATGCCGCCGTACTCTTTGACGAACTTCATGGCGGCTTCCATGTTCCGGGGATCGTTCAAAGCATCGAAGATACGCACCACGTCGATGCCGTTCTCGATGGACTTCTTGCAGAAGGCCTCTACCACGTCGTCGGCATAGTGGCGGTAACCCAGGATGTTCTGGCCGCGCAGCAGCATCTGCAGCTTGGTGTTGGGCAGGCCCTTCTTCAGGGTGCGCAGGCGCTCCCAGGGATCCTCGTTCAAAAAGCGCATGCACACGTCGAAGGTGGCGCCGCCCCAGCACTCCAAGGACCAGTACCCGATGCTGTCCAGCACGGGCAGGATGGGCACCATGTCCTCGATCTTCATGCGGGTGGCCGCCTGGGACTGGTGGGCGTCCCGCAGGATGGTATCTGTAATCTTAAGGGGATTTTTAGCCATTGGTTAGACCGTTTCCTTTCTCTGCGAAACTCACAGGAATGTAACGCTTAGGCGCCGAACAGGGCCAGCAGCACGCCAGCCGCCACGGCAGAGCCGATAACGCCGGCCACGTTGGGGCCCATGGCGTGCATCAGCAGGAAGTTGCCGGGGTCGTCCTTCTGCCCCACCACCTGGGAGACCCGGGCAGCCATGGGCACGGCGGAAACGCCGGCAGAGCCGATGAGGGGATTGACCTTGTCCTTGCTGAACAGGTTCATCAGCTTGGCCAGCAGCACGCCGCCGGCAGTGCCGAAACCAAAGGCGATGACGCCCAGGGCCAGGATCTCCAAAGTCTGCACATTCAGGAAGTTCTCCGCGGTGGCAGTAGCGCCTACCGAGATGCCCAGGAAGATGGTGACGATGTTCATCAGCTCGTTCTGCACCGTGTTGCTCAGGCGGTCCACCACGCCGGTCTCACGCATCAGGTTGCCCAGCATCAGGCAGCCGATGAGGGGGGCGGCAGAGGGCACCAGGAAAGCCACGAAAATGGTGACGATGATGGGGAACAGGATCTTCTCGGTCTTGGTCACCGGGCGCAGCTGCTTCATGCGGATCTTCCGCTCTTCCTTGGTGGTCAGCGCCCGCATGATGGGGGGCTGGATCACCGGCACCAGGGCCATGTAGGAGTACGCCGCTACGGCGATGGGCCCAAGAAGGTGGGGGGCCAGGTGGCTGGTGGTGAAGATGGCGGTGGGGCCGTCGGCGCCGCCGATGATGCCGATAGAGCCGGCCTCAGCGCCGGTAAAGCCCAGCAGCACAGCGCCGCAGTAGGTGATGAAGATGCCCAGCTGGGCAGCGGCGCCCAGCAGCAGGCTCTTGGGGTTGGCGATCAGGGGGCCGAAGTCGGTCATGGCGCCTACGCCCACAAAGATCAGGCAGGGGTAGATGCCCAGCTTCACGCCCAGGTACAGGTAATCGATGAGGCCGCCCTCCAGGTTGCCCAGGGCCTGCCAGTCCACCACGCCGTTGGCGAAGAACTCGGCATGGTACATGCCGGCGCCGGGCAGGTTGGTCAGCAGCATGCCAAAGGCGATGGGCAGCAGCAGCAGGGGCTCGAACTTCTTTACGATAGCCAGGTACAGCAGTACGCAGGATACCGCCAGCATCACCAGGGTAAGGGGGTTCTCCTGTACCAGGTAAAAGCCGGTCTGCTCCAGAAAGTTGATAATAGCGTCCATGGGTATTCCCTCCTCTTAAAGTTTTATCAGCTTAGAAAAACAGAAGAGGGGGACTTAAGCGATGGTGCACAGCAGGGCGCCGCTCTCCACGGAAGAGCCCTTGGCCACGGCCACGGAGGTGATGGTGCCGTCGTGGGGAGCCATGATCTCGTTCTCCATCTTCATGGCCTCCAGGATCATCAGCACGTCGCCGGACTTGACAGCCTGGCCGGCAGTGACCTTCACGTCCAGGATGGTGCCGGGCATGGGAGCGCTGATCTGCTCGCCGGCGCCAGCGGGGGCGGGAGCGGCGGCAGGGGCCGGGGCGGGAGCCGGGGCCGGGGCGGGGGCAGCAGCAGGCGCGGGGGCCGCTGCGGGAGCGGGGGCAGCGCCGCCCTTGACTTCCTCGACGGTGACTTCGTAAGCAGTGCCGTTTACATTGACATTGTACTTTCTCATAATTACGATTCCTCTCTTAGAAAAATGGAAAATCTCGTGTTCCTGTACTTACACGCGGCGGATGGACAGGATCTTGATGTGGTCCACGTCCTCCCCCATGTCCTCTGCGATGGCCGCCGCAATGGCCGCCACCAGCTGCTGATTGCCGGGCTGGGCCGCAGGCGCCGCGGGGGCGGCAGGGGCAGCGGGAGCTGCCGGTACCGGCGCGGGGGCAGCGGGGGCTGCCGTCTGGTTCCCAGTGACCGCTTTCATGATCTTGCCCAGGATGACGATGATGATGATCAGACAGATCAGGCCTACGAACACAGTGATCAGGCCCATCAGCACCACCTGGAGCATGCCGGGGTCGCTCATAAGTCTCGTACCTCCTTTCGCAGAAACATTATGAGAAAAATGGAGCGTAGCATAGCCGGATTTCTGAAAAAACACCATTCTACCGCATTTTATCAGAATCATAAATATCGTATCACAAACCTGTGCCTTTGACAATGCCTGTTCCCAATTTTGTTAAAATATTTTCAAGCGGGCGGCCCTGCCGGGTGGGGGAAGCCTGTTGTCTCCCGCCGGTTTTCCGGCTACCATATGGTTGGGCGGGAACCCGCTCGGGAGTCTGCCATAAAAGGATCGGTGGCTGGCCTTCAATCGGAGGGTGCTGCTCCCCGGTGGGGAGCGTACAGCACCGACCGAGGCGGCAGCCGAGACCCTGGACCCTCTGTGTACATAGAGCCGTTCGTCGGACACCTGTGGAAAGGAGGGAACGACTTTGAGTGACTTTGAGATTCTCTCCCTCGTGCTGATGGTACTGGCTATTGTCGTACCTCTGCTGGTAGAGCTCATCAAAAACACGAAAAAGTAGCCGCCCCACGCCATGGTTAACGGCTACTTTTTCAAGTAGTTATTAGAAACCGGGCCAGCCATTTATCGGCAGGCTCTCTTTTTCTATGTCTATTATAGCATATTCCGCGGGAAAGTCAACCGCGTGCTACAGCCCCTGGGTGTTCACCAGGGTGGCGGCGTGCTCCCTTGCGGCCTCGTAGTCGTCCGCCTCCACCAGGTAGGGCTTGGTGGGCTTGGGGGCCTCCGGGTCCCATGGCTTTAAGTGGTACACCAGCCAGCGCTTCTCCGGCTCGGCGGGGGGCTCCCCCTCCAGGGGGACGAAGCCCATGGCCGCGAAAAAGCCCAGGGCCTCCTGGTTTTCGGGGTGGACCCGCACCAGCACCCGCCGGCGGTTGCCCATCTCCATCATGTCCCGCATCAGGCTCCACAGGGCGGCGCCCACCCCCCTGCGCAGCAGCCCCTGCTTCACGTAGAGCCGGAACTCCACCGAGAACAGGTCCTCCGGGTCGCCGGGGTCCTCGCTTAAATGGCAGAAGCCCGCGGTCTGGTAGTCGATCTCGCACAGCAGCCAGCCCAGGCCGTAGGTGTACTGGTCGATGCGCTGCACGTAGTCCTGCAGGTCCGGGGGCGACGCCTCCGGCGCGGCCGGGGTGCCGGTATAGGGCGTATAAATTTTCAGCATGGAGGGGCCGTCCCACTCGTTTACCCGGCGCACCGCCACTCGTCTCATGTCCATCCGTTCCTTTCCCCCGGCAGGGTCACCGGGTAAAAATGCTGGAGACCTTCCCGCTGCCCCCAAAAGCGTTGTTGTACTGCAGCACGGCGTAGTCGTTCAGTAGGCTGTCGTAGGGGGTGGACTCCCCCACGGCGTAGAGGTTGCCGTCCTTGTCCATGGTGCCCACCGCGGTGATCACCGGCACCTCCTGCCGGAGCTGCTCTAAAAACTTGGTGTAGTCCGTACCCTCCAGCCCGGCTGCCCGCAGCAGCAGGCCGGATAAGTAGTTGAGGCTGACCGCCTCGATCTCCTGGCCCTCCAGGGGGTAGTTGGCCCAGATGACAAAGGGGACCTGGTACTCCCGCATCATGTCCTCCAGCGCCAAAGAGCCGGAATCCGTGCCCAGCAGGTCGGTGAGGAAATCCTCCTCCAGGTTGGGCCAGTGGTCGCCGAAGAACAGCACCACCACCGGGTCCTCCTGCTGGGAGAAGTAGTCCAGCAGGTACTCCAGGGCCTGGTCGGACTTTTTCGTCAGGCTCAGGTACTGTTCGGTCTGGGGGTACTCCCCGGCGGCCTCCTTCACCCGCACGGTGGTCTGGAAATTCTCGTCCTCGTAGCCGCCGTGGTTCTGGATGGTCACCCCGAAGAGGAACAGGGGCTCTCCCTCCTGCCGGTTCTCGTACTCGTAGATGAGCTGGTCGTAGGTGGACCTATCGCTGGTGAGGCGGTGGGTGAGGGTGCGGTCCACGTCGAAGGCGGAGACGTCGATAAACTCGTCGAAGCCCAGGTAGGGATAGGCAGTGTCACGGCTCCAGGCGTCCCGGTTGCCGGGGTGCACCGCCACGCAGCGGTAGCCGTAGCTCTTTAAGATGGAGGGCAGGGCGGTCTGGTCGCTGTCCACGTACTGCTGGTAGGGCTTGCTGCCCGTGGGCAGGAAGGCCGTGGTGTTCCCGGTGAGGAACTCGTACTCGCTGTTGCAGGTGTTGCCCCCGTACACCGAGGAGTAGGCCGTGCCCCAAATCACCTCCCCCGACTCCTGGAGGGAGTGGAGGAAGGGCAGGTTGTCGGGGGTGAACTCCACGTCCCCCACCGACTGCATGTCGGTGAAGGACTCGTTCATAATGGCGATGACCGTGGGCAGCTCCTCCGACTGGCCCAGGAGCGAGGGCTCCTCCTCTTCTGCCAGCTCCTCCCCCAGCTCTTGGACCCGGGAGGCGGAGTAGCCCTGGGGCTTATCCACCATCACGAACTGGATGTTGGCGAAGAACCCGGCGGTGATGCCCGTCAGCTCGGAGCTGGTCTTTTGGTTCCAGGCCCACACGGAGATGCCCATGTCTGTTAAGATGTCCATGGGGAACAGCATGAGGAACAGGGCCCCGGAGATGACGAGGGACACCGCCCGCTCGGTGATGCGGAACCGGCGGCTGGCCCCCTCTTTCCCCCGGGGGCACAGCTTGACGCACAGTGCCAGCACCCCGAAGTATCCCAGGGCGGTGAGGGCCATCTGCTGGGTGGGGACGTACTGGTACCCCCCGGCCACCGTCACCGCGGTGCCGAAGGACTGGATGTCCCAGGGCAGGATGGGCTGGCCCCTAAACTGCACCACGAAGTAGTTGGCGATGCCGAACACCAGGAAGATGAGCCCCCCGGCCATGGCCGTGGCCCACACCCGCCGGGTGATGGCGTACACCAGGGCGAACACCATCAGGTAGCAGATGTAGTTGGCCAGGATCTTTTTTGTGGAAAAGCTGAACACGTTGGTGCTGTTGATGACATCCACCGCCAGGAAGGTGGCCAGGGGCATGAGGAGCACAAAGGCCCAGCCAATGCCCCGCCGGACCTCCACGGGCAGCCGCACCTCCAGCAGGCAGAGGAAGGCCACCACCAGGCCCATCCCCAAAAACAGCAGGGTCTCACCCCCGGCGATGGGCAGGGAGCCGGTGTCCTCCTCCTCCCAGCCCAGCAGGCGCTCCAGCAGCAGAAAAGCCCCGCAGAAGGCCAGGACCCCCGCCGCGGCCAGCACGTTCCACCGGGAGAGGCGGAGGGAGACGCCGCACCCCTGTTTAGCTTCGGAAATTTCCATCGTTTGGTTCATGGCAGATCACAGCTTTCTTTCCTTGTGGTTCCGTTGGTTCTCTCTATGCTTGTTTACGCCCGGTTCTGGAACCAGGCGGCGATGGCGTCGGCGATGCGGGCGCTGGCCAGCCCGTCCCCATAGGGATTCACGGCCTGGCTCATCCGCTGGTACTCGCCCTCGTCGGTGAGGAGCTGCCGCACCATGGCGTAGATGGTCTCCTCGTCGGTGCCCGCCAGCTTGGCGGTGCCGGCAGCCACGCCCTCGGGGCGCTCGGTGGTGTCCCGCAGGACGATGACCGGCTTGCCCAGAGAGGGTGCCTCCTCCTGGATGCCGCCGCTGTCGGTGAGGATAAGGGTGGAGCGGGCCAGCAGGTTCTGGAACTCCACCACCTCCAGGGGGGCGATGAGCCGCACCCTGTCGCAGCCGCCCAGTTCTTCGTTGGCGGCGTTCTGCACCAGGGGGTTCAGGTGGACGGGGTAGACCATCTTCACATCGGGGAACTCCTCCACGATGCGGCGGATGGCCCGGAACATGCGGTGCATGGGCTCCCCCAGGTTCTCCCGGCGGTGGGCGGTGAGCACGATGAGCCGGGAGCCTTTTGCCCACTCCAGAATCTCGTCGGAGTAGTCCTCCCGCACGGTGGTCTTCAAGGCGTCGATGGCGGTGTTGCCGGTGACCACAATGGTCTCCGGCCGTTTGCCCTCTTTCAGCAGGTTGTCCCTGGCGCCCTCGGTGGGGGCGAAGTGCAGGTCCGCCACACAGCCCACGAACTGGCGGTTCATCTCCTCGGGGAAGGGGGAGTACTTGTCGTAGGTGCGCAGGCCGGCCTCCACGTGGCCCACGGCGGTCTGGCTGTAGTAGGCGGCCAGGGCCCCGGCAAAGGTGGTGGTGGTGTCCCCGTGGACCAGGACCATGTCGGGCTTCTCCTTCGCGATGACGCCCTCCAGGCCCTTGAGCACCCGGGCGGTAATGTCCGACAAAGTCTGGCCCGGCTTCATAATGTCCAGGTCGTAGTCGGGCCTGATCTGGAAGGCCTCCAGCACCTGGTCCAGCATCTGGCGGTGCTGGGCGGTGACGCACACCACGCTGTGGAACTCCTCCCTTTTCTCCAGCTCCTTGACCAGGGGGGCCATTTTGATGGTCTCCGGCCGGGTGCCGAATACGGACATGACCTTGCACTTTCTCACGGCGGCGGCTCCTTTCTTAGCACATCCCGGGGCAAAGCGGGCCCCTGCAGGGCTGCCGCTTTCCAAAACTATATTCCCAAACCTTCAAAAACTTGTCTACAAAAAGCCTCGCAGAGGCGGGCTGCCCCGCGCCCTCCCCGCCTCCCTTGGGGAGGCGCTCCCCGCCCCCCTGGGCGGGGCGGCCGGGGCACGGCCCCGGCCGGAAGGGCGCGGGGGCCCTGGCTACCGGCCTTTGGCGGCCTTGCGCACCAGGCCGATGAACTTCACGTTGTTGCGCCAGAACCGTCCCAGGCGGGAGGGCTGCCGGAGGATGCGGTACAGCCACTCGGTGTTGGTCTTGACAAAAAAGGACGGGGCCCGGCGCAAACTGCCGGAGAGCACGTCGAAAGAGCCGCCCACGCCCATGAACACACCCTTCTGGAACTCATCGTAGTGCCGGGCGATCAGCCGCTCCTGGGCGGGGACCCCCAGGCCCACCAGCACCAGGTCGGGCTGCAGGGCAGCGATCTCGGCAAAGATCTGGTCCTTGTCCCCGTCGTAGCCGTTGTGGTAGGAAAGGGCCATCTGGGGATACTGGGCCAGCAGCTTTTTGGCCAGGGCGGAGACCACCTCCTCCTTGGCGCCCAGCAGGTACACGCTCTTCCCCGCCTTGCCGGCCACCTGGAGGAAGTGCTCCGCCAGGTCCACGCCGGTGATGCGCTCCTGGGCGGGCAGGCCGCAGATCTGCATGGCCTTTACCACGCTGATGCCGTCGGGCACGATGGTGGCGTCCTCCCCCAGCAGCAGCTGGTCCAGGTCGCCCTCCTGCTGGGCGTGCATCATAATCTCCGGGTTGGCGGTGACGATGAACAGCTTCTCCCCGGCCAGCAGGGCGTGGTCCGCCTTTTTGCAGAACTCCGCCGCCGTGCCCGGGTACACCCGCCGCAGATATTGGTCGATGGCCACAGGCCTCACTCCTTTTCCTGCCGGGGCTGGCCCCGCTTTTTGGCTTTGCGGTTGCGCTCCCGGTCCTCGTCAAAGTCGTAGAGCTCCTCCACCCCAAAGGCTTCCGTGCTCTCCGACGCCTTCAAAAACACCGTGACAGTCTGGAAGATGAGCTTGAAGTCCTGCCAGATGCTGTAGTTTTCGATATACATCAGGTCCATGACCAGCTTGTCCTTGGGGGAGGTGTTGTACTTGCCGTAGATCTGGGCCAGGCCCGTCAGGCCCGCCTTCATCCGCAGCCGGTAGGAGAACTCCGGCAGGGCTTCGGTGTACTTCTCCACATTCTCCAGCATCTCCGGCCGGGGGCCCACCACGGTCATGTCCCCCTTGAGGATGTTCAGCAGCTGGGGCAGCTCGTCGATGCGGAATTTCCGCAGGTATTTGCCCACCTTGGTGATGCGGTCGTCGTCGGCGGTGACGGACTTGTGGATGGAGTTTTCCTCCTTCATGGTGCGGAACTTGTACACCTCGAACAC
>LBJMC04202__coassemble_1487_pt1 | contig 11637 bp, 11 predicted proteins | sample LBJMC04202__metabat2_high_PE_010 | metagenome-assembled genome bin LBJMC04202
CGGACTCACAATCCGCAGATAAATAAAAGATCGAGAGATCGAAAATTTGGTCTTACCCTGTAGGGCCAAAATCATAAAAGAAAGGGGTCCCAATTCTGAAAGAACCTCAGAGCCAAGGGAACCACAATCGGCACGAAGCTGTTTGATTGCCGCAAGTTTCAAAAGCTTTGTAAAGCTGCCCTGAAAAAAGGGAATCCTACATAAGGCGGCTAAACAGAACAGCGACCGGTGCCAGAACAGGACAAATAAGCCAATGTACTAGTCATTTGATAAAATGATGTTTTTCCCAAAAGCTGAGCATGAGGGAAAGCCGCCAGGACAGGGAGGGCAACGGGAACTTCTTCTCGGGACATCATTTTGAAGTGAGTTTCGAAAACCAGAACCTTGACAAGCGATCCCTGAGAATGGCGAAGCGTTTCCCAGCGAAACAGCAAAACGGGAACCATAGCCAGAAATGGCCGAAAGGCCAGGTCAAACGGCAGGCTTCTTTTTCAAAAGCTGTCCGGTATTTCCCAATGGAGTGTCTACCAGAAAGAAAGATCGGGCAGACTAAAAAGAAAGGCAAATCAAAAACAAATCCGTTTGACAGCTGACTTGAACGATGACGAGTAGTACGAATGTAAACCCAGTTTCGTAACAACAAACGAGTGACAGACCGGAACCTTGCTTCATACCGTTCGAGTAAGCAAACATCAAAACAAAAAAGAGGGCTTCCAAGGCAGCTTGGAGGCCCTTTTCCTTTTTATTTGCCAAAAAATCCCGGAATCATGGGAAAAATTTCTTGCCCCACTTTGTGAAACTCCCTTGAGAAACGGTGACGCCTGTGGTAAAATAGGCTCGATACTGTGCAAGGGGTGGTCCTGTGTCAGAACGAGAGAGAGTCCGGGCGGAACGCACTGCCGCGTTTTTTGGCCTTTATGGGGAGCTGTCCTCCCAGTCGGGGTTTGAGAAAATCGGGCAATACGCCCAGCATGGCTCTACCACCAGGCTGGTCCACAGCGTGGCGGTGGCCTACTACAGCTACCGGCTGGCGTTTTTCCTGGGGCTCTCCTTCCACGCCAGGGACCTGGTGCGGGGGGCGCTGCTCCACGACTATTTCCTCTACGACGCCCAGGACGGCGACCCCGCCCACAAGGGCCACTGGACCCGCCACCCGGAGATCGCTTTGGAAAACGCCGGGAGGGACCTGCCCCTCACCGCCATTGAGGCGGATGTGATCCGCAAGCACATGTTCCCCCTTACCCACCAGCCGCCCCGCTACCGGGAGAGCGTGGTGGTGGCCATTATCGATAAGGGCTGCGCGGTGTACGAGTTTTTCTGCCGCAGGCAGCCTTATGCCAAGCTCCGCCGGGCCATGGGGGAGCGCACCTGGCGGCCGGTACGGCTGCTGCCCCTCCCGGAGGATTGACCGGCTGTTACGCCCTGCTGCTGCGGGGCTTTTTCTGTTCCGGCGGGAAGTGCCCGCCTTTTTTCCGGCCAGGGGGCCATTTTGAGAAAGAAAGGGACCAGCTATGAAGCAGTTGTTCGTCAAATATCGGGAGCTCATTTTGTATGTGTTTTTTGGGGGCCTTACCACCCTGGTGAACTGGGGCCTCTACTGGCTGCTGGCCAACCCCCTGGGGGTGCCCTACCTGTGGGCCACGGCCATCGCCCAGATCGCCTCCATCTTGTTCGCCTATGTCACCAACCGGATCTGGGTGTTCCAGAGTAAGGCCAGGGGCTTCCGGGAGGTGTCGCTGGAGATGCTCCGGTTTTTCGGGGCCCGGGGGGTATCCTTCTTCCTGGACTTGGGCTGTATGTACGTGGGGGTGGACCTGCTCCATATCAACGACACCTGGATGAAGCTGCTGGCCAATATCCTGGTCATCATCGCCAACTATGTGTTCAGCAAGGTGTTCGTGTTCCGGAAAGGCCGGGAAAAATCTAAGGATTGACGGGGAAGAGGCCAGCAGGTATAATAAAGAGAAGAATTATGTCAAACAGGAGGCCGTATCATGCTGCATATAGCAAGAGACGACGCACAGGAATTCGAGGACCTCTCCAGCTACTCCTCCTCCAAGGAATATAACAAGCGCCGCAAGAACCGCCGCGGCCACACCGTGCTAAAATGTATCCTGGGGGTGTTCTGCGCGCTGCTCATCGTCTTTGGCAGCGGGCTCATCTACATAGCCACCCACCTGCTGGACGACCTGACCACCACCAATATCACCAAGGACCCCACGGCCCTGGGCATCGACCCCAGCGTGACTATGGACGACAGCATCAAGAACATCGCCCTGTTCGGCCTGGACCAGCGGAGCGCCTATTCCGACGATTCCACCCGTTCCGATGTGATTATGGTGCTCACGGTGGACAACAAGCACAAGAAGCTGAAGATCACCTCCATCCTCCGGGACTCCTACGTCTCCATCGAGGGGGAGAACAGCAACGGCGTGCACGTGGATTATATGGATAAGATCAACGCCGCCTACGCCGAGGGGGGCTACGAGCTGGCCATCCGCACCCTGAACCGGAACTTCGGCCTGAACATCATGGACTATGTGACCATCGACTTCACCGACACCGCCGCCATCGTGGACGCCTTCGGCGGGGTGGAGATCTCCCTCACCGCCGAGGAGAAGTGGGAGATCAACCAGAACCTGTGGAACCTGAGCCAGGAGACCGAGGGACTGATCAAAGATTCTGATTTCTTAGCGGACGCCAACGGGCAAGTGGTAGACCTGGCCGGCGCGGAGTACAGCGACAGCGTGGAGCTCTTGAACGGCAACCAGGCGGTGGCCTACGGCCGCATCCGGAACATCGGCTACGACTACCAGCGGGTGGAGCGGCAGCAGATCGTCTTTAAGGCGCTGATGAACCGGGTGACCCAGCTGAGCTTTGGGGAGTACCCCAGCCTGATCTCCCAGCTGATGCCCTACTGCGAGACCTCCCTGGACCTGACGGACGCCATCGGCATGACGCCCATCCTCACCAGCGACTTTACCATCGAGACCATCTCCATCCCGGATGTGGACTATGAGCTGGACCTGACGGACGACGGCAGCTACCTCTACTACGACGTGGAGCAGGCCGGCCACCGCATCGACAGCTTTATCAACGAGGAGGACTCCGACTACTGGGAGGAGTTTGGCAACAGCGGCGCCACCCCTGCCGAGGGCACCGCGGAGCAGGAGGCCCTGGACAAGGCCGCCGCCAACAGCGGCTCTTCTAACAACTACAGCGGGCATTCCGACAGCTACAACAACGGCTCCGATGATGGTTATACTGACAGTTACGACACTGGGTACGATACCGGCTATTCCGATAACACCTACGGCGATACCGACGGATACTATGACGGCAGCTACGATACAGGTTCCTACGACAGTACCGGGGACAGCTACAACGACGGCTACGGCGCCGGTTATGACGACAGCTATGATACCGGCACAGGCGGCGGCTATTATGACACCGGCTACGCCTATTGAGCAGGCCTGATGGAGGTCGGGAATGGGAAAACAAGAGGACCGAAAAAGCCAGGGGCGCCACGCCTCCCGGGACAGGCAGCAGCCTGCCCGCCGGCGGGAGCCCCTGCGGGACAACTATTATTACGAGGAGCCCTCCCGGGGCGGGGACAGCTTCGACCAGTTCGAGGACATCTCCAGCAGCTCGGGGGGCTACCGCCAGGACTTTGAGGACATCTCCAGCTATTCCTCCAGCCGGAAGCGCCAGGAGGACCAGCGGGAGCTGCGCAGCGCTGCCCGCCGGGAGGAGCGCCGCAAGACGGACACCCGGCAGGGCAGGGGGGAGGCCCAGCGCTCTCACAAGCCCCCAAAAAAGAAGAAGAGCCCCGCCCGGCGGGTGCTGGGGGTGTGCCTCGCCCTGCTGGTGGTGGCCTTGGTGGGCCTGGCCGGGGCGTTCCTCTTTGTGCTCAGCGGGCTGCAGGTGGCGCCCCTTACCGGGGACCTGGGCACGGGCTCCAGCGCCTACACCGACAGCATGGTGAAGAACATCGCCCTGTTCGGGGTGGACGCCCGGGACGACTCCAACGAGGGCCGGTCCGACGTGCTGGCCGTGCTCACCGTGGACAACCGCCGGGGGAAGCTGAAGCTCACCTCCATTTTGCGGGACTCCCAGGTGTACATCGACGGCTATGGCTACGACAAGGCCACCCACGCCTACGCCTACGGCGGGCCGGAGCTGGCCATCCGCACCCTGAACCAGAATTTCCACCTGGACATCACCGACTATGTGACCGTGAATTTCGCGGAGATGGCCCAGATCGTGGACGCCTTCGGCGGGGTGGAGATCACTCTTACCGCCGACGAGAAGCGGGAGATCAACCGGAACCTGTGGGACCTGAGCCAGGAGACCGAGGGGGTCATCCGCCACACGGACTTTATGGCCGACGCCAACGGCCAGGTGGTGGACCTGCTGGGCTCCACCTACAGCGACAGCACCGAGCTGCTCAACGGCAACCAGGCGGTGGCCTACGGCCGCATCCGGGAGATCGACAGCGACGATGCCCGGGTCAGCCGGCAGCAGCGGGTGCTTCAGGCACTGGTGGCCCAGCTGAAGAAAAAGAATATCTTCCAGTACCCCGGGCTCATCCGGGAGGTGGCCTCCCACTGCGAGACATCCCTGGGGGCGGGGAAGCTGCTCTCCTTGTCGCCTATCGTATTGCGGGGCCTCAGTTTGGAAACACTATCGATCCCGGGGGAGGAGGAAGCCCCCTACGGCGGATATACCGACAGCGGCAGCTGGGTCTATATCTACGACACCGAGCTGGCTGCCCAGCATATCAGCCGGTTCATCTATGAGGAGGACTCCCCCTACTACACGGGAGCCTGAGAAATCACAAAGGAAGTGCGAGAGTTATGAGCGAACCTGTATTGGTCATTATGGCGGCGGGCATGGGCAGCCGGTACGGCGGCCTGAAGCAGATCGACCCGGTGGGGGCCTGCGGGGAGAAGATTATCGATTACTCCCTGTACGACGCCCGGCTGGCCGGCTTCCGCAAGGCAGTGTTTATCATCAAAGAGGAGCTGCTGGCGGACTTTCAGGAGGCGGCCTTTTCCCATTTGGAGGGCCAGATGGAGCTGGAGGTGGTCTTTCAGAAGCTGGAGGACGTGCCCGCGGGCTTCTCGGTGCCGGAGGGCCGGGTAAAGCCCTGGGGCACCGGCCACGCGGCCCTGTGCGCCGCCCGTGTGCTGGGGGACGCGCCCTATGCCGTCATCAACGCCGATGACTTTTACGGCCGGGAGGGCTTCCGGAAGATCTACGACTTTTTGAAGAACGCCAGGGACGGGGAAGTGCTGGACCTGGCCATGGTGGGCTTTTACCTGCGCAATACCGTCACCGAGAACGGCTATGTGTCCCGGGGTGTGTGCGCGGTAAAGGACGGCATGCTGGAGAGCGTCACCGAGCGCACCCGCATCGAGCAGCGGGAGGACGGCATCGCCTATTCTGAGGACGGCGGCGAGACCTGGACGCCCCTGGACCCGGACACGGTGGTCTCCATGAACCTGTGGGGCTTTGCCCCGGGCTTTACCGCTGCCCTGGAGGAGGACTATGCCCGCTTCTTCCGGGAGGATGTGCCGAAAAACCCCGAGAAGGCCGAGCTCTACCTGCCCTTTGTGGTCAACCGGCTGCTGGACCAGGGGAAGGCCCAGGTGACGGTGCTCTCCTCCGGGGACAAGTGGTACGGGGTCACCTACCACGAGGACAAGGCCATGGTGCAGGCGGCCATTCGCGCCATGACAGAGCGGGGGGACTACCCCTCGCCCCTGTGGCAGTAAGGCGATAAAAAATCAACCCCTTGGGCGCCGCTGTTTTTTCAGACGGCCCCAAGGGGCAAGCGGCCGGGACCCGGCAGGGGCGAAGATTTTCACGAGGCCCTTCCGGGTCCCGGTCCTGTTGGACGATCTTCGGATTGCCTGGTGTGCAAACGCACCCGGGCCGCTTGCCAGTATCCTGCCCGGCGGGAGGACCTTTATGCGGGCGGGTAAAAATTTTTTGAAAGAATTTCGAGAAATTGCGGCCCATCCCTTGCAATCCCACAAAAATCGTGGTATCATATTCTAGCTGTTTTACATGCTTGTCCCAAGTTCGAAAGTTCAGGAGGAATTGACCAAATGGGTGCTCTGGAGATTATTTTCGGTATTATTTTGCTGCTGTTTTCCCTGGCCATCATCATCGTGGTGCTGCTGCAGGAGGGCAACCAGAAAAACCTGGGCGTTGTCACTGGCGGCGCCGACACGTTCCTGTCCAAGCACAAGGCCCGCTCGGTAGACGCGTTTCTGGCCCGCTGGACAAAGTTTATTGCCATCGGCTTTTTTGTCCTGGTCATTGTTGTGAACGTGGTGCTGTACTTTACCGCTTAAAGAAAGACGGACCCCGCGCCCCGCTGCATGGCGGGGCGTTTTTCTGTGAAAGGAGGGCTGGCCGGTGATCGTACTGGCAGAGGAAAAGGGCGACCAGGAAAAGCTGTTGGCCCTGTGCGAGAAAACGGCCTTCGGGTGCAAGATCGCCTCGGTGGCGGGCTGCTATGGATTTGACAAGGGCTTTGCCTGCTTTTGGCTGGACACCACCAGTCAGGCGGTGTACTGCCTGGTGGACGGGGTGATGCTCCTCTCCGGCACGGTGCTGGACGGGGAGGAGGCCCTGGGCTTTTTGCGGGCCGTGGGGCCGGAGCAGGTGTTCTGCGCCGTGCGCAACGCGGAGGCCCTGGGGCTGCGCCCCCAGGCCACCGGCGACGTGCTGCGGCGGCAGGTCCCGGCCGGGGAGGCCCTGCAGCCGCCCGGCGGGGTGAACATCCGGGAGCTTTACGGCCTGCTGGAGGAGACCGGCATGGTGGAGGAGTTCGAGCCCTTTTACCTGGATTTGTCCCACAAGCTGCGCCACGGCGGCGCGGTGGCCCTCACCCGGCGCCAGGAGGGGGAGCTAGCAGGCTGCGCGGTGGTGTCCGCCATCAGCCGGAAGGCGGCGGTGCTCTCCGCCGTGGCGGTGGGGGAGCGCTTCCGCCGCCAGGGCATGGGTTCGGCCCTGGTCCGGCAGGCGGAGGCCTGCCTCCCCGGCAAAAACGTGTATGTGTTCCGGGAAAAGGAGAAGAACCAGGCTTTTTACCGGAAGCTGGGCTACAGCAAAATCGACACCTGGGTCCAGGCCAGGCTATAACAGGAGGATACCTATGTTTCCCTATTTTTCCATCGACCCCCGGCTGCAGGAGCTCTCCCGCCAGGCGGAGGAGGAGATCCGGCCCCAATTTGAGAAGATCGAAGAGGTGCAGCGGTACAACCAGCAGAAGATGCTGGCCGCCTTTAACCGGGCGGGGGTGAGCGAGAGCCACTTTGCCGCCAGCACCGGCTACGGCTACGGCGACCGGGGCCGGGATGTGCTGGATGAGGTGTACGCCTACGCCCTGGGGGCGGAGGACGCCCTGGTGCGCTATAACTTCGTCAGCGGCACCCACACCTTGACGGTGGCCCTCTTCGGCCTGCTGCGGCCCGGGGACAAGATGCTCTGTGTCACCGGCACGCCCTACGACACCATCCAGGGTGTCATCGGCCTGCCGGGCCGGGAGGAGCCCGGCTGCCTGAAGGAGTTCGGCATCGGCTATGAGGAGCTGGACCTGCTCCCCGACGGCACCCCCGACTACGACGCCATGGAGGAGAAGATCACCCCCGCGTACCGGATGGTCTACATCCAGCGGTCCCGGGGGTACAGCCTGCGGCCCTCCTTCTCCGTGGCGGAGATCGAAAGGATGGCCTCCATCGCGAAGAAAAAGGCCCCGGACTGCATCGTCTTTGTGGACAACTGCTACGGGGAGTTTGTGGAGAAGGAGGAGCCCACCTCCCACGGGGCGGACATCATGGCCGGGTCCCTCATCAAGAACCCCGGCGGCGGCATCGCCCCCACAGGCGGCTATATCGCCGGCCGCCGCGACCTGGTGGAGCTGTGCTCCTACCGGCTCACCACCCCGGGCACCGGGCGGGAGATCGGCTGCACGTTGGGCCACAACCGGGAGCTGTTTCTAGGGGCCTTCCACGCCCCCCACGTGGCCGGTGAGGCGGTAAAGACCGCCGTGTTTGCCGCGGCCCTGTTCCAGAAGCTGGGCTACGGCGTCACCCCACTGCCCCAGGAGGACCGCCACGACATCATCCAGGTGGTGGAGCTGGAGAAGCGGGAAGCCCTGATCGCCTTCTGCCGCGGGGTGCAGAAGGGCGCGCCGGTGGACTCCTTCGTGGTCCCCGAGCCCAGCCCCATGCCCGGCTACGACTGTGATGTGATCATGGCCGCTGGGGCCTTCACCCTGGGGGCCTCCATCGAGCTCTCCGCCGACGCGCCCCTGCGGGAGCCCTACGCCGCCTGGATGCAGGGGGGGCTCAACTACCACAGCGGCCAGCTGGGGATGCTCCTGGCTGCCCAGGAGCTGCTGGACGAGGGCCTGCTGCGGCTGTAAATCATTGAAGCAAAAAAAGGACAGGGAGTTTTCCCTGTCCTTTTCCTGTATTAGGGCCGTTACAGGCCCTTTTTCTCTTTTTTGCAGTTGGAGTTAGCGCAGCAGGTGCAGCCGCTGCCGCCGCAGCAGGTGCGGCCGTTCTTCTTGTCCCGCCAGAGCTTCCGCCCGGCCAGGAACACCCCCGCCGCCAGCAGGAGGACCACAATGACGGTGCCGATGATCTCGCCCATAGACGCCTCCTTACGCAAACAGCAGGCCGATGTGGTACACGGCAAAGGTCACCAGCCAGGCCACCGCGATCTGGAACACCGCCACCAGGCCGGTCCAGCCCCAGCTGCCGGTCTCCTTTTTGATGGTGGCCAGGGTGGCCGCGCAGGGGACGTAGAGCAGGGAGAAGGTCATCAGGGCGTAGGCGTTCAGCGCGCCGAAGCCCAGGGCCCCCAGGCTGCCGGAGAGGGCGGCCATGCCCGCGTCGGAGGTGACGCTGGAGATGCCGAAGAGCACCGCGCAGCTGGAGACCACCACCTCTTTGGCGGAGATGCCGGCGATGAGGGCCACCACAATCTGCCAGTAGCCCAGGCCGATGGGGGCGAAGAAGGGCACAATCCACTTGCCCAGGATGGAGCCGAAGGTGTCGGCCATGTCGGTGGAGTAGCCGGAGGGGCCGAAATTCAGCAGGAACCACATGATGATGGAGGCCAGGAAGATGATGGTGCCCGCCTTGGTCAGGTAGTCTTTGACCTTCTCCCACACATAGATGGCGATGGTGTGGGCGCTGGGGGCCTTAAACTCCGGCAGCTCGATGAGCAGCTGGTCCTCCCGCGCCCGCTTCCGGTCCGCCAGGTGGAGGAGGAAGGCGATGAGCACCGCCACCACCAGTCCCAGCACGTACAGGGAGAAGGCCACCAGCATGGCGTTCTCCGGGAAGAACATCTGGGAGAACAGCACGTAGATGGGGAGCCGGGCGCTGCAGGACATGAAGGGCGTGATGAGCATGGTCTTGTACCGGTCCCGCTTGCTCTCCAACGCGCGGGAGGCCATAATGGCCGGCACGGTGCAGCCAAAACCCAGCACCATGGGGATGAAGGACCGGCCGGAGAGCCCCAGCCTGCCCATGATGTTGTCCATCACATAGGCTACCCGGGCCATATAGCCGCTGTCCTCTAAAAAGGCCAGGGCCAAAAACAGGATGAAGATGTTGGGCAAAAAGGTGAGGATGCCGCCCACCCCGGCGATGATGCCGTCCACCAGCAGGGAGATGAGGGGCGGCGCCACGTGGATGGCCTCCAGGCCGGAGCGGGCCCCGCCGGAGAGGATCTCCAGGCCGGTCTCGAAGTAACCCTTCAGCCAGTCGCCGATGGTGAAGGTGAGAAAGAACACCAGGGCCATGATGACCAGGAAGATGGGCAGGCCCAGCACGTTGTGGGTCAGCAGCCGGTCCGCCTTGTCGGTGAGGGCGGCCTTTTTCTCCTTGTTCACCAGCACTTCCTGGATGATCTCGTCGATAAAGTCGTATTTCTGGTTGATGATGTCCTTTTCGTAGCTGCGGTCCAGCACGTCGGGCAGGTCCACGGGGTAGCGCTCCATAATCTCCTTGTCCCGCTCCAGCAGCTTTAAGGCGTGCCAGCGGTAATTGGTCAGGTCGGGGTAGCGCTTTTTCAGGGCGTCGATCACCAGGTCGATCTTGTCCTCCAGCTCGTCGGAGTACACCATGGTGTATTCCGCGTGGTGGTGGTGCCGGTGCTTGGTCTGCAGGGTCTGGGGTTCCTCCTCCCCGTGGTGGTGGATGAGGGGGATGTCGTGGCGGTGCTCCTTGTGGTGAGCCGCCGCGTGCATCAGGATGTCCAGGCCGGTCTTACGCCGGGCGGACACGGGGATGACCGGGATGCCCAGCATCTCCGGCAGGCGGTGGGTGTCGATCTCCATGCCCCGCTTCTCCACGATGTCCATCATGTTCAGGGCCAAAATCACCGGCTTGCCCAGCTCGATGAGCTGCAGCGTCAGGTACAGATTGCGCCCCAGGGCAGAGGCGTCCGCCACGTCGATGATGACATCAACGTCGTCGCTCATAATGTACTGGCGGGTCACCTGCTCCTCCATGGTGTAGGAGGTAAGGCTGTAGGTGCCGGGCAGGTCCACCAGCTTGTACTCCTGGTCGTGGAACTGGAAGCGGCCCTCTTTTTTCTCCACGGTGACGCCGGGCCAGTTGGCCACCTTCAGGTTGGCCCCGGTGTAGGCGTTGAACAAGGTGGTCTTGCCGCAGTTGGGATTGCCCACAAATCCGATGGAAAGCTCTTGTGCCATGTTCATCCCCTCACTTTCACATGCTTTGCGATGCCCAGCCCCAGGGCAAACCGTGTGCCCCGCACTTTTACAATCACCGCGCCCCGGCGCTTTTTCTGCAGCACCGTGACCTGGGTGCCCTCCAGCAGGCCCAGGGCCTCCAGCCGGCGCTCCAGCTCCAAAGGCAGGGCGATCTCCTCTACAACATACTGGGAACCAGGGTTCCCCTCCTGTAATGTCATACGGTCCTCAACTCCCTTGTGGTAGACGGGTACGCTGCTCGCGTATCCACCCTATAAAGTTAGCAAAATCTAACTTTTTTGTCAATGACTTTCTGCGTTTTTTCTCGCGGGCCCTTCCCAAACCGGGATTTTGGTGGTATAATTTGTTTTGTAACCAATTTGTAACGTGACATAACTTTCCGGGAGGCGCCTTGGCATGATCGACCTGCACCTGCATTTGGACGGTTCCCTTTCCCCGGGGTTGGCCGCGGCGCTGGCCCGGGAGCAGGGCCTTGCCCTGGCGGAGGGCGAGATCGAGGCCAGGCTGGGCGTCCCCCAAAACTGCGAAAGCCTGGAGGACTACCTCTCCTGTTTCCAGCTCCCGGTACAGCTGCTGCAGAGCCAGGAGGCCCTCTCCCGGGCCGGGTACGACCTGGCACGGCGGCTGGGGGACCAGGGTTTGCTCTACAGCGAGATCCGCTTCGCGCCCCAGCTCCACACCCAGCGGGGCCTCAGCCAGTCCCAGGCGGTGGAGGCCGTTTGGAGCGGCGTGGCCCAGGCCATGGGGGAGCGGGAGGGCTTCTCCGCCCAGCTCATCCTGTGCTGTATGCGGGGCGGGGAGGAGGCCGCCAACTGGGAGACCCTCCAAACTGCCCAGCGGTTTTTGGGCCAAGGGGTCTGCGCGCTGGACCT